>ENA-ORTY01000193-ORTY01000193.1-human-gut-metagenome-genome-assembly--contig:-NODE-193-length-81431-cov-6.588368_pt1 | contig 81431 bp, 68 predicted proteins | sample MGYA00241917_ERZ509198 | MGnify/ENA primary metagenome ERZ509198 (study PRJEB26280, sample SAMEA2338857) | human gut metagenome | biome: human gut; feature: human-associated habitat; material: faeces...
CCAACAGAAATAGCATTAAAAAAGAATTTTGATAAGAATGGAACAAGACGATAAATTCCAGTATGTAGAGAATAAGTAGTAATAAAAATCTGTAAACCCCTTACGCCACCCAAGAGCGTAAGGGGATACAGATTTTTTTGATGGAAAGATAAGAAAGTTTATACAAAAATTGAATAATTTTTTATGAAAATATTATTCGTTCAAACTACATTCCATACGTAATTTTGTGGTTTCAAAATTTGAATTTTTATATAGTGACTGTGCAATTTCGTTATTAGATAATACAGCCATGCGTACGGAAGAAGCTGCCAGTGGCAGGTTCTGTATATGAAAAATGTACAAAAGATCTTGGGTGTGGTAGTATGATGATAAAGATAAGTTCGAGATTTGTCGAAAAGATACTCCGCCTTATAGCGACAGTTAATTTGTATACTTCTGAATACTTGTTGATTAACTGAAAATATGCTATGCTGAAAAATATTATAGACGTTCGACTTGAATTTATACCAAGGGGGCAATACTGAATATGAAATACAATTTACCAGATCGGGTATTAAGGGAACTATATTTCTTCGCACAAAAATATTCTATTGAAAAGCTCGTATTGTTTGGTTCTCGTGCACGAGGCACAAATACAGAAAGAAGCGATATTGATATTGCTGTATATGGTGGAGATTATGATCATTTTTATTGGGATGTTAAAGAGAAAATACATTCTCTCCTGATGTTTGATATTGTACAGGCAGATGAATTAATTTCAGAGGAATTAAAACAGGAAATAGAAAAGGATGGTGTCATAATTTATGAAAAAGCTCGATAACTTTACAAACTGTCTGGCCATATTGTCAGGTGCAGATTTCAAACTGGCAGAAACAAATGATATATACCGAACAGGGATTATAGGACAATTTAATATTACTTTTGAACTTGCATGGAAAGCGTTACAGGAAATCATGAGAATGCATAGTGTGGAAGGAGCGGTTACCGGATCTCCCCGTGAAATTCTACAGCTTGGTTATAAAATAGGTTTTATCAATGACTCTGAAGTATGGTTGATTATGTTAAAAAAACGCAATACTTCTGTTCATATATATAATGAGGATGAAGTTGATGAAATGATTATGCTGATACGGGACAGCTTTATTCCGGCTTTTATTGTTCTTAAGGATACATTGGTAAAAAAACTGAATGAAGCTGAAAGTGATTGGCGGTAAGATAAATCAGTATTTGGAGGAAGAACATGCTATAAATGTGTATTATAATGATTAAGACAGTAAGTGGAAATGCTTCTAAAAACAGTTTTTTAACACATGAAAGATGTTGTGATTGATGATGAAGGAGATTACGAAAGCGTATGACAGGTTCTAATAGAAGACAGGAGATATTAAAGAATATAAAAGAAAGTGACAGACCGGTTTCGGGTTCGAAACTTGCGAAGGATTATGATGTGAGCCGTCAGGTTATTGTTCAGGATATTGCCCTGTTACGGGCTTCGGGGTATGATATCATATCAACAAACCGGGGATATGTGCTGGAAGGGCAGACTTGTGCCGAGAGAGTTTTTAAAGTACGTCATACAGACGAACAGCTTGAGACGGAACTTTGTACTATTGTCGATCTTGGCGGTCAGGTGAAAAATGTTATGGTAAACCATAAAGTTTATGGGCATATTGAGGCAGAACTTGGAATTACTTCCAGAAGAAAAGTAAAAGAATTTCTAGAAGATATCGAAAGTGGCAAGTCAACACCGCTTAAGAATATTACCTCCGATTATCATTATCATACTGTGACAGCGGACAGTGAAGAAACGTTGGGGCTGATAGAAGATGAACTGAGAAAATTAGGATTTTTGGTTGAAAATTAGTGATTAAAACATTCTGAATATAATGCTGGCTCTGAAAAGGAAGATTTATAATCCAACTTTTCAGAGCCATATTCTTTGCTCTATAGATTACATTTCTGGAAAAAGAAATAATTCCAGTGCGTATAGAATTCCGCACAAAGTATCTGTCCCGGAAGAATGCCCGATTGCCAGAAAATTTTCAGTAATTGCCGGGACATTTGCAATTCCGGGAGTAATTTGAGGGTTGCATTTAACGTGAGAAGTATCTTGTGGAGATTCAAAATCCGTATTTACGAGTAAATGATTCACAGCCAGGCTAAATTGTCCTTTTAATGCACAGTGGAGAAATGCAGCACTTACATCGACGGTATCATTCAGATGTTCTGCAATTGTTTTGTGAAGGCTCTTGGCAAAAGTGGATTCTGTTTGCCCTGTAAGAATTAATCCGGCAAGCACACCGCACAGGAAATCATCACCGCTTGGAGTCAGTCCGATGCCAAGTCCGATCAGTCGGGCAAGTTCGATTCCGGTCTCTGTATATTTTTTACTTCTATATAGTCTGGTGCATCGTTCGATTTTTTTCTTTGCAGCAACAAGCATCATAGAAGTATCATCATTTACACGTTGGTTGAAGATCACTTCAAAGCCTCCGGTGGATATATTAGAAAGACATGTTCTGATATTGTTATGAAGCTGGTGAAGCATGGTATCTGACAGAGAGTTTGTACATTTTAATGAATGCAACAGACTTAAGTCGTGAATTGCTGCTCCCTCAAAAGAAAATCCAATTTGCTTTTTATTATCAAGAGTGTTTGTATCTGTGGAAGTCTGAAGAGAGCAGTTACTTCTATAAATAGTAATGATATTTTCTTCTAAAGTAACAAAATCTCCGGCAGATATTTCAAGACTCTCCATTTTTTCGGAAGTCAATGTTGTAATTAGACTGATTGGCGAGATGGGTGAGCTCTTTGCCTGTAAGGCGGCCAGTGTTCCACCAATAGATAAGTTGATAGTTTTTCTATATACAGAGTGGACTGTCCCGCTTGTTTCTCCCGAAAGCAGTTCATTTAAATAGTCAGATGTATCTGTAATGGAAAATAATGTCATAATTATGCACTCCTGTGTATGTTTCTTTTGCCTGTCTGGCAGGTACTATCATAACAGATTTGCCGAAAAATCACAATGTACACAATATAATACACAATATAAAATGTGGTTTTTGAAATTTTAAATAAAATTGCACAAATTTTAAGTGAGAAAAAATAGGCAAAAACCGAAGAAAATGTTAATGATATAACGAAAATTATGAAAAATTTTAAAATTAACCAATAAAACTGTATTGTTTATATAAAAATACAATACATGACTGTGCATATTATACAAAAAAATGTGTCATATTTTGGAGGATAGGTCATTGTGAAAATTATCAAATTAGGATAAAATATATGTAAAAGAAACTGAAAAACGGTTGACCAATCATTTTTGATATAAATCAATAAAAAATTAAAAAGTGGTTGAAATTTTCGCAAAGGAGCCTAGCCAAGACGATAGGGTTACTTTGCGTATTTTTATATATATTGGACAAAAAGTTCAATAAATAATGCGATGAAATTATCTAAAGTAGATAAAAAGATGGAGAAAAATGTAAGAAAATAGTGATTGTATTTTGGGGGAAAATCCAGTAATATATCGACTATAGAAAGAAATTGAGCTGGTTACGGCTGATTTGATTCAATTTTTAAGGAGGAACATGAATATGTATGATGTTTTAGTGAAGAACGGCAGAATCGTAACTGCTGACAGTGTTTCAGAAGGAAACATCGCAATTAGAGACGGCAAGATTGCAGCAGTGTTGAACGCTGGAGAAGAGCCAGAAGCAGCAAAGGTTATCGATGCAAAAGGAAATTATGTATTCCCGGGTGCAATCGATACACATGCACATCTGAACGATCCGGGATATGAGTGGCGTGAAGATTACGAGCATGGTACAGCGGCAGCAGCATTGGGTGGATACACAACTATCATTGATATGCCACTTCAGAATGAGCCAGCAATGGTTAACGCAGAAGCATTTGATTTTAAACTGAAAAAAGTTGATCCGAATGCATACTGTGATTACTGTTTCTGGGGTGGACTGATTCCGGATAACTTTAAAGATCTGAAAGATCTGGATGAGAAAGGATGCGTAGCATTCAAATCATTTATCGGACCGGTATCACCAGACTACAGTTCATTAAATTATGGACAGGCTTATGAAGCAATGGAAATCATTAAGGAATTTGATGGACGTGCAGGATTCCATTGTGAAGATTTCTCAATGATCAAAAATCTTGAGAAGATCGAGAAAGCAAAAGATCCGAATTCATGGCAGTGTTTCCTGGATTCCAGACCGGTTGCAGCAGAGATGGTAGCAACTGTTGATATTATCGAGATTGCAAAAGCAACAGGATGTAAAGCACATATCTGTCATGTCAGCAGCCCGGATGTAGCTCAGAAAATCAAAGAGGCACAGCAGGAAGGTTATGATATTACAGCAGAGACATGTTCTCACTACTTAAGTCTGACAGATCAGGATGTATTAGAGAACGGACCGTTATTCAAATGTGCGCCACCGCTTCGTTCACAGGAAGAAGTAGACAGACTGTGGTCTTATGTAGAAGATGGAACATTCAGCGGTATTGCAAGTGACCACTCACCATGTTCATATGATGAAAAATATAATGAGATTCTTGGAAACAAGATTGAAAATGTATTTGATGTATGGGGCGGATGCAGCGGAATTCAGAGTGGTTTCCAGGTAAGCTTCAACGAAGGATGTGTAAAACGTAATGTATGTCCGACAGTTCTTGCGAATGCAATGTCTGTACAGCCTGCAAAAGCATTTGGTATCTATGGAAGAAAAGGAGACATTAAACCGGGATTTGATGCTGACCTTCTGATTGTAGATCCAGACAAAGAATGGGAGATTACAAGTGATTCCCTGTTATATGTAAATAAGATTTCTGCATTTGTCGGAATGAAAGGAAAAGGACTTCCGATCATGACAATGATCCGTGGTAATGTTGTAGCAGAAGACGGAAAGATTGTTGCAGAAAAAGGCGTTGGAACATTTATTAAGAAAATCAAATAATGCCAAATTTAGGTAACGGATCAGGTGGTCTTGCCTAATGAAGGCAGGCTCACCTGATTTTTAATTTAGATTTAAGAAAAAGGAGAGAGAAGATGAGTATTGTAGACAACAAAGTACTAGATCCAAAGCTCGTTGCCAATGTAGACGCGGATCTCCAGCCAACAAAGAAACGTATCATGGGAAGCGTATCCTATGCAGCTAGCTTCATGGGAGGATGTGTATCTATCGGAACATTTTCCATGGGTGCAGCCCTGATTGGAACATTGACTGTAATGCAGGCGATTATTGCGATGTGTATCGGATGCCTTGTTATTGCAGTAGCACTTGCAATTATCGGTGAGTGTGGACATGAGTATGGTATTCCATTTACAGTACAGTTAAGAAGTAGTTTTGGTACAACAGGTGTAAAGATTCCAGGAGTTCTCCGTGGACTTCCAGCTATCGTATGGTTTGGTTATCAGAGTTGGGTCGGAGCAGGAGCTATCAACAGCTGTCTGAAGATTTTATTTGGATTTGATAATCTTCCAATTATCTATGCACTGTTCACAATTCTTCAGGTTGCACTTGCAATCAAAGGATTTGAAGGAATCAAATGGATGGAGAATATTTCCTGTATCTTTATCATTGGTATCCTGATTTACATGTTATATGTAGTAAACACAAAATTCTCATCAGAGATTGGAAATGTATTCTCTGGAATTAAGGGAACATGGGGCATGCCATTCTGGGCAGCAACAACTTCTTTCCTTGGAATTTATTCCACAATGATCATCAATGCATCTGACTATTCCAGAAATGCAACAGATGACATCAAACCTGTAAAAGCTACAAGCATTTACACTGTTGCTATTCTTCCTGTAACATTGTTCATGGGTCTTATCGGACTTCTTGTAACAGCAGCAACAGGAAATAGTGATCCTGTAGAAGTATTCTCTACTACAATGGGAAGCAAATTCCTTACAATCCTGACATTGCTCTTTATCGCATTTGCTCAGGTAACAACAAACGTACTGAACAATATTGTTCCACCTGCATACGTTCTGATGGAGTCTTTCAAAGTTAAATGGACACATGCAACAATTCTTGTTGGTGTGCTGTCAGCATGCGTAATGCCATGGAAACTTGTTACAGCTGACTCTGCAGCAGGATTGTCATTATTTACACAGTTCTACTCAGCATTTTTAGGACCTATCTTCGCAGTAATGGCAGTCGACTTCTTCATACTGCGTAAGAAGAAACTGGATTTGAATGATATGTATGACAAAGAAGGCTGCTTCAAAGGAATTAACTGGGCAGCAGTTATTGCAATTATCGTTGGATCTATTTGTTCCGTATTTGTAATGCAATTGTCATGGTATGTCAGCCTGATTCCGACAGGAGTTGTATACTACTTCCTGATGAAGACTATGAAGTCAAGCAAAGGATTCCGCAAAGGAACTATATTTGAAGACTAACATATTGAACAAATAAAAATCCCGCAAATTGTATATGAAAGCAATTTGCGGGAACTTTTTTGTGAAAGAAAGTTAAAAACTACTTATTTAAACACTTCTCAATAAACGCTACTGTCTCGTCCAGCACTTTCTGCGTGAATGGATTTTCTGTGTCTCTGTCAAAGTCATGTTCTGTTCCGGACACAATGAATCTTTTTGCGTGATATTTGTTGCTTAGTTCTGTAAATTCACTAAATGGTACGTCAGTGTCTCCGGTGCTGTGGGCACAGAACAGTGGGCAAGGAAGTTTATCGCAGGCGCGAAGTGTATGATCCAGATAGAAAAACTTTTCGCGTCCTTCGTAGAAAAGATCTATCCAGTTTCCTTGCTGTCTTGCATAGACATAGACACTGTAGTGTGTGTCAAGATCGCCATCAGCGTGAATGCCTTCTGGAATAACACAAAGAGCACTTTCTGGAACTTTCGGAAGCGTGCAGTAATGTCTGCTTGGTTCCTTGAACCAGTTGTCGCATAAAAATCCATATCCATAATAGGAAAGAATTCCGGCAGGTGCCTGTGTGTAAGTTCCTTTTGCTGCTGCAATCAGGCAAAGGTAAGCGCCGGCAGAACGTCCCCACAGAAAATACGGAAGAGGACCTTCGGAAGAGTTAGGGGTTTCAATCATTTCGTCACTGTGGTCGATATAATATTGAATGGAACTTTCTACATCATTCATGATCATTTCTAACTTTGCGGCAGGAGCCAGAGGATAGTCAAAAGCAATGATTGCATATCCAGCCTGAGTCAGAGTGTTCAAGTGAGGGCGTGGAAGATCTTTTCTTCTTCCATATAAAAGACCGCCTCCGTGAAAATAGATGATAGCAGCTTTTACCGGTGTGTCTGAATCAGTATACACGGTTGCTCCTTTTTTGAATTTTTCACTTGGAATCTCAAATTCTTTCTTTTCTAACATAAAAATCCTCCTTGGTATAAATTGTCAAAAAATTTGAAAATGAATTAAAATCCGGTCAAATTCCGACTATTTTATTTTTATATTTATAAAATCGATTATAGCTAAAATATATAGGCTCTTATCCAATAATTAACAGTATATCACAAAAAATGTCATTTTCAAGAGAAGTCATTAGACAAAATTTACCATAAAGTAGATAAAAAGTGGTTGAACCTTTTATCTAAAATTCCGATTGCAAATTTTAAGCTTTAATGACATAATAAGACCATAAAACATGGTAACAACAAAACCTGAATTTGATTTTGTGTTCCGCATTAAGAAAGAGAGGTATTTGGTAATGAGTTACTTAAACAATCAATTAGGATATCGTGATGCACTTTTGGACACACGTTCTATTATTAAAAAAGGAGATTACATCGTTCTTGATCCAGATGGACTTGTAAAGAATGTAGTTCCGGGATATGAGAACTGTGATGTTACAATTCTTGGCTCACCGGCTATGGGTGCAACATTTGCTGACTATCTTGTACATGTTCACGAAGGTGGAAAGAATACAGGAATCGGCGGAGAGGGAATCGAGTCCTTCTTATATGTAGTTGATGGTGAACTTTCAGTAAAGAATGATGATCAGTCCGCAGAACTTACAAAAGGTGGATACATTTACTCACCAGCAAGTAACAACATTACTTTTGAAGCTAAAGGCGAGGCTACATTATATGTATACAGACGCCGTTATGAGCCAGTTGCAGGACACAGTGCTCACACAGTAGTTGGAAATGCTAATGATCTTGAGTGGATGTCATATGAAGGAATGGAGAACTGCTATGTACAGGATTTCCTTCCATCAGCTCATGACATCGGATTTGACATGAACATGCATATCCTGAAATTCCACATCGGAGCTTCTCATGGATATATTGAGACACATGTTCAGCAGCATGGTATGTATTTCCTGTCTGGAAAATCTATGTACAGACTTGGAGATGACTGGGTACCGCTTCAGAAAGGTGATTACTGCTTCATGGACGCTTATGTTCCACAGGCTTGCTACGCTATAGGCGATGAGGGACGTGAGGAAGAGTTAGTTTACATCTACTCTAAAGACTGCAACAGAGATATTGCTCTGTAATATATAGTACATAGCCTGAAGGATGTTCTTACACTGAAAATGATATTTAGCACATAATAAAATCGAATATAAATTATATACGATTGACATCATATGCCGGTATATACAGTAAAAAAAAGCGAGCGGCATTGCTGGGAGCAATAAAGAAACTGTGTGTACCGGCGTATATGCTATATAAGAGTTTGTCAATAATGTGACAAAATAGAAAAGATGAATTGAAAAAGTGTGAATTAGAAGATGCTTAAATTAGAAAAATACTGCATGTAAAGAAAACACGTAGATAATTATATAGGTAACTATATGGTATATAAAGAGAGAAAATAAAGAAAAGGATGGTATGAAAGAATGAGACTTTCAAGAGAAGAGCTTAAGGGCTTAATGAAAAACAAGTTGATCCAGGCGGGACTTCGTGAGGATCACGCTGATCAGACAGCAGAAATTCTGACATGGGCACATGAGAGAGGATTTGCTTCACATGGTGCTGTTCGTGTTGAGTATTACTGTGAGAGAATCTTCAAAGGCGGAATCACACATGAGCCAAACATCACATGGAATCAGACAGGCCCTTGCTCAGGAATCATGGATGGAGACAATGGTATCGGTTACTGGGTAGCAACAAAAGCTACTGAGAAAGCTATTGAGATGGCAAAAGAGAACGGAGTTGCTATTGTAGGTATGGCTAATGTATCTCATACAGGAGCAATCGGATATTATACAGAGATGTGTGCAAAAGAAGGACTTGCAGCTATCACATTCTGCCAGTCAGATCCGATGGCAGTACCATACGGCGGAACAGAGCCTTATTATGGAACAAACCCGATTTCATTTGCTTGCCCGACAGCAGACGATCGTAATGTTGTATTTGATATGGCTACAACAGTTCAGGCTTGGGGAAAAATCCTGGACAAGAGATCACAGGGTGCTGAGATTCCGGCAGACTGGGCTGTAGATGAGGACGGAGCTCCTGTAACAGATCCACATAAAGTAAATGCTCTTGTACCGATTGCCGGTGCTAAGGGATATGGACTTATGATGATGGTAGACATCTTCTCAGGAGTACTTCTTGGAGTACCGTTTGGTAAACATGTAAGCTCCATGTATCATGACTGCTCTAAAGGACGTGAGCTTGGACAGACAATTATCGTTATCGATCCAGAGAGATTCTGTGGTGCTGAGCAGTTCAAGAAGAATATGTCTCAGACATGTGATGAGTTAAATGCTATGAGACCAGCTCCGGGATTCGACAAAGTATACTACCCAGGACAGAGAGCTCTTATGAGAAGAGACAAAGCTTATGCTGAAGGTGGAATCGAAGTCGTAGATGAGCTTGTTGATTATCTCAAGAGTGACGCAATTCACTTTGACAGATACGATCACAAAAACAGATTCGCTGACTAATTCATTTATTTCGTGCAATTTCCAATGGACCAGGAAGTGGAGCACTCCTCTGCTTCCCGGGTCCCATCTCAAAAATAGATGATATCAAACTATAAAAACAATGAACTAGATAAGAAGGGAGAAATGACATGTTAAAGACAGTCGTAAAAAAAGGCAGTTACCAGGATTCAGTAGTTCTGATGCTTCTGACAAATGAGCTTTCTTCACTGGATGGAGTCAACAAGATTCAGGTTATGATGGCTACACCGGCGAACAAAGATATTTTTAAAGAAAGCGGACTTAATACAGACGAGTTAATGGACGCTACAGCAAATGATATGGTAGTTGTAGCTGATGTTAATGATGAAGCAGTACTTGATGCTGTAATGGACAAAGTTGAGGAGTTCTTAAAGAAACAGTCTACAGCAGCAGAAGGAAAGAAAGGTTCTGAAAGTGTAAAATCATGGGATGCGGCACTGAAGAAAATGTCCAATGCAAACCTGGCAGTTATCTCTATTCCGGGAGCATATGCAGCATTAGAGGCTGACCGTGCACTGGATGAGGGACTGAGCGTATTCATGTTCAGTGACAATGTAACAATCGAGGATGAGAAAGCTCTGAAAGAGAAAGCTCATTCAAAAGGACTTGCAGTTATGGGTCCTGACTGTGGTACAGGAATCATTCAGGGAGTTCCAATCGCATTTACAAATAATGTAGCGAAAGGTTCTATCGGAATCATCGGAGCTTCAGGAACAGGTATCCAGGAGCTTACAACAATTATCGACAGACTTGGTGAGGGTGTTACAAACGCTATCGGTATCGGTGGACGTGACCTGAAGGCTGAGGTCGGTGGAATCACAATGATGGATATGATCGATGCAATGGAAGACGACGATACAGTGAAAGTACTTGTAATCGTTTCCAAACCGCCTGCAAAAGAAGTAAGAGATAAAATCTCTGCAAGACTTTCTAACTTCAGCAAACCAGTTGTTACTCTGTTTGTTGGAGAGAAACCAGAGTATCATGAGGAGAACTTCTATCATGCATACACACTGGATGAGGCAGCTCGTCTTGCTGTAGGTCTTGTAAGAGGAACAAAGGTTCCGGAAGCTACTGTTGATGTAGATGAGTCTGAATTCTACAAAGCAGAAGACGGAAAGACAATCAAAGCTTACTACTCAGGTGGTACACTTGCAAATGAGGCAGCTATGCTGATCAAAGATGCAATGAACTGCAAAGTTCCACCAGAGGACGTTGAAGGATATATGCTCCAGTTAGATGGCAACGTAGTAGTTGACCTTGGAGATGATGCTTATACACAGGGTAAACCACATCCGATGATCGATCCTGCAAAACGTATTGAGTGTATGCAGGAAGCAGTAGATGATCCGTCTACAGGAGTTGTTCTTCTTGACATCATGCTTGGATATGGTTCACACGCAGATATGGCAGGATCATTGATCCCGACAATCAAAGAACTTCAGGCAAAAGCAGATGCAGCAGGAAGAAAAGTATTCTTCATCGCTACAGTATGTGGAACAAGAAGAGATTATCAGGGATATGATGAGGCAGTTAACAAATTAAAAGAGGCTGGAGTTATCGTATGCGAGAACAACAAGCTTGCATGTCAGACAGCTATCCACGCTATCGGAAGAGATTTCCAGGAGCCAGAGAAAGAGATTCGCGCAAAAGAGGTTGTTGCATGTGAGAAACATACACCAGCTGAGACATTAAAAGAGCTTCTTTCTGAGAAACCACGTATCATCAACATCGGACTGAAGAGCTTCGCAGAAGTTGTAGAAGAGTTTGGATGCGAAGTTGTACAGTATGACTGGGCTCCACCGGCAGGCGGAAATGTAAAACTTATTAAGACTCTGAACTTCTTAAGAAATTACGAAGGAATCGAAGAGAAGAACCGTGAAGTGATTGCTAAGGTTGTAGCAAGCCAGCCAGTATTAAAAGATAACGTTCGTGCAAAAGAAGTAATTCCAGAGTTTGCTGAAAATAATGGAAAAGTAATTCTTCATGCAGGTCCTCCGGTAGATTACAAGAATATGCCAGACCCGATGCAGGGATCTTGCGTAGGTGCTGTAATGTTCGAGGAGTGGGCAGAGACAGAAGAAGAAGCTAGAAAGATGCTTGAGAATGGAGAAATCAAATTCATCCCTTGCCACCACTGCAACGCAGTAGGACCTATGGGTGGAATCACATCTCCTAACATGGCAGTATTTGTAGTTGAGAACGAGACAGGAGCTAACAGAGCTTACTGTACAATGAACGAGGGTATTGGTAAGGTTCTTCGTTTCGGAGCTTATGATGAGGAAGTTGTTAACAGACTTCGTTGGATGAGAGATGTTCTTGGTCCAATACTTGGAAAAGCTCTTCGTTCTATGGAGAACGGACTTGCAATTAACCCACTGATCGCAAAAGCAATCGCAATGGGTGATGAGTTCCACCAGAGAAATATTGCAGCTTCTCTTGTATTCTTAAAAGAGATGGCTCCGCTTATTACAGAGATGAAAGACATCAGCGAGAAAGACCGCTATGATGTTATCAAGTTCCTTGCTGATACAGATCAGTTCTTCCTGAACATTATGATGGCTACAGGTAAGGCTGTTATGGATGATGCACGTAAAGGAACAGACGGAACAATCGTTACAGCAATGTGCCGTAACGGATATGAGTTTGGTATCCGTATTGCTGGTATGGGTGACGAGTGGTTCACAGGTCCGGTTAATACACCACAGGGACTGTACTTTACAGGATATGATGCAGATGATGCTTGCCCGGATATGGGAGACAGTGCTATTACAGAGACATTTGGTGTCGGTGGTATGGCAATGATCGCAGCACCGGCTGTAACAAGATTCGTAGGTGCTGGCGGATACGAGGATGCTCTTCGTACAAGTAACGAGATGATGGAAATCGTTACAGACAGAAACCCGAACTTCACAGTTCCTACATGGAATTTCCAGGGAATTTGTCTTGGAATCGATGCAAGACTTGTAGTTGAGAAAGGTATCACACCAGTAATCAACACAGGTATTGCTAACAAAGTAGCAGGAAAAGGACAGATTGGAGCAGGTACAGTTCACCCGCCAATCGAGTGTTTCGAAAAAGCTATCGTAGCATACGCTAAGAAGCTTGGATTCGAGGCATAAGTCCGGAAGATAGGAGGCAGCCATGGAAAAGAAAAAAGTTGTCATTGCTCTTGGCGGAAATGCGCTTGGTAAAGATGTAGAAGAGCAGAAAGAGGCAGTGGCTAAGACTGCAAAAGTAATTGTTGACCTTGCACAGCAGGGATTAGATATCATCGTAACACACGGAAATGGTCCACAGGTCGGAATGATCCAGAATGCTATGGACAACCTGGTTGTTACGCATGAGAATTATAAACAGATTCCGCTTCCGACAAGCGTGGCAATGAGCCAGGGATATATCGGAATCGATCTTCAGAATGCAATTAAGTACGAGCTTTACAGCCGTAACATTGAAGGAAAAGTATCTACAATCCTTTCACAAGTAGAAGTAGATAAGAATGATCCGGCATTCGAAAATCCGACAAAACCAATCGGAAGGTTCCTTACTAAGGAAGAGGCGGAAGAAAATGAAGCAAATGGCGTGCGTTGTATGGAAGATGCAGGAAGAGGCTACCGTGTAGTTGTAGCTTCTCCGATGCCACAGAGAATCCGTGAGCTTGAGACGATCAAGACACTGGTAAATGCAGGACACATCGTGATTACATGCGGTGGCGGTGGAATTCCGGTAATCAGTGAGAACGGAAAACTGGTCGGAGTCAACGCAGTTATTGACAAAGATAATGCGAGCAGCCTTCTGGCAGCTCAGCTTGGAGCAGACTATCTGGTTATCTTGACAGCCGTAGAAAAAGTTGCGATCAACTTTGGCAAAGAGAATCAGGAATGGCTCTCAGATCTGACTGTAGAACAGGCAAAAGAGTATATTGCCGAGGAACAGTTTGCAAAAGGTTCTATGCTTCCGAAGATTGAAGCAGCAATTCGTTTTGCTGAGTCAGGAGAAGGAAGAAGAACATTGATTACACTTCTTGACAAAGCGGCAGAAGGAATTGCCGGAAAGACAGGAACTGTGATCCATCAATAATAGTTATATCAGATGTGGGAGTTATCCCACATCTGTAAGTAATGAGAAGAAAATAGGAGATGGAACAAGATGAATATACCAGTAAATCTATTTATGTGGATTATGGCGTTCCTTCCAATTGCGGCACTTCTGATCTTAATGATCAAGTGTGGCTGGGGAGCGACCGAGGCGGCACCGGTAGGATTACTGATAACGGTAGTTACTGGAGTTGCTTTTTATAAAGCAGACATTACGCTTCTTGCTTCCGAAAGTGCGAAAGGTGTGTGGAATGCACTGATCATATTGATCATTGTATGGACTGCAATTCTGATGTATCAGGTTGGAGATGAGGCAAAAGCATTTTTGGTAATCCGTAATGGTATGCGTAAACTTTTGCCAAACGAATTGCTTCTTGTACTTGCAATGGGCTGGATTTTTGAGAGTTTCCTTCAGGGAATCACAGGATTCGGCGTACCTGTTGCAGTAGGAGCACCTCTTTTGATCGGTATTGGTGTGAAACCGCTGTGGGCAGTTATTATCCCTCTTATCGGTCAGGCGTGGGGAAATACATTCGGTACACTTGGAGCTGCGTGGGATTCTCTGGCTATGTCAGCCGGACTTGCTGTAGGAAGCAGTGAGTATCTTACAACAGCTATGTGGACAGCATTTTTCTTATTTATCTGGACAGCAATCGGTGGTTTTGCCACATGCTGGTTCTACGGTAAAGGAAAAGCACTGAAAAAAGGATTTGTAGCCGTAGCAATTATGGCAGTCATTCAGGGAGGCGGAGAACTTCTGCTGACACAAGTAAGCACAACACTGGCTTGTTTCATCCCTGCAGTTATTTCATTGGTAGTCATTCTTCTTCTTGGAAGAACAAAAATGTATAGAGACGAGTGGTGCATCGAGGACAGCCCGATCATGAATCGTGATTTTGCTGCAGCCGATGGAGAAGAAGAAATTCCAGATATGACACTTGTTCAGGCATTCGTACCATATTTTGCGTTATCTATTATCACACTGGTGGTATTACTTGTAAAACCACTGAACACAGTGCTTGGACAGTTTAAATTTGGATTTGCTTTTCCGGAGACATCTACGGGTTATGGTTATGTAAATAAAGCAGTAGATTGCTTTTCACCATTAGCTCCATTTACTCATGCAAGTATGTTCTTGTTTGTATCAGCGGTCATTGGTCTTGTTTATTACAAAAAGCATGGCTGGATTGGTGAAGGTGGTACGAAGAGAGTGTTTGTGAAATCTGTTTCCATGACAATGCCGTCTGGTATTGCAGTTATCGGACTTGTAATTATGTCCAAGATCATGGACGGAACAGGACAGACAGTTGTACTTGCAAACGGAATCGCGAATGTGCTTGGAAAAGTTTACATTATCTTTGCACCATTTGTAGGACTTCTTGGAACATTTATGACAGGAAGTAACATGAGTTCCAATATTTTATTTGGAAGTTTCCAGATGACAACCGCAAAACTTCTTGGGGCTAATACTGCTGCAATCCTTGGAGCGCAGTCAGCCGGTGGTGCAATCGGAGCTGCAATCAGCCCGAGCAAGATTATTCTTGGTACGACAACAGCAAGTATCCTTGGAAGCGAAGGCGAAGTTATGAAAAAGCTTATGGCGATTACAATACCGGCTACGATTTTGATTGGAGCAGTATTGTTTGTTATGACAGCTTTATAAGAAAGTCTTGAATCTGGAAAAAGGAGTGCTGACAATGGAGAAGAATAGCTTTTTTAAAACTAAAGAAGGTGGACTGACATTAGCATTTATCGTAATTATGATTGCATTTGCTATTATGCTTTTCGGTTTATATACCGGGACAACCGCAGCCTGTGTAGTTGGATTTGTAATCATGATGGCAGCTATGTTTTATTCACCGGTGAAAGTGTTTATCTTAACACCAAAACATAAGTAATTATTGTAACCAGAAAGGAAAAAAAGACTATGGGAACAGTAGCAATTGAAGAAGTAACAGGAAGAATTGCTGAAAACTTAGAGTATTTAAAACGTTTTACAGCAACACCAGGAGATGGATGTACAAGACTTCCATTTACAAAAGAGGCTAGAGATGCCGTAAATTACCTGAGAGAGGTTATGACAGAGGCTGGTCTTGAAGTACATGAGGATGAGGCCGGAAATGTAATCGGTATCTTAAAAGGAGAGAATCCGGATCTTCCATGTGTTATGATGGGATCTCATTATGATTCAGTAGTAAACGGTGGAGACTTTGACGGAATCGCCGGAGTTGTATGCGCAATCGAAGCTGCAAGACAGTTAAAAGATGAAGGATTCACACCAAAGAGAAACTTTGCAATCGTTGGTTTCTGCGATGAAGAGGGTATGCGTTTCGGAACAGGATATTTTGGATCCGGAGCTATGCTTGGACACAGAGATGTTGAATATTGCAAACATTACAAAGATACAGATGGAATTTCTATCTATGATGCCATGAAGGGATATGGACTTGATCCAGAGAAGATTGAAGATGCGAAATGGCCGGAAGGTTCTATCGGAAAATTCCTTGAGCTTCATATTGAGCAGGGACCGGTTCTGGATGCAAAGAATATTGAGATTGGTCTTGTAGATTGTATCGTTGGAATCCAGAGATATATGGTAACAGTAAACGGAAGAGCTGACCATGCCGGAACAACTCCAATGGATATGCGTCTTGATGCTGTTGATGCAGCAACAAAGGTTATTTCTAAAATCCCAGATTGGGCAAGAGAGAAAGCTGACGGAACAGTTGCAACAATCGGATACATTAACACGATACCTGGTGGAATGAATATTGTAGCTGAAAAATGTGAATTTACAGTTGACATTCGTTCTAAGAGCAACGACAATATTAATGATATCGCAAACAGAATTCGTGCAGCATTAGACCGTGAAGTGAAGGCTATGGGTGGATCCTATGACATCGATACAAAGCTTGTGATCGAGCCAGTTATGCTGGATGAAGGTATGCTTGACATCATGGAAGAAGACTGCAAAGCAAGAGGATATTCTTATATGAGACTTCCTAGTGGAGCAGGACATGATGCACTTGAGATCGGTCAGGTGCTTCCGACAGTTATGATTTTCGTTCCAAGTAAAGATGGAAGAAGTCACTGCCCGGTAGAGTTTACAAAGTATAGTGAATTTGCAAAAGCTTCTGTTGTTATGACAGGTCTTGCTAAAAAGCTTCTTGCTGAGTAATCCGAAAAAATAATTATTTATGAATGGTGATTCGAAAGGCCGGAGGAAGAGATATCCTGCGGCCTTTCGAGAAAGAAACGGGGAAAAAGATATGGGCGAATTAAATCCGATGTACAAAAGAGAAAACTTACGATTGTTAAGAAGAGCTTTAAGGCTGACTCAAAAAGAATTCATTGACAGATTCCTGTCGGATGAAGAAGGAAAGCCAACTATGAGCATCGCGACATTGTCTAACCTGGAGGCAAAAGACGGTCCAAGAATGAATGATGTCATTATCAGTGTCTCTGAACAGCTTGGAATTGATTCTATGCATTTTTCTATGCCATCAGAAGAATTTGCCGAGAAGATACATATTCTGTTACCGGATGATGTAAGCCCGGAAGCGCTTGGAAAGCTTCAGTCTAAAAAAGGCAGCATTAATCAACTTTTGAATCGCCTGACGATGTATTTTGCAGAGCAGATGTTTGATAAGAGTCTGAAAAAAGGGGATAAGATAGAGTCGGATCGTGTACTTGCGACAAAACTTGGAGTTGGACGTTCGGCAGTACGTGAGGCATTGAAAGTTCTGGATGTGCTTGGTATGATTGATATCCGGCCGGGGCAGGGAACTTATATTAGTGGAAATGAAGCAAATTTTTTCGTCATTCCACTTTCCTGGTCTTTATTTATGAATGGCAATCAGACAGAGTCTATTTTGGAAGTGAGAGATCTTCTGGAAGTGAAAGCCGCTTATCTGGCAGCTGACTGCGTAGATGATCGCGCTCTGAATCGTCTGTATGATGTATCACATAAAATCCATCAGGCATATGTAGAGCAGAATTATAAGAAGTTTCTGGATGCAGATTTGGAGTTCCACAGCAGTATTGCAGAGTGTTCCGGGAATACTGTAATTTACAGTATGCTTCAGACAATCAGTAATCTGATGCGTCATGTCAGTGAGACGGGAATGATTGACGGACGACAGCTTCAGGAAATTTATGAAGAGCATCAGAGAATTTATGGTCTTATACTTGCAAAAGACGGAGAGGGTGCCGCAGAAGCTATGGAAGAGCACATGAAGAGATCAAAAGTCCGTTATAATTACAGATAAGATTACATAAAACTGTTTACATAGTCATTAACATATTGAAAAAGAAATAAAAAAGTTTCGAATATAATATCAAAAAGGGACTCCCCTGCAAATTTACAGAATGATGAAGTGATATTTGATTTGTACCGTACCTCACAGTATTGCCTCGAATTTCCTGTAAATTTGCAGAGGAGTTCTTGTAATTTGGAAAAGAATAAGATATAATATTGCGGATTGCGTTACTAAGAATAGAACATAATAAGTAACTAGATAATAAGGCATAGAATTAGAGGTGATAATATGGAAATGATAATAGATGTACTTGCAGATGCGTTGGCAGATTGTTTAAAGATGCTTCCATTTCTTTTTGTAGCATTTTTATTAATTGAAGGATTGGAGCATTATTCGACAAAATTGACAAGAAAGGCACTGGAAGATGTAGATAAAGCAGGTCCGGTTGTGGGGGCACTCGTGGGCTGTGTACCACAATGCGGATTTTCAGTCATGGCTTCTAACCTCTACGCAGGAGGGATTATATCGGTAGGAACATTGCTTTCTGTATTTCTTGCAACATCAGATGAAGCAGTATTGATCTTGCTTGGCAATCCGGATCAGGGAAAGACAGTTCTGACACTCCTTGCGGTAAAAGTTGTGATTGCGGTCGTAGCAGGATACATCATTGATCTTTTCCTGCAGAAACAAATTGCAACTCCAAAAGAGTGTGGAAATCTCTGTGATCACTGTGGATGTCATGATCACCACGCCGGACTTTTAAAACCAGCACTTCGCCATACAATTAAGATATTTCTCTATCTTTTTGTATTTACAGCAATTTTGAATTTTATTATAGAAGTAATTGGGATTCAGACATTATCCGAATATCTTCTGGCAGATAGTATTTTCCAGCCAGTGATTGCAGCACTTATTGGATTGATACCTAACTGTGCGGCTTCTGTTGTAATCACGCAGCTTTATATCAGCGGTGCAATTTCATTCGCATCTGCCATTTCCGGTCTCTGTACCGGAGCAGGAATTGGATTGGTTGTACTTTTTAAGGTCAATCGGGATAAACGTGAGAACATAAAGATTGTACTCACTTTATATGCACTTTCAGTGATTGCAGGAATGGTTTTACAGATCTTCGGATTTTAAGTTGTCAAATTGTGAAAAATGCTGTCGATAAGCGACACGAATTGACAAAAGGTTAACATATTCGAAATTGATTTTCTATTTTGATGTGCTATAATAAATATGTTCACACTTGAGATATACCTTTTTGTGAGGAGGATTTATTATGGTAACAAAAAAAGGGACACCTGTAAAAAAGACAAAAGATGTAAAAATAGCTGAAAATGTTATGGCTGATTCGATAAAGACAGAAGAGAAAGCAAAGGCAGAAATTAAGAATGAGATAACGCCACAGATAAAAGAGAAAGTAGAAGCTAAAGTTGAGAAGGCTGCTGCAGATACAGTAGAAAAGATTACGAAAAAAGCAGTGAAAGGTGCAGATGCGGCAAAGAATGTAGCAAAAGCTGTAACAAAGACTGCGACAAAGACTGTAAAGAAAGCTGCTAAGAAAGACATTAAAATAAAAGCATTTGTTGAGTATTATGGTAAGCAGGTAGAAGAGAAAGACATCATTGCCCGTGTGAAAAAAGCATGGACGAGATCTGGTAAAAAAGTCGGAGACATTAAAGAGATGGATCTTTACATAAAACCGGAAGAGAATGCGGTCTACTATGTGATCAACGGAACAGAAACAGGAGCTGTAGAATTCGAGTAGGAAGACAAAAAGAAACAGATAGTAAAAGCTGGCTTTTACTATCTGTTTTCTTTTGTTAGCAGTAACACCTATTATGCCATAATTATGATTTATTCTATCAGTAATATATCAGCTTGAATATTTTTTCTTTTGTATTGTAAAAGAAATATGCTATACTTGAACAGTTGAAAAAGAATGATTTACAGGAGGAAGAGAGCTTTGAAGAAGATATTGACATTATTAGGGACATTCTTCATGGTTATGCTGTTGCTCCCGACTTATGTGTGGGCGGCAGAAAGTCATGCATCTGCAGTGCAGGTGCCGGTCTGGCTATGTATTCCATTTGCCGGGCTTTTGTTATGTATAGCGGTCATGCCGCTGTTACGTGCTGAGTGGTGGGAAGCACACCAGCCACTTGTGGTGTTTATGTGGATCATATTACTTGTAGTACCATTTGCAATCGTTTATGGTGCAGGCGATACATTTGAAACAGTATTGGAATGTATCGTGAATGATTATCTGACATTTATTGTTCTGTTATTTGGATTATTCTGTGTATCTGGTAACATTACAGTTGGAGGAGATTTTGCAGGATCACCGAGAGTAAATGCATGTCTGCTGGCATTGGGTACACTGCTTTCCAGCTGTATTGGAACAACGGGAGCCAGTATGCTCATGGTTCGTCCGGTCATTAAGATGAATTCATGGAGAAAAAGAAAAAGACATATTATGGTATTTTTCATTTTTTTGATTTCCAATATGGGTGGCTGTCTTACGCCAATCGGAGATCCGCCGCTTCTAATGGGATTTATGCGTGGAGTACCATTTTTCTGGAGCATGCATTTATTGCCAATATTGATTTTTAATCTGGTGATTCTGTTATTTGTATTTTATCATCTGGATAAAAAGGCATACCGTAAAGATATTGCGGAAGGAAGAAAACCGGATATCAGCAGACCGGGAACCGAATTTTATATTGAAGGACTGCACAATATTATTTTCCTTATTATGATTGTAGGTGCAGTAATTTTAAGTGGAGTACTTCCGGGAATGTCAGCATTCCAGGACGCGGCAGGTAATGTAAGAGGAATTCGTCTGTACGGAGAAGTTACACTGACGCTTCCTGCGCTGATTGAGATTGTGATTATTTTACTTGCAGCATTTCTGTCATTTAAGACAACAGACAGTTCCATCCGTACAAAGAACCATTTTACGTGGGGAGCGATCAAAGAGGTTGCAGTTTTGTTTATCGGAATTTTTATTACTATGCAGCCGGCACTGATGCTGTTAAAATCTGTTGGACCAAACCTTGGAATTAGCGAGCCGTACCAGATGTTCTGGGCAACAGGAGCGCTGTCCAGCTTCCTTGACAATACACCGACCTATCTTGTATTCCTGACAACTGCGGGAACACTTGGATTAACAGGAGGTATTACAACGGCTCTTGGACAGATTCCGGTGAATCTTCTAGAGGCTATTTCCTGTGGAGCTGTATTTATGGGAGCAAACACATATATAGGAAATGCACCGAACTTTATGGTAAAAGCGATTTCTGATGAAAATGGTGTCAATATGCCATCGTTCTTTGGATATATCTTATGGTCGCTTGCATTCTTAGTTCCGGTATTTATACTGGATATGCTTGTGTTCTTTTTGTAGGAGGTTACGGATATGGCAAATAATAAAGATATATATATAGAACTTGCGAATCGGATCTATGATCTAGATGGTGAAGTATATAAATGTGTAGGATCTTCCCTTGGAAGAACATTTACAGGAAGCAGAGAGAATACGATCCGTGCACTTAGTATGTTGATGTATACGAAGCCTGACGGACATCTCTTGCGAAGTGAGCTGGCGCTGATTAGTAACATGGCTCGTACGATTAAGAATAAAGAAGATAAGAGCCGTATGATGACAGAATATAATGAGATTCTTAAAGCAATGGAGCAGCTTCCGGATATGTCTGCAACGGATATTGTCAATGCAGAAAGAATGGCTCTGAATCCGGCTGCACACTGGGATGAAGTGGACGAAAATGCGCATCTCGTTATCTGTATCAGCCGTACACAGGGAAGTGCGGGAAATGATATTGGATTTGAGCTGGCAGATAAGCTGCATATCAATTATTATGATTCAGAGATTTTCGAGCAGGTGCTAAAACGTCAGGAAGAAGAAAAATTTCATATTAAAGAGAAAGAGTGCTTTACAGAGTTCGATAAATATGGAAAAAAACGAGAAACATTGAAATCAAAGCTGCGGAATATGTATCGTTATCATGGACTTAACAGAGAAGATGCCATCTTCTTTAATATGAGCGATCTGATCTGCAATCTGGCACGAACAGAAGATTGTATTATAGTTGGAAGATGTGCGGATATTATTCTGCGCAATAATTATATTCCACATATCAGTCTGTTCATCAGCGCACCATTTGAAGTGAGATTGCGGTATATGATGAACGTGCGTGAGATGGATCAAAAGACAGCGGTGAAGTTTTTGAAAAAAATGGACCGCCAGCATAAAAAATATTACGAATTTTATACAAGTGAAAAATGGGGAACTCCTGAGAATTATGACCTGTGCATTAACAGTGCCAACTACGGAATCAAAGAGACGATAGAAATCATTGAACGTCTGATTATCAACAGGAAGAAAGCATAAGGGGTACAAGAAAGAGACTTTACGTGTGTTTCAGATACTGATATAATAAAGACGAATGAGACGGGAGAAAATAATTAACATGTAAAGGAGATAATAGAATGAATGAGACAACATTGGTGAAAGGCATAAGTGCGATAGGCTCCATGGATGGACCGACTTCAGTGTTCCTTGCCGGAAAGCTAAGCGTGGGAGTGTTTGCGGCTGTGATAGCAATCGGTATTTTAATTGGATTTTTCGGCTTGAAGCTGGTGAAAGTGGTTGCGGCATTCCTGGGATTTCTGATTGGAGCAGGAGTGGGAGCTGGAATCTGTGCATTAGCGGGAATTGAAGGTATTGCATCCGTAGCGGTTATATTAGTCTGCGCGATATTGCTGGCAGTAGTGTCTTTTCTTGTATACAGGCTGGGTGTATTTGTGATGATATTCATCTGCTCTATGGGAGTGCTGGCAGCAGTGATACCAGCACAAAGTTCAGTCATTACGATTGTGGAACTGGCAGTGGCACTTGTGCTTGCGATTCTTGCTGCAATATTTGCAGAGCCGATGATCATTGTAATTACCGGTATAGCAGGTGGATTTCTTGCAGGTCCGGCGATTCTCGACCTTGCTGGAATTACAGATCCGTCATGGTTAAAATATGTAGCAGGTGCAGTTCTTGCATTTGTAGGACTTATGATTCAGTTCATGATGCAGTCAAGTAAGATTGGAAAGAAAGAGAGAATCAAATCGGAACATATCAAGGAACAGGTCTCTATGGAGAATGAAGTAGAGAAAGCCCGAATGATTCTGGATGAGGACGAAGCGAAGCCAGAAGAAGCAGAAGAGCCGGAAGGATATCTGGATGAGGAAGAGGCAGAAGAGCCGGAAGGATATCTGGATGAAGATGAGGATTTTTCAGATGATGAGTCAGAGGATATCGAGATCAGGGATTTGGATTTAGACGATATTCCATCTGACGAGGAGAGCGAGGAATAGGCTTATGAAACTGGACATGCATTGTCATGTAAAGGAAGGGTCCATTGACAGCAAGGTGAGCCTGGACGAGTACATTACACTTTTAAAAGAACGTGGATTTGACGGAATGCTGATTACAGATCATGATACGTATAAAGGATACCGACACTGGAAATACCAGATGAAGGGAAAAGTACATGATGATTTTGTAGTCTTAAAAGGAATTGAGTATGATACTTGTGACGGGGGACATATTTTATGCATTATGCCAGAAGGCGTGAAGATGAGACTTTTGGAACTCCGAGGTCTTCCGGTTGCAGTATTGATTGATTTTGTGCATAAGCACGGAGGGATTCTGGGGCCGGCACATCCATGCGGGGGCAAATATTTAAGCTTTACGAACACAAAGCGTTATTACAAATCACCAGAGTTATTTAAGCGGTTTGACTTTATTGAAGTATTTAATGCATGTGAATCAGCAGAGTCTAATGCGAGAGCCCTTAAGCTTGCACAGAAATATAAGAAACCGGGAATCGGTGGCAGTGACGCACACCGACCTAATTGTGTAGGTATGGGGTATACTATTCTGCCAGAGCGAGTGACATGTGAGACAGAGCTAATCGCACTGATCAGGTCAAAATCTGCAGTGATTGAGACAGGTGGCAGTCTGTATGGAAAGACGACAAAAGACAAGATGGGAAAGGCGGATAAGATTCTGACATATTCTTTCTGGTTTTATAATAAGGCCGGTACAATCATGCGTAAGAGAAAACGTATGCTGAATGGAAAGATTGAGAATCCTGTCGATCCGATCGATCCGATTGAGTTGAAATATATGTAATAAATAAAAAAGAAGTATTCTGATAAATGAGATTTTACTCAAAGTCAGAATACTTCTTTTTTAATGTGCCCTTACAAGAGCTTAGAACAAACTTGCGATATGATAAACTATAAAGCTTATGATCCAGGCAGTACACAGCTGATAGAGCAGGATAAAACCAGTGGATTTCCAGCTTTGCAACTCACGATGAATCGTTGCAATGGTTGCTGTGCAAGGTACATATAACAGACAAAATGTCATAAGTGCATAAGCATTTGCCGGGCCAAAACCAATGGCACCAAGAGAAGCCACCATTGCGGTCATTCCGTGGGCAGTCGTAATATTTTGAATTCCAAAGAGTACGCTGCAGCTGGAGACAACAACTTCTTTTGCGGCAATACCAGCGATCAAAGCTACAATAATCTGCCAATATCCGAGTCCGACCGGTTGAAAGACCGGTACGATCAGGCGTCCAATGACAGAACCAAAGCTTTCAGAAATATCTGTTACATATCCATGAGGACCAAAGTTTAAGATTGCCCACATTAAGATGGATGCGATAAATATAACAGTTCCGGCTTTTGTAAGATAATCTTTTATCTTCTGCCATACATAGATTGCAATTGTATGGGCGCTTGGAGTTTTATATTCTGGCAATTCGATCAACAGGGCATGTGTCGCTTTGCTTCCGTCGATTTTGGACAGGATAAATGCTGTTGTAATTGCGATAATGATGCCGAGCAGATACATGGAATAGCAGACGATCATGGCATATTTTCCAAAGAACATAGAGGAAAATAAAACATAGATCGGAAGTCTTGCACTGCACGACATAAATGGTGTGATCAGGATAGTCTTAAAACGGTCTCTTTTATTTTCAAGTGCCCGGGAAGCCATGACTGCAGGTACGGTACAGCCAAATCCGAGCAACAATGGAAGAAATGCTCTTCCGGATAATCCGAGACTGCTCATAATATCGTCCATGACAAATGCAACTCGTGACATGTATCCACTGTCTTCCAAAAGCGCAAGGGCCAGGAAGAGAATGAAAATGTTTGGTAGAAATGTCAGAATTCCGCCAACTCCTGAAATGATGCCGTCTACGATCAACGAAGTCAACATCGGACTTGTGTGGACAGCAGCAAGACCATTTGATACGAGATTTGAGAATACTTCAAGAGCAATCTCAAAATATCCTTTCATCCAGTCTCCTACAGTAAATGTGAGGAAGAATACAAATGCCATGATCAGAAGGAAAATCGGAAGACCAAGCCATTTTCCGGTCAGGTACTTATCAATTCTTTCTGTAGAGGCTGCCTTTTGGGCTTTATTGACAAGTACTTCATCAATAATTTCTTCGATAAAGTCATATTTTTGATTGATAATATCTTTTTCATAGCTTTTGTCTACAATTTGTTCCATTCCGGCAAGTGGATATTGATCCAGAATATTTTTATCCATTTCCAGATATTTGATGGCGTGCCAACGCATATTATCCATTTCCGGATAAGTTGCGGTGATCAAAGTAATCAGTGCGTCGATTTTATCTTCTATAAGGTCGGAATAGACCATGGCATATTCTGAGTGATGATTATGCCGGTGTTCAGAATGCATTCCTTTGTGATGATGAATAAAAGGTCCCTGGCTGGCATATTCACTGTGATGGGAAACGGCATGCAGCAGAATGGAAAGTCCTGTCTTTTTTCGTGCTGATACAGGGATTGCTGGAATTCCAAGCATTTCCGGGAGGCGGTGCAAGTCAATTTCCATGCCGCGGCTCTCTACAATATCCATCATGTTCAGAGCCAGTACAACGGGTTTTCCAAGTTCGATCAGTTGAAGGGCCAGATAAAGATTACGTTCCAGACTGGAAGCGTCAATGACATCTACAATGACGTCAACTTCATCACTCATGATACATTCTCGCGATACAGTTTCTTCCATTGTATAGGAAGTCAGACTGTAGATTCCCGGAAGGTCAATGAGACGGAACTTCTGATCTTCATAGGTCGTGAAGCCTTCTTTCTTTTCCACTGTGACACCTGGCCAGTTAGCTACCTTTAGATTTGCACCGGTGTAAGCGTTAAAGAGTGTCGTTTTGCCACAATTTGGATTACCGATGAAGCCGACATTAATGATTTTTTCCATTATTCCGTGACCTCCTTCACTTCGATGTGATCTGCGATTCTTTTACCGAGTGCAAATCGTGTGCCACGAAATCTGGCGGTAAGAGCACCTTTTTTATTGTTGTTCAATATTGTGATTTTGGCGCCTTCTGTCAATCCAAGCGCTTCTAGACGTCTCTCAAGAAGAAGCTCAATGTTAATAGAAAGAACCTGATACGTTTTGTTATTTTTGCCTTGCTTTAAAGTCATTTTTTGTCCTTTTTATAAATTGTAAATGAGAATTATTTATCGGTTACTTCACTAACTATATCATCAATTGACGAAAACTTCAATGTGAAGTATACTGGATTTCATAAACATAAAAGGGGGATTTTATGCAGATTTATTACTTGATGTTATACTTTTTCGTGTATGGTTTTCTGGGGTGGTGCACAGAAGTTGCATATGCGACAACAAAGCAGAGAAAGTTCGTGAACAGAGGTTTCCTGAATGGTCCGATCTGTCCGATTTATGGAGTCGGTGTGACGGTAGTCGTCTATTTCCTGACACCGTATAAGGAAAATTTGATTTTGCTGTATGTGTTGTCCACAGTGTTGGTGACAGTCCTGGAAGGGCTTACCGGATATCTGATGGATAAGATTTTTCATCATAAATGGTGGGATTATACAAATCAGCCGCTGAATATCGGTGGATATGTTTGCCTGATATTTTCCCTTGTGTGGGGAGTAGCATGTGTACTGATTGTCCGTGTGATTCATCCGGTCATTCATAAAATATTGACATTTATTCCACATACATTAGGGCTTGTAATGCTCGCAGTACTGGAAATCTGTATTTTTGTTGATCTGTATGTGACTGCGGCCGGAATCCTGAAACTGAATCATCAGTTGGAAACTATGGCGAAGATTGCCGCGGAGCTACATGAGATTTCGGATAAACTTGGTGAAAATATCCATGAAGGTATGATGGATACGATGGAGGCAACAGAAGAAAGACGCAAGAAACTGGAAGCAGCAACAGCAGAGAGCCGCAAGAAGCTAGAGTCTGCGACAGAAGAAGGCCGCAGGAAACTGGAAAATGTTACGGAAGAAAGCCGTCGTAAACTGGAAAGTGCGACAGAGGAAGGCCGCAGGAAACTGGAAGCAGCAACGCAGGGCAGCCGCCGTAAGTTTAGTGAGGGGCGTACAAGGATTGGCGGAACCGCAGACGAAGCAAGGCAGCAGCTTCAGGCAAGAAGTGAAGAACTTCGCCGGAAATATGAAGAGTTGTCAGGTCAGGGCGGAGCTGTGTCCAGACGTCTGATGAAGGCATTCCCACGTATGGAATCCAGACAGTATAAGGAGACATTTAACGAGTTACGTGAGAAGCTGAGATTGAAAGAAAAGATGAAGAGAAAAAAATAGTAGTACAAGGTTCAGCACCATATCCAACTAGGACAACAGTTGGTGTGACAGGACTTTGCGGAGATGCATTAATAGAAATTGAGTTGATAGTGAAGAAATAATCAGGTTGAGGAAGAACAGGTCGATGGATCTGTTCTTTTTTTCGTTAGTGGTGAGTCAAAGTCCGAGTAGTCTTCCGACCTTGGTAATTGTAAGCAATCTCAGAAGGTATCTTTTGGCTCTTTTTATGATTGTGTTGTGATAAGTTTAAAACTGGCTTGCTACAAAATGTAAAAACTGGATATTTAATAAATACCAGTTTGCAGTATGATATGTATCATAGTTACGTAACACAGAGAAAAAATATTAGGAAAATAAGAAAAGAATCGGATGAAGAGAAAGGTGAAAAACTATGGCAGAGAATAGATATAAATTAAACAAGCAGTTAGCGCAGATGTTAAAAGGTGGAGTTATCATGGACGTAACAACACCAGAACAGGCAAAAATCGCAGAAGCAGCAGGTGCTTGTGCAGTTATGGCGCTGGAGAGAATTCCTGCAGATATCCGTGCAGCAGGCGGGGTATCCCGTATGAGTGATCCGAAGATGATCCGTGGAATCCAGGAGGCCGTATCAATTCCGGTCATGGCAAAATGCAGAATCGGACATTTTGTGGAGGCACAGATTCTGGAAGCAATTGAGATTGACTATATCGATGAGAGTGAAGTCCTTTCACCTGCAGATGATGTATATCACATCAACAAGAGAGACTTTAAAGTGCCATTCGTATGTGGAGCAAGAGATCTTGGAGAAGCACTTCGAAGAATTGCTGAGGGAGCTTCTATGATTCGTACAAAGGGTGAGCCGGGAACAGGAGACGTTGTGCAGGCTGTCCGCCATATGCGTGTGATGAATGCTGAAATCCGCAGAATTCAGAGCTTAAGAGAGGACGAGCTCTTTGAGGCAGCAAAGCAGCTTCAGGTTCCGGTTGAAATGGTAGAATATGTTCATGAGAACGGAAAACTTCCGGTTGTAAACTTTGCGGCAGGAGGAGTTGCAACTCCGGCAGACGCAGCACTGATGATGCAGCTTGGAGCAGAAGGAGTGTTCGTAGGATCTGGAATTTTCAAATCTGGTGATCCTGCAAAACGTGCCGCAGCAATTGTAAAAGCAGTAACTAATTATACAGATGCAAAACTGATCGCAAAACTTTCCACAGATCTTGGTGAGGCAATGGTCGGAATCAATGAGCAGGAGATTGAACTTCTGATGGCAGAGAGGGGCAAATAAGATGACCGTAGCAGTACTGGCACTTCAGGGAGCATTTCTGGAACATGAACAGATGCTTAAGAAACTTGGAGCAGATTATTTTGAAATCCGTCAGAAAAAAGATCTGGACAGATCATTTGACGCTCTGATTCTTCCGGGCGGTGAGAGTACCGTGATGAGAAAACTGTTACTGGAACTTGACATTTACGATGCTTTAAAAGAGAAAATCCTGTCAGGTCTGCCAGTCTTTGGAACCTGTGCGGGACTGATCCTTTTGGCAAATGAAGTGGAAGCAGGAGTTCCGTGTTTTGGTACTATGAATATTACGGCAAAGCGTAATGCATATGGAAGACAGCTTGGAAGCTTTTATACAGATGCAGAGTTTGATGGACTTGGTCAGGTGCCGATGACATTTATCCGTGCACCATATATTGCCCAGGCAGGGGAAGGTGTTGAGATTCTGGCAGAAGTAGATGGTAAAATTGTGGCTGCCAGACAGGGACGACAGCTCGTGACAGCATTTCACCCGGAACTGGACGGGGATACGAGAATACATGAATATTTTTTGAATATGTAAGAAAATGTGATGCTATATCAGCTGGAAGATGACTCCAACCTCTATAGGTGGCGAGAAACAAGCTGGTATCAGTGGTGGGAGGCATTCTTGAATTTTAAACGGCGATTTATTTGATCGCCGTTTAAAAAAATACATGCCTCATATATTTTGCTTGATAAAATCGCTACAACACATATTATTTAGAGTATTCTGCGTACGGTTTCAATGGGCAATTTTAACATTTCTGCAACTTTTTCAGCATTGCCTACATTTTCGTATAAATTTTTTACCAACTGTTCCGTTACCCGCTCTGTTACTTGTTCCGTCACTTGCTCTTCCAGTTCCTGAAATTCTTCTGCCATTAATTCTTTTAGTGCCTCACACATACTAGGTTTCGCCTCCTTTATTGCCTCCCAGTTAGCTCTTGTTATTACTTCCATTGCTGCCTGATACAACTTTGAATTCTTTTTTTCTTCATATTCTTTTAGAATCGCTTCAATCTCACTTTGATTCTTAATATTGCTTCTCAAGCTGCCAAGCCATCGGTTCTCTTCCAGATTCAATTCTTTTGTAATCAATAATTGAATTGGAATTGCATCACCAACAAAATAATATATCCCTGGCTCTTCTTTTTTTATTTGCAACTTTCGAACTTTTTCCAAATGCTGTATCAGATTTCTCGGATAATGGTTACATATAAATGTTATAGTCAGTTCTTCCGGTGGAATCTCACATACATGTTCAGTATCCGACTGATAAAAGCAACAATACCCATATACTTTATAAAAATCATTAATTGTCAGATAATCCTCCGGACTTTTATATTCCACAATATTATGCTTTCGAAATATTCTCCCTATATTTTTCTGGATTTTCTCATTGTCATGAACTTTTATTACAAGTTCATCAATTTGCATGGGTTTCTTTGATAACAAATGTTCCGATTCAAATATTATTTTATCTGCTTCATCTTCGAACTCAATCTGAAGTGAAGCCGTGAATGCCGGATGCCATTCTATCGTCTTTCTCTTTTGCTCCATCCATTTCTCCTTTCATTATAAAGTTTTCGATTCATCTTTGCAATAGGATATCTATGCCTACAGTTACATTTCTCTTCATACCGGATAGCAGTTTCGAACATGAAACACCGAAATGAGATGTCTTACGACTTAGAACTTTGAAAGAGTTGCAGATTGCTTCTCTTAAAGTGGTTATAGATTATCACGAAATGTGCGGACAATCAATTAATTTTATAGAATTTATAAAAACTTAAAGTATTTATAAATGGATGATGGAAAGGTGGAAAAAATATAAAACATATAAAACATAGTTGACAAGTTTGAAATGTGGTGCTATATTAATACCAACGACAAATACATACCACATTGATAGGAAAGGTAGGAAGATATCATGGCAAAGATTTACAACGGAACAATTGACTTAATTGGAAATACACCACTGGTTGAGGTTAAGAATATTGAAAAAGAATTAGGACTGGAAGCAAGAGTACTTGTAAAGCTTGAGTATTTTAATCCGGCCGGAAGTGTGAAGGACAGAATTGCAAAAGGCATGATTGAAGACGCGGAGGAAAAAGGACTTTTGAAGGAAGGATCTGTGATCATCGAGCCTACATCTGGTAATACCGGAATCGGTCTTGCGGCAATCGCAGCAGCTAAGGGATACAGAATTATCCTGACAATGCCTGAGACTATGAGTGTTGAAAGAAGAAATATCCTGAAAGCATACGGAGCAGAGATTGTGCTGACAGAAGGGGCAAAAGGAATGAAAGGTGCCATCGCAAAAGCAGATGAACTTGCAAAAGAAATTCCGAATAGTTTTATTCCGGGACAGTTTGTGAACCCGGCAAACCCGGCAACACACAGAGCAACAACAGGACCGGAAATCTGGAATGATACAGACGGAGATGTGGATATCTTTATCGCAGGAGTTGGTACAGGTGGAACACTGACTGGAGTTGGAGAGTATCTGAAAGAAAAGAAACCAGATGTTAAAATTGTAGCACTTGAGCCTGCAACATCACCGGTACTTTCAGAAGGTAAGAGCGGAGCACACAAGATTCAGGGAATCGGAGCAGGATTCGTTCCAGATGTACTGAATACAAAAGTATATGATGAGATAATTACAGTTGAGAATGACGATGCATTTACTACAGGAAAACTTCTTGCAAAACACGAAGGAGTTCTGGTAGGTATTTCATCAGGAGCAGCTCTCTGGGCAGCAATTGATTATGCAAAACGTCCGGAAAATAAAGGTAAAACTATTGTAGCATTACTTCCGGATAACGGAGACAGATATTATTCAACCCCTCTGTTCGCTGAGTAAGATTAAAAAAGAGAGTGAATAGATATTGACGTAGGACAGCAGGCAAAAGCCGGCTGTCTGATACGTTAAACTAGAGGAGAGAAGATTATGAAACTTTCGATGAAGAGCAGATATGGCCTGCGGGCATTAATTGATCTTTCAGTAAATTCTAAAAATGAGCAGGTAGCATTGGGGAGCATCGCGGAGAGAAATAATATCTCTCCACAGTATCTGGAACAGGTATTTGCGAGCCTTAGAAAAGCAGGAATTGTCAAGAGTATAAAAGGATCCCAGGGCGGATACTTTTTAAATAAACCTGCAGAACAGATTACAATTTCAGAGGTGATTGAAGCCCTGGAAGGTGATTATAGAATCGAGGCTGAAGATGTGCCGGAAGACTGTGACTATAAAGCAGCACCGGAGGCAATACAAAAACTGGTCATAGACAAGGTGAATTACGAACTGGAGAAGATATTGACAGGCATTACACTTTATGATCTGGAAAAAGAGTACCAGACATATGTAGACTATGGACAGGATATGTATTATATCTAAAGATTGAAATTTGTTTCTTATGCAACAGATTAGTTTTTTATTCATGGTGGATGCGAAAGGTATCCGTCAGTTTTTCTAAAGGAGACAGGCATGAAAAATCCATTACATTATCAGTTTTCAGAGTAAAAAGCCGTTATCTGTCCGGAAAAGAAGTGTATCTTGGAAATGAAAGCTATGTTAATGACGCTCTCAGAAGAGGGGGCGCTGTTGTGCTGCGCCTGTTTTCTGATGAGTGGCACTATGGTTCTCCTTACAGGCGAAGACGGGGAACATGTCTACATGTTTGATCCGTATTATGATCAGGAAGGATATGGTCTTGATGACATACAGATTGTCGAAAATTGTCCGACGCGCTATAATCGTATTGTGCCGTGGAAATATTTTAATAAAATTGCGTTAAATGTCTATTCTCTGGGGCCTTATCAGGGGCGGGAGGCAATCATCCTTTTTAATAAGAACACAGAGCTTACGTCTGAGAAAACCATCGAATATTTTATTTAAAAGTGCTATTGACAAATCATAGCATTCTGGCTATGATAATAGCACTCGTCTAAGAAATTCTAATTTTCAGTAACACATCATGGGGTGTATCCCCAACGAAGGGAATTTATTTCTTCCCAGATTTCCAAAACGAGAAAACAGGTGAAGGGAGGTCTTTTTTGCAACCCATAAACAACAGATTCATTAATCATTAAGAGGAGAATTGCATATGGAGAATAAAGGAGTTTATTTTGCCCGTAAGTTCATTTTGGCAGTAGGGGTGTTCTTTTTGTTACTCATTTTGCCGGCAGTGAATGCAGAAGCAAAGGAAGTATCCCTTGTAAAAGGGGATGCAATCAGGTATATGGGATATTCGACCCATTATTATTACGTGGATGGTAATCTGGCATTTTGTCTGGAGCCAGATATGAAATCACCGGAGAATGGTGCATATAGCGCATCAGAATTGGATCCGAAGTCACATCTTAGTAAAGCAATGTATTACATGTACGGTGGACCGGGATATGAGCAATATATCAAAAGTTCACTGACCGGAGGCTGGGGTGAAGATGCTAATGCATATTGTCTGACCCATTGTGTATTATCATACATTTATGACGGCTGTGATCAGAACAGTGCAGCGTTTAAGGGCCTGAATGCAGACATTGCCAGTGCGGTAGTCATGTATGCGGATTATGTAAAAAATCTTCCGGATATACCAGATGCAGAGCTGGCATTTTCTGAAAATGGGCTGACGGCCTATTATGACCGGGAGCAGAAGTGTCAGAGGACCCAAAGTATTCGTCTTGTAGGGGATACGGCAAATAGTATCACCGTTCCGCTTCCTGATGGAGTCATGCTTGTTAATGAGACGAGGGGCACGAGCGAAGGTGGAAATGTGAAAGTATCGGGAGGAGACACATTTTACTTAAGGGCAGATGTTGCATATGGAAATGGAACGACTTGGAGTAGTGGTGAGATCAGGGGAGAAATTGCAAAATCATGGAAAATTCTTCTGGTCAAGACCGGAAATGGAAGTCAGGATATTGGGACAGCTTCTATGCAGCAGATTGTATCAGCACCAATCGAATTGCAGGTAAAATGGCTGGATAAACCGGAGCTTCAGGTAGAAAAAAATGCAGATAAGTCCGGTAAAACTTATAAATTAGGGGATATTATTACATACACGCTGGATGTGACTCAGCAGATTGAAAAAGCCATTGCAAAAAATGTGGTGATCACGGATACGATTCTTACAGAAGGAGTAAAACTTCAGAAAAATTCAGTGATATTGTTAAATGAAAACGGTGAGAAAATTCCTGACGCAAAGATTACAGTGCAGGGGAATTCTTACACAATTCATGCAGGTGAATTCCTGGAGGGACCGGAAAGCGGTCAGAAGTACACGGTAGAATATCAGGTTGCAATTACTGACGAGAGCGTAATTGGAAAAGAGATTGAAAATGAAGTAGTTGTGTGTTCTGAAAATGCAGAAGAAGTTAAAGACAGAGAGACTGTGAAAGTAGAAGAAGAACCAAAACCTGAGCCGGGAGAGCCGAAAGTGGAAGAACCGACACCGGAGGAGCCAAAAGTGGAGGAGTCGAAAGTGGAAGAACCGCAGATACCTGTTACACCGGCAGTTACATCGGCGAAATCATTAAAAGCATCAACTGTGAAAACGGGAGATGTAGCAAATATAACAGGAATTATCCTGATACTGATTCTTTCTTGCACCGTGATTGTGCTGTGTGGTACAATGAACGCATGGCGAAAAGCTAAGAAACATCATAAAAAGCACTAATGGAAAGAACAGGAGGTTGTCGTGATGGGAATGACAATGACGCAGAAAATATTAGCTGCGCATGCTGGACTGGATCATGTAGAAGCCGGACAGTTAATAGAAGCAAAATTAGACGTAGTAATGGCAAATGATATTACAGGACCGATGGCACTGCCGATTTTAAAGCAGATGTCCGACACTGTATTCGATAAGAATAAAGTAGTATTTGTACCAGATCATTTTACACCGAACAAAGATATCAAATCCGCAGAGAATTCAAAAGCAATCCGTGAGTTTGCAAAAGCACAGGGACTGCACTGGTATTTTGAACAGGGAAAATCCGGAGTAGAGCATGCGATCCTTCCGGAGGCAGGAGTTGTTGCAGCCGGCGAACTGATTATCGGAGCAGACTCACATACCTGTACATATGGAGCACTTGGAGCATTTTCAACAGGTGTGGGTACAACAGATATCGCAACAGGAATGGCTATGGGAGAGCTGTGGTTCAAAGTGCCGGCTGCAATCAAATTCGTATTAACTGGAAAACCGGGCAAGTATGTAAGTGGTAAAGATATTATCATTCACATCATTGGAAAGATTGGTGTAGACGGTGCCCTTTACAAATCTATGGAATTTACCGGAGACGGAATTGCCAATCTGTCTATGGACGATCGTTTTACAATGGCGAACATGGCAATCGAGGCAGGTGCAAAGAACGGAATCTTCCCGGTAGACGACAAGACAATCCAGTATCTGAATGAGCATACAAAGAAAGAATATACAGTCTATGAAGCCGATGAGGGCGCTGAATATGAGCAGGTCGTTGAGATCAATCTTGCAGAAGTCCGTCCAACCGTTGCATTCCCACATCTTCCTGGAAACGCAAAAACGATCGATGAGATCGAGGCTATGGAGCCGATCAAGATCGATCAGGTTGTTATTGGATCCTGTACGAATGGACGTATGGAAGACATGAGAAAGGCAGCAGCAATTCTCAAAGGTCATAAAGTACACGAAGATGTACGTGTTATGGTAATTCCGGCTACTCAGAAGATTTACAAACAGTGTATCCACGAAGGACTGATGGATATTTTCGTAGATGCAGGATGTGCAGTGAATACACCGAGCTGCGGACCATGTATGGGTGGACATATGGGTGTTATGGCAGCAGGAGAAAAGTGTGTATCGACAACGAACCGTAACTTTGTAGGAAGAATGGGACATGTAGATTCCTTGATCTATCTTGCATCACCGGAAGTAGCAGCAGCAAGTGCAATTGCAGGATGCATCGCAAATCCTGAGAAAGTGGAGGTCGTTGAATAATGAAAGCAAAAGGACATGTATTTAAATATGGAGACAACGTAGATACAGACGTAATCATTCCGGCAAGATACCTGAATTCTTTTGATGCACAGGAACTTGCAAGCCATGCAATGGCAGATATTGATCCGGAATTTGTAAATAAGGTGCAGCCGGGAGATCTGATCGTGGCAAATAAGAACTTTGGATGTGGATCCTCCAGAGAGCATGCGCCGCTGTGTCTGAAGACTGCAGGAGTAAGCTGTGTTATAGCAGAGACATTTGCCAGAATCTTCTATAGAAATGCAATCAATATCGGACTTCCGATTATCGAATGTCCAGAGGCTGCAAAAGGAATTGAAGCCGGAGACGAAGTGGAAGTTGATTTTGATAATGGTATGATCTATAATCGTACAAAAGGAACGGAATTTAAGGGACAGCCATTCCCGGAATTCATGCAGAAACTGATTGCAGCAGGCGGACTTGTAAAATATACAAATAGTAAAAAAGCAAAATAAAAGTGATGCCAGGCAGAGAATTACAGGATCATAGAAGGGTGGAACAGATGGATTTATATTATAAAAGTACAAGAAATTCTAATTTGAAAGTGACTGCATCGGAAGCAATTTTAAAAGGACTTGCTCCGGATGGAGGACTTTTTGTGCCGGAGAAGCTTCCGGTACTTGGAAAGTCTATGGAAGAACTGAAGGATCTGAACTATCAGGATACTGCTTATGAAGTTATGAAGTGTTTCCTTACAGATTTTACAGAAGAAGAGTTAAGGAATTGTATTGAAAAAGCATATGACAGCAAGTTTGATGATGAGGCAATTGCTCCACTTGTAAAAGTAGAAGATACTTATTATCTGGAACTGTTCCATGGAGCAACGATTGCATTTAAAGATATGGCACTTTCTATCCTGCCACATCTGATGACAACATCTGCAAAGAAGAATCAGGTGAAGAATGAGATTGTAATTTTGACTGCCACATCCGGAGATACAGGAAAAGCTGCCATGGCAGGATTCGCGGATGTAGAAGGAACAAGGATTATCGTATTTTATCCAAAGAATGGTGTCAGCAAAGTACAGGAACTCCAGATGAGAACCCAGAAAGGGGCAAATGTAGATGTAGTTGCAATTCATGGAAACTTTGATAATGCCCAGAGTGGAGTAAAGCAGATGTTCGAAAATCAGGAACTTGCAAAAGAACTGGCTGATAAGGGATACCAGTTCTCATCAGCAAACTCCATCAATATTGGACGTCTTGTACCACAGGTCGCTTATTATGTATATGCATATACAAAACTGCTTGCAAATGGTGAGATTAAAGACGGCGAGAAGATTAATGTAGTTGTACCGACAGGTAACTTTGGAAATATTCTGGCAGCATACTATGCAAAGAATCTGGGTGTGCCGATCGCAAAATTAATTTGCGCTTCTAATGATAATAAGGTATTGTATGATTTCTTCCAGACAGGAACGTATGATAAGAACCGTGAGTTTGTATTAACGACATCACCTTCTATGGATATTCTGATTTCCAGCAACCTGGAGCGTCTGATCTATCTCATCTGTGGTGAAGATTCAGAGAAGACAAAAGAGCTGATGGAAGAGCTTAAGATAACCGGAAAGTATACAATTACACCGGAAATGAAAGAAAAACTAGCTGATTTTGCTGCCGGATATTCTACAGAAGAAGAGACGGCAGAAAGTATTCATGATACCTATCAGAAGACGGGATATGTCATGGATACACATACAGCAGTTGCAGCTCATGTATGTGGACAGTATCGTGCTAAGAGCGGTGATCAGACAAAATGTGTCATTGCATCTACAGCAAGCCCATACAAATTCGTAAAGAGTGTGATGAGCGCTATCGATGCGGAGAATGCAAATGCAGATGAATTTGATCTTCTTCCAAAACTGCAGGAAGTATCCGGTGTTCCGATGCCACAGGCAATTAAAGATATTCTGGATGCAAAAGTACTTCATGATCTGGAATGTGATGCGGATAAGATGAAAGATACGGTCAAAGGAATACTTGGAGTATAATTTGAAATTTAAAATCATATCTGAAAAGAGTTTATAAATTATTTAAAAAATCATATCTGAATATTTAAAGGGCCTCTTTAAAATGAAGACAAAGTAAAATGTCTTGGTTTTAAGGAGGTCTGTTATTATGAGAAAAAAGCAGAGAAAAATGTGAACAGTATAACAAAAAGTAAGTCTCAGATAATAAAAGAAAATCTTTGTACACTTCTTCTTATTGATAAAAAAGTTTCATCAGTTAGGTAAATAAAACCAGACCATTGACTTATACCTTGGAGGGGTATAACATGAGAACGTCAGAGAGAAGAATCTAATTAAGAGTGGAGAGTTAACTGTTGATTAGATTAGATACTTCGTTGACAAATAGAAAATATAATCTGGCAGAAACCAATAACAGGAGGCAGATAGAATTATGATAAAGACGGTATTAAAGGTAAATGGCATGATGTGCGGTATGTGTGAAGCACATATGAATGATCTGGTACGTAAGAATTTTAAAGTAAAGAAGGTCACATCTTCTGTCAAAGATGGTGAGACGGTTGTAATCAGTGAAGAAAATCTGGACATTCCATTTCTGAAAAAGGAAATCAAAGCGATTGGCTATGAACTGGTAGACGTCCATACAGAGCCATATGAGAAAAAAGGATTCTTTCATTTTGGAAAGAAATAATCGTAAGAAATAAAAACAAGAGAATAGAGTATCTCGGAATAAAAGGTCAGGAATGCATGTCCCTGTGAAGTTTGAATGGATAACTTCGCAGGGATTTTTTTGATGATGGGAAATTGCATTTCCTATTATACAAAAAAGCGTCATGCAGAAATCGTGCTTGCAGTAAGAAAATATTGCGAGAATCTTTAAGAAATATTTAGAATTGACTGCGTTTATTTTAAGAACCGGATGATAAGCTTGTTACTGTAAGGAAGAGGAGGTAATGAACAATGAAAATACTGATTACAACAGACTGGTACAGACCTGTGATAAATGGAGTTGTGACTTCCGTGTTAAATCTGACAGAGCAATTGGAAAAACGTGGTCATGAAGTAAAGATTCTGACACTTTCCAGGAATTGTCATTCATATAAAGAGGAAAATGTGATCTATGCAGGATCGGTAGGTATGGGAAAGATATATCCACAGGCAAGGGTGAAGATTCCGGTTGTGGCGAGAGAATATATGGAAGAGTTGCTTGCATGGAAGCCGGATCTGATTCATTCCCAGTGTGAATTCTCGACATTTTTTCTGGCAAAAAGAATTGCAGGAGAATTAGATATTCCAATTATTCACACATACCATACTGTATACGAGGATTACACACATTATTTCTCACCACAGAAAGCATGGGGCAGGAACCTGGTACAGATGATGACAAGAAAATTATCAAATCAGGTGGATGCCATGATTGCACCAAGTGGAAAGATAGAGCGGATTCTGGAAAGTTACCGGGTAAGCTGTCCGGTCAATGTTGTACCGTCTGGAATTGATACAGAAAAATATAGAAGACGAATTGATGATGGAAGCAGAGAGGCGCTTCGGGAACGATATGGCATAAAGGAAGAAGAGATTGTTTTCGTTTATGTTGGGAGAATGGCAAAAGAAAAGAACATTGAAGAGTTGCTTTGGTATCAAAAAAGTGTACAAAACAATATAAAACTTGTCTTAGTAGGAGACGGGCCATATAGAACTACACTGGAAGAAAAGGCAAAAGAATATCAAGTAACAGATAGTGTAATCTTTACAGGAATGGTGTCGCCAGATGAAGTCGCCAGATATTATCAGATTGGAGATCTTTTCGTCAGCGCATCAACAAGCGAAACACAGGGTATGACATATGATGAGGCGCTGGCTGGTGGAGTACCGCTTTTATGTAGAAAAGATGACTGCCTGAAAGAGGTAGTTACGGAAGGAAAGAATGGCTGGCGGTATGAAAATGAGTCTATGTACCTTGAGTGTATACAGAAATGGAAGGAGTTCAGTGAAGATGAAAAGAGGAGAATGCGCAATACAGCAGTTCGGACAGCAGATCGGTTTTCCAAAGAGAGCTTTGCGAAGCGGGTGGAGAGGGTTTACCTGGCAGTGCTGGAAGAAAGAAAAAGACGGAATGTCTATGCAGCTTAATGATAGAAATCAAATGGCGAAAATATGGAATCTGGTCTCACTTGCCGGGTTATTGATCTGTGTAGCACTTGCATTTTGGGCATATAAAAATGGCATTCTGGATTCTGTGGATACATTACAGGCATTTATTGCTAAGTTCGGATATGGAGGAATGGCAATTTTTGTACTGATTCAGATTGTCCAGGTAGTCATACCGATTCTTCCGGGAGGAATCAGCTGCCTGGGAGGAGTGATTTTCTTCGGGCCATGGCTTGGATTCGTATATAATTATATAGGAATCTGTATTGGTTCACTGGCAGCATTTGGAATATCCAGAATGATGGGACGTCCGGTTTTACATAAGATGTTCTCGGAAAAATTGATTCAGAAATATGATTCCTGGACAGAAAAAGACAGCCGGTTCTTAAAATTATTTGCACTGGCAATTTTTTTTCCGGTAGCACCAGATGACTTTTTATGCTATCTGGCAGGAACGACGAAGATGACATGGAAGCAGTTCTCACTTGTCATTTTGCTTGGAAAACCATGTTCCATTGCACTTTACAGTCTGGGACTTACGACAGCATTTCGGATGATATTCTCAGTCTAATGTGTTATCGGTAGAAGGTAAAATGTTACACCTTGAAGAAAGATTAAGAATGGGGGATGAAATTATGAAGACATATATATACGAAGGTGGTTTTGGAATTGTTGCAAAAAGTGGTGTGGGCAGTGCAATCAAACACCAGAAGAATATGTTGAAGCAGGCAGATATTGAAGAAGCAAAAAGCTGGAAAGAGGCGGATATTGTACACATTAATACGGTATTTCCGGATTCCGTGCTGGCAGCCTGTCTGGCAAAAATGCAAGGTAAGAAAGTCGTCTATTATGGACATTCAACGATGGAGGACTTCCGGAACTCTTTTATCGGTTCCAACCGTTTCGCACCTCTTTTTAAGAAATGGATTTGCTTCTGTTACGGTCTTGGAGATATTGTCATTACACCGACAGAGTATTCCAAAGGTCTTTTGAAAAGCTATGGAATCCAAAAGAAAATCTATGCTGTTTCCAATGGAGTAGATACGGAATTTTTCCAATCCAGAAATAAAGAGAAAGAAAAGCAGGAGCTTCATGAGAAATATAAAATTCCAATGAATCGTAAAGTGGTTGTATCAGCAGGGCATCTGATTCAGAGAAAAGGTATTCTGGATTTCCTAAAGCTGGCAAAGATGATGCCGGAAACAACCTTTATCTGGTTTGGAGGCGGAAATGACAGCCTGGTGACACAAGAAGTAAAAGAAGCAGTAAAAAAGAAAAGTGAAAATGTAATCTTTGCCGGATATGTGGAAGCAGAAGAACTTCGGAACGCCTACTGCGGAGCCGACGCATTTGCATTCTTCAGCTATGAAGAGACGGAAGGGATAGTAGTGCTGGAGGCACTTGCCTGTGAAGTGCCGGTAGTCCTGCGGGATATCCCTGTATATAAAGGATGGATTCAAGATCAAATGCAGGCATATAAAGTACATAATCTGGAAGAATATAAGCATAATTTGATGCATATTTTCAAGGAAAAGCAAGAAGAATTAAAGAAAAATGCAAGAGAACTTGCAGAACAAAGAAGCATTCAAAGTGCTGGTGAAAGATTAAAAGTTGTCTATCGACTGTCTGGGGTGAATGTGCTACAATCAACTCATAGAGGTCTTCCACATAGAAGTGTGTGGAAGCAGGAAATATAACCAGGAAATATAACAAGGAAAGGATGTATTTGTTATGTCAAAAGAAACTTTAGAGTATGTTGTAGCAAAAGCAAAAGAGCTGATTGCAGCACCGAGCTGTAGTGCAGAGGCAAAAGAAGCAGCCCAGGCGTGGATTGCAGCAGTGGGAACGGACAAGCAGGCAGAAGAGACAAAGAAATTCATCGCTGAGATGGAAGAAGATATTATTCCAATTGATGGACTCATCGCATTTGCAGAGTCCGATGCAGGAGCAAAAGTATTTGGCGGACCGGAAAAAGCCAAAGGTGTAGCAGAGCACGGAAGAGAGATCAAGGCAGCAGGAGCAAAGTACTGTGATTGCCCGGCATGCGCAGCAGTAGAAGCAATCCTCAGTAAGAAAGAGGAATTGCTGGGATAGAGAATTACGTGAATTAGGCAATATAAAGGTCTTCTATGATAAATTATAAAATCATAGTAGGCCTTTTATTATGGCAAACAGAAAAAACAACTTTACAAATCGAAACCAATGACTGAGGGAAAGAGAAATTATTTTTCCCTGGGAATGGATTAAAAAGAGTCTTATGGGCCAAAATCAGACAAAATTTGTCTAAAAAATTTTATAATCCAGATATACAAACAGTGATAAAGATTCAAAAGAGGAGCATTATGAAAATTACGAGGACATTCAAAGTTCTATAAAGATGAAAAGAAATAAAAAACTATAAAAGAAATTAAAAAGTGAGAAAAGAAATGATTTGGTTTACATCAGATATGCATCTCGGACATGAGAAGGCATTGGACTTCACATGTCGGCCATGGAATCAGATTGATGAAATGAATGAAGAAATTATTGCAAATATTAATGAAAAGGTGAAAGAAAATGACGAGTTATATATACTTGGGGATTATTCTTTTAAGATTACAGCTTTAGAGGCAGCAGCACTCAGAAAGAAAATCTATTGTAAAAAAGTTCATCTTGTGCCAGGAAATCATGACAAGGACTGGAATAACAAACTCGTACAAGGAACTTTTATTGTTGAGCAGCCAATCACAGTATTGAAAATCGATGGAAGAAAGTATGTCCTTTCACATTTTCCAATGGCAGACTGGCAGTCTATGTCACATGAGTCAATTCATTTACATGGTCATATTCATAGTGAGGGGAGTCTTTATAATGAGATGAATCGTATACAGGGATTATATCGTTATGATGTCGGAGTCGATGCAAATGGATATTCACCAGTCAGTATGGAAGAAATTTTGGCATGGTTTGACGGAGTGGAATGTCGGGGCAGAGTCAAGTGGAAGGACTGGGTAGATGAGACCGGAGATAAGAGAGTGCGGAGAAAGCTTGCGGGGCTGTAAAGAGTTATGAAGACTGATATTTCTTTCTGAACCACAATCTTTTTGTATTGCAACAAATAATATAAAAAGATTGTATTATTTGTATTACGTGATATAATACAAATGAAAGCGAAGATATAAAATCCTTGTTGCAAGATAAGATAATAGATTCAGAAGGAGACAATCATGATTATTAAGATCAATACAAAATCAGAGACACCGATTTACCTGCAGCTGCGCAATGAGGTTGTGAAGGGAATCGGAAAAGGTGAGTTTGAGATTGGTGAATCATTGCCAACGGTGCGCCAGATGGCTATGGAACTTGGGGTAAATACAATGACCGTCAGTAAAGCATATCAGTTATTAAAGACAGAAGGTTTTATCGAGACTGACCGGAGAAAGGGAACTGTTGTCTGTAATTTGTGGGATTCTAGAAGAAGTTCAGATGGAGAATTTCAGGAGAAGCTTGCAGATGAACTGGAACTTCTGAGCGCAGAGGCAACGATTCGAGGCATGGATCAAAATGATTTTATAGAATTATGCCGTAAGGCATTTCAGGGAATGGAGGTTGTATTTTCATGATTTTAGCAATCATATTCTTAATAACAGATCTTTTTATGGTGGGAATTGCCTATGCAGTGTATGGAAGAACAGCAGTAGCAGGTTACAGTGATGGAATGGTTCTTGGAGTACATATACGACGTGAGAAGCAGGAAGATCCAGTGCTTGTAGAATTTATGAAAAATTATAAAAAAGATGTACAGAAGGTTTATTTGGGACTTGGTATATCCGGAGTTGTTATTTGTGGATTGTGTTTCTGGTATACATCGATATTTATGTGTGTGTGGTGTGTATGGTTTTTGTGTTATATTGTGGGCGCAGTCGGTGTCATGTTCAGGAATCACAGAAAATTGTATGATTTGAAAATCCAATATAGATGGGGAATGTTGGGAGAAGATACAGAAGAAAGCACGGCAATGACAGGGGTCGATACTAAGACTATGATGCATAGTGAGAGAATGAGTCTGCCATTATGGTATCATATTGTCTTGATTCTAATACTGGCAGTTCCATTTGCTTTTAAAGGCTTTCGAATTTATCTTGGAACGTTTTCCGAGAATTCACAGGGCTGGATTTTATTTTTGACCTCTGTAATTGTCGGCGTTGTATTTCTGTGGATTGCATGGATATTCAAAAGAGGAGCGAACCGGATTTACAGTGAGAATTCGGAGCTGAATTTCAGAATTAATTATCTGGAAAAGAGGAGCTGGAGTATCTGCTTTCTTGTGGCAAATATTTGTAATGCGATTGCATGGCTCTATCTTGCATATAGAATGACAAAAGAAGAATGGATTTATAATCTGGATATTATTATATATGCCACAGTGATATGTGTACCTGTAATAATTGCTATAGCAACTGTTATACGGATTAAGAAACAAAAAAATGTACTACAATGTGAAGACGAAACGCCAATGTATATGGATGATGATTACTATTGGAAAAATGGCTGGTATGATAATCCGGGTGATCCAAGATTATTTGTGCAGGACAGATTCAACAGTATGAATTATACAACAAACGTTGGGAAGCCGGCAGGAAGGTATATGTTCGGTGGCATTTGTATTGTAGTTGTAGTACTTTTGTTCTGGATGTGTATTGTCTTTTTAAGAATGGATTTTACACCGATTCGTCTTGTGGCAGACGGAGCGGAAGTCAGAATTACTTCCGGATATACGAATACAACTATGAAGAAAAATGAGATTCGGAGTGTAAAATTATTAGAGAACGGACTGCCGGAGGATCATTACAACCGGACAAATGGATTTTCAGATGAGAAACAGCTGCTGGGAAAATTTGAAGGAAAGAAGACTGGAAAATGCCGGATGTATGTGTGGCTGGACCAGGAAAATGTGATTGAAATTAAGGCGACAGATTATACAGTGTTTATAAATAGTAAAGATGAAGATGAGATGAATGCATGGTATCAGGCATTAAAGTAATGAACAAAGCGTTCGGAGTCAGTAGGAGAAATTCGTACTTGTTCCGGACGCTTTTTATGTTATGATATGTAGGAACATTTATACAAAGATAATAAAATTATAGAATATAATTTATATGGGAAAGGAAGAAAGAAAATGGCAAAGACCACTCAGAGAGGTAGTTGTGAGACTTGTACTTATTATACATATGATGAAGAATATGAAAGCTATATGTGTGATGTGAATATGGATGAGGATGAATATATGCGTCTGATCTCTGACCAGCATTACCAGTGCCCGTATTATCGAAATGGGGATGATTACCGAATTGTAAGACATCAGATGTAATATATTCATATCTAAAACTTTTATTAAAAACATTTCTCAGTGTGAAAAAGTATACAAATTTACGCTATAATTAGATGAACTAAAAATTACAGTCAAAATATAACTATAGGAGAATTTGAATGCTTCAAATACAACACATCAAAAAAGAGTACCGGACGGGAAGTCTGGTACAGAAGGCTCTGGACGATGTGAGTCTGAATCTGAGAGATAATGAATTCGTAGCAATCTTAGGTCCCAGTGGTTCCGGTAAAACCACGCTTCTGAATATTATCGGAGGACTGGACCGCTATGACAGCGGAGATCTTATCATCAATGGCATTTCCACAAAAAAATATAAGGACAGAGATTGGGATTCGTACCGTAATCATACGATTGGTTTTGTATTCCAAAGTTACAATCTGATCCCGCATCAGACAGTGCTTGCGAATGTTGAGCTGGCATTGACAATTTCGGGAGTCGGGAAGGAAGAACGAAGAAAGCGTGCAGTGGATGCACTGGAGAAGGTGGGCCTTGGGCAGCAGCTTCATAAGAAGCCGAACCAGATGTCGGGAGGCCAGATGCAGAGAGTCGCAATTGCAAGAGCGCTGGTCAATGATCCGGAGATCCTGCTTGCAGATGAGCCGACCGGGGCACTGGACAGTGACACCAGTGTGCAGGTCATGGATCTTCTTAGAGAGGTAGCGAAAGACCGTCTGGTCGTTATGGTCACACATAACCCGGAACTGGCAGAGCAGTATGCGACCAGGATCGTCAATCTGAAAGATGGAAAGATCCGTTCGGATACCGATGAATATATTGTAGAAGAGGAAAATCTGGCACCGCCGGAGCATAAGAATATGGGGAAATCTTCCATGTCTCTTCTGACGGCACTGTCACTGAGTTTTAATAACTTGAGGACAAAGAAAGCAAGAACTCTTTTGACTTCTTTTGCAGGATCTATTGGAATTATCGGAATTGCATTGATTCTGGCTCTTTCAAATGGAGTCAATGCTTATATCCGGTCCATTGAGGAGGAGACATTGTCTGAATATCCACTGCAGATACAAAGTACCGGATTTGATCTCACTTCCATGATGGTGGGTATGAATGGGGATTCCGGAAGCAGTGATGATAAGAAAAGTGGAAAAGATAAAGATAAGGTAAAGGTCATGCAGGTAGTCACCAATATGTTTTCAAAGATGGATTCCAATGACCTTGGTGCTTTAAAAAAATATCTGGACAGTGGTGAATCTAAGATTCATGACTATACAAAAGCAATAGAATATTCTTACAATGTGATGCCGCAGTTGTTCCGACAGGACGGTGACAATGTTCGTCAGGTCAATCCGGATCAGTCATTTTCCTCATTGGGACTTGGTGCATCTGCAGGTTCGAATAGTCTGATGTCCTCCATGATGAGTACTAATGTGTTCTTTGAGATGCCGGAAAATACGGATCTCTATGAAGGGCAGTATGATGTAAAAGCCGGAAGATGGCCGAAAAAATATAATGAATGCGTTCTTGTGCTGACGCCGGATGGTTCTATGAGCGACTTCTTATTATATACATTGGGACTCAGAGACCAGGTTGAACTCGATGATATGATTAAGCAGTTCATCAACGAAGAGACGATAAAAACGCCTGAAAACATTGGAACTTATACTTATGATGATATTTTTGGAAAGACATTTAAACTGGTAAATGCTTCGGATTATTATGAATATGACAGCCAATATCAGGTGTGGAAAGACAAAACTGACAATGCGGATTACATGAAAAAACTGGTCGAAGACGGTGAGAATGTAAAAATTGTGGGAATCGTACAGTCAGCTGAAGATGCGAAGGCTTCATCATTGACACCGGGAATTAACTATACCGCAGACCTTGTAAATCATGTGGCAGAACAGGCAAAAGACAGCGAGATTGTAAAACAGCAGCTTGCGAACCCGAATGTAAATGTATTTACCGGGAAAGAATTTGGCAATACAGATGGGAACAATGGATTTGACATGAATTCTCTGTTCAGTATAGATGAGGATGCCCTGAAAAATGCATTTGGTTTTGATAGTAGCGCCATGAACAATCTTGGAAGTTCCATGGATATGTCGGGACTTGATCTTTCCAAGGCATTTCAGATGGACGGAAATTCTATGGATTTGTCTGGTATGGTGAATCTGAATCAGGTAGAAATCAACATGGGCAATATGCCACAGATGAATCTGGGGGATATTCTTACGAATCTGGATGTACAGGTCAATGCGGATGGCATGCAGAAAATGTTATCCGGCCTTTCGGAAGGGTATCAGGAATATGTAAAGAGTCATCCGGAAGCAGATTATTCCAATCTTGGAAATCAGATTGCAGAATATCTGACTTCCGATCAGGCAAAGACCATTATCCAGAAATATATGAAAGACATTCTGAAAAATAACGGAGAAGTTACGATTACACCAGAGCAGATTAAGGAACTGTTGACCAGCGTGATGAGTGATTTTCAAAGCTGGCTTACAGAGCAGGACGCTAATCCGGGTGCAGAGGAATTTGGAACGTATTTCCAACAGTATTTACAGACCGGGCGTGCCAATGCGATTGTAAATAAATGGGCCAATGAAATATTTGGAGATATAGATTTCAACATTTCCAGTGAAACATTGCAAGCTATGACAAAGGAACTGGCAGAGGGTTATACTGCATATGCAAAAGAAAAGAATTATGCAGATCCGACAAAGATGGCAGAGAATTTTGTGAATTATATAAAGACGGATGATGGAAAGAGGCGCCTGAATCAGGGACTTTCTGAGGCAATCAATATGGATAGTCTCCAAAAGCAGATCAGCACGGCCATGAGTAGCTACATGGGTCAGGCCATGAGTGCATATACCGGTGCCATTTCTCAGGCAATCAGTACACAGATGACATCCGCTATGAGTCAGGTGACCACGCAGCTTGCCGGTGGACTTGAAACGGTTATGACATCTGCCATGAGCCGGATTGGAGAAAATCTGCAAAAAGCACTGGGAGGCTCTATGAACTTTAATGCCGATGCATTTGCAAATGCATTCCAGTTCAATATGACGGAAGATGATCTGGCGGAACTTATGATGTCCATGTCCGGAACACAGAGTGCTTCCTATGATAATAACTTACAGCAGCTCGGATATGCAGATTTCAGTCATCCGAGTTCCATTTCCATTTATCCAAAAGACTTTGATAACAAAGAAAAAGTGGTAGAGGTTCTGGATCATTATAATCAGCAAATGGAAGACGAGGGAAAAGAAGAACAGGTGATTTCTTATACAGATATAGTAGGAACAATGATGTCATCCGTGACCACTATTATCAATACGATCAGTTATGTATTAATTGCATTTGTGGCAATTTCCCTGATCGTATCATCGATTATGATTGGAGTTATTACCTATATTAGTGTACTGGAGCGAAAGAAAGAGATTGGTATTTTAAGAGCCATTGGAGCGTCCAAAGGAAATATCTCACAAGTATTTAATGCAGAGACATTTATCATTGGACTTTGCGCCGGACTTATCGGTATCGGACTGACACTTCTGATATTGATTCCGGGAAATATGCTGATCCATGCGCTTGCAGGCAATAATCAAGTCAGCGCAATCCTTCCGGCTGCACCGGCGATTGTTTTGATTCTCTTAAGTGTCGTACTTACATTACTTGGCGGATTGATTCCTTCCAGGAAGGCTGCCAAGAGCGATCCGGTGACCGCACTTCGAACAGAATAGAAAAAAACAGTCTATACAATCTGAAAAGAGCGTATGGACTGTTTTTTTATCTTTATTTTTTGGTAAGGTATTTTGTTAAAGTCCGTAGTGGTAATAATGTTTCTTCTTGATGTTGAAAATCAAGTTTGTTAAACGTAGAAAGAAGAGAACTTTCTTTTTTGGAAAGTAAAAGAGAAGGAGTAGAAGTGCTAATTTCTAAGACTTCATCTGCTGAAAGTCCGTACAAATTAATCAGTGTTGCAAATGTTTGAAGATCTGGTTCAGCAACATTATTTTCATAACCGGAAAGGGATTTTTTATTGATACCGGTTAGTTCCATCACTTGTTTCTGAGTGAATTCTTTGTTTTCTCGTGCATTTTTTAAGACAGCGCCAATATCCTTCATATGCCTAAAAACTCCTTTTTATCATTATATTAAGGTAAAGGAATTCTTAAACACCAAAAAGTCTTAAAAATAACGACAAAAATATTGACGTCTTAGAATATAAGACATATAATGGGAATGCTAGGATAGGCATGCAATGGGATAAGGCAGAAATTAAATAAACGAAAGTGAGGAAAAAACAAGTATGAAGAACAAAGTTCTTAAACAAATGCTTGCGTTTTCTCTGGCTGTCGCTCTTGTAGGGGGGAATTCAGTAGCAACTTTTGCTGCTGAGCCAACTAACGGAACAGAGTCAAGTACAAATACGCAAGCAGCAACAGATGCAACCGCTGAAAAAGTTGCGGTAGTTCATTTCAACATTCAGAATGGTAAATTTGATAATGGCAAAAACTATGCAAACCGTCAGCTGAAAGCAGGAGAAGAGAAGGATTTACCAGAAGTTACTGTAGATGACGGATATGAGTTCTTAGGTTGGAAGGTATCAGGAAAAAGTGAAACAACTTGGAAAGCAAGTAAAAAAAGTTTTACTTTCGAAGAAGCAAATGCAAACTTCTACCCAGCTACAGCGACAGAAGGCAATACTACAGTTGAAGCAATAGTAGAGAAGGTAGAGAAGAAAAAAACAGCTCATATCACATTTAATGTTGATCCGGAAAAGGGTAAATTTACAGATCCAGCGAACGCTGAGTATGTAACATTTGAAGATGATGAGTATTCAGAGACACAGTATGATGTTCCAAAAGTAGAAGGAATCAATGGATATACATTCACTGGTTGGAAATTATCTGGAGCAACAGATGGTAGTTGGGATGCAGATGCAAAGACATTTGGAATTACAGGACTTGCTCATTATGCCAAAGGAAGTAATGACGGATATGCTACATTGGAAGCTCAGTTTAAGAAAGAAGCTAAGAAAGCTGATGCTGTTTTGCGTGTTCATTATGTAGATGAGAACGGTACACCATTAGATGGATCACAGTATATTGTTTCATTAACAAAGAATGGACCAGTAGGTGAAAAAGCAACATTTGCTGTTAAAGCTCCAGAAGGCTATGAATTAGTTGGTGATGTAACTAACGTGGAAGTAGCATATGGAGAAGACAAAGATGTAAAAGTAAAAGCTATCAAAGAAGAAAAAGAAGCAAGAGATGTAATTGTAAACTTCAATGTCGCACCAGAAAAGGGACAGTTTAAAGATCCGGCAGGGGCAAAAGTTGTTACATATACAATTAAAGAAGATTCAGCAGATCAGTTCCTTGTACCTAAAGTAGAGGCTAAAGAAGGCTACGAGTTTACAGGTTGGTTAGTAAACGGAAAAGAAGAAGGTTTCTGGAGTGCAGATGCAAAGACATTTGGAATCACAGGACTTGCTCATTTCCCAGAAGGAGATGACAAAGGATATATTGTTGTAACAGCTCAGTTCAAAAAAGCTGAGGTAGCTAAGAGAAGTGTAACAATTAATGTTGCAATCGATCCTGAAAAAGGTGAATTTGTAGGAAGAGATGATAAGTATGCTACAATCACTTATACAGATCTTGATGAGTTTGCCGAGGCACCAATTCTTTTACCAGAAGTAAAGGCTAATGATGGATACAGACTTGCAGGATGGACAGTAGAAGGAAGAGAGTCAATCAAACTTGATGCAAATGCAACAACTTTAGGATTTGCAGGCCTTGCGCACTTTAACGACGGAGAAAATGTTGGATACATTTCTGTAGAGCCAGTTTTCGAAGAAGTTAAGGAAGAAAAAGCAGCAGTCGTTAATGCAAATGTAGTTGTAGATCCTGAAAAAGGTGAGTTTGAAGGATATGACGGAGCAACAAAGCTTGAGAACAATAACCTTCAGGAAGCTGATGATACACTTGGATTCCTTCCAACTGTAACAGCAAAAGAAGGATATACATGGACAGGCTGGGAAGTAACAAATAAAGCAGGTGAAGTAGTATACACATTAGACACAAACACAAGCTCTATTATGTTCCCATATGGAGTAGAAGATGACTACACAGTAACAGCTACATTTACAAAAGATGAGACTCCAGTTGATCCGGTAGACCCAGTTGATCCAACAGAGCCAACTCAGCCAACTCAGCCAGCTACACCTTCTACAAATAATACAGTAAACAATGCTACAAACAATACTACTGACAATAAGAAGGTAGAGAAGACAGCAGCTAAGAAAGCAGAAACAAAGAACGAGAATAAAAAAGCTCCAAAAACAGGTGATGAGAGTATGCCAATCGCTTACATGCTTACACTTGTAGGAGCAGCAGTGGCAGCAATTATTGTTCTGATTAAGAGAAAAAGAACAATTTAGAAACTGTGAATAATCACATGAAACACAAAAGACGGTATCGAAGATACCGGAATAAAAAGAAAAAAACCTATATCCTGGCAGCCCTGATCTTATGCATAGTCATTGCGGCGGTAGCAGTTTTTGCTATCAGCCGCATGGCTGGTAAAGAGCAGACATCAAAAAATCAGACAGAAGTAAAAGCGCTTGTTATTAATGCTGAAAAAGTAGACGAAAGCAAACTGAAAGATTTGATTGAAAGTGCCGGAAAGATTAATCAGAGTGTTTATACAGATGAGACAGTAAATACTTTAAATCAGGCAAAAGAAGAGGCCGAAGAAACGATTCAGGGAAAGCCAAATCAGGAAGAGGTAGAAGATTCATATTTGAATCTGGTAAATGCAATTCAGTCACTGCAGAAAAAATAATGATATTTAATGTAATGTTTAGATTTTATAAAATGGAAACTAGATAAATCTACCTGTTGTAAAAAACGGGTAAATGAGTTATAATAATTCAAGAAGTAAGAACCTGGGATGCACGATAACTCCTGTTATTTTGAACCTACATCACTTTAAACGGGACTCTTATATCTTCGTAATATGTCGAGCCTTCATTATGCAGAGGATGGCAGAAAAGCGAATGCGGACACCCACCTAGCAGACAGCTAGGAGTCAAAATACAGGAACCGGCATTTTGGGAACATACAAAAGATAAAGGACAGTCGTTTGTGCGGCTGTCTTTTTCTAGTGTGAGTGGGAGTTGAATCAATCATAGGGCATAATTATTAGGGAGAGAATAGAGTTTGAAACATTTTCGAGGAGAAAAGAGATTTTATTATGGTATGTCAGTGCTGGTTCTGGTGTTTATTATTGTAGGATTAACAAGTAATCTTGAAGGCGGAGTTCGTGGGAACCGTCAGGAAAAAGAAGCATTTGACCAGAAGCAGGAAGAAGTTCAAACGGAGCAGGAAAATCAGGAAGAAGAGACGCAGGTAGTGTCTAATCCGAATATCCGGGTTCTTCTTATGACGGATGGGTATAAAAATCCCATTCATCCGTCTGTGACGGTTAGTTCAACAGCAGGACTTTCTATTACGTATGGGGAGAAAGTAGAAGAATGTGAAGCAGGGACAGAAGTGACATTTATGCCAGATGACAGCCGTTTTCAGAGTGGGAATATCCGAATCCAGGCAAAAGAAGGGGAGATTACGGTAAATAGCCTGAAGCGTGGATACGGGATTCCTTCTTATCAAGGCATACTTGAGCTTCGGACAACAGCGGAAGGAATTGCGATTATCAATGAACTCCCCGTTGAGAATTATCTGTGCCGGGTTGTGCCCAGCGAGATGCCGTCCGGTTATGAAATAGAAGCGCTGAAAGCGCAGGCAGTCTGTGCCAGAAGTTACGCCTACAGGCAGATGGCAGAATATGGATATCCGGAATATGAGGCTCATGTGGATGATAGTACGAACTATCAGGTCTACGGTAACAGTGCACCGGCAGACAGCGCAGATCGGGCTGTTCAGGAGACGGCAGGACAAGTTGTGCGTCTGGATGGAGAGATTGTGACGACTTATTATTATTCCACTTCTTGCGGAAAGACGACCAGTATGAAAGCCTGGGGGAATGAGGAGAATGACGGAAACCGATATCTTCAGTCTGTAGAAGTAAAAGATGAGAACGGTGATTATGAGAGAAATCTGCCATGGTATCGCTGGGAAGCGAGGATTCCGGCAAAGACTTTATCTAATTTGGTTGGACTAAATACCGGCAAAGATATTGGAACGTTGCAGAATATCAATATTTTGGAAAATGGACCGGGTGGTGTAGTATTAACAATAGAGGCTGTCGGTGACAAGGGTAGTGTAAGAGTCTCAACGGAAAATAAAATCCGGCGTGCTTTTGGAGGAAAAGGATACACAATTATAAAGCATGACGGTACGCAAGTCAAAAGCAGTAAGCTTCTTCCAAGTGCATTTTTCACAATCAACAAGTCCGGAGATACATTTGTCATACAGGGCGGTGGGTTCGGACATGGGATTGGAATGAGTCAGACCGGAGCAAATGAAATGGCAAAAAGTGGAAAAAACTATCAGGAAATATTGACTTTTTTTTATCAAGGCGTGACCATCGGATAATTGTTCATAGACAAAATGTATAAAATCGGGTAAAATATAAAATTATGTAACTGTTCAAAACAGGCGGTATCACTGGGAAAAGTGGAACGCTGGAACATAAACAAAGCTAGGTAAAAGTGATGAAAAAGATAAAAGAATTATATGATGACATCATGGAGCTGACTGGAGAGATAACCAAAAATCATGTGGGAGCATACGCTGCACAGACAGCATTTTTCTTCATGCTCTGCATGATCCCGATTATATTGTTGTTACTGACTATGGTGCAATATACGCCCGTCACAAAGGCTGACGTCATGACGGCTGTGATCCAGGTATTTCCATCATCGGTAGATTCATTGATTACATCCATTGTCAATCAGGTTTATAATCAGTCATCTGGTATTATCCCGATTACGATCGTGGTAGCACTTTGGTCTGCAGGAAAAGGTGTACTTGCTATGAGTTCAGGACTGAACTGTGTGTATAATTGCCGTGAGACACGTAACTATTTTTTTCTTAGGATAAGAGCAACTGTGTATACGGTCATGTTTATACTCGTTATTATATTTTTACTTGTGTTGTCGGTATTTGGTAACAGCCTGAATATATTTATTGCTGAGCATGTGCCATTTCTAAGAAATATGGCAGACTGGCTGATCCGGGCAAGGAATATTATTACACCGATTGTAATGATTATATTCCTGCTGTTGATTTATAAGTTTCTCCCAAACAGAAGAGATATGTATAGAAGACAACTTCCGGGAGCAGTATTTTCCACGTTGGGGTGGATGGTCATTTCCTGGGTGTTTTCTGTATATGTGGATGTGTTCCGGGGATTTTCCAGTATGTACGGAAGTTTGACAACCATCATGTTGATTATGATGTGGATGTATTTTTGCATGTATTGCATTTTGATTGGTGGAGAGTTGAATGTGATGTTCGGAGAGAAGATTGATGAGAGTGAGGAAAGGTAACGGGATAACATTAAAAAAGGTGTAAGATATTTTTAATTTTATAGGAAAAATCTATAAATATATGAAAAGAACTGATTTTACGCAAAATTTTCCTGGTGGTATCATAAAAGGAGATAGTAGATGCCGGGAGGGAGAAGAGATGGAAGAAAAAATCGATCTGAATGTCTGTTACAGGAAAGCATTTGAAGCATTAGGGATTACTGGTTCTGTACAGAAATTTACAGATTATATTACAGAATATGCGCCGGTTGTTTTGATTGTTCTGGACATTGGAGGCAAGATACTTGCAATGTCCCATAAAGGAGAATATAATGAAACACTGTTGCCGGAAGGTATGGACAGCAAACGAAGAGTAGAATTGATTTCACAGATGATCGAATATCGCTCGAAAGAGTCAGGGGGCAAATCCATGCTCATTCATGTATCGGAAGAATATTATGCTGTGAATGAAATTGTAGTCAAAGGAGATGCAGAAGGTTTCGTTATATCTATTCTGGATGCAGGAATTTATAATGCAAAAGATGCAGAGGAAACATTGATTCAGATGAATGATATTGTCTGTCAGGGCCTTGGAATGTTGATGGAACGTCAGGAACAACATTCTCATTCTCATATATCGACAATACGTCGTGTGATTGCCCGGTTATTATTTGAAGGCGAGGGGAAGCAGCTTCTGAATGGAACGAATGATATATATAACGAATATGTTGTTGCTCCATTTCGAGTAGCAGTTGTACGAGCAGAAGTTTATAACAGTCTGCAACTTCAAAAGGCGGCTAATTATGTAAGTGATGTATATGAAAATGTGTTTGTTTATATAGAGGAGCAGTATGCTTGTCTTCTTTTTACAGATATACATACAGAAGAATGCAGAGACAAGATTTGTAAAGTCATGGATAACATGTGTGAAAAATATAAGCTGTTATGTTGTCTAAGCGGAAGCTTTAATGAGATTGAATTGATTGATAAGAAACGATTTATGTGTCAGAAAGCACTGGAGATTGCGCATGAACAGGAACCAGATAAAAGAAGTTTTCGTGAAGAAGATTATTATGTCCAGATAGTCTGTTCCTGTGCGTTACCTTATATTGGACATGCAAGATATCTGGAACGTGAACTTACTGAACTAGCCAGCGAAGATGAGGCAAAGGAAACAAAATTCTATGAGACATTAAAGCAATACTTGCTTGTAGGCAATAATGTAAGTATGGCAGCAAAGAAAATGTTTATACATAGGAATACAATGATTTATAGACTTTCCAAAATTAATGAGATTTTGGGAGTGGATATTAATGAGCCGGGAATTGCTCATAAGATTTTAATTAGTATACTCCTGCAGGAACAGGAGAAAGAGGAGAAGTAGAGAATGGAGATTATCAAGGATTTGCCGGAAATCTTCGATGAGTTTGAAGACAAGAAAAAACAGTCATTTTTGAAGGTAAAAGAATATAAAGAAAAGCAGATTCCGATAATCGGTGCATATTGTTCGTTTTTTCCAAGAGAAATTGCAGTTGCCATGGGAGCAATTCCTGTGGGGCTATGTTCCTCATCGAATGAAACAGTAGAGTTTGCTGAAACGGTATTGCCAAAGAATGTATGCCCATTAATCAAATCTAGCTATGGTTATGCCATATCTGATCGGTGTCCTTATTTTCATTTTGCGGATTTGGTTGTGGGAGAAACGACATGTGACGGCAAGAAAAAAATGTACGAATTGATGTCTGAGTTTAAAGAAGTTTATGTTATGGAATTGCCGAACACACAGTCAGAAGGCGGACTTAGATTCTGGCGGGAAGAGATTATCCGGTTTAAAGAATTTCTGGAAGAATATTTTCAGGTAGTTATTACAGAGAATGATATTCGACGTGCAATTGTATCGCAGAATAAGCGAAGAGAAGCATTGAAGAGATTTTATGGCCTGATGAAGCTGGAACCAGTTCCAATGTCTGGACTGGAACTGGGTAAGGTACTTTATGGTTCGAAATATCAATTTGGTCAGGAAGAGATGACAAAGGAGTTAAATGAATTGTCAGATCGTATTCTGGAAGAATATGAGAAAGGTCGTCAGCTAGAAAAGAGACCGAGAATCCTGATTACCGGCTGCCCCATGGGCGAAGATACAAATAAAATCGTAGAGGCAATTGAGAATAACGGCGGAGTTGTAGTCGGTTTCGAAAACTGTACTGGAGCGAAAGCAGTAGAGCGTATGGTAGATGAAGATGATCCGGATGTTTATGGTGCAATTGCAAGAAAGTATTTTAGCATAGGCTGTGCAATTATGACACCGAATAATAATCGTATCCATCTTCTTGGAGAAATGATTGATGACTATCATGTAGATGGGGTAGTTGAGATGATATTATCGGGCTGTCATTCTGTGGAAATGGAATCCATCAGTGTGAAGAATTTCGTGAATGAAGAAAAGCATTTGCCATATCTGGCTGTAGTGACAGACTATTCAAAAGGTGATGTAGGACAATTAAATACACGACTGGCAGCATTTGTAGAAATGATTCGTAAATAATTACAATTGACAAGGGTGCATTTATCAAATATAGATAGATGCACCCTGTTTTTGTGCAGATATAACATATGTCTATAAAGATGAGTATAGATATAATCAATAAAAGAACGATTATATAGATATAATCAATAAAATGCACAAAAACGAATGAGATAAAAAATCTGAAAAAGTTATGGGAAGACGATGGAAGCTCCGTTCTGGAAGGTATCAACCTGACAATTGAAGACGGAGATATTTATGCGTTAGTAGGTCGAAGTGGCGCAGGAAAATCTACACTTCTTCGCTGCATCAATGGTCTGACATCTTATCAGGAAGGAAGCCTGAAGGTTGACGGATGCGAGATCAAAGATTTGAAAGATAAAGAATTACGAGAATTCAGACGACATGTTGGAATGATTTTTCAGCAGTTTTCACTACTTGAACGAGAGACGGTATATAAGAATGTCGCTCTTCCAATGCAGTGCTGGAAATATCCAAAAGACCAGATTGATAAAAAAGTAAGAGAACTTCTGGAACTGGTTGGTCTTGGAGATAAGATGAATGCAAAACCGAGAAATTTAAGTGGTGGACAAAAGCAACGTGTTGCAGTTGCAAGAGCATTGACTATGGATCCGAAGATTTTGCTTTGTGATGAGGCTACTTCAGCACTGGATCCGAAGACGACGAATTCGATTCTGGATTTGTTGATGGAAATTAATCAGAAACTTGGAATCACAGTTATCATTGTAACACATCAGATGGAAGTTGTAAGAAAAGCATGTAATAAAGCATGTATTCTGGAAAATGGCAAGATTGCAGATGAAGGTTCTGTAAAAGAAATTTTTATTAAACAGCCACAGTCACTGAGAAGGTTATTGGGCGAAGAAGAAGAAGAAAAACTTCCGGATACAGGACACAATATTCAGATTTCATATCTGGTAAAGGACATGAAAGATGGAGAATTGTTCAGTACGATGACATCAGAACTTCAGTATGTATTTCCGATTGTGAATGGTTTGATTCAGGATTATCAGGGAGATCAGATGGGAATATTTGTAATCAATATTGATGATGAACATTTAGGTGTAGTTACAGATTACCTGAATCAAAATGGAATTAAATGGCGCGAACTTTCAGGTGAGCAGGGAGAGACGGAGGTGAATGAATAATGTCTTTAACTAATTATACGTTTACACAGATTTGTCAGATGTTAGTAGTTCCGGCGTTTTTTGCAACACTTAAAATGCTGTTGATTTCAGGAGTTTTATCTACGATTTTCGGATTTGTGTTTGGAGTTATTTTGATTCTGACTGAAAAAGGCGGGCTTTGTCAGAATATTGTGATTAATCGTATTCTGGATTTTCTTGTAAATACGATACGTTCATTCCCGTTTATTATTTTGATGATTTCCATCATTCCATTTACAAGATTAATTGTTGGAACATCAATCGGAGAAACAGCAGCGCTCGTACCGCTGACTGTAGCATGTACTCCGTTTATGGCGAGAATTTTCCAGAACAGTTTTAAAGAAGTAGATCCAGCTTTAATTGAAGCTGCACAGTCTTTTGGAGCATCAAAAAGTCAGATTGTGTTCAAGGTCATGTTAAAAGAAGCAGTTCCATCTATTATTTCAGGACTTTGTCTCGCGATTATTAATCTGCTTGGCTGTACAGCAATGGCAGGAGCAGTTGGAGCCGGGGGTCTTGGAGCAGTAGCTCTTACATATGGTTACCAGAACTTTAATAAACAGATTATGTACACGATTTGTGTTGTTCTGATTATTCTTGTTGCGATTATTCAGTACTTTGGTGACTGGATTTATAAGAAATTAAAATAAAAACGGGGACGCCTGTTTTTATATAGAAACTAAAAAACAAACAGGAGAATTATTAAGGAGAAAAAGAAAAATGAAGAAAAAGTTAATTAGTGTATTACTTACATTAGCAGTAGCTGGAACAATGTTAGCTGGCTGTGGAAGCTCAAAAGCAGATGACACAAAGAGTGAGGCTGACAGCAGCACAGAGAAAAAAGATATCACAATCGGAGTTCGTGCTGATATGGTAAATCAGTATGCTGCAGTAGAGGATAAACTGAAAGAACTTGGATACAATGTTCAGTCAAAAGTATTTGATGACAGTGTACAGCCAGATGTAGCATTAGCAGAAGGAAGCATTGACTGTAACTGGTATCAGCATGAGCCATACCTTAAGAGTTACAACGAAAAGAATGGAACAAATCTGGTTATGGTAGAGCCAAAGACATTTTATCCATTATTCGCAATGTATTCTGATAAATGGGATTCAGTAGATGAGCTTCCAGATGGAGCTACAATCGGACTTTGCAACGATGCAACAAACCAGGCAAGAGGACTGCATCTGTTAGAGTCTCAGGGACTGATCACATTAGATGATTCTGTAGAGAGTCCGACAATGTATGACGTAAAAGAGAATCCACATAACTTCAAATTCATCGAAGCTGAGATGTCTGTATTACCACAGTCTATCAAAGACGTTGATGCAATTTGCCTTGCAGCAGGACATATGGTAAATGCAGGACTTTCTGCAGATGGATATCTTTGCCAGTCTGATGACAATGACACATATGCTGTAGGATTTGCAGTTCGTGCAGAGGACAAAGATGCACAGTGGATCAAAGACATTGCAGAAGCTGTTCAGTGTGATGAACTTGCAGAGTATTTTAAGACAGAGAAACAGGGAACACAGATTCCTTGCTGGGAGTAAGAAGATAGTTCTATGGAATTAGCTGGAATGACGATGTACAAAACTCTTGTGATGACAACACTTGCGCTTGTCGGGGTATTCTGTTATCACAAGAAGATTGTAGATCAGGAGATGAATAAGAAATTATCAGAACTGGTGCTGAGTTTATTCACACCAGTCCTGCTCTTTACATCATTTCAGAAAGACTTTTCAAAAGAGCTGGTAACAGGGCTGATGATATCGGTTCTGTTATCAGCTATTGCTTTTTTTCTGATCTGGTGTATCTGCAAATGGGTCGTCCGAAAATTGGATAAAGATTATGCAGTTGTGGAATTAGTTGCATTGATGTATTCTAATTGTGGATTTATCGGAATACCGATGGCACAGGGGATTTTTGGGGCAGAAGGAGTTTTTTATATGACTGCCTATGTAGCTATGGCAAATTTCCTGCTTTGGTCACATGGCGTAATTGTAATGTCTGGGAAAAGTGATATCAAATCTTTGAAAAAAGTATTTACATCACCGACAATTATTTCCATTATTCTTGGTATTATCTGCTTTGTTGCACAAATCCGTGTTCCTCAGATTATTGAAGAACCAATGGAAATGATTGCAAACATGAACACACCGATGGCGATGATGGTAGCAGGAATCAATATTGCTCAGGCAGATCTGAAACAAGTATTTTGTCATTACAGATTATATTGGTTAAGCTTTGTAAAGCTGATTGTGATGCCATTTGCATTGGTAGGAGTCTTTTATTTTGTTCCAGTTTCACAGCTCGTAAAGACTATTGTGATACTGGCAACAGCGTGTCCGGCAGGAGTGACGGGAAGCTTATTTGCACTTCGCTATGAAAAAGACTCCGTATATGCAGCGGAAATATTTGCTATGACAACGATTATATCAATTGTAACAGTACCATTTTCTATGTTGTTCTGTTAGAAGAAAGAGGTAAGAAAAGATGGAATTAGTAAAACTTGAGATGACGCCAAAAGAGAGGAAGATAGCTTACGCAAGAGGAGAAGAGGTGGACCGTATTCCGACATCTTTAAGTGCAGGAGAGACAGCTCCTCCGTTATATGGGATTTCCATTCGTGATTATTATTTTTCAGCAGATGCCATGGTGGAAGTGGAAAGCCGTCTGGCAGAAGATTTTCAGGCAGATAATATGGGGATGGGACTGGGACTTCGGACGCTGGTAGAAGCACTCGGAACAAAGCTCGAGTATCCTGAGCACAGCGTGTCTTATATTGAAAAACCGGCACTGGAAACCTTTGATGACCTGGATCATATGGAGCTTATTAATGTTGAAAAAGATGGAAGATTTCCTATCATAATAGAAGCATTTGAAAGACTTCAAGAAAAATATGGAAAAGAACGCGGAATTGGTAGTGGACTTGCAGGACCATTTACAACAGCTGCAAGTTTGATTGGAACTGAAACATTCTTAAAGGGTACGGTCAAACATAAAGAACAGGCCCACAAATTATTGCAGTATAGTACAGACTGTGTTGTAAAATGTTGTGAAGATCTTCATCGTAAACTAGGAATTGGGTTTACACTTTCTGAACCAATGGGCTCCAGAGATTTACTTAGTGAACGACAGTTTAAAGAATTTTTTGTCCCTTATATCAAACAGGCAGTAGAGCGTATGAACAAATTTCAGGGTTCAACTGGAATTCATATCTGTGGACATACCAGGGATCGCTGGGAAGAAGTTATTGGCACAGGAGTCAGTGGATTTTGGGTAGATAACTGTGAGAGCCTTCAGGAATTGAAGGAATGCTATGGTGATAAAGTTGCAATCAGTGGAAATGTGCCACCTGTAGATGTATTGAAAAATGGAACATTTGAAGAAATTGACCAGGCAATTAAGAAATGTATTATTGAAGCTGGAGACAATCCGAGGGGATATAATCTCTGTCCTGGATGTACCACTCCGATAGATACGACGAAGGAAAACATGATTGCATTTATGAATGCAGCTGCAAAGTATGGACGTGGTGCAAGAAAAGGTTATATGCCAAGAGGTATTACAGAGTTATAAGCAGTCGTGTTGAATATTATTTTGTACAGTAAGATAATGTTGCAGCCAACAGCCATGATCTTTGCACCAAGATAGCTCGTGACGAATGGGGATTTAAAGGCTTGATCATGACTGACTGGGGCACAACAAATGAGATGCCGGAAGGATATACAAAATGCTCCAGACCAGAATGTTGCATTCAGGCGGGAAATGATCTGATTTGTCCTGGAGTGACATCTGATCATGAACAAATCAGAGTTGCATTAAAAAATGGAACTCTTAAGGAAAGTGAACTACGAAGATCTGTAGCAAGATTGATTACAATTATACTAAAATCCAATGCATATGAGTAATAGATTTAACAAGTTTATTATATCAGATGTGGGTTGATTCTATAATATAAAACTAAAAATTTCTTATAGATTACAACAATAATAAAGCGCATATATGGGAACAAGCTATTTGCTGGCGGAAGTAGAATGGGTTAAAATTACTTATGTAAAGTACATAGTGATGATTATAATTCATTGAAAAGGGAATCCAGTGAGAATCTGGAACAGCCTATTCTACTGTGAAGCGGACAATGGTCTGGAAAATCACTCTAGCGGAGATGTTGGGGAAGATAAGATCAAAGGAGGATGCAAAGTCAGGAGACCTGCTATGTATATGTATGGGATTCCGGTAGGGGAAGAACAGCGGTTACGCTGTTTTTTCGCTACCCTTTTTTAATATAGAGAGAGAGACAAATATAAGGAAGAGATTATATGAATGCTACTGTAATAGTCTGCTCCACACTTACAAATCATGTGAAAGCAGCACAGAAAAAAATGAATACAAATTATCCGATTATTGAACTGGATAATTCCAAGCATAGCAGACCGGAAAAATTCTGGCAGTTGGCGTTTCTTGCCATGGAGCAACTTCCGGAGGAAATAGATACCGTGCTTTTAGGTATGGGAGTTTGTGGAGGGGCATCAGTAGGATGGACTTTCCCAAGGCGGACAATTATGCCCAAAGTTGATGATTGTATTACACTTTTAATGCATACGGACGAAAAATTTCATTACAACTTAAAAGAAGCCGGACATTTTTATTTGACTGAAAACAGAGATTTGATGTCTATTGACCGGATGGAACAAGATTTGGTTTTAAAGTATGGTGAAAGAAGAGCCAAAAGAGTTATGAAAGTCTGGTTCGATGCCTACAAGAGTGTAGATATTGTGGATACGGGTGTTTATGATTGTTATTCAAAAGAATATGTAGAGCGTGCAAAAAGGGAGTCTGCAATTATAAATGTGCCATATCAATATGTGCCGGGAAGTAATATTATATTAGAAAAATTAGTGTCTGGGAAATGGGATGACCAATTTTTGATTATTGAAAAGGGAGGTGTAATGACAGAAGAAGATTTTGGAATGACAAACAAAGAGTCATTGCATACAACATATGTTGTGTAAAAAGGACACCATATTTAAAATTGGGGACGTAGATTTTTGGAGTTTTACTGTGTTCCAAATTAAGAAAGAGAGGGAGTTATGAATTACACAGAATTAAAGAAATTAATGAGTGAGCAGAAGGTTGAGATGACTGCAGCAGAGCGTATCAAGGCCTACAACGAGGGGAAAGAGGTAGATCATATCCCATATACATTACAGGCGCCTGATCCGGCTATGGCAGATATTTTTGGATTTACAACATCACAATTTGCGAAAGACTTTGAAGTAAAAAGTGAAGTTATCAGACGAAGAAAAGAAGAATTTGGTCTGGATAGTTTTAATGTAGGATTAGGTCTTCGTACAATTGGTGTTGCGCTTGGTTCAAAGTTAGGGGTTCCTGAACATGGAATTGATTACATTGAACATCATGTATTGCAGGATTATGCGGATTTTGACAAATTGGAAGTAACGGATCCTTATAAAAATCCAGTACTTGCACCAATTTTGGAAAGTGCTAAGAGATTGAAAGAACGTTTTCCGGATGTTAGTATGACAACGAGCGTGGCAGGTCCGATTTCAACGGCTATAGCAGTCAGACCAGTTGAAAAGGTTCTTCGCGATACAAGAAAGAATCCGGAAATGCTTCACAAATTGCTTGATTTAACAGTTGTCTGTTCTTTAAAATGGTTTGAAGCATTTTATCATGAGTTCGGATCAGTTGGAACAAATTTTTCTGATCCGGTAACTTGTATGGACGTAATTAGTAAGAAGCAATTTGATGAATTTTCGCTTCCTTATATTAAAAAATTGATTGATGGAACAGAGAAAATTATGGGATCGAGACCGGGAGCTCATATCTGTGGTAAAACAAGCCCTATATGGAGTGACCTTGCAGATGCAGGCCTTTTTTCATTCAGTATCGATAATTGCGAGGATTTGGAGGTCGCTAAGCGTGAGGTGGGTGACCGGATGCGTTTTGCAGGAAATGTTCCGCCAATCGAAGTGATGAAAGATGGATCGATTGATGATGTCATTGAGGCATGTAAAGACTGCCTGAGAAAATGTGGAGACAATCCAAAAGGTTACATTTTGAATACAGGATGTCAGCTTCCGATCGGTACACCGAAGAGAAATGTTGAGGCATTCATCTATGCGGCAAGAAAATACGGTCGTGGTGCGCAGTTAGGAAAGCTTCCGAGAGGCATTCTGGAAGATTAAAATATGCAAAAATGATATTTTAAAGCAAAAAAGATATCGAAAATGCATAATTTCCCATATGAACTTGCAAAAACTGGTTGATGAATCAGAATAAGGTATGATATAATTTTGTATCAGAGAAAAGGCATTGTCTTATGACAGTGCTTTTTTGGGGTAAAATATAACGGGGAAATGAAATCAAGTAAAGAGAGGTTAAAATCATGAAACAAAAGAAAAAAATGTCTTTGGCAATGCAGATTTTTATCGCATTGATTCTTGCAATTGTAGCAGGACTGCTGATGCAGAGTCATGCAGAATTTGCAGAGAGTTACATTAAGCCGTTTGGAACAATTTTTCTGAACCTTGTAAAGTTCATTGTAGTTCCAATCGTATTATTTTCCATTATGTGTGGGATTATCTCCATGCAGGATATTAAAAAAGTAGGAGCAATTGGTTTAAAGACCGTTGTATACTATATGTGTACAACCGCATTTGCAATCACATTTGGATTGATTGGAGGAAATCTGTTCAAGGGAATGTTCCCGGTCGTTGCAACAACAGACTTGACTTATGAAGCGGCAGAGTCGGTATCATTTATGGATACAATTGTGAATATTTTTCCATCCAATTTTATTGCACCGATGTCTGAGTCCAATATGCTTCAAGTAATTGTGATGTCGGTATTGTTTGGATTTGCAATTATTCTGATCGGACCGGAGAAAAACCCACGTCTGATCCAGGGGTGTAATGATCTGAATGATATGTTCATGAAATGTATGGAGATGATTTTAAAATTATCTCCAATCGGAGTATTCTGTCTGTTATGCCCGGTTATTGCAGTAAATGGTCCGATGATCATCGGTTCACTGGCAATGGTGCTTTTAGCAGCATATGTCTGCTATATTATACATGCAGTTGTTGTATATTCATTAGCAGTAAAGACAATGGGCGGTATGAGTCCGATCGCATTTTTTAAAGGAATGCTTCCGGCAATGATGTTTGCATTTTCCAGTGCTTCTTCCGTAGGAACACTTCCAATCAATATGGAGTGTGTAGAGAACATGGGAGCATCAAAAGAAGTAACTTCATTTGTGCTTCCGCTTGGAGCAACAATTAACATGGACGGAACTGCAATTTATCAGGGAGTATGTGCAATCTTTATCGCGTCCTGTTATGGAATCAACCTGACACTTCCGCAGATGCTGACGATTATTCTGACAGCAACACTGGCATCTATCGGGACAGCAGGTGTGCCGGGATCTGGAATGGTTATGCTGGCAATGGTACTTACATCTGTAGGACTTCCGATAGATGGAATCGCTCTTGTAGCCGGAGTGGATCGTATCTTTGATATGGGACGTACAACAGTAAACATCACAGGTGATGCAAGCTGCTGCATGGTTGTTACAAATCTTGAGAAAAAGAAAGCATTAAGAAAAAAATAAGTATGTAGTTTCGCAAATAGGAATGCAGAGTCATTCTTAATTATGTACACTCGGTTTTTATGAGTTTATTCTTTTTAGGAATTTCATGAAGACTGAGTGTATTTTAGTTGGAAAAACGATAATTGGGTAGATATATTAATATTATTTATTTGAAATAAGCGCGCTTATGAATTATACTAGATGCAGAAGACTATATAGTGATGGATTTGACATTTAAAAGGGAATCTGGTGAGAATCCAGAGCAGCCTATTCTACTGTAAGATGGACGAAGCTTCAACGGAGTCACTGGTATTTATATCTGCAACAGAACAGCAGTAATATAAGCCGGGAAGAGGAAAGCAGAGGATGAAATCAAGCCAGGAAACCTGCTATATAGGAATTGGGATTTTCGGTAGGGAAAAGAACGGATACTTCGTTTTATTCTCCCTGCCTTTTTTAGTGGAAAAATATTTTTATACCGATCGTTCATGACAGCGATAGAAGTTGTAGTGTATAAAATTCAGGGGGAATATTGAGAAACTTATTGTTTGTATGTATAATACGAGGAGGAGATTTATGCACGAATTAGACCAGATGACACCGAACCAAAGACTGAATGCTTTTATGACAGGACAATCAATGGATCGAATGCTTGCAATGCCGGTCATAGTATCTATGTCGGGAGATGTATGTGGGATGACTCATCGCGAGAAAAGAAGCTCACCGGAGAATGAGGCAAAGTGTCAGATTGAAGCGTACAAAAGATTTGGCAATGACCTTGCGGTTATTGAGTATGGACTTCACATGGTAGGAGTTGGTCTCGGAGGAACGACCAATGATCCAGAGTTTCAGACACCTGCAATTGCAACGTATCCACTTGAAAGTTTGGATGATATTGACAAGCTGGATTCGAAACGCCTGAAAAAAGAAAACGATCCGCACCTAAGACATTGTCTAGAGGCATGCCACATTGTAAAAGAAGAAATTGGTGATGAAGTGCCGGTGGGGGTTCTGATTACTGGACCATATACAGCTGCCACAAGCTGTTATCCGGCAGAGAAGCTGTTCCGTGCCATGAGAAAATCACCAGAAAAGGTTCACAGACTTGTGCAGTTTACAACAGATTGTCTGATTGATATTTATAAAGAGTTCATTCAAGAAGGGGTGTTGATCCTACAATGTGATCCACTTGCTTCTGGCACAATCTTGAGAAAGAGTCAGTATCAGGAGTTTGTGCTTCCGTATGCAAAAAAAGTAAATCAGGCAATTCATGACGCAGGAGGAATGGTTTGCTATCATATATGTGGAGATACGACAAAAACAATTGATGACATGGCAGATGCAGGAAGTGATATGATCAGTGTGGACAATGTCGTTGATTTGGAGCATGTAAAAAATACAGCAGGGAAGAAGATGCCGATTCTTGGAAATGTGGCACCGGTCGACTATTTTATTCAGGGAACAAAGGAAGAAATGGATGCAGCTGTAAAGAGGTGTTTGCAGAAAGCATGGGATTCACCGAATGGTTATATTCTTGCCTCAGGATGTGATCTTTCCGGTCAGGTAAAATTGGAGAATATTGAAGCGTTTATGAATGCAGCAAGAAAGTATGGAAAATGGCCATTAGATCCTAAGAACTTTGAGTAAAATATGTGGAAAAGATAAGCTGCCAAATTTGAATAAAAAGATATAAAATCAGAAAACTAATCTGATGGAGGTTGATAAACAGGACATGGTTGTTCAGATCATATCTGGATTTCGGGGATCCGGAAAAACAACATTTTTAAATCAATGTATAGAACAGATAAAGGGAAAGACTGCGGTAATTGAAAATGATTTTGGTGCACAAGTAGTTGACCGGGAAAATGTAGAAGGCAGCTTGATCTATGAAGAAATCGGTGAGGGCTGTATTTGCTGTGGGATGGCACTTGAGTTTGAAGAAAAGATGCGCCGGATTGCCATGGAAGATTGCCCGGACAGAATATTTATAGAAGCATCTGGATTTGGAAAACTGTCCGATGTCGTGAAAGTATGTACGCAACTACAAGAGAAGGAACATCTTGAGATGGTGATTGGACCGAATGTTACAGTTGTAGACATTGGGATGGTGGAGGCATACGCCTCCGGACTGGGAGAATTTTATGTAGACCAGATTGAACATGCAGATGTGATTCTGGTCAATCATATTGATTTAGATGATGTGGAACCGGAGGAAATAGAAGAAGGCTGGAAAGCGCTGGAACGACTGAATACGAAAGCGTTGAAAAGTGAAGATGCACGGGAAGTATTAAAAAGTGTAATGGAATCCGGAAACGTAGATCAAAATCTTCAGATAGAAGGAGATATGCTTATAAAATATCTTGGAGCTGACGCATTTGTAGAAGTGCCGGATGGTATCCGAATCATCGCAGACAGTGCTTTTGAGTATTGCATGGAAGTGCAGGAAGTGCATTTGCCAGATTCAGTGGAACGAATTGGAAAGCATGCTTTTCAGGGGAGTGGAATCAAAAAGATACATTTACCGGAAAGCATAAAAACAATCGATATTTATGCTTTCAGCGGAACACCTCTGGAATATATGGAATTACCGGAGAATTTGCAGAAACTTGGGCACAGTGCATTCCGTTATTGCAGAATGTTAAAAAAAGCGAAGTTTCCAGAACATCTGGTGGAGATTCCGCATGATACATTCAATGATTGTGGAAAACTGCGGGAAGTAATACTGCCGCATGATACAGAAGTGATTGGGGCTCATGCATTTTCCGGATGTGCGGCACTGGAACAGGTGGATTTACCGGAGAGTGTGAAGCGAATGGAAGAAGGTGCTTTTGTGACTTGTGTCAGTCTGGAGAAAGTACATTTGCCAAAAGGACTGGAAGTGGTAGAACGCAAGGTGTTTTACCGGTGTACGAATTTAAAAGAACTTCATTTCCCAAAACGGGTGACAGAGTTTGGCAAAGGCATCTTTTCGCAATGTTCTGCATTAAAACGAGTGTATATAGAAGGAAACCCGGTGGATGAAGAAGTGTTTCAGGACTGGGATATGTGGACAACTTGCTATGATATGGAAGAAATCATTGCACCGAATATGAGGATTACGAGATTTGCAAAAGAATGGAGAATGTGGGCGGCGGCAGGACTTGCAGATTACCTGGTAGAACAGGGAGAGGTAAGAAGTGAAATCCTTGATTCTTATGTGAAGGATTTGAAAGAAAACCGGAGTTCCTATGAAGTCCTTTTATTAGAAAATAAAAAGTTATTACAGTTTTTCATTCATTACAACTTATTGGCGGAACAGTCAGTGAACAGGCTTCTGGATCAGTCACTGCAAAAATCCGATATGGAGATCCGTAGCATGCTGTTGAATTATCAGGATGAAATCCAAAATGAGGATAAGAAGGAGGAGACGGGCAGCCAGCTTGAACAGCTTCTGGCAGCGTTGTCATAATATTTATGAATATTAGGGAAGCAAAAGAGCAGATTGAACATGCGGTAAAACTGTACTTGGAAAAGGATGAAAAAGGCAGATATATAATTCCGATAGAAAAGCAGCGCCCGGTATTTTTGATGGGAGCGCCGGGAATCGGTAAAACTGCAATTATGGAGCAAGTTGCGCAGGAACTTGGAGTAGCACTTGTGTCTTACACGATGACACATCACACAAGGCAGAGTGCACTGGGACTTCCATACATTGTAGAAAAGGAGTATGGCGGAGAAAAATTTCAGGTATCTGAGTATACAATGAGTGAGATTATTGCAGCGGTTTATGAAGTGATGGAGGACACGGGGATACGTGAAGGAATACTTTTTCTGGATGAGATCAATTGTGTATCTGAGACTTTGGCGCCGGCGATGCTTCAGTTCTTACAGTACAAGACATTTGGACAGCACAAAGTGCCTGAGGGCTGGATTATCGTAACAGCAGGGAATCCGCCAGAATACAATCATTCTGTGAGGGAATTCGATATTGCGTCCTGGGACCGCGTAAAGAGAATGGATGTAGAGCCTGATTATAGTGTCTGGAAAACATATGCTTATGAGCAGGGGATGCACCCGGCAATCCTGACTTATCTGGATCTGAAGAAAGATGCATTTTATTCCGTGAAAAATACAGTGGATGGAAAGCATTTTGTGACAGCAAGAGGCTGGGAAGATTTAAGTCAGATCATGTGCCTGAGTGAAAAGAAGAATCTGCCCGTGGATCTGAATCTGATCAGCCAGTACGTGCAGGACGAGCAGATTGCCCGTGACTTTGCAATTTATTATGATCTTTTCAAAAAATATAAAAATGATTATCAGGTGGACCGTATCTTATTCGGCATTCCATCAGAGCAAGTAAGACAGAGGGCGATGAAAGCATCTTTTGATGAGAGGATTTCTTTCCTTGGTCTTTTGATGGATGGAATTACGGATACTGTTAAAGAGACAATGGAGATGCAAAATGCATTGTTTGTATTTGGGGATTGCCTGAAAAAGATAAAAGCAGATGTGGAAAAAGGCCGAGACCTTGTTTCTTGTATCGAACAACAAAAAGAATGTTTAATGGAACAAGAAAAACAGAAAAAACGTGCCGGTAATTTATCCCGTGCCCAGGTGTGGGAAGATGACCGTGTGCTTGTTTATCTGGAAGAATGCCGGAAAAAAGCAGGCATACAGACTCCGGATGAAAGAGATTTTGTAATTCTCAGAGATTATTTTGCCCAGCTGACAGAAAGCTTTCAAGAGCAGACAAGAAAAGCATCGGGCTGTCTGTCCAATTCATTTTACTTTTGCGAAGATGTGTTTGAAGAAGGACAGGAGATTCTCATACTTGTGACAGAACTTACGGAAAATGAATATACGGCCAGATTTATCAGTCAGTATGGATGTCGGGAGTATTTTAAACATAATAAGAATTTGATGTTCTACGAGAGACAGAAAGATCTTATGGATCAGATTGAAAATCTGGGGCTTGATCAGGTGTAATATTTATGTGTGTGGAAATAATAAAAGTGGCTTCAGAAGTTCTGAACTTTAGCAGACAGAGAATGTTGGTCAATATGAGGTTTCTGGAACCGGCAATTCGGATGCTGACGGAGAGTCCCTCTAAATGTATGTGTGATCGTTCATATGGTATGGGAACAGATGGAAAAAATCTTTACTATCATCCAGAATACGTACTGAGAGTATATCAGAAAGAGAAAGGTTTCGTCAGTAGAATGTATATACATTTAGTCGTGCATGGAATATTCAGACATTTCTTTGTAAATCCACAGATCGAGCAAAGAAAATGGGATCTCGCATGCGATATGGCAACAGAATATATCATCGAAAGTTGGAAACTGGACTTTGCAGACATTAGTGCCGGGGCAGATGAAAAGCGGGAACTTGATTGCATCCGGAAAAATGTGGGACTTATGAATGCGGAAAAGATTTATGGATATCTGAAAAAGACAAAAGAGTCAGAAATAGACCGGTTGGAGAAAATTTTCCGTCGGGATGACCATAGCTTCTGGTATCCTGAAACAAAAAACAGGAATGATGTAATCCGGGTGAAATCGGGGCAGGTGAATCAGAACCGGGAAGTCATGTTCTCGAATCAAAAATTGGAAGAGCTGTGGAAGCAGGTTGCGAAAAAGATTCAGGTGGAACTTGAGACATTTATGAGAAGCCGGAGTGGTGAAACCGGTGATTTTTTGGTGAATTTAAAGCTTGTGAACAGAAAGAAGCAGGACTACAGTGCATTCTTAAGAAAGTTCACCAGACTTGGGGAACATATGAAGATCAATGATGAGGAATTTGATTATAATTTCTATACTTATGGAATGCAACTGTATGGGAATATGCCGCTGATCGAGCCGTTGGAGTACAAGGATGTCCGGGTGGTGAAAACATTTGTGACTGTGATTGATACTTCAGGGTCAGTGGAGGAAGAAAAACTTCGAAGATTTCTGGAAAAAACGTATCAGATATTAAAAAGTGGGCAGGAAAGCGAAGACAGGGTGAATTTTCATCTGGTCCAGTGTGATGCGCTGGTTCAGAAGGATGTGAAGATTACATCAGAAAAAGAACTGGAGCAGGTGATGGAAGATTTGACACTTTATGGCAGGGGAGGAACTGATTTCAGACCGGCATTTGAGTATATAGAAGAACTTCGAAAAAACGGAGAACTTACGAACTTGAATGGAATGCTGTATTTTACAGATGGAATGGGTGTTTATCCGAGAAAAAAACCAGAGTATCCAGTGGCATTTATATATGATAGTGAAGTTTTGGATAAGATTCCGGAAGTGCCGGCCTGGGCGATTCGTTATCTGATGGATGACATATAGAACGGATAAATGTCTATATGAATATATTGAAGTACTCAATTTGAAGATTTGTGTAATTAATGTTAAAATGTATCAAGATAAAATACGTCAAGAGATGGGAATGTCAGGAGAAAAACAGCTTGCGGGCTATGAGTTATTTTCTAACAAAATAAGAATATAGATTATGGAGGATTTATAGTATGGCATCTAAAGAAGAATTATTAGCAAAATTATCAGAGTGTGTAGTAGAGATGGAAGATGAGGAAGTCGTAGACGTTGCGAAAGAATATATTGAGGCCGGATATCCGGCGTTTGACGGAATCATGGAAGGTCTTGTAGATGGTATGAACAAGGCCAGTGAGCTTTACGATGCAGAAGAGTATTTTGTAACAGATGTACTCCTTTGCTCTGATGCAATGTATGCGGGACTGGATGTACTTCGTCCGCACCTGGAAAATACAGATGATCAGACGAAGAAAAAAGCAGTTATTGGTGTTGTGGAAGGAGATACTCATGACATCGGTAAAAACCTGGTAAAGATTATGATGGAGACAGCAGGATTCGAGATGTATGATCTTGGACGAGATGTTCCGCTTGACCAGTTTATTGAGAAGGCAAAAGAGGTCAATGCAGATCTGATCTGTATGTCCACACTGATGACGACAACTATGGGTGGAATGCAGACAGTTATAGAGAAATTAAAAGACCAGGGAATCCGTGACCAGTTTAAAGTTATGGTCGGAGGAAGCCCGATTTCCAAAAAATTTGCGGACGATATCGGAGCAGAGGGATACTCTGTGAATGCGGTTGAAGCTGTAAAAGTTGCGAAAGAGCTGACAGGAATTGCCTAGATAGAAAAGGAAAAAGCTGTACTGGAAACGGTCTGAAAAGGTATAGGCCAGGCTAAATATAAAAGAATCCGAATAAGAATTCGAAAAAGGAGCTGGGGATTTATGGATGCAAAAGAACGAATTATGAAAGCTATGCATCAGGAGCCGACGGACAGACCGCCATGTATCTGTCCCGGTGGAATGATGAATATGATAACGACAGACCTGATGGATGAGGCAAATGTAAGTTGGCCGGAGGCACATCTGAATGCCAGAATGATGGCAGATTTGGCAGAAGCTAATTATGAAAAAGGCTGCTTTGAAAATGTAGGTGTTCCATTCTGCATGACGATTGAGGCAGAAGCTATGGGGGCTCAGGTGACTATGGGCAGTAAGATTTATGAGCCGCATGTAACGGGATATGCGATTAATTCGGTCACAGAGTGGGAGACCATTACACCGATGAGTATGGAGGAAGGAAGAGCAAAGGTTGTACTGGATGCAATCCGTATTCTAAAATCCAGAAACTTAGATGTGCCGATTATCGGAAATATTACTGGACCGGTCAGCACAGCAAGTTCCGTTATGGAGCCGGTTATTTTTTATAAAGAGCTTCGCAAGAAAAAAGAAGAAGCACACCGTTACATGCAGTTTGTGACTGATGAGATTATAAAGTTTGCAAGAGCACAGATTGATGCCGGTGCAGATATCATTGCCATTTCCGATCCAAGCGGAACGGGAGAGATTTTGGGACCGAAGCTTTTTGAGGAGTACACAGTCAAATATAATAATATGATCTGGGATGCTCTTCAGAAAGAAACCATGGGGAAAATCATGCATATTTGCGGACAGATGAAAAATGTATATCCGCAGGCAGAGCTGATACATTCTGACGTACTTAGTTTCGATTCTTGTGTATCTATGCGTGAGGCACGCGAACATTTAAAAAAGCACGCCCTGATGGGAAATGTCAGTACGTGGACGCTGGAGTTTGGGCAGCCTGAGAAGGTAGAGCAGCTTGCAGTAAAATGTTGGAAAGACGGTTCCAATATCATTTCTCCGGCATGCGGACTTGGAACGAAGTCACCACTGACCAATATCCAGGCAATCCGTCATGGAATTATGGAGGAAGCAGCTAATGTATAAATTACGTGTCGTTCAGTCTGGCAAGCAATACGATTATGAACCGGGAGCAAGCCTTCTGGAAATCTTGCTGGCGCAGAACATATTTATTGATAATCCGTGTAATGGAAAAGGAGTATGCGGAAAGTGTAAAGTACGCATCGTATCAGGAGAAGTAGGGGAAGTATCTTCTACAGAATTACGTTTCTTAAAACCAGAAGAAGTAAAAAGTGGTGTGCGTCTTTCCTGTATGGTTCATCCACAGTGTGATCTGGAAGTAGAGCTTATGCAGAAAGAGCGCAAACATGAGGTCCTATCAAAAGGATATGTGCCAAAATTCGAAAAAGACCTGGATATTGTCAAACAGGTCGTGAATATACATAAGCCGCTTTTGACAGACCAGACACCATTTGAAGATCAGATTAAAGAACAACTTTCGGATGTGGAATTTCCATTTTCTGTATTGCGTGGATTCTGTTTCAAAGAAGGAAGTTACACGGCAGTTATCCATCGTGAAAAAGATGGCAAAAAAGTGCTGATGGATCTGGAAGAGGGAGATACTACAGATTCTATGTATGGAATCGCAATAGATATCGGAACAACAACCGTTGTTACAGCACTGATTGATATGCTGACCGGAAAAGAACTGGCAGATTCCTCTATGATCAATGCACAGAAGCATTTTGGACTGGATGTCCTGACTCGTATTACTTATGAGATGGAGCATCCCAAAGAGGGGGTACAGGCACTTAAGGAAGCAATCGTTGCTTCTATCAATGAGATGATCGCAGATGTCTGTGGACAGACCGGAGTGAAGAAAGAACAGATTTACGAGGTCTCTGTAGGAGCTAACTGTACGATGATGCATATGCTTCTTGGTGTAGATGCACTGTCCATTGGAAAATCACCGTATGCACCAATGTTTGTAAAGGCAAAGGATATTGAAGCAGAGGAGATTGGTATTCATGCATCCAGGAGGGCAAGACTTTATTGCCTGCCGTCAGTATCATCTTATATCGGAGCAGATATTGTGGCAGGAGCTTATGTCTGTGAGCTTCATAAGGCAGATGAAAATGTCTTGTTTATTGATATCGGAACGAATGGAGAGATTGTATTTTCAGATCATGGAAGACTGCTTTCCTGTTCCTGTGCAGCAGGTCCGGCACTGGAAGGTATGAACATCAGCTCAGGTATGCGTGCGGCAGAAGGAGCTATTGAAGATGTTGAAATTAAGGAAGATGGCGTGAAGCTGAAAATTATCGGCAATGCCGATCCAATCGGTGTCTGTGGAAGTGGTATCCTGGCAGTGGTAAAAGAACTGGTAAGAACCGGACTTGTAAGAAAAGACGGCGCATTTATCAAGTTGAAGAATCTGGAAGAGACAGATTATCGTTACCCAATGATTGAGATGGATGGTATCAAACGTCAGTTCAAGATGACGGAAGACCTTAAGATCACTCAGGGAGATGTCCGACAGGTACAGCTTGCAAAAGGAGCTATTCTGTCTGGCTTCTATGCACTTCTTAAGAAGGCAGGAAAAGAGATGAGTGAGCTTGACAAGGTTATGATCGCAGGACAATTTGGAGCACATCTTCCGGCAGACAGCCTTATTGGAACAGGAATTCTTCCGGCAGAAGTGAAAGATAAACTTGTCTATGTCGGTAACTCTTCCAAGACCGGAGCTTATATGGCGCTCTTATCCGGTCAGGTGAAGCGCGAGATGGAAGAACTGGCTCATCATATGGATTATATGGAACTTGGTGCAACAGAAGGCTATGAGAGATTATTTGCCGATTGCCTTATGTTTCCGGAAGTTCACTAAAAATTGAAGAAACGAATGAGATAGGAAGTACCCGAATAAAGCGAGGGAATCCAATCTTGGTTATGCGAAGAGGTAATGTTAAAATATGGGAGATATAAAAGATTTTAATTGTACATATGATAATTCAGCGGGAATTCGTTCAGAAGTGACAGAAGGACTGGGACTAACATTTCCGGATGCATACACACACTGTGATACAATGGTGACTCTTTCAAAAGTGTTGAAAGAGAAAGATAAAGCAGTTATATGTGAACTTCCATTTTGCCATACATTAGAGGCAGAGTCTATGGGAGGAATTATAAATCTTGGAAATGAGATTGCCGGTCCGAGAGCTGGAGGATATGTCTGTACAGATGTAGAAGAAATATTAAATCTGCCGGACATGGATTTCACGAAAAATCGGATTCAAGAGACTCTTCTTGCATGTAAAAAACTTCGTGAAGAAGGGGAACATGTTGTATTCGAAGTGGCAGGACCATTTACAATTCTCAATGTGCTGATCGACGCAAGATATGTGTTCAAGGGAATGCGAAAAAAACCAGAAGTGATGGAAAAGGTATTCTGGAAGCTGGGAGAACAGATTTTGAAATATATGGAGCTGGTGAAAGAGTACGGGGGAGATTTAATCAGCTATGCAGATTCTTCTGGTGGAGTGAATATTCTGGGACCGAAGATGATGGAAGCTGTCACGGTGAATTTTACATACCCATTCTTGAAGAAAGTAGAGCAGCTTGCCGATGATAAGACTATGATTCTGCTCTGCCCGAAAACGACACTCGCTCTTATTGGAACAGAAAAAGCGAAGTTTGTGGACCATCAGTTAGAAGAGCCAATCGGATATGCACAGGCCTGCATTCATATGATCGGAAAAGCACATTTTGCCGGACAGATGTGTATTAAGAATGTTGGCTATCAGCTGAATCATGGGATTTTTAAAGAAGTAAAGCTATTGTAGTCAGTGGCTTTTGTTTAACAGTATATTTATGAAATGTCAAAAGGACAGCCGATGTGAAAAAACACATGGCTGTCCTTTCTTGGTAAATCAGACGAATTTATAAAGCTACTTACGTCTGTATATCAGCTGGGAGTCAATCTCCCAGCTGATATAGCCTCCGGCAGGGCGCACATTGTCCGGTGGACAATGGTTTTGCGCCGACCGAAACGGAGTGTAGACTTGCAGAGGTGCGCAGTAGAAGTATGTCATGCAATTGCATGACGCGCACCTCGCAGCAAGAATGCCGAGGCATTCTTGAACTAATGAAACGAGATAGCATGTAAAAATTACATTTATCAAAAGTTCTACAGATTTAAGAAAAGTTTAAGCAATAATTGATTGTATAGAAGATGTTGAATATGTTATGATATACCCACTTCAAACATTCGAAAAAGATCAAGTTAATTTAAGAGCAGTTCTGCTCTGATCATACGGACAGATTCGCCCGATATTCCATGTTTGAAAAAATAACTATAAATGGTATAATATAAGGAGAAAAGTGTATGGAGAGAACCGAAAACTTAATCATGCAGGAAGACAGATGGAAGCCATTAAAGGAGATGAATCTCACGGACGATTTTCTATTTGATGTGGCAACCGCGGAACTGGAAAATTGCAAGACAATTATCGAATTATCTACTGGTTTGCGATTAAAAAGCCTCAAGTGGAAAGAAGGTCAGAAGGTTATTCACAATATTCCGGGAAAACGTGGAATCCGAATGGATTTTGTCGCAGAATCTGAAGATGGTCGCGTTTTTGATGTAGAGATGCAGAATCGGAAGGAAGGAAATATTCCAAAACGAACCAGATTCTATCAGGCATTGATGGACGCACCAATGTTGAAAAGCGGTGAAAAAGGTTTTGATAAGCTAAAACCGCTGTTTATTATTGTAATTTGTGACTATGATCCATATGGAATGAGGAAGTTTTGCTATACGTTTGAAAGTCGCTGCAAGGAACAGCCGGATTTATTACTTGGAGATGAGGTTACAAAATTATTTCTCAGTACAAAAGGAGAAAATGAAGATGAAGTGTCGAAAGAATTAGTGGATTTTCTTCATTATATTACTGAGAGCAATGAACATGGACTTCCAGAGGAATGTGATGAAAGACTTCGCCGTCTGCATGAGAGTATACAGGAGATAAAAACAAGTACAAGTGTGGAGGTCGAGTATATGAAGATGGAAGAAAGAGAAAGACTGGTAAAAGAAGAGGCAATAGAGCGAGGTTTAAGAGAAGGGAGAATACGAGGAAGAGAGGAAGGAAGAATAGAAGGAAGAGAGGAAGGAAGAAAAGAAGGAAGAAAAGAAGGAGAACGTATAGGGGAAGAACGGCTTGCCAATTTATTAATGAAGCTTTCAAAGCAGAATCGTCAGGAAGATAGTATTAAGGCGTTGGAGGATTTGGAATATCGTAAGAAATTGTATGAGGAATTTGGCGTATAAATTGAAAAAAAGAGGCTTCTATGGGAGAAATCCTGTGGAAGCTTTTTAAGCATGTCACTGAAGTATAATGAATTGTAATAAAGCCCCAGTTTCATTGACTTTCTTAAGTCTAAATGTTATATTTGTTATGGAAAATTATGAAGAACGTTCGGTGCTGTTTCATTGTGAGAACAGGTAAAAGGGAAACAGGTGAGAAGCCTGTACGAACTCGTCACTGTAAATAGATATGTAGAATCATAGGCTGCGGATAATCTGACAAGGCAGCTCATCCACTGGGAAACTGGGAAGGAGATTTTATGTGAACTCTATAAGTCAGGAAACCTGCCGATCGTTGGTACGGGAAATAGAAATTCCAGATCACGAGTAATTGATTGTGCCGAAATATAAAAAGTAAGAAATCTTTTACATCAGGAAGTAGAAGATTTCTCTTTGTCGTACAATTATTTTCATGATAATTCCCCAACTACAAGGTAAAAACAAAATAAGGAGGAAAAGATGAAGAGAAAAAGTGCAAGCTTTTTAGCTGGAGTACTTGTGGCATCTATGGTGGCAACACCGTTGTCGTATACCAATGTATATGCAGAAGACCAGGATGTGGCAGAGATTGTACAGCAGGTGGAAGATACGTCTGGTGAGTCAGAAAATGTACAGGAAAGTGCGCCTGCAAAAGAGGAAAGCAAAGAAGAAGTAAAAGCAGAAGAAAATGCGACACCTGCACAACCGGAAGCTTCACAGGAGAAAGAAAATACTGGTGCCCCGGCAGATGGGACAGGTGGTCAGCAGGAAGCACAGAACGCTCAGACAAATGAGATAGCAACGCAGGAAGCAGTGACTCCGGTTCAGCCGACAGCAGCTATTAATGGTGTAAAAGTGCTGAAAAATGATGGGAATATTTATAAAATGTTCCCGACTGAGGATGCACAGGTAACAGTGGAGGAAGATAAAATGAAGATTACCTTCCACACAGGTGCAAAAAAAGTATTTGATGCAATTTACCTCGGACCACAGACGGATGAGACTAAGAATCCTGTTATAAAAGGAACAGATAATGGATCTAATTATAAATTTACAATAGAAGTTCCATTATCTAAGAAAAACAGTTGGATTCCAATATCAGTTGGACATTATGATGAAGGAACTTGGAGCGATAATTATCTCTGGATGAGTATTCCGAATCCTGGAGCACCTGTGATTACTTCCGAGCCGCAGTCTGCAGCGGTAAAAGCAGGGAAGCAGGTGAACCTGTCTGTAGAGGCAGATGGAACGGACTGCACTTATCAGTGGCAGTACAGTACAGATGGAACGAACTGGACAGATTGTATAGAGGAAAGTGCCAAGAGTGCAAATTACAGTTTCCAGATGAAAGCAGAACTGGCTGGAAAATACCACTGCGTAGTAAAGAATGCTTCTGGAGAAGTCACGTCAGAAGCAGCAGATGTAACAGTTGCGGCATCTGGGGAAGATGGAAAAGATGACAGTGGAAATGGTGGAAACCAGGGTGGAAATACTGGCAGTGATAGTTCCAATGATAATGCTTATGTAGCAACAGGAAAAATTTCTGCTATTTACGCCAGTGATAGTGAGAAGAATCCGGGGCAAATATATAAAATGTTTAACATTGCTGAGTCAGAGGCAAAGATTGCAGGGGATAAGATTCAGGTATCAATCTGGGTACAACGTGCAAGCAGTGGAAGTTTTACCTATGATGCAATTTATATCGGAAGCAAAGACGATGAAGAAAAGACTCCGCTGGTTATGGGAGTGGTAGATACAGAAAAGGATTTGGAGAAGTTTACTTTTGAAGTACCGAGTTCAATGGCGGGAGGAGAAGTACATTTTGTACCGAGAAATGGAAGAACACAAAAGTTTAGTACATCTAGTTCTCTTGCATTGAAACTTCCGGCTTTAGATGATTTTAAAAAGCAGACGGTAGTTACAATTAAAACGCAGCCGGCTTCAGAGACAACTGCGAAAGCGGGAGATAAAGTATCTCTTTTTGTAGATGCTTCCGGAGAAGAAGGAACTACACTTAGTTACCAGTGGCAGTACAGTACTGATGGAACAACATGGACAAATTGCAGTGATCTTAGTGCAGTTACAGCAAATTACACATTTACAATGGAAGAGAAGCTTGCCGGACAGTATCGTTGTGTTGTGAAAGATAACACAGGTACAGAGGCTGTTTCTGATGTTGCAGAAGTAGTATTTGAGAAACTCAGTGAAAAAGAAGGATATGTAGCAACAGGAAAAATTTCTGCTATTTACGCCAGTGATAGTGAGAAGAATCCAGGACAAATATATAAAATGTTTAACATTGCTGAGTCAGAGGCAAAGATTGCAGGGGATA
>ENA-ORTY01000195-ORTY01000195.1-human-gut-metagenome-genome-assembly--contig:-NODE-195-length-80973-cov-4.546034_pt1 | contig 80973 bp, 64 predicted proteins | sample MGYA00241917_ERZ509198 | MGnify/ENA primary metagenome ERZ509198 (study PRJEB26280, sample SAMEA2338857) | human gut metagenome | biome: human gut; feature: human-associated habitat; material: faeces...
CCCCACTGCTGCCTCCCGTAGGAGTCTGGGCCGTATCTCAGTCCCAATGTGGCCGTTCATCCTCTCAGACCGGCTACTGATCGCGGTCTTGGTGAGCCGTTACCTCACCAACTAACTAATCAGACATGAGCCCATCCTTCAGCGATAAATCTTTGATTTTCAGAAGATGCCTTCCGAAAATGTTATGCGGTATTAGCAGCCGTTTCCAGCTGTTGTCCCCCTCTGAAGGGCAGGTTGCTCATGCATTACTCACCCGTTCGCCACTAAGTCTTCCTTCCTTCTTGACCGAAATCTCAAAGGTCGGAGCTTCGTTCGACTTGCATGTGTTAGGCATGCCGCCAGCGTTCATCCTGAGCCAGGATCAAACTCTCAATAAATTGTATCTTAATCACTTTTCGGTGAATAAAATCGATCTATCGAAACTTTAATCTGTTTCAAAACAAATCTCAAAATGGAATCGAACTCTGTTTCCAGAGTGAACCGGCGTTCCATTCCGGTTCTTTTCAAGTTCCCTTTTTCTGGTGCTTAAAAGCTTTAAGCTTTTCTTACATTGTTTAATTTTCAAGGTACACTTTGGATTCGCTCGCCGCCTCTCAGCGGCCGGCGGGTATTTATCTTACCACATCCGTTCCAACTTGTCAAGAACTTTTTTCGATTTCTTTCGAAATCTTTTTCAGTTCCGGGCTCAACCATCAGCCGTGCCTCACAAGCGGAATTGTATTTTAGCATATCGCATTCGGTTTGTCAAGCACTTTTTTCGTAAGGTTTTTCAAAGCTCGTCTTTGTCCTTATCCGTGCCTGTCCGCCTCAGCGACAGTTGTTACATAATACTCCTCTTTCCCCCTTTTGTCAACTCTTTTTTTCACTTTTTTCATTTCTTTTTTTGATTTTCATGTTCTCATCTACATATTGTAGGTTTCTCTGGTTACACTACCAATATGTTACCATTTCAAGAACCGGAGTCGGGACAAACATCTTATCATCCCGCGGAAGAGATCCTCTATCCGTTCCCCATCTCCGCAAAATATGTGGGAGAACTTTTTCAAAACTGCAGTGATTTTCAGACCAGACAGATTCGATTCGGAGATGAAAATGCCATTTCCGTCACCGTTTGCTGGGTAGAAGGTCTGACGGCAGGGGGCGATCTGTCGGAAGATGTGCTCCGCCCACTGACCCAACCGGCCCGCATGGTGGGCGTCCGTTCTGAGGAGGAGGCCATCCGGCGGATTCTTTTAGGGGCGGTGTACAGTTATTCTGTCCGGCGGCGGGAAACCTGCGACGATCTTGTCCGCGATCTGCTCAACGGCAACTGCGCGGTAATTTTTGAAAAATGCCATGCCGCCGTGACCTTTGAAGTTAAATCGGACAAGATGCGCTCCATTGAGCAGTCCTCACTGGAAAAGACCATCAAAGGCGCCAAAGACGCATTTATTGAAACGCTCCGGGTAAACACGGCCCTGGTGCGGAAAAAACTCCGTTCCCCCAAACTGAAATCCAAGGAGTCGGTGATTGGGCGAAAATCCGGTACCTTAATTTCTATTATGTATCTGGAGGGCGTCGCGGAGGATCATCGGGTGCGGGAACTGGAGAAACGCCTGGGCGAGATCGATGTGGACGGCCTGATTGCCTCCGGATTCCTGGAGCAATACATTGTAGATCAGCCGGCCTCTCCCTTTCCCCAGCTGCTGCATACCGAGCGGCCGGACACCTTCGCCGGGTATTTATTGGAGGGACGCATTGGGATTCTGGTGGACGGTCTGCCTATCGGATTTCTGGTGCCGGCACAGCTGAGCCAGTTTATGCTGGTCAGCGAAGACCGGGCGCAGCATTTCACCGTGGCCTCCATGCTGATCCTGCTCCGGTATGCCGGGCTGATCCTGGCTCTGTTCCTGCCGGCCATGTATGTGGCCATTGCCATGTACCACCAGGAGATGCTGCCCACCAAACTGCTCCTGTCGATCATCGACGCCAAGCAGAAAGTCCCCTTTTCCACGGCGGCGGAGGTATTGGGAATGCTCATTGCCTTTGAACTGCTTCAGGAGGCCGGACTGCGTCTGCCCAGTCCCATCGGCGACACGGTCTCCATCATCGGGGCGCTGATTGTGGGGCAGTCGGCGGTGGAGGCACGAATTATCTCCCCCATTCCGGTGATCATCGTAGCCTTCTCCGGCATCTCCTCCTATACTCTGCCCAGCCAGGATCTGGCCTCGGCGGTGCGGGTGTGCCGTCTGCTGCTGGTGTTTGCGGCCATGGCCGGGGGCATCTTCGGGGTGATGACCGGAGGGATTCTTCTGATCTGGCATCTGTGTTCCCTGGAAAGCTACGGCATCAGTTATCTCTATCCCCTGGTAGACGGAAAATCCGACGGATGGCTGTGGGTGCTGCTCCGCAAACCTCTCTGGAAAGACCGATGGCGCAATCCGGTGATTGCGGGAGAAGACCTGCGGAAACAAAAATGAACCGGGCGCTGTACGCCCGGTCCATTCTGCGAAACGATGTTCCCGCTCCTCAATTCTGTTCTTTGCGCTGCGCTGCCTTTCTCTGGAAGAAATCGTCCATTCTTCCCGGCGCGGCATAGTCCACGGTCTGGAGCACAAACTGCGCCACGGCGGACAGTTTTCCCGTTCCGTCGGTGACATCCACATTATAATACAGCAGCTGCCGCCCTGCCCGGGTCACAGATGCCTCTGCCCGCACCGGGCCCTGGGTGATGCTGCGCAGATACTGCACAGAACTGGACACCGTCACCGGCTTTTTCTCCAGCAGGAAAGCGGCAGACCCGCCCACCACGGTATCGCAGCAGGTGTAGATCAGTCCTCCATGGGCCGCACCGTAGAGATTACAGGTTTCAGGGAACAGATCCGCGCTGTAAATCATGCCATTCTCTCCCCGTCCCATGGTGTAAACATGGCAGAAGGTGGCAAAGCCCGGGGAAAGTTTTGGCACGGCAATGGTCAGCACCGGGTCCGGTTCTGTCTCCGGCCCGGCAGGAAAGATGGTCTGTTTGAATTCCTGCAGGGGCGCGGCGGGATAATCCACCGTTTTCAGGGTGAAAATCTGCTCCATGCACACATTGCCCCGGCCGTCCCGGACATGAACCCGATACATGCTCATTTCCTTGCCCCGGCGCAGCAATTCCGACTCCGCCCGCACCGGCCCCTGGGTCAGGGAGCGCAGATACTGACTGGAGGCGTCCACCACCACGGCAGAGCGCTGCCCGCACAGCTTTTCACTCATTGCCGCGGTAATATGCCCCACCGTGTAGACAAAGCCCCCGTGGGCAAATCCATAGGTGTTGCAAAATTCCGTCCGCAGTTCCGTCCGCAGGGTCACGCTCTGCTCGCCCACCTGTTCCACTTCCAGTCCCAACAGCTTTGCCATGGGGTCCTGCATCGTCAGTTCCATTCTCAAATTCCTTTCATGATAAATTTTTGCCGATGTTTTGATTTTACCTGATTCCGACCGGCAGGGCAAGCATCAATTCGTCCGGAAGGGAGATTTTTTTATGAAACGCATACTCGCATGGATCTTGATTCTGTCCATGTCAGTCTGTTCCGGCTGTTCCGGCACCGGGTCCATTTACACCAATTACCGGGAAATCGAAGAAATGCAGCTGATCCGCACCATTGGCTTTGACCGCCGACAGGGGCAGCTGCTGGCCTCTATTTCCGGCGGACAGGGCGGGGAAAACGCCGAGTTCACCCGGATGTCCGCCCCGGGGGCCTCCATCATTCAGGCGCTGGACACCATGCAGGAATACACTTCCTGGCAGTCCCTGTACTATGCCCACACCGAATACGGCCTGATTGGCCAGGAACTGGCCCGCACAGACGGACTCCGGGAAGTGCTGGACTATCTGGAGCGCTCCCCTCTGCTGCGCTCGGATTTGCCGCTGTTCGTTGTGCGGCAGGGCAGCGCGGAAAATCTGATTCTCCACTGCACCGGGGGCGACCGGGAAATCACCTCCGCCCTGGATTCTCTGGTGCGGGACTGTGAGCGCCGGGGAGATCACTATGTGTTCACCCTCCGGGAGCTGATTTCCTCCATCACCGAGCACCATGCCGGTCTGCTGTGCGCCGTGCAGGCTGTCCCCCTGTCCCAGACGGATGCCGGGGCAGAGCCGGAACAGCTGACCCCCATTCCCTGGGGATACGCCATTTTCAAGGACACCGCCCTGGTAGGATTTCTGGATTCCCAATACGCCCGGGGGGTGAGCTTTCTCATGGGCCACCCCGGCAGCGGCGCAGTCACCCTGGAGGAGGTGGGGCAGGCCGGCACAGTGGTGCTGTCCATTTCCGGAGGCAAAACGGAGCTGCAGCCCATATTTGATGCCCGGGGCGATCTGACCGGAGTGGCGGTGGATTTGACTGTCACCGCCTTTGCCGAGGAGGTAGGGGACTATCAGAAACTGGACCACGCCATTCTGGTGGAGCGGTTTTCCCGGGAACTGGAATCCTGGATTCTGGGGGTACTGGAGACCATGCAGACCTACCGGGCGGATTTTCTGGGACTGGGTGCGCAGCTCCGTCTCCTGGACCCGGCAGCCTGGGACGCCATGCCCCGCTCCTGGACCCAGTGCCTGCCGGACCTGGACTTCCAGGTGCAGGCGCAGTGCCGCATTGCCCGGATGGACCTGCTGAAACAAGGCTGAAAGGAGGCCGCCCATGAATCACTCCATTTTTCCCCGGCAGCGGATGACTTTGGCATTTGTGGCTGCCCTGTCCCCGTTTCTGCGGCTGATTCCCGGCCAGATTACCCGTATCTCCGGCGGCAGCTCCTGGCTCACGCCTCTGTTTTTCCTGCCCTGTCTGCTGCTGCTCGCTCTGTTTCTGGTAAAATTTCTTCAAAGCCCTACTGGCGCCGGGGGCATGATTCCCGGCGTGCTCCGGGTCCTGGGGAAGGGATGGGGCAGTTTTCTTCTCCTTCTGTTCGGCGGATGGCTGCTGTTTCTCAGCGGCTTTGCCCTGCGCAGCGGCGCCGACCGACTGATTGCCACCATTTTTCCCAACAGCAGTCCCTGGCCTTTTCTCATTGTCATGGAGCTGCTGTGTCTGCTGGCCGTGATGGGGCCTGCCAAGATTCTGGCCCGGTCGGCGGAAATTTTTCGCCCCCTGCTGATGCTCACCCTGGTATTGGTCATCGCCGCCTTTCTCCCCCGCATCCGTCCGGAATATCTGCTGCCCGTCCGTTTCCAGGATTTGCCTCATGTGGGGCAGGGCAGCCTGCTGATGACGGAGTGTCTGGGCGTCGGCCTTCTGATCGTTTCCTTTCTGGAACCGCCCAATCAGGGATGTGTACTGGATTTCCGGCGGATTGTCCGGTGGCTGCTGGAATTTTCTCTGCTCACCGCCGCCGTCTGCGCCGTCACCGTGGGCATTTTCGGCCCGAAACTGACGGGGGTCCTGTCTTATCCCTTTTTCACCATGATCTGGGATCTGGAACTGCTGAACATGGTGGAACGGATTGAGGCCATCATCGTGGGACTGTGGCTCCTGCCGGATTTTATTCTGACCGGACTGGAAATCACCGTGGCCGCCCAGATTTTTCTGGAACTGACCGGCCAGAAAAAGCGGACGGACAGACGCATTTACTGGCGGGGCAGCGGAAAACTGCTCTGGCTGTGCGTGGCTCTGTCCACCCTGTCGGCGGTGCTCATCACCAAAGACCCCCAGGAAATGACGCTCTGGGCCGGGCAGATCATTCCCGGGGTCAATCTGGCATTCTGCATCGGACTGCCGCTCCTGCTGTTCATCGCCGCCAAACTCCGAAAACTGCTTTGAATCAAAAAAGACTGTGCATTCGTTGCGAATGCACAGTCTTTTTCCTCTTGTAATGGTTCTTTCGGATTCCCCCGGCTCAGGCAAACTTCTCCCGCTCCCGCACGGCAATCTGGTCGCAGCGGTTGTTATAGGCGTTGTCCGCATGGCCTTTGACCCAATGGAACGCCACCTGATGGGTGTGGAGCAGGCCGTCCAGGGTTTTCCAGAGATCCGGATTTTTCAGTTCTCCGGTTTTCCGTTTCCACCCGGCCTTTTTCCACCCCTCCAGCCAGTGCTGATTGATGGCGTTGCAGATATACTGGGAATCGGAGTACAAATCCACGATGCACGGCTCTTTCAGTGCCTGCAGCGCAGAGATTACCCCCAACAACTCCATGCGGTTGTTGGTGGTGCTGGCCTCTCCGCCGCCCAGTTCTTTTTCCTGCTCTCCATATTTCAGAATCGCGCCCCAGCCTCCGGGGCCGGGATTGCCGGAGCAGGCTCCGTCGGTATAAATGGTCACATGTTTCATACTGTTCCTTTCCACCAGCGGTGCGTCCTCACAGCTGGTCCAGGATCTCTTTCCGCTTTTCCTCGTACTCCTCCTGGGTAATCAGCCGCTGATCGTAAAGACTGCGCAGCTGCTGAAGCCGCTGTTCCACCGCTCCCCCCTCCTCCGGGGGCGCAGCAGCGGCATCCGGATCTTCTTCAAAGGAGATTTCCGGCCCCTGATACCCCTTGCCGAAGGCCTGATAAGCATTGAAGATGGTGATGGCTGCCGCCCCCACCGTCCAGAGGATGCCGAAGGCGCCAAAGGTGGGGAGGCCACAAACAGGCCGATCAGCACAAAAATGCCGCCCCAGACAATGCCGAATACCCCGGCAGATTTTCCCGGCCGGTAAGTCACCCGGCCTCTGCGCCGATGATTCATTCAGTCTCCATTTCTGCCGGAACTTCTGCCGGCTGTTCGTCCGTGGATTCCGGTTCTTCCTCGTCCTCTTCCTTCATGACCCGGGCAATATCCGTCACCACTGCCCCCTCGGACAGCCGCATGACCTTCACGCCCTGGGTGTTCCGGCCGTAGAGGCTGATGTTCTCCACCGCCGTGCGAATCATGGTGCCGTCGTCGGCAATGATCATCATGTCCAGATCTTCCAGCACGCCCATCACGCCGGCCACTTTGCCGGTTTTGTCCGTGCAGTGGTAGTTCCGCACGCCAAGGCCGCCACGGCCCTGGACAGGATATTCACTGAAGTCCGTGCGCTTGCCGTAGCCCTGTTCCGTAATGGACAGCAGCTGGGCGCCGTCCAGGATTTTCTCCGCGCCTACCACGAAGTCCCCCGTCCGCAGCCGAATGCCCCGCACACCGGCGGCAGTACGGCCCATGGCCCGCACATCCGTCTCCGCAATGCGGATGGACATACCCTCATGGGTGGCGATAATCAGTTCATCTTCCCCGTCGGTGAGCAGTGCGGTAATCAGTGCATCGTCCTCGGACAGGGTGATGGCACGGATGCCGCTGGAGCGGATATTTTTCAGCGCGCTCAGCTCCATGCGCTTGATGGTACCGGCGCGGGTGATGAGGCTGATGTACTTGCCCTCTTCCTCAATGTTGTCCACATGGACCATAGCGGAGACTTTTTCCTCCGGGTCCAGAGGCAGCACATTGACGATATTGGTGCCCCGGGCCGTGCGGCTGGCCTCGGGAATCTTATATCCCTTGATTTTATATACTTTGCCCAAACTGGTGAAGAACAGAATCTGGGCATGGGAGGAGGCGGTAAACAGGGTCTCGATGCAGTCCTCTTCCCGGAGGGTCTGGGCTTTGATGCCCTTGCCGCCCCGATTCTGTGCCCCATACTCCCGGGTGCCCAGGCGCTTGATGTAGCCGCCCCGGGTCAGGGTATATACGCACTGCTGCTCCTCAATCAGGTCCTCAATGTCAATGTCGTCCCAGACATCCTGGATCTCTGTCCGGCGCTCGTCGCCGTACTTGTCCCGGATTTCCAGCAGCTCGTCCCGCAGCACGCCCTTGATTTTCTCCGGGTCTGCCAGCAGTTCGTTGTAATATGCAATCTTCTTTTCCAGTTCCTGGTATTCGTTTTCCAGTTTTTCCCGGTTCAGACCCTGCAGAGCGATCAAACGCATATCGCAGATGGCCTGGGCCTGGACTTCGTCCAGCTGGAACTTCTCCATCAGGTTCTGCTTGGCGTTGTCATAGCTTTCCCGGATGGTCTTGATGACCTCGTCAATGTGGTCCTGGGCGATGAGCAGACCTTCCAAAAGGTGCGCCCGCTCCTGGGCCTTGCGCAGGTCGTACCGGGTCCGGCGGACAATCAGACTCTCCTGATAGGTCAGATATTCGTCCAGCAGTTCCTTCAGCGTCAGGATCTTGGTCTCTTTCTGGTTGTTCACCAGTGCCAGATTGATGATGGAGAAGGTGGTCTGCATCTGGGTCATGGTCAGCAGCTGATTGAGCACCACCTGTGCGTTGGCGTCCCGTTTCAGCTCAATGACGATGCGCATACCGTTCCGGTCGGTTTCGTCCCGAATATCGGAGATGCCTTCCACCCGCTTGTCCTTCACCAAGTCGGCAATGGTGGCAATCAGCTGCCGCTTGTTGACCTGATAGGGCAGTTCGGTGACGATGATGCGGGTGCGGTGTTCCCGGCCGAACTCTTCAAATTCCGTTCTGGCCCGGACGGTGATCTTTCCCCGTCCGGTCTCGTAGGCCTGTTTGATGCCGCTGCGGCCCATGATGATGCCCCGGGTGGGGAAATCCGGTCCCTTGATGTACTGCATCAGATCCAGCACGGTGGATTCGGGATTTTCCAGTTCGCAGATGCAGGCGTCGATGACCTCATTCAGGTTGTGAGGCGGCATATTGGTGGCCATACCCACGGCGATGCCGCTGGAACCGTTGACCAGCAGGTTGGGGAACCGGGCAGGCAGCACCCGGGGTTCTTTCCGGGTTTCGTCAAAGTTCGGCTCCCAGTCCACGGTGTCCTTATCGATGTCCCGGAGCATTTCGTCGGCCATTTTGGCCATCCGCGCCTCGGTATAACGGTAAGCTGCCGGGGGGTCGCCGTCCACGGAACCGAAGTTGCCGTGACCGTCGATGAGGGGATAGCGCATGGAGAAATCCTGGGCCAGACGCACCAGGGCGTCATAGACCGAGGCGTCGCCATGGGGATGATACCGGCCCAGCACATCGCCCACGGCGGTGGCGCACTTCCGGAAGGGCTTGTCCCGGGTCAGGCCGTCCTCGTACATGGCGTACAGAATGCGGCGATGGACCGGTTTCAGACCGTCCCGCACGTCCGGCAGGGCACGGCCCACGATGACGGACATGGCATATTCCATGTAACTGGTCTTCATTTCATGGACCAGTTCCGATTCTTCGATTTTCTGCTCAGGGAACATAATCTCCTCTGGCAGGTAATCCTTGTTATGTTTTGTTGCCATTGATGTTTGGCCTCCTTGGAGGGATTCAGTCATGATCTGGCTCTCCCAAAGTCCCCGGAGAGCAGGTGGGGATCATCGGCCGGAAAAATCCGCCGAAGTGACAAAAACGGGAAAAATCCGTGGTTTAGTAGTCCAGATTCACCACATTGGCCGAATTTTCCTCGATAAATCGACGCCGCGGCTCCACTTCCTCGCCCATCAGCACCGTGAAGATTTCATCGGCACGAATGGCGTCCTCCAGCTTGATGCGCCGCAGGGTGCGGGTTTCGGGGTTCATGGTCGTCTCCCACAGCTCGTGGGGGTCCATTTCACCCAGACCTTTGAATCGGCTGATGTCCACTTTGGCGTTGGGATTGTCCGCCCGCATCTCCGAAGAGATTCGGTCCCGCTCCTCGTCGGAGTAGGCCACCCGGGTGGTTTTGCCCCGGGTCAGTTTATACAGGGGCGGCACGGCGGAATAGACATACCCCTGCTCAATCAGCGGCCGCATGAACCGGAAAAAGAAGGTCAGCAGCAGGGTACGAATGTGGCTGCCGTCCACATCGGCATCGGCCATAATGATGATCTTGTGGTAGCGGAGCTTGCTCAAGTCAAATTCTTCGCCAATGCCCGCGCCCAGAGCGGTGATCACGGGCTGAAGCTTATCATTGCCATAGACCTTGTCGGCCCGGGCCTTCTCCACGTTCAGCATCTTGCCCCACAGCGGCAAAATGGCCTGGAACCGGGAGTCCCGGCCCTGGGTGGCGCTGCCGCCTGCGGAATCGCCCTCGACGATGTAAATTTCGGTCAGGGCGGGGTCCCGGTCGTTGCAGTCCCGGAGTTTGTCAGGCATCTGGCCGGATTCCAGTCCGGTCTTGCGCCGGATGCTCTCTCTGGCTTTCCGGGCGGCCTCTCTTGCCCGGGAGGCCATCATGGCCTTTTCCAGAATGGCCTTGGCCACCTGGGGATTTTCTTCAAAGAACTGGTCCAGCCGTTCACCCACCACATTGTTGACCATGGTGCGGATTTCGGAGTTGCCCAGTTTGGTTTTGGTCTGTCCCTCAAACTGCGGATTGGTCAGTTTCACGGAGACCACGGCGGTCATGCCCTCCAGGCAGTCGTCGCCGGAAAGTTTGTCGTCGTTTTTGAGAATGTTGTTTTTGATGCCGTAATTGTTCAGCACCCGGGTCAGCGCCATTTTGAAACCGGTCTCGTGCATACCGCCCTCGGGGGTATGGATGTTGTTGGCAAAGGAGACCAGATTGGTGCTGAAACTGTCGTTATACTGAATGGCGATCTCGCACACGGAATCGTCCCGGCTGCCCGCCATATAGATCACTTTGTCATGAACCGGAGTCTTGTTGGCATTGATGAAGGTAACAAATTCCCGGATACCGCCCTCATAGTGCATGAAGTCGGACTGCTCCTTGCCGGGACGCTGATCCTCGGTGCGAATCTTCAGTCCTGCGTTCAGGAATGCCTGCTCCCGCATCCGGGTGTGCAGGATTTCATAGTCATAGGTGGTGGTATCAAACATCTCGGGGTCGGCCTTAAAGCGGACGGTGGTGCCCCGGCGGTCAGTGGTGCCGATGATGGTCATAGGCTGGGTGATTTCGCCCCGGGAGAACTTCATCTGGTAAATCTGCCCGTCCTTATGCACTTCCACTTCCAGCCACTCGGCCAATGCGTTGACCACGCTGGCGCCCACGCCGTGCAGACCGCCGGAGACTTTATAGCCTCCGCCGCCGAACTTGCCGCCGGCGTGCAGCACCGTGAACACCACTTCCAGGGCGCTTTTGCCGGTCTGCTCCTGCACATCCACCGGGATGCCGCGGCCGTTATCGGACACGCAAATAATGTCTCCCGGCTCAATGACCACATTGATCTCCGAGCAGTAGCCGGCCAAGGCCTCGTCGATGGAGTTGTCTACGATCTCATACACCAGATGATGCAGGCCGGAACTGGAAGTGGAGCCGATATACATGCCCGGCCGTTTCCGAACGGCCTCCAATCCTTCCAGGACCTGGATTTTACTGGCGTCATATTCCTCTACGATCTTATCCGTAATTTCTGCCATGTTTCCATTCTCTCCTATAATGATCCTCAGCGGCCTGCTGCCGCCGGGTTTCCTCCGAAAAGTCGCTCTCCCGCCCGGCGCTGCAGGGTCTGCACCGTGAGCATGGAGAGATATACCGTTGTTGTTCCCTGTTCTTCACACAGTAAAAAGGCATTGGGGATTTCGTCCAATGCCCCGTTGACCACCCGGCCTTCCCGTTCGGCCTGATCCAGCAGCTGTCTGGTCCAGCGGGACCAGGAACTGTTGTCCAGATCGAATATGCCCAGGATGGTCTCCTTGCGTACCATAAAATGATTGCCGATATGCAGATACATCTGTCCGCCCCTCCGTCCGATTCATCGGATCTGGCCGTCATGAATCAGCAGCACCCTGCCCCCTGTCCGCCGGGAGATCTCCTCTCCCTCGCAGCAGGTGATCAAAGTCTGTCCGCCGCCGATGCGGTTGAGCACAAATTCCTGCCGTCCCGGGTCCAATTCGCTGAGCACATCGTCCAGCAACAAAATGGGATATTCTTCAAACTCCTGGACGCAGATTTCCCGCTCCGCCAGTTTGATGGACAGGGCCGCGGTGCGGGTCTGCCCCTGGGAAGCGAATTGACGGGCGGACTGGCCATTGATGCGGATATCCAGGTCATCCTTGTGACATCCGGTCAGGCACATCCCGCTGTCCAGTTCTGCCCGGCGATGGCGTTCCTGGTGCTCGCAGAGGTCGTAATAGATCTCCGTTGCCGGCGCCATGGGGTCTTTCACCGTGGAAACGGTGGCGTACTGCAAACTCAGCACATCCCGTCCCCCGGAAAAATCCTCATGGATTCCCCGGGCAATCTCATGCAGGCGCTGTATATAGGCCGCCCGATACCGGATCATTTGTGCCGAGACCCGGCACATCCGGTCGGAAAAGTCGTCCAGGGTCTCCAGCAGGGAAGGTTTCTCCCGCCAGTCCCGCAAAATGGCGCTTTTCTGGTCATATAACCGACTGTAATCAGACGCCAGTTTGGCATATCCCGGTCGGAGCTGGGATATGGCATTGTCCAGTAAGCGCCGCCGGGCGGCAGGCCCGTCTTTGATGAGATTCAGATCGTCCGGACAAAACAGCACGCAGCTGAATTTTCCGGCCAGTTCCCCGGGGGTGGCTTTGGCGCCGTTGACGGTGATTTGCTTCCGCACCCCTGGACGCATCAGGATTCGAACCGTCTGGTCCCGGCCTCCGGCACGAAGGTCGGCCAGGATTTCCGCCGCGGAAAAGCCGAAATGAATCATTTCCCGGTCAAACCGGGTGCGAAAGCTCTTTCCCGCGGCCAGAAGGTACACGGCTTCCAGTAAATTTGTCTTTCCCTGGGCATTTTCCCCGGTGATGACATTGATGCCCTCGCTGAATTCGGCCCACTGGTAATCGTAATTCCGAAATCCGTTCAGGCACAGCCGCTGGATATTCACGGGCCGGTGACCTCAAACTCTTCCTGTCCCAGCCGGACGATATCCCCGGGATACAATTTTTTTCCACGCATTGTGCACACTTCGCCATTGACGAGCACCTGTTCGTCTGCGATGAGCATTTTTGCTTCGCCGCCGCTGGCGACCGCACTGGCAAATTTCAAAAATGCGTCCAGCTTGATAAATTCCGTATCGATTTTGACTTTTTCCATGCCGATTCCCTTTCTTGTCAGCTTTCTTCCGTCCGCAGCCGCACCGGCAGAACCAGATAGGTAAAATCCTCGGTTTCGTCAGCCGGCCGAATTACGCAGGGGGAAGAACCGGAGTTGAGGCAAATGCGGATTTGATCTGCCGGCGCTGCTTTCAGAGCGTCGGAGATATATTTGTGGTTGAAACCGATCTCGATGCCGCCGCCGTTGCCTTCACAGATACAAGTGTCCACGCCGCTTCCCAATACGGTGGCGCAGCGCACATCGATGCAGCCATCGGCAAAGGTCAGCCGGATGGGGATGCGGGTCTTGTCGTCCACAATCAGGGCCACCCGGCCCACGGTACGCAGCAGCTCTGCCCGCTCTGTTACCACTTCGTAACGGAATTTTTCAGGAATGGCGCTCTTGTAGTTGAGGAATTCTCCCTCCAGTCGTCTGGAAATGAGGGAAGTGTCTCCCACTTCGAAGAACACATGTTTGCTGCTGATGGAAATGGTGATTTTTTCCTCTGTATCCTGGCAGATTCGCTCCACATCGGCCAGTGCCGAGCCGGGAACGATGAAGCTGTCAATGTCTGCCCCTTCCACTTTTTCCCGGCGCAGCGCCAGACGGTAGCCGTCCACGGCCACCATGGTCAGTTCGCCGTTTTCCAGTTTGAACAAGGTGCCCATGTAGACCGGCCGGCTCTCGGAATCGGAAACGGCAAAAATGGTCTCGCTGATCATCTGTTTCAGCAGTCCCTGCTCCATGGAGAAACAGTTGTCCTCCTCGAAGTCGGGAAGCTCGGGAAAATCGGTGGCTTTCATGACGGGAATGTGATATTCGGCTCTGCCGCAGCGCACATCGGCGGTGTTGTCCTCCACGGTGATGGTGACGATGCCGTCAGGCATACCCCGCACAATGTCGGAGATCAGCTTCGCATTGAGTACAACTGCACCCGGTTCATGGACAGTCGCTTCGGCAGAGGTATAGATGGCTTTTTTCAGGTCGTAGCCGGTGAGTTTCAAAACGGACAGCTCCGCTTCAAACAGCAGGCCTTCCAGTACCGGCAGAGAGCTGCGGGAGCTGACTGCCCGGGCTGCAGTGGCGATGGCGGACTGCAGCAGGTATTTTTCGCAGGAAAATTTCATTGAGTGACCTCCCATGGTGGTTAGAAGTGAGGATGTTGGTGGGCGTACTATACAGAAAGAGAATAGAATATAGTTTTAGTAGCCGTAGTAGTAGAAGAAAAAAATGTGGAAAACTGCCGCAAAGCCTTGAAAACACTGGATTTTCCGTGTGGGAAATTTTGTGGGATGTTTCGACCGTTTTCCACAGACCAGAAACGACAGAAATCTTGCCGCCTTTTTTCCACATATTTCCCACAGCTTCCCCATGTTAAGTTAACAGGGACTTGTGGAAAATTGTCGAAGCGGAGAAGGGGCTTAAAAATCGAATTGAACGGTGCCGTTTTTGGAGTTGATGTTGCTGGTGATGTCCCGAATGGTGTCCGCAGCCTGCTTGTCCGTCTCGATCAGATCTTGGATCTTGTTGACCGAGGCCATAACGGTGGCGTGGTTGCGGTTTTCATACTGGGTGCCGATGTCTTTGAAGGACATATTGGTCAGCTGGCGCATGAGGTACATGGATACCTGCCGGGCCAGAGCGGTGTTTTTGCTTCGGCGCTGTCCTTTCAGATCGTCGGGAGAGAGGTTGAAGTACCGTGCGGTCTCCTCGATGATCACATCGGGGGTGGGAATATAGACGCCTACCCGGACCACGTCTTTGATGGCCCGTTTTACATGTTCAATGGTGATCTCGTCGTGCATCACATTGCTGTATGCGGTCAGCCGCTTGACCACGCCTTCAATCTGACGGATGTTGGCCGTGAGATTTTCGGCGATGTAGTTGATGATATCGTCCGGCAGGATCATGCCCAGCAAGGCGGCCTTGTTCCGGGTGATGGCAATACGGGTTTCCAGATCCGGCGGCTGCACATCGGCGATCAGACCGCCTTCAAATCGGGTCCGCAGCCGGTCGTCCAGAGTGGTCATTTCCACAGGGGGACGGTCGGAGGTGATGACGATTTGATGGCCGGCCTCGTAAATATTATTGAAAGTATGGAAAAATTCCTCTTGGGTGGACTCTTTTCCGGCGATGAACTGAATATCGTCCACCAGGAACAGATCCACATTCCGGTACTTCTGCCGGAATTCTTCGGCTTTGCCGGACTGAATGGAGTTGACCATCTGGTTGGTGAACTCATCGCCCTTGATGTAAGCGATGCTGGCTTCGGGCTTGGACTCATTGATGTACTGACCAATGGCCAGCAGCAGATGGGTCTTGCCCAGACCGGAGTTGCCGTAGATCATCAGGGGGTTGTAGCTCTTTCCGGGATCTTTGGCCACGCTCAGGGCGGCGGCATGGGCAAAGCGGTTGGAATTGCCCACGATGAAGTTGTCAAAGGTGTATCCGTCCATTTCCGGCATGGAAGAGTTGCTTTTCCGGGCAGTCTGATATTCTTCCAGTTCGTCCCCGACCAGGATTTCAAAATCGAAGTCGCAGGAGAACAGGTCCGACAGGGTCTCCCGGATCACATCGCCGAACCGGTTTTTCAAAATACTGCGTTTAAAATCTGTAGAGACCTTCAGCACCAGGCATTTATCGCTGATATCCACCGGCTCGCAGTCGGAAAACCAGGTGGTCACTGCGGTGGGGGTCAGCTTTTCGCGGAAGATGTCTACCACGCTGTCCCAGATCTCGTTGAGTGAATTCATCCGTCTCAATCCTTTCCCGTTATCCTCCCGGTAATGTTTCTAATAAGGGGATGATAACTATAAAATTATAACAAAATACCGTGTAAAACACAATAGAAAAAACAGATATTAAATTAAATATGTATGGGGCTTTGGCAGGGGGATTTTGTGCGGAATGTGGAAAACAATGTGGAAAAGTGCAAAAGTCTGTGGAGAACCGGGTCTGGGGAGGGGGTCCCCGCGGAAATCGATTGCATTTTGCCGGGGATGCCATGTATAATAAAGGGTCAGGAGACAAACCCTTTCAACCTTAAAGGACGATTGGAGCAAAGATGTACGGATTTATACAGCAAAAATCGAAGATATTTGAAAAAAACGGGGTCTGCTTATCCCAGCTCATAGATTCCGGCGGTCTGCCGGCGCTCTTTTCCGGCCTGTCAGATGTCCATCGGGCTCATCTGACGGCCTGCCTGATGGCGCAGACGGATCTTCCGGTGTTCGCCCTGTGTCCGGATGAAACGGCGGCGGAGCATTTTGCCCGGGATTTGGGGGCGCTGTTGGGAGAACCGGTGCCGGTGCTCACCGCCCGGGAGTTCACCTTCACCGCAGTGGACGCCGTGTCCCGGCAGGAGGAACAGAAACGATTGGGACTGCTCTATTCCTTGCTGTCAGATTCCCCGCCCCGGGCGGTGGCCTGTACGGTTTCCGGTCTGCTGCAGCGGTGCATCCCGCCGGAGCAGCTGCGGGGAGCGGCCTTTCGTCTGGCCGTAGGGGAGGAATCCTCTTTGGAAGAGGCGGAGCGCCGGCTGCTGCTGTGCGGCTTTCAGCGCACGGAGCAGGTGGAAGGCCCGGGCCAGTTTTCCCGCAGGGGCGGTATTTTGGACTTTTTCACCCCCGGCTACGCCCAGCCAATCCGCTGTGAATTCTGGGGCGATGAGATAGACTCCATGGGTCTGTTCGACACGGACAGTCAGCGGCGTACGGAATCCCTGGAACAGTGCATCATCCTGCCGGCGGCGGAGACCCTCCCTTCCCTGTTTCCGGGCGGCGGCCCGGCTCTGGGAGAAACACTGGAGCAGCTGGCCCATCGGCAGCGGCAGAAAAAATCCTCGGACAGCGCCCAGGCATTGGCCCAGACTTTGACGGAGGACGGTGAAAAACTCCGGGAGGGAGTACTGATCCGGGACGCCGACCGGTATATGGGACTGATCACCCACCGCTTCGCCACGGTGCTGGACTACCTCCCACCGGAGACCATGGTGCTGATGAATCAGCCGGGAAAACTCACCGAACGGGCGAAATACTATCACAAACAGCTGGGTGATGAAGTGAAACTTCAGGTACGCAGCGGAAAAATGGCGGCAGCCGTGTCGGAGTTTGCCCTGCCCTGGGAAGGTGCCGTTGGAAAGCTGCGGGAGTATCCCGTGGTCATGGCTGACGCCTTCACCGTCGGACGCTATCCCATGGAACCGAAGACCCTGGTGGGAATCACGGCCAAGCAGCTGCCCTCTTATGGCGGCAGTTCTCAAACGGCGCTGGAGGATGCAAAACGGTATCTGGAACGGGGTTATGCCATTTCCATGCTGGCCACCGATGAGCGCCGGGCGCTGATTTTGACGGAGTATCTCCAGCGCAGCGGCCTGTCTGCGTCCTATGACAGCGCCCCCGGCGCCGTCCACGGTCCGGGTACCTGTACGGTTTCCCCCGGCGGCCTGTCCTCGGGCATGGAATACCCGGAGGAAAAGTTTGCCGTCATGACCGATACCCAGCTGCTGCGCACGGGAAAACGGCGCACAGGCCGGAAAAAGGCCCATCAGGCCAACTCTCTGGCCATCGGCTCCTGCGCCGACCTGCAGGTGGGGGATCTGGTGGTCCATGAGCACCACGGCATCGGCCGATTCGCCGGCGTGGTGAATATGCAGGTGGACGGTGTGGAAAAAGACTATATCAAGATCTGCTATGCCGGCACGGATGTGCTGTATGTCCCTGCCACTCAGTTGGATTTGGTGAGCAAATATGTGGGCGGCGGCCGGGAAGAGGACGGACGGCCCATGAAACTGACCAAAATGGGCGGCACGGACTGGTCTCGCACCAAGACCCGGACCAAGGCGGCGGTAAAAAATATCGCCAAGGAGCTGACTGCCCTCTATGCCGCCCGGCAGCAGGCCAAAGGCTTTGCCTTTTCCCCGGACAGCGATTGGCAGACGGAGTTTGAAGAGCGGTTCGAGTATCCGGAAACGGACGACCAGCTGCGCTGCATCGCCGAGATCAAGGGAGATATGGAGCGGGACACGCCCATGGACCGCCTGCTGTGCGGAGATGTGGGATTCGGAAAAACGGAAGTTGCCATGCGCGCCATTATGAAATGCGTCCTGGACGGCAAACAGGCGGCCATGCTGGCACCCACCACCGTGCTGACGCAGCAGCATTATCAGACAGCGCTGCGCCGGTTTTTCGGCTATCCCATCAATATCCAGATTCTGAACCGCTACCGCACCCCTGCCCAGGTGCGTCAGACCCTCCAGGATTTGAGCACCGGCACCTGCGACATTGTCATCGGCACCCATCGGCTGCTGCAAAAGGATGTGAAATTCCGGGATCTGGGCCTTCTGGTGGTGGATGAAGAACAGCGGTTCGGCGTGACCCATAAAGAGCATATCAAGGAAATGAGCAAAGATGTGGATGTGCTGACCCTCAGCGCAACGCCCATTCCCCGGACGCTGAACATGGCGCTGAGCGGCATCCGGGATATGTCCGTTCTGGAAGAACCGCCTCAGGACCGTCTGCCGGTGCAGACATTCGTGATGGAGCATCAGTGGGGTGTGCTGTGCGATGCCATGGAGCGGGAACTGCAGCGGGGCGGCCAGGTCTATTACCTGCATAACCGGGTCTCCACCATTGAGCGCACCGCCGCCCGAATCATGGAAAAACTGCCGGACGCCACGGTGGCCGTGGCCCACGGGCAGATGAGCGAAGAGGAACTGAGCCGCACCATGGAATCCATGGCCAACGGGGATATTCAGATTCTGGTGTGTACCACCATCATCGAGACCGGCGTGGACATTCCCAATGTGAATACCATCATCATCGAAGATGCCGACCGTCTGGGACTGGCGCAGCTGCACCAGATTCGGGGCCGGGTGGGCCGTTCTTCCCGGCGGGCCAGCGCCTATCTGACTTACAAGCGGGACAAGGTGCTGACGGAAGATGCGGAAAAGCGGCTGAACGCCATCCGGGAATTTGCGGAATTCAACTCCGGTATGCGCATTGCCATGCGGGATCTGGAAATTCGGGGCGCAGGCAACCTGTTGGGCGCGGAGCAGTCGGGCCACATGATCGATGTGGGTTACGATATGTACCTGCGCCTGTTGGAAGAGGCAGTGAAAGAGGAACGGGGCGAGCCGGTGGAAATCCGGGCAGAGTGCTCGGCAGATCTGGCAGTTTCCGCCAATATTCCGGAGAGCTATGTGCCTTCGGCGGCGCAGCGGATGGATTTGTACCGCCGCATTGCCCTGATCCGCACCGAGGAAGACGCAGACGACATCGTGGACGAACTGATCGACCGATTCGGCGATCCCCCTGCCTGCGTCAACGCGCTGGTATCCGTGGCCCTGCTGCGCAGCAATGCGGGCAAGAGCGGCATCACGGACATCAGTCAGAAATCCGGCCGGCTCCATTTCCAGATGCAGACCTTCGACATGGAGAAAGTCACGGTGCTCAATGCCCGTCCCGATTATCGGGGCCGTTTGCAGGTGGTGCCGGGGAAGGTGCCCTGCGTCAGCCTGCGGCTGGACCCCAAACGCAAGGTACTGGATCAGGCAGGCAGATTTGTCCAGGATTGGGACGATTGCCTGAAAAACCGTGGTCAACAGTCCTGAAGTGTGTTATACTGGCTCCGCCCTGTCCTTTTTGGGTGGGGCGAAGAGAAAACTTTTGAATCGTATGAGGAGAGAATCAATGAAACAGAAACTGACTGCCCTGGCATTGTCCACGACGCTGTGCCTGGGCCTGTTTACCGGCTGCCAGAGCGGCCCTGCGGAAGTGGACCCGGACAAGGCCTATGCCGGCCATCAGCCCACGGATGTGGTGATGACGGTCAACGGCTCGGAGGTCACCTGGTCGGAATTTTTCAACCGCCTGTACAATGTGGTCTATCAGATTCAGTATTACAGTGAAGACGGCAAAGTGGATTGGGATGCCCCCTGCACAGCCGATGAGACCCTGACCAACGGAGAATTTGCCTGGCAGACCGCGGTGGATACCTGCCTGCAGTACCATGTGCTGTCCACCCACGCTGAAGATCTGGAAATTCAGCTGAACGAAGAGGATGAGGCCGCCATGGCCGCCCAGCTGGCAGTGGATATGCAGAATCTGGCGGGCGAAGGGGCCACGGAGGAGCAGTTCAACACGGCCCTGTCCCAGGTCTATCTGACAAGAGAGGTCTACGATTTCAGCAACCGGGTGGTCCGGCTGTACGATCGGGCGTTTGAAACGGTCTGCGGCCTCCGGGGAGAAAAGCTGAGCCAGGAGGACATCGACGCCTGCATTGCAGACAATCAGTACATCACCGCCAAGCACATCCTCATCTCCACCCAGGACTACGATGGCAGCCAGGTGGAAGGACAGGCGCTGGCGGAAAAGACCGCCCTGGCCACCCTGCTGCACAGTCAGCTGCAGGAAGTCCAGGGAGATCGGGAAAAACTGGAGACCAAGTTCGACGAGATGATGGCCCAGTATTCCGATGACACCGGTCTCCCCTATTACCCCAACGGCTATACCTTCAAACCCGGGGAAATGGTGGAAGAATTTGATACTGCCGCCCGGGCATTGGGCGAGTATGAGCTGAGCGAGGTAATCAGCACGGACTACGGCTATCACATCATTCTCCGTCTGCCAACCACCGCCCAGAGTGAAGTGACTTATGTAGACGAGACCCTCAGCTATACCATCGGCGATTTTGCCGCAGCCAGCACCTTTGAGCGTCTGCTGTCCGCCTGGATTGACGAGGCAGAAGTGGTCTGGTCGGCAGACTTTGAAAAGCTGACGGCGGAGAAAGTCTTCAAATGAACAATATCGTACTGATTGGAATGCCCGGTGCGGGCAAAAGCACCGTGGGCGTGGTACTGGCGAAGATGGCGGGAATGCGGTTTCTGGACACGGACCTGTCCATTCAGGAGTATATGGGAGAGCGCCTGCAGGACACCATTGACCGGGAGGGCAAGCAGGCCTTCCTGCGGATTGAAAACATTGTGGTCAGCGGCGTGCGGGCGGAAAACACGGTGATTGCCACCGGCGGCAGCGTGGTCTATGGACAGAGCGCCGTGGAGACCCTCCGGGAAAACGGGGTTCTGGTATATCTCCGGTACGGACTGGACACCATTGCCTCCCGTCTGACCGATCTGGATACCCGCGGGGTGGCCATGGCTCCGGGAGAGACCATTCAGGATCTCTACGAGGAGCGGACGCCCCGGTACGAGGCGGCTGCAGATGTGACGGTGGACTGCGAGGGAAAATCCATCGAGCAGATCGTGGTGGAAATCCTCTCGGCAGTGAACAGATAATAGAACCCCCGGCAGGAACCCATTCCTGCCGGGGGATTTTTCTGCAAAGGGACGGAAAATGTGGAAAAAAGTTCTCCATCCTCCCGGGTGAATTTGATGTTCATGGTAGATAAGCGTGGAAAACTGTGCTACCATGAGGCGAATCATAATGGACAATGGGAGAGCAAACCATGGAAAACGAGGAACAACAGAAAAAACAGAATTTTCGGAACATCGTTCTGCTGGGTCTGGTCAGCTGCTTTGCGGACATTTCCAGTGAGATGGTCTATCCCCTCATTCCCCTGTACCTGACGGCCGTGTTGGGAGCCACTCCGGCCCTGGTGGGGGTAATCGAGGGCATCGCCGAGAGCGTGGCCAGTCTGCTGAAAGTGTTCAGCGGCTATATCAGCGACCGGTTCCAGAAGAAAAAAGCCCTGGCATTCACCGGCTATGCCACGGGCCTTGTCTATAAACTGGCTTTGGCCTTTGCCGGGTCCTGGATGGGAATTTTGATTGCCCGGGTCATTGACCGTTTCGGAAAGGGCATCCGCACCGCCCCCCGGGACGCCATGGTGGCGGAAAGTGCGGACAAATCCAACATGGGCAAATCCTTCGGCATCCATAAAATGCTGGATATGGCGGGCTCCGCCGTGGGGATTCTTTTGGCGTGGGTGCTGCTGACCACCATGGGGCAGGACAGCTACCGCACCATTTTCCTGCTGTCCATGATTCCCATTCTGATTGCCCTGGGCCTGTTCGGATTCATTCGGGAGAAAAAAGGCCCCCGGGTGCAGACGGAACGGGAACCTTTCTGGAAAAATTTCAAAGCCCTGGATGGGCGGCTGAAACTGTATCTGCTGGTGACATTCCTGTTCACCCTGGGCAACTCCTCCAACAGTTTTCTGCTGCTGCGGGCCTATGATTTGGGATTTTCCAGCAGCAATGCCATCCTGCTCTATTTCGTATACAATCTGACGGCCTCCCTGTTGGCGGTGCCCTGTGGAAAACTTTCGGACCGGGTGGGCCGGAAGAAACTGTTGGTGAGCGGCTACCTGCTGTTCTCCCTGGTGTATTTCGGGTTTGCGTTCTGCACCAGACAGTGGCTGCTGGTGCTGATTTTCGTGGTCTATGGAGTATTCACCGCCATGACGGCGGGGGTGGAGCGGGCCTTCATTGCAGAGATCGCTCCGGAGCACCTGAAAGGCACCATGCTGGGCCTTCATGCCACCCTGGCAGGCATTGCCCTGCTGCCGGCCAGTGTAATCGCCGGCGTGCTGTGGGACGGTGTGGGCGCTGCCGCACCCTTTGTATACGGCGGCGTGATGTCCCTGCTGGCAGCTGTGATCTTGTGGAAAGGTCTGAAGACCGCCGAGGCTTAAAAAATGCAAAACAGCCGTGCAATCTGCACGGCTGTTTTTTGTACTGTGGAAAACTTTTACAGAAATTGGGCAAAGATACTGGCGCCGACCACGGTCAGCAGGCCGCTGACAGCGATAGACAGACTGGACATGGCGCCCTCCACTTCCCCCATTTCCATGGCCTTGGCAGTGCCCAGGGCATGGGAGGAAGAACCGATGGCAATGCCCTTTGCCACCGGGTGGGTGACTTTGAGGAGTTTCAGGAACGGCTCAGCCAGTACATTGCCCACCAGGCCTGTGAGGATGATGATGGGCACGGTGATGGCGGGAAAGCCGCCCAGTTCCTCTGCAATGCCCATACCGATGGGCGAAGTGACGGATTTGGGCAGGAGCGTGACATACTGCTCATGGCTCAGGTGGAACATCAGAGCAATCAGCAGCACGGTGACAAGGGAGGTCAGCACTCCGCTGAGGATTCCGGCGCAAATGGCCGCAAAATGCTCTTTCAGCTTTTGCAGCTGCTCATACAGAGGGATGGCCAGACAGACGGTGGCCGGGGTGAGCATCCATCCCAGATATTTGGCGCTGGCGTAATAGGTCTCATAACTGGTGCCGGTGGCGGTGAGGAAGGCGATGCACAGCAGCACCGCAATGAGAATGGGGTTAAAAATCGGGGAATGGAACTTGTTTTTCAGCCACACGCCGATGAAGTAGCACAGCAGGCTGAGCACACTGCCGAAAAAGGCAGAACTGACGAGAAATTCACTCATGGCGCTGCCGCTCCTTTCGGTCCATCACCCACTGGGTGCATCGGCCGCTGACGGCCATCACAATCAGGGTGGACAGAGTAATGGTCAGCACGGCAGGCAGGAGCATGGCCCGGATATCCGGCCAGGAATCCATCAGCTGCACGGTGACGGGGATGAAAAACACGGTCATCACTTCCACCAGGTACATTCCGACCCCTTTGACTTCGTCCAGGCGCACCACACCGGTGACCAGAGCCAGGAGCATGAGCACCAGTCCATAAATACTGGCAGGAATCGGCAGGGGAATCAGCTGACGGCAGACTTCCCCCAAAAAGGAAATGAAAAGAATGATCAGGATCTGTTTCAGGATCTTCATAGTTGTCCTCTCTCAAAGACCCAGGAACCACCCGGTCCCTGGGTCTCTTTTTTGGATTCTTTTGACCGGCAGAGCGGTCGTTGCAGAAAAACTTACGGCTGGATGCTGGTGTACTTGTAGGTGTAGGAATAGTCGCTGCCGCTGCTTTCCGTCAGCAGATTGCCGTGGCTGTCGTAAGTATAGGTGTAGGTGTCAGTTTCGCCGGAGTCAGAGGTGTAAGTTTCCGTGAGGATATCACCGCCGTCGTTGTAGGTGTAGGTCCAGAGAACCTTTTCGGTGGGAGATTCACTGGAGGTGGCGGTGGTACTGGTGACATTGTCGTACTGGTCGTAGGTAGTGACCGTCGTGAAAGTGTAATTCTCGTTGTCGGAATACGCGTCCTTGATGATATTGCCCCGGTCATCATAGGTGTAGGTAAATTTATCAGAGAATGTACCGTCACTGTAGGCTGTGCTCAGAACATTGTTGTCCCGGTCGTAGGTATAGGTCTCGGTAGTGATGGAGGTGTTTTCCTGACCGTCGTAAACGTAAACATCTTTGATGACGCAGCTGAGCAGGTTGTTCCGGCTGTCGTAGGTATTGGTGGTCAGCGTCTCGGAGGACTTGTCAGCGGCGACCACATACTCTGTGAGGGTATTGCCCCGGTTGTCGTAGGTGTAGGTGGTGGTATACATGGTCTCGCCCTTGTAGCTCTGCACAAGTTTCACCAGCTGATTTTTGGCGTCGTAGCTGTATACCATCTCTGCCATGGAATCGTCGTTGTAGACCAGATTTTCCCGGATCAGATTGCCGTTGGCATCGTAGGTATAAGTAGTTGTGTAGCTCTCGGTGGGATACTGCTCCTGGGTGAATTTTTCAGTGAGTTTGTTGCCCTTGGCGTCGTAGGTATAAACATACTCAAAAGACAGAGGATAATCGGGGTCTGTGCTCTTGTAAGTATACCGGGTCACATTGCCCTGGGCATCGTAGGCGTACCGGGTCTCATCGGTGTAGTTGCTGTACTTGGTGATGTTTGTGAGCAGATTGCCTTTGGTGTCATAGGTGAAGGTCTGCACATAGCCTCCCACCAGTTCGCTGTTGTATTTGATCTCCGTGGGCAGCCACAGGATCTTTTTGCCCAGATAGACGGTGTTGGTGCTGCCGTCCCACTCCACTTTCACATTCAGTGCGTCGGCCACGGCGCGCACGGGCAGATAGGTCACACCATTGACGATGATGGGGGTCACGGTGTTGCCGTTGGCGTCTTTCAGTTCCAGGGCTTTGCCGTCCAGGGTGACTTTCACTTCGCTGCCGCCCATATACACTTCCCGGTCGCGGTTGCTGTAAATGGGGGTGCCCACGGCGGCTTTGCCGGAGCCGTTGCTGGTCAGGATTACGGTGCCGTCTTCCCAGCCCACATCCAGACCCAGAGCGTTGGCCACGCTGCGCACAGGCAGATAGGTGGTGCCCTGATACAGGAAGGGTTCCACGGGGGCGCCGTTGGCGTCTTTGGGATGGATTCGGTCGCCGTTGACCACGATATCCACTGCGCGGTAAGAAACGGTGTTTACGCTGTCAGCGGCTGCTGCGGGGACGGCCAGACCTGCCAGAAGACCAACTGTCAGGATACCGGTCAGAACGTTTTTCATTTTCATCTGAGTTACCTCCTCAAATTTTGTATTTGCAGGGGTCATAGCACCTTGCGGTGATATTTTTCAGGGATGGGCGGGCAGACGGAGCTGCCCGCCGGAAAAGGCTGTTACTGCTCCACGCAGATGTACTGATTGGTGAAGTGTTTGCCCTCTGCGGTCTGCTTGGTCAGCAGATTGCCGTGGGCATCATAGGTGAAGGTTTCGGTTTCCGTATAGCCGTCGGCGTATACGGCGGTTTTCGAGAGAATGTCGCCGCCGTTGGTGTATGTATAGGTGTACCGAACCACAGAATCCGGCTGGCCGTTGGTGCTGCTGACGATGTGGTTATAGGCATCGTAGGTGTGGGTATACTGCACCTGAGAACCGTCGGGATGCACATAGGTTTCTGTGACTTTGTTGCCCCGGTGGTCGTAGGAATACAGAGTGGAGCTGTTCAGGGTGTTTCCGTCACCGTCGGTGTGGGAGTATGCCTCGGACAGCACATTTCCGGCCGCGTCGTAGGTATAGGCATAGCGGCTGCGCTCAGTAACACCCGCATATACCCGCACGGTCTCACTGGTCAGCAGATTGCCCAGAGCGTCGTAGGTATACTTGTAGGAATAGTCGGAACCGCCGGTTTCCAGCTTGTCCTTGCCCTGCTCCGTGAGCAGCCGTCCGGCTGCATCGTAGGTGTAGGTGACGGTATTGCCGGCGCCGTCGGCGTGGGATTCGTCACGGAGCAGCACATTTCCCCTGCTGTCGTGGGAATAGACGACAGTGTAGTCGGAACTGGGGTCCAGATGATCTGTGTGGGTCTCCTTGATCAGATTACCTCTTTTGTCATAGGCATAGGTGGTTTCATGGTCGGCGGGATATTCGGGGTCATTGGACTTCACCGTCTTTTTGAGCAGCCGGTCCTGCCCGTCATAGGTAAAGGTAGTGGTCTCCGGGGCGAAAGAAATGCCGTTGTTGCCGTTGTAGGTGTAGACCTGGGTCAGTACATTGCCCCGGCTGTCATAGGTGTAAGTGGTTTTATCGATGCTGCCGTTCACATCCATGACCTGCTCCGTGGGCAGCCACAGAACTCTTTTGCCCAGATAGACGGTGTTATCGCTGCTGTCCCACTCCACGCGGACTTTCAGGGCGTCTGCAATGGCACGCACAGGCAGATAGGTCACGCCGTCCACCAGAATGGGGGAAATGGCATTGCCGTTGGCATCTTTCAGTTCCAAAACCTTGCCGTCCAGGGTGACGGTCACATCGTTGCCGCCCATGTACACTTCCCGGTCGCGATTGCTGCGCAGGGGCGTGCCCACGGCGGCTTTGCCGGCGCCGCTGCCGGTGAGAATCACGGTGCCGTCCTCCCAGCCCACTTCCAGTCCCAGGGCGTTGGCCACGCTGCGCACAGGCAGGTAAGTGGTATCCCGATACAGAAAGGGTTCCACAGGGGCGCCGTTGGCGTCTTTGGGGTGGATTCGGTCGCCGTCCACCACGATGTTCACCGAGCGGTAGGACACGGTGTCCACCCAGTCTGCCGCCGCAGGGACGGCCAGACCGGTGAGCAGGCCCACGGTCAAAATACCAGTCAGAACTTTTTTCATTGGCAAAACCTCCTGATTCCAATGTACTCCACGCAGGATTCGATGCACCCTGCGCCGTTATTTTTTGGGAACGAGTTTTTCCTTACCGCCCATGTACGGCTGCAGCACTTTGGGAATCAGCACGGTGCCGTCCTCCTGGAGGTTGTTCTCCAGGAATGCAATCAGCATCCGGGGAGGTGCCACGCAGGTGTTGTTCAGGGTATGGCACAGCTGCATTTTGCCGTTTTCATCTTTGTAGCGGATGTGCAGGCGGCGGGCCTGGGCATCGCCCAGGTTGGAGCAGGAGCAGACCTCGAAGTATTTCTGCTGACGGGGAGACCATGCCTCGATGTCGCAGCTCTTGACTTTCAGGTCAGCCAGGTCGCCGGAGCAGCACTCCAGCTGACGCACGGGGATATCCAGGCTGCGGAACAGCTCCACGCTGTACTGCCACAGTTTTTCGTACCAGTCCTTGGACTCCTCGGGCTTGCAGACCACGATCATCTCCTGTTTCTCAAACTGGTGGATGCGGTATACGCCGCGCTCCTCGATGCCGTGGGCGCCCTTCTCCTTGCGGAAACAGGGAGAATAAGAGGTCAGGGTCTGGGGCAGGCTCTCCTCGGGCAGAATCTGGTCGATGAAACGGCCAATCATGGAGTGCTCGGAGGTGCCGATCAGGTACAGGTCTTCGCCCTCGATTTTGTACATCATGGCGTCCATATCGGTCTGGCTCATCACGCCTTCCACCACATTGCCGTGAATCATGAACGGCGGGATGCAGTAGGTAAAGCCTTTGTCAATCATAAAGTCCCGGCCGTAAGCCAGCACTGCCTCATGCAGGCGGGCAATGTCGCCCAGCAGATAGTAGAATCCGCTGCCGGAGACCCGGCCGGCGGCGTCCATGTCGATGCCGTCGAAGGATTCCATGATATCCGTGTGGTAAGGGATGGGGAAAGCGGGCACTTTTGCCTCGCCAAAACGCTGCACTTCCACATTGCAGCTGTCATCGGGACCCAGAGGCACGCTCTCGTCAATGATCTGGGGAATGACCAGCATGACCTTGTGCAGCTTGGCCTCCAGCTCCCCTTCTTTGGCCTCCAGTTCGGCCAGACGGTCGGCGTCTTTTTTGACTTCCTCTTTCACGGCCTCAGCCTCAGCCAGTTTGGAGGGGTCTTTCTTGGCCTGTCCCATGAGCATGCCCACTTTTTTGCTTAGGGCATTGCGGGCCGTCCGCAGCTCCTGGGCCTCCTGAATGGTGGCGCGCAGTTCGCTGTCCAGAGCAATGGCCTCGTCCACCAGGGGCAGCTTGGCGTCCTGGAATTTTTTCTTGATATTCTCGCGGACCAGATCCGGATTTTCACGCACAAATTTGATGTCCAGCATGATTAAATTACTCCTTGTATATTAAATATTACTGATTGTTTCCGTCTTTCCGGGGCAGCTTGTTTCCAATAGAGCGCAGCGCCTCCATGAGCGCCTCCCGGTCATCGGCATCGTAGTAGTCGATCTCGATTTTTCCGCCGTGTTTGCCTTCGGTCATTTTGACTCTCCGCCCCAGACTGGATTCCAGCTGCTTGGCAGCCAGAGCCAGGTAGTCGATTCCCGCAGGCTTTTTCTCCTGCAGGCCCCGTTTCTTGCCCAGACTGACAGCCAGAGCCTCGGTCTGACGCACAGACAGTCCTTTCAGCACAATCATCCGGGCGGCCTCGATTTTCACATCGTCATCGGGGATGGCCAGCAGTGCCCGGGCGTGGCCTGCGGAAAGTTCGTTCCGCTCCAGCATCTCCAGCACTTCCTCGGGCAGCATCAGCAGCCGCAGGGCGTTGGTAATGGCGGGCCGGGATTTTCCCACGCTTTGAGCGGTTTCTTCCTGGGTCAGGCCGTATTCCTGAATCAGCGCCTGGTATCCCCTGGCCTCTTCGATGGGGTTCAGGTCGGTGCGCTGCAAATTTTCCACCAGTGCCAGCTCGGCGGCCAGACGGTCGTCGGCTTCGATGACCGTCACCGGAACTTCTTCCAGACCGGCCATCCGAGCTGCCCGCCACCGCCGCTCTCCGGCGATGATCTGATAATACCCGGAGGGGAGTTTCCGCACGGTAATGGGCTGAATCATACCGTGCTGTTTGATGGAGTCGCTCAGTTCCTGCAGTGCGACTTCATCAAAGTGTTTTCGGGGTTGATCGGATTTCGGTTCCACCTTTGCAATGGGCAAAGTCAAGGGTTTTCCCTCGGCCTCGGTGAGCAGATCGCCTCCCAGCAAAGCGCCCAAACCCGTCCCCAGTCCTTTTTTGGAATTGGATGCCATTGGTTTCTCCTTATTTTCCTTCGATTTGTTTCACGATTTCTGCTGCCAGTTTCAAATAAGCCGCAGACCCGCGGGAAATGCGGTCGTAGGCAATCACGGGTTTCCCGTGACTGGGGGCCTCAGCAATCCGCACATTCCGAGGGATGGTGGTTTTATAAACCTTGTTTCCAAAGTATTTCCGAATCTCCCCTGCCACCTGTTCTGAGAAATTGGTCCGTGAATCGTACATGGTCAGCACGATGCCCTGAATCTCCAGTTTGGGGTTGATGCGGGAATTGATCATTTTGATTGTGGTCGTCAGGTCGGCAATGCCCTCCAGTGCGTAGTATTCGCACTGCACAGGAACCAGAACGCTGTCCGCTGCTGCCAGTGCATTGACGGTCAGCAATTCCAGAGACGGCGGGCAGTCGATGAGAATGTAGTCATACTGCTCTGCCACAGATTCCAGCGCCTGCCGGAGTATATATTCCCGGTCCTCCATATCCACCAGTTCCACAGAGGCGCCGGACAAATCTTTGTTGGTGGGGATTACGTCCCCGTAATTGGTATGTACGATGCAGTCCTGGACAGGCACGCCCTGGGACAGGATGTGATACATATTGGGGGTGTGCGCTTTGTCCACTCCCATACCGGAGGTGGCGTTGCCCTGGGCGTCACAGTCGGCCAGCAGGACTTTCCGACCCCGCTTTTTGAGTGCATAGGCCAGATTCACGCAGGTCGTGGTTTTGCCCACGCCTCCTTTTTGGTTTGCGATTGCGATGATAGTTGCCATTTTCCACCTCTTTTGCTGTTTCTTTGATGTAGAAACATTATACCAGTGCGGGCATGGAAATGCAAGTTTCTTTCCGGTGTTTCACGTGAAACACTCCGTTCCTCTCCGGCAATGTTTCACGTGAAACATTCAGGACACGAATAAATCAATGTCCCCGATTTCCAAGGCAGGGTGAAAGGCGAAGTTCAAACCGTAGCCGACCAATTTGGCGGCGTCTGACACAAAACTATCTATGTCCCGGGGCGTGACAATCATGGCGGCGGCCTCCTGGGAAAGCTCTCTGGCAGGATTTCCGGACAAATCCGAAACCAGCGTGGCAGCGTCCACCACAGTGGGGACGCCTACGGCAATGACCGGCACCCCCAGGGAATCCTGGTCCAGGGCATAGCGGTGATTGCCCACACCGGAGCCAGGAGAAATCCCGGTGTTGCAGATTTGCACCGTGCGGCACAGGCGATTCATGGAACGGGATGCCAGGGCGTCTACGGCAATCACCAGTTTTGGCTGCACAGCCTGCACCGCTGCCTTCACCAATGTGGCGCTTTCGATGCCGGTGGTGCCCAAAACACCGGGGCAAACCACGGAGACAGAGCGGAAGGGAGCAAAGGTTTCCGGCAGTCGCTGTTTCAGGTGGCGGGTTACCATAAGATTGGCAGCGCACTTGGGGCCGATGGCGTCAGGGGTGATGGACGGATTGCCCAAACAGGCCACCAGAACCGGGGCGTCCTCATCCAGTCCAGACAGTTCCCTCACAATGGTTCCAAGGGCCTGGGCGGTCTGGGTAAACGCGTCATCCTGCCTGCGGAGAAAGCGGTCCAACTGCGCGGTGATATACCTTCCAATTGGTTTACATAACTTGTAAGCGCCTTCCTCTGTTTGAATGTCCATCACATCCACTTCCACCCCCGCGATCTTCTTTTCGCTGAACCGAACCCCGGGGATTACGGCCTGTCCTTCCCCGGCCAGTTCCCGGGCCTCCAGAGCCAAGTCGGTGCGAATTTGCCGAAATGCCATGGGATATCCTCCTTTACATACAAAATGTAGTGGATAGTATTCCCCGGGAACACCAAGTTATACATTTTATAAAAATTATGAAAAAAATGCTTGCTTTTAGGGAATTTCTTTGATACAATAAATATCCGCAAGTCTAATGACTGGCGATCACATTGGAGGAGGTGGCAAGAGAAGTATGCCCAATATCAAGTCCCAGATCAAGAGAGATGCCAAGAATAAGGCACAGCAGGCCAAGAACAAGGCTGAGAAGTCTGCAATGAAGACCGCGATCAAAAAGTTCGATGCAGCCGTTGCAGCAGGTGACAAAGAAACTGCCGCAAGTACCTATAAATGTGCCGTCAGCGCAGTTGACCAGGCTGCTGGCAAGAACCTGATCCACAAGAACAACGCAGCACACAAGAAGTCCGCAATGGACAAGAAACTGAACACGATGGCCTAATGTGCCGTGCGCATAATTCCCTCGATGATAGACTGTTCAATGTCTGTCGCCGGGGGTTTTATTATTTTCCGGGAAAAATCTTTCCCGGATTTTCTCTTTTCTACTTGACAGAATCCCTATAACGTGTTATTGTCTTACTAAGATAATACAGCGACACAAAATGCAAAGGAGGAGCCGCTATGGAATGGAAACTTACCGGTGACCGGCCCATCTGGCTGCAGCTGAAGGAGCAGATCACCCAGAGAATCGTCACGGGGATCTACCCCATGGGCACCCGATTACCCACGGTGCGGGATCTGGCCCAGGAGGCAGGGGTAAACCCCAATACCATGCAGCGGGCTCTGGCAGAACTGGAAAACGACGGACTGGCAGAGACCAATCGAACCACGGGCCGTATGGTGACCACAGATGAGAAAATTCTGGAAACCGTGCGAACCACGCTGGCAAACGAGTGCATCGATACCTTTTATGAGGGAATGGAACAACTGGGATACGCGCCGGAGCAGGCGCGGAAGAAATTGGAAGAGAGGGAAAGACAATGAGCAATGAACTGGTGCATATTGCAGGACTGAACAAAAGCTATGGTTTGGTCAAAGCGCTGGATCAGGTGAATCTAGACCTGACCGGGGGGCATATCATCGGTCTGCTGGGCCCCAACGGCTCCGGCAAGACGACGCTAATCAAAATTTTGAACGGTCTGCTCCGTCCAGACAGCGGCACGGTGGAGATTGACGGCGCTGCCCCTGGTCCCCACACCAAATCCGTCATCAGCTACCTGCCGGATCGGCCCTATTTCGCCGACTGGATGAAAGTGGGGGATATGTTTGACCTGTTCCAGGATTTCTACGCAGATTTTGACCGGGAACGGGCGGAATATATGTGCAAAACTCTGCATATTGAAACGGGCATGAAAATCAAGTCCATGTCCAAGGGCACCAAGGAAAAGACGCAGCTGATTTTGACCATGAGCCGGAAAGCAAAACTGTATCTGTTGGATGAACCCATTGCCGGCGTGGACCCGGCTGCCCGGGATTTCATTATGGATACCATTCTCTCCAACTACAATCCGGAAGGGTCAGTAATCATCTCCACCCATCTGATTTCGGATATCGAACGGGTGCTGGACGAGGCTGTGTTCATCCAGGAGGGGCATATCCTGCTCCATGATACGGTGGACAACATCCGCGAACGGGAAGGCAAGAGCGTGGACCAGCTGTTCCGGGAAAAATTCCGGATGGTGTATTGAGGAGGGAACAGAGATGTTTGGAAAGCTTTGTAAATATGAGTGGCGGTATATGCTGCGCATTTTTGTGCCCATGTGGGCGTTGGTTCTGGTGCTGAGCGTCATCAATCGGTTCACGCTGTATGCACCGACAGACGGTGGATTGAGCTCCACTGTGGTGAATCTGATCTTTTTTGCACTGATTATGTCCATCTTTGCCCTGAGCGTGGTGTCCCTGATTGTGGTGATTCAGCGGTTTTATCAGGGATTGCTGAAAGATGAAGGGTATCTGATGTTCACCCTGCCGGTGAAAAGCGGTGCTCTGATCAATGCCAAGGGGCTGACGGCTGTGCTGCTCATGTTTCTGACCGGCATTGTGGGAATACTGGTGTTTCTCATCATTGGTACGCAGGGCGTGCTGTGGTCTGATGTAGTGGAACTGTTCCGGGATCTGGGGGATGTTTCCCGTTATTACGGGATCTCCGGCGGCGACTGGACGCTGATGATCATTTGGGGCATTTTGGCAACGCTGGCCAGTGTGGCGTTCTCCCTGTATCATATGTATACGGCCCTGGCACTGGGACATCTGGCGAAAAAGCACCGGGTGGGTATGGCAGTGGTGTCCTATGTGGCCATTAACATGCTGCTCACGGTGATCAACACCATGCTGGCCAACCTGGTGATGGAACTGGGGGGATTTGAGTGGTACAGCCATATGCTCAGCTCCATTGATCGGATGCCGGAGGCTGTGGTGTTCGGGGAAATCGCCATGACGGTGGTGTTCGGTCTGGGCACGGCGATCTTCTTCTTCGTGACCCGGCAGATTCTGGAAAAACGGCTGAATCTGGAGTAAATCAAAAAACTGATATCAAGTCCCGGAGATTGCAGATCTCCGGGGCTTTTTTTCTTACAGAGGGAGAATGGAAAAGCCTGTCCTCAATCAGCGTACATTTTTATGAAAATGTCTATGTACAGATTGCATAAAACGGGAGAAAGGGAAGAAAAGGAATTTGAAATATGTGAAAAAAACGACAAAAAGGGATTGACTTTTCCCCGGCCTTGCATTATGATACGCTCACAGGGACGCAAGAGGTCCTTGATGTATGAAAGACAACCAGGTTGTCATTTCCTTTTTACTACCTTATTTTCTTATTTCTATTTGTTTTTTTTCCCGACAAGAAGTGGGCTGATGCACATCAGCCCACTTCTTGTCGTTTGCTGTCGTTTCAGGGCGGATGCTGCTGAAATCGGGGGGATATTGTCGATTCCCGTCAGACCCTGTCGTATTTTGCAGAATCAGGAGGACTGTAAAGAAGAACGAAAAAAGCCCGCCGGAGCAATTTGCTCCGGCGGGCCGGTTATTTCAGCGTATTTGCCTCAGAAGAGGGGGAAACTTACAGGTTGTAAGCGACCTCGAAACCTTCGTGCATAGCGTCGCTGGACTGACGTGCCTTGATGGCGTCGCCGATGACGTACACTTCGGGGACGAACTCTTTCAGCTCTGCGGACAGAGGATCGTAGTTACGAGAGCCCAGACCGAACAGAACGTAATCAAAGCCATCCAGCCACTCTTCCTGATCCCACTCGCCAGCGGCGTTCTTGCGCTGCACTTTGACGGAGTGATCGGTGACTTCCAGAACCTTGGTGTTCACGTTGACATGGACGTTGCTGTGGTCCAGAGCGCGCATCAGAGGAGCGCGGTTGGGCAGGCAGACGCCGTTGAGCACTTTGGGAGCCATCTCGATGATGGTCAGGTCGATATCGCCGATGGAGGTCTCCTTAGCGCCGGGGGTAGCCATCATCAGGTTGGGACGAGCATCCATCAGGATGGTCTCAGCGGTCTCGCAAGCGACTTCGCCGCCGCCCAGAATGCAGACCTTACCGGAGTTGATGACCAGGTTGCCGCGCAGGAAGTCATGGGTGGTCAGCACGGGGTAGTCCGTGGTGCCCTTGATGGGGGGAACCAGGGGCTTAGCGCCAGTTGCGCAGATGACTGCATCGGGAGCGAACTCCTTGACAGCCTCAACAGTGGCTTCCTTGTTGAACACGATCTCCACGCCAGCCTTGTTGCAGCGATGGCTCAGGAACATCAGCCACTTGCACATCTCCTGCTTACCGGGAGAACGCACAGCCAGGTTCAGCTGGCCGCCGATGATGCTGTCCTTTTCCCAAACGGTGACTTTGTGGCCGCGCTCAGCAGCGGTCATAGCAGCGTACATACCGCCGGGGCCTGCGCCGATGACCAGCAGCTTCTTGCTGACAGCAGCGGGCTTGCCCAGTTCGGGGTAGTCGTATTCCTTACCAACCAGGGGGTTGATGTGGCACTGGCACTGAGGTCTTGCAGCGCTACGAGTGACGCAGGAGCCGTCGCAGGAGCCGCAGGGAGTGATGTCGTCCAGCAGACCGGCCTTTGCCTTGTTGGGCAGGTCGGGATCAGCCAGCAGGGGACGACCCATGGAAACGCCGTCAACCAGACCGCGCTCCACGATATCAGCAGCGTAACGAACGTCGTTGATCTTACCGACAGCGTAAACGGGGATGTTCACGACTTTCTTGATCTCGGATGCTTCGTAAACGTTGATACCGATCTGCTTGCCGTGTGCAGGCAGGATGTACTCCAGGTTCTCGTACTGGGTACCGCCGGAGATCTCCAGCAGGCTTACGCCGGCCTCTTCAAACTTGGGAGCCAGGTACAGCATCTCCTGCAGGCTGTTGCCGCCCTCGATACGCTCGGAGCCGGACACACGCAGGAAGATGGGGAAGTCGGGGCTGATGTTCTTACGGCACTCGCGGACAACTTCCAGAATGAAACGTGCGCGGTTGTCGATGGTTCCGCCGTACTCGTCCATACGCTTGTTACGCATGGGGGACAGGAAGGAGCCGGGCAGCATGTAAGCATGAGCAGCGTGCAGACCCAGAGCGCCGCAGCCTGCAGCCTCAACACGGCGGGCAGCAGCACCGTACTGCTTGATGATGGTCTGAATCTCGTCGATGCTGATGGGACGAGACACATGGCCGTTTGCGTTCTTGTTGACGGAGGGGCCCAGAGGAGCAATGCCCTTGTAGCCGCAGATGGACTCGGGGCCGGGGTGAATGATCTGGGGAACCAGGGTGGAACCGGTGTCAGACACGCGCTTAGCGAACTCAGCGAACTGAGGAACCAGCTCGTCGCGGTCCAGAGCGGTGGTGCGGCCGATGTACCAGTAGTTATGGTCAACGGTAACAGCGTCGATCACGACGAAACCGCAGCCGCCTTCTGCACGGCGGACAAAAATGTCAGCCAGTCTTTTGGGGACGGTGCCGTCGGTTGCCTCGTAGTCCATGCTCATAGGAGCCAGACCGATGCGGTTTTGCAGGGTGGTCTTACCGACCTTCAGGGGGCTGAACAGCTTGGAATCTTTCATCTCCATGATACAATACCTCTTTCTTGGTTTAGTAATGCACAAGATTATGTACATGCCTGGAAAATGCCGGCGGTACATCCCCACTCCAAAAGGACGCACCCCACAAATCAGACATTTTACCACAAATGGGGGCGGCACAGCGGCCGCGAAAATAGATGGGACAAAAAGCCCTGCGCACGGGCGCGGGGCTTTTTATCAAGGAAGACAATCAGGCGTGGATTGCTTCCATGGGGCATGCGGACTCGCAAGCGCCGCAGTCCACGCACAGATCAGCATTGACCTGATACTTGTCGCCATCGGGAGCGATTGCTTCCACAGGGCAGGTGGATGCGCAGGAACCGCAGCCAACACATGCATCTTGATTGATCTTATGAGCCATGTTTATGTACCTCCACATAGATAATCGAGATTCATCGAAAAACATCGGCAAACCTCATCACTGTGCATTGTATCATAAAAGTTCTGAAAATCAAACAGTTTTTCATGGTTTTTTATAGAAAATACTGATAATTTCATAACAAACAAAGGAAAAGGCCGGAGACTGCACCGTCTTTGGCGCAATCTCCGGCAGAAAGGGGTGCTCCGGCAGGCAGAAATTTCAAAAAAAGAGGCAGAAAGAGAAGAAACAAATCACCCCGGGGGACAAAGTCCCTCCGGGGTGAAAAGCCGGAGCGTGTGCAACGCTTACTGGATGCCGGTGACGGTGTAGCCCTCTTCTTCCACGGCGGCTTTCAGGGCCTCGTCCGTGACGGGGGCGGTCAGGGTGCAGACGGCGTTGTTGTTCTCCAGAGAGACTTCCGCCGTCACGCCCTCCATGGCGTTCAGGGCTTTGCTCACATGCTTGACGCAGTTCTGGCACATCATGCCTTCGATGGAAATGGTCTTTGTCATAGTATTCGACTCCTTTGTTTCAGTAGTATGGGATGTTTCGCACAGCGCCGGGTCCGGGCAGGCCGCCTCCATGGCGGGGCGGTGGAACCGCAGACGCAGGGCGTTGGTGACGACGAAGAAGGAAGAGAAACTCATGGCCAGAGCGCCCAGCATGGGATTCAGGGACAGCCCCAGACTGGGGTAGAGCACCCCGGCGGCAATGGGAATGCCGATGCAGTTGTAGAAAAATGCCCAGAACAGATTCTGCTTGATATTCCGCAGGGTCGCCCGGGACAAATGCAAGGCATTGACGGCGTCGGCCAGGGTGCTGCGGGTAAGAATCACATCGGCGGATTCAATGGCAATGTCCGTGCCGGCCCCGATGGCCACGCCCACATCGGCCCGCATCAGGGCGGGGGCGTCATTGATGCCGTCGCCCACCATGGCAACTTTCCGGCCCTGTTCCATCAGTTCCCGGACTTTGGCTTCTTTTTCATCCGGGAGCACCCCGGCGATCACGGTATCGATGCCGGTACGTTTTCCGATGGCGGCGGCGGTGACGGCGTTGTCCCCGGTGAGCATCACCACATCCACGCCGTCGGCTTTCAGCCGGGCAATGGCGGCGGCACTGTCGGGTTTGACGGCGTCGGCGCAGCAAATCACGCCCAGAGGCGTCCGGTCTGCGGCGAAGTACAGGACGGTTTTGCCGTCCTCTGCGGCTGCGTCGAATTTGGGGTCAAATGTCAGGCCCAATTCTTCCATATACCGCCGGTTGCCGCCGTAGATCCTCCGGCCGTCGATGATGCCGGAAATGCCCCGGCCGGGCTGGGCAGAAAATTCAGAAACAGGGGAGAAGGGGGAGACCCCGTGGCTTTTTGCGTACTCCGTGATAGCCAGGGAAAGGGGATGCTCGCTGGCGTGCTCCAGGGCGCCGGCCAGGGGCAGCAGCTGTCCGCCGGACAGATCCGTGAGATCGGTGACTTCCGGCGTGCCTTTGGTCACGGTGCCGGTTTTGTCCAATACCATGGTGTCGATGCGGGACAAGTGCTCCAGTCCCTCCGCAGACCGGAACAGCACGCCCATATCTGCGCCCCGTCCGGTGCCCACCATAATGGCGGTCGGGGTGGCCAGACCCAGGGCACAGGGGCAGGAAATCACCAGAACGGCGATGGCCCGGGACAGAGCAAAGCCGAAACTCTCCCCGGCAATGAGCCAGACCACAGCGGTGAGCAGGGCAATGGTGATCACGGCGGGCACAAACACGGCGCAGACTTTGTCGGCCAGCCGGGCGATGGGGGCTTTGGACCCGGCGGCATCTTCCACCAGTGCAATGATCTTTGCCAGGGTGGTCTCACTGCCTACCTGAGTGGCCTCAAAGGTAAAGTAGCCGGTCTGGTTGACTGTGGCGCCGATGACCTTGTCCCCGGGGAATTTTTCCACCGGAAGGGATTCGCCGGTGATGGCGGATTCGTCCACGGCCCCGTTGCCGGAGAGCAGAATACCGTCCACGGGGATTCGCTCGCCGGAGCGCACCACCAGAACATCGCCTGCCTGCACCTGGTCGGCAGGGACGGAAACTTCCTGACCGTCCCGCAGAAGGGTGGCATTTTTGGGGGTCAGATCCATCAGCTTTTTCAGGGCATCCTTGGTTTTTCCCTTGCTCCGCTCCTCCATGTATTTTCCCACAGTGATGAGGGTGAGGATGGTGCCGGCGGATTCGTAATACAGGCCGTTCATGTGGGCCATGGCGCCTTCCATATCCATGCGTCCCATGGCGGCAGCCATGGCCAAAGTGGAGTATACGCTGTACAGCAGGGAGGCGCCGGCGCCCAGGGCAATCAATGCGTCCATACTGGGGGACAGGGCCCGAATAGAGCGGAACCCGGAAATGAAGTACTGCCGTTCCAGTACCACGATGGGAATGGTCAGCAGCAGCTGTACAATGGCCACCACCAGCATATTTTCCATTCCGGCCAAAAACGGCGGCAGGGGCAGACCCATCATGCCGCCCATTCCCACATACATCAGCACTGCCAGGAATCCGGCAGACCATAGGATTCGTTTTTTGACATCGGAGGCGTGTTCTTTTTCCGCTTTGGATACGTCCACTTCTGCCGGTTTTTCCCCGGGCAGACTGGCGCCGTATCCGGCGTTGGTCACGGCCTGAATGATGGTTTCCGGGTCTACGGTCTGGTCATCGTAGGACACGGTCATGGAGTTCATTAGCAGATTGACCTCGCACTGCTGCACGCCTTCCACATGGTCCACGGCTTTCTGCACATGGGCCTGACAGGCGGCACAGGTCATACCGGTCACATCAAATTTTTTGGTCGTCAAATCCAATCCGATCACCTCTGACTTCTATATTTGATTCCAACATTTGTCAGAAACTACAGTTACTATACCACGAAATACGCTATTATTCAACCCTAACTTTGTAGGAAATTGAATCCGGGAGAACCCGTTGCAAATCCGGCGGAACCTGCTACAATATAGGACGAGAAAAAACGGAACGACAGGAGGAGTTTGATGAAAATCGATCAGCGCACGAAAGGGGTGCTGTGCATTTTGTGCTCAGCGCTGTGCTTTGCGGGGATGTCCACCTTTGTCCGGCTGGCAGGAGATCTGCCGCTGTTTGAAAAAGCGTTTTTCCGGAATGCAGTGGCGGCGTTGGCGGCGGCTTTGATGATCCGGCGGGATCATGTGCCCCTGTATATCGGAAAAGGAAACCTGAAATTTGTATTGCTGCGGTCGCTGTTCGGCACGATCGGGCTGCTGCTGAACTTTTATGCCATTGACCGGCTGAATCTGGCCGATGCCAATATGCTCAATAAGCTCTCCCCCTTTTTTGCCATCATTTTCTCCTATTTCCTGCTGAAAGAATCGGTTCGGCCCATCCAGGCCCTGGCGGTGGCGGGGGCATTTTTCGGGGCGCTGCTGATTATCAAGCCTACCGGAGCGGGGATGGAGGTGTTCCCGGCCATGATGGGTCTGCTGAGCGGGGTGTGCGCCGGCGCGGCGTATACATTCCTGCGGAAAGCCACAGGACGGGGAGCAAAAGGACCGGTGGTGGTGCTGTTCTTCTCCTGTTTTTCCTGTTTGACGGTGCTGCCGTTTATTCTGATGGACTTTGTCATGCCCACCGGTCGGCAAATCGTCATGCTGCTGCTGTGCGGAATCTGCGGCGCGGGAGGGCAGTTTGCCATCACCGCAGCCTATACCTATGCCCCGGCCAAGGAAATTTCTGTCTATGACTATGCCCAGGTCATTTTTTCCGGGATCATCGGCTTTTTCCTGTTCCATCAGGTGCCGGATGGCCTGAGTTTCCTGGGGTATGGACTGATCATTGCCATGGCGGTGCTGAATTTCATCTATCACAATCATTTTGAGGGAAAACGGGCGGAGTGACCGCCGGACAGGCTCTTGCCTCAAAAATGCGCTGTACCGATCCGGTTTGGGCGGTACAGCGCGTTTTTTATTGTCCGGCGGGCTGTGCGGCCAGACTGCCGGCAAAGCGCATCATGGCCGTCAGCGCAAAGGGGCAGGGGTAACTGCCGGCGGCCCCGGCAAGATAGGCCATCTGGGTCATGGCCTGCCGCTTTAAGGCCGGTTCGGGGGCGGTTTTCAGCAGTTTTAGCAGCACATACAGCAGCACGCTGTTGCCCGAGGGATAGGCTCCGTCCCAGAAGTCTTTGGGGCGCATGGGCAGGTGGGGGTCGGAGTCGTCGCACAGGTAGTATCCGCCCAGTACCCGGTCGGAAAACAGGCGCTCCGTGGCGGCGGTCACTTCCCGGGCTGCCGTCAGATAGTGGCTGCCGCAGCCGGATTCCGCCAGTTCCAGCAGCGCCCAGGCGTACCAGGCGTAGTCCTCCAGGGTGCCGGGAAACCGTGCCTGCCCGCCAATCCATCGGTGGAACAGCCGGTCCCGCCGGGTCATGGTGTCCTGCAGGAACTCCGCCCCGGCCAGCGCGGCGTCCAGATATTTTTCCCGTCCGAAGATGCGCCCGGCCTGGGCCAGAGCGCCGATGGCCATGCTGTTCCAACCGGTGAGAATCTTTTCGTCCCGGGCGGGAGCGCCGCGTTTCAGCCGATGGCGATAGGCCGCTGCCCGGAGCTGACGGAGCAGGTCGGAGTCCTGTTCGGGCCGCTCTGCGCTCAGCAGATTGGGGATGCTCATGCCGTTAAAATTGCCTTCCGGCGTGATGCCGTATTCCCGGCAGAAAACGGCTCCGTCGTTTTCGCCCAGCAGCTGATACACTTCCTCCGGGGTCCAGCCATAATATTTCCCCTCCACCCCGTCGCTGTCGGCGCTCTGACTGGCGAAGAATCCGCCGCCCGGGGCGGCCAGCTCCCGGAGCATATAGTCTGCCGTCCGCTCTGCCGCCGTGCGATACAGCCCCTTTCCGGTGCGGGCATAAGCCTGGGCGTAGCAGGACAGGAGCAGTGCGTTGTCGCACAGCAGCTTTTCAAAGTGGGGGATGGCCCAGGCATCGTCGGTGGCATAGCGGCAGAATCCGCCGCCGATGTGGTCGAAGATTCCGCCCAGATACATTTGGCGCAGGGTGTGCTCGGCCATGTCCAATGCGGGCCGGTGGCCGGTGTAGCGGTGATATTCCAGTAAAAACAGCAGCTGCTGGGGCATGGGAAATTTGGGAGCGGGAGAAAAGCCGCCCCATTTCGGGTCAAAGTCTGCGGCCAGCTGCTGATAGCAGTGCTCCCAGAGCAGTGCGCTGGGCCGGGCAGGCTGAATGCTCTGGGCGTGGCCCACCAGTTGGTCGGTGATGGCCCGGGCCGCCTGTTCATAGGCCTCCCGCTGCTGACTCCATCCCATGGCGACATTCACCAAAAGGGCGGATAGCCGGTCTTTTGGCAGATATGTGAAGGCGAAAAAGGGCAGACCGTCTGGGGTGGCCAGAATCTGCAGCGGCCATCCGCCCCGTCCGGTGAGCAGCTGACAGGCATTCATATAAACGGTATCCACGGCGGGAAGTTCTTCCCGATCCACTTTCACGCAGATGTAAAACCGATTGGCCACCCCGGCCAGATCTTCCTGGGAAAAACTCTCCTCCGCCATCACATGGCACCAGTGGCAGGCGGCGTAGCCAATGCTGAGCAGCATGGGTTTCCCGCTTTCCCGGGCGGCCTGAAAGGCTGCGTCTCCCCAGGGATACCAGTGAATGGGGTTGTGTTTGTGCAGCTGTAAATAGGCAGAGCGCTCCTGTTGCAGTAAATTCACGATCGTTTCCTCCTGTATTTTCCCAAATCATACCGGGAGTATACCCGTTTCTGCCGCCGGTCATACCAATGGGAAAAGAAAGCGCAGCGCCCCGGGAAGGTGGTTCCGGGGCGCTGTTTGATGGATACAGCCGTATGAATGGAGAGCGTTTGCAGGAAAGGGAGGGAAATCAGATGAATCCTTTTTCCCTCAGTGCGGCAATCTGATCGTCGTCATACCCCAGCAGAGTCTTCAGGATTGTGTCCGTATCCTGTCCCAGGGCGGGGGCGCCCCGCCAGATATTGCCGGGGGTTTCGGAAAGTTTGGGGGCCACGCCGAAGGCGGTGACATCCGAATCGGTGGTCTGGTCGTGATAGGTGACCCAGTCGCCCCGGCTCCGGAAGTGTTCGTGTTCCACACAGTCCCTGGCGGTGTTCACCCGGCTGCAAGGCACTTTTTGGGCAGCCATGGTGTCCTCGATTTCCTGGGCGGTGTGCTCAGCACACCACCGGATGATCCGGGCGTCCAGTTCCCGGCCCTTTTCGGAGGCCACCGCCTCTACGCCGGAAGAGCAGTCCTGGTAGTTGAAGTATTCCGGGTCAAACCCCAACGCCTGGATGACCCGCCTGTACACACCGGGGCCGAAAGCGCCCAGCGCCACATCGCAGCCGTCCTTGGACTTGAACAGACCGTAGGGCTGGAAAGCGGCGGACTTGTTGCCGGTGCGGCCGCGGATATTCCGGGCCATGGTGTAGGAAGTGTAGGTGTCGCACATATACATGGCCTGAGCCTCGAACTGGGCCACATCCACCACCTGGCCTTTTCCGGTTTTCAGCACATTGATGTAAGCGGCCAGAATGCCGAACACGGCGGCCATGGCGGAAACGAAGTCGTTCAGCCAGGGTTTTGCCACCACCGGATCGCCCTCGGCATCACCGTTCAGATGCATCCAGCCGGAGAATGCCTGGCCAATCATATCGTAGCTGGCCCGGTCGCAGTATTCCGGCAGACCGCCGAAAGCGGGGGTGCCGTAGCCGGAAATGTGGGCGATGACCAGACGGGGATTGGCGGCGAGCAGATCTTCGTCCCGGATGCCCAGTTTTTCCAGCCAGACCATGTTCTCCATGAACACATCGGCCTGCCGGATCAGATCCATGAACACTTCTTTGACTTCCGGGTGGTTCAGATTCAGTTCCAGGGTCATGGACAGTTTGTTTCGCCCGTCCTGGACCCAGGAGGTGGAAACGGTCTTGCCGTTGACGGTGGCAAAAGGCGCCAGATGGCGGAGGGTGTCGCCCATGCCGGGGCGCTCGATGTGAATCACTTCCGCACCGAAATCGGCCAGCAGGGTGCCGCAGTAGGGCATGGCGATCAGGGAGCCGGAATCGATGACGCGCATTCCGGCAAAGGGACCGTATTGGGGAATGATAAATTTGCGTTCGCGCATGATGAAAACTCCTTTTCTTAATGGGAACCGGAAGATCCGCCCGGCGCCCCTTGTTTTTCCCCGGCCGGTGTGCTACACTGGGCAGCGCCGACCAACAGGAGGGATCTGGAATGCATGATGAACTGACAAAAGTGGATATTGAAAAGATGCAGGCCGAAGTGGAGTACCGTCGCAATGAGCTGCGCCCCAAACTCATCGAGGAAGTGAAGATCGCCCGGGGATTCGGGGATCTGTCGGAAAACTTTGAGTACAAGGCGGCCAAGCGGGAGAAAAACCACAATGACAGCCGGATCCGGTATTTGGAAAATATGATCAAGACCGCCGTGGTCATTGAAGACACTTCCGGGGCAGACGAGGTGGGCCTGTTCGACACGGTGACGGTGTTCATGACCGACGAGCAGGAAGAGGCGGTGTTCCGCATTGTCACCACCCTGCGGCAAAATCCTCTGGAGGGCCTGATCAGCAAGGAATCCCCGGTGGGCAGCGCCCTGATGGGGCGGAAAGTCGGGGACGTGATCCATGTGCAGGTCAACGACACCTTTGGATATGACGCAAAGATCGTGAAGATCGAAAAGGGCGAGGACGATGAGGACCTGCCCATCAGCAGATATTGAGCAGATATTGAAATTTCAACAGACAGCGCCTCTGTTCCGCCCGGTGCGGAATGGGGGCGCTGTCCGTTGTCCGGCGGGGGCCGTCATGGTTTATTTACATTTTCCGCAATTTACAAACGGCCTGTTTTCTGCTATGATAAATTGAATTGTTATGGGCTTTTCAGCCCCGCAAAAGCCATTGTCCGGCCAGCACTGCCCCCACGCCCAGGACCATACTGGACAGCGCATACAGTGCCGCCATGCCGCCCTGCCCCTGCTGCAGCAGGTCTGCCGTTTCCAGGGCAAAGGTGGAAAAGGTGGTAAATCCGCCGCAGACCCCGGTTTTCCAGAACAGGGTCCAGCCGGGACTCAGACCCGGTTCCCGGGTGGCCAGGGCGGACAGCATGCCGATGACAAAGGCACCCAACAAATTGATCAGCCAGGTTTTCACCGGAAATCCGGTTCCTGTCTGCAAGGGCAGCAGTCCCAGCAGATAGCGGCACACGGAGCCGACCATACCGCCAAGACCGACGCAGATCACATTTCCCATGGTTTCTGCCTCCTTTTTCTGGTAGGAACAGTATACACGATGCGGCCCGGTCTGTCATGGGCAAAATTTCGTGTTTCGATTTATAATCTATAATGTTGTTAGGAGGGTTCGGATGAATTACGGGATCATACTGGGCAGCATCCGCCACAGTTATGTCTATCATCTCATCGCCGTGATTGCCGGGTGGTTTTCCCGTCAGTGGAAACAAAGCCCCATCATCCAGTGGTTCCTCAGCCAGAAGTCTGGGGAAGAGCGATCCAAAGGCAGCCTGCTGTATCGGCTGTTCTGCCTGCTGCACCGGCTGCTTTGCCGGCTGTGTACGGTTCTCCGCCTGGATCGGGTGACGGAAAACAGCATTTTCCGCCGTCCGGCGCTGTGGAGCGGGCTTGCGGTGCTGGCAGCGCCGTTTCTGCCCACGATGGCCGTGTTGGGATTGGTGCTGATTGCACTGTGTTCCCTGATGCTCACTTTCGGCTGTGACAGCCGGCGGGAACTGGTCTATTTCCCGGTGAACAAATTTGTGTACGGTTTTGCCTTTGTGTACCTGTTCTGTGCGTTCACATCGGTGACGCCCGGGGCCAGCTTGAAAATCAGCGCCATGTTCTGCGCGTTTGCGCTGTTTTTCATCATTCTCACCAATTCCATCACCACCTATCGGCAGCTCAAGACCCTGTCTGCGCTGTTGGTGGCGGCGGGGGTACTGGTGTCCCTGTACGGATTCTGGCAGTATGCCACCGGCGGTCAGCGGGTGGGCGCCTGGGTGGATAAGGAGATGTTCTCCATCAGTTTCCGGGTGTATTCCACGCTGGGCAACCCCAATGTGTTGGGAGAGTACCTGCTGCTGGTGATCCCCCTGTGCGTGGGATTCATGTTCTCGTCCAAAACCTGGTTCCAGCGGGTAATCTGGGCGGCGTGTTTTGCCGTGATGATGCTGTGCATGGTGCTGACCTATTCCCGGGGGTGCTGGCTGGGCATCTGCCTGGCGGCAGCCATTTTCATGGTAATGTACGACCGGCGGTTTTTGCTGGTGGGATTTGCCCTGCTGCTGGCAGCGCCCTTTGTTCTGCCGGAGTCCATTTTGCAGCGTCTGGGCAGCATCGGAGATATGGGGGACACTTCCACCTCTTACCGGGTGTATATCTGGATGGGCACCATCGCTATGCTCAAGGAGTTCTGGTTCTCCGGGGTAGGCCCCGGCCAGGCGGCCTATAATACCCTGTATCCCCTGTATTCTTACAGCCATATTTCCGCCCCCCACGCCCACAACCTGTTCCTGCAGACCATGTGCGATACCGGCGTGTGCGGCATCGTGCTGCTGGTTCTGGTGGTGTTTTCCACAGTGCGGACCCTGGCCACGGCAGTCAGCCGGGAGGAGCGCCGGGAGAACCGGATGTTCCAGTCGGCAGGTATTGCGGCCATCGGCGGCTTTATGCTCCAGAGTATGTTCGACTATACATTTTATAACTACCGGGTGATGCTCATGTTCTGGGCATTCCTGGGCATCTATCTGCTTTATACCAAGCTGCGGGAGGAGGAACCGGCGTGATCAAAGTACTCAATATCATCAGCGACACCAACATCGGCGGCGCGGGACGCTGCCTCATCAACTTTCTTAAATATTATGACCGGACACGCTATCAGGTGAAAGTGGTGCTGCCGGAGAACAGCCAGCTCCGGCCGGAAATCGAGAAACTGGATACCCCGGTGATCGAAGTGCCCGGCATGGGGGACAAGTCCTTTTCCCTGCAGGCGGTGCGGGCGCTGAAACGGGTGATCCGGGCAGAACAGCCCCAGGTGGTTCATACCCACGGAGCCATGTCCGGGCGGATTGCCGCCAAAGGCACCGGCGCCAAGATCGTCTATACCCGCCATTCCGCCTTCCCCGTGCCGGATCGGATCAAAAAGAATCCGGGCCGCTGGGTGAACAAGACCCTCAACGAACACTATGCCGACCGCATCATTGCCGTCAGTCCGGCCTGCCGGGAAAATCTGACGGACGGCGGCATTTCCCCGGAGCTGATTGACACCATGCTCAACGGCGTGGAGGCCGTGGCCCGGGTGCCGGAGGCAGAACTTGCGCCCCTGCGGGAGCAGTACCGCATTGCACCGGGGGAGTTTGTCCTGGGCATTATGGCCCGCATCGAGGACTATAAAGGTCATCTGTACATTGTGGATGCCGTGAAACAGCTGAAAGACCAGGGCCGGCAGGTGAAACTGCTGATTGCCGGGGAAGGCGCCTTTGAGCCGGTGGTCCGGCAGCGGGTGGCAGAACTGGGCCTGGAAGAGCAGGTGGTGTTTGTGGGATTTGTGCGGAATGTGGCGCCGATTCTCAGCCTGCTGGATGTGCAGCTGAACGCCTCGTACGGCACCGAGGCCTCCAGCCTGGCCATGATCGAGGCCTTCAGCATGGGCATTCCCGTGGTGGCCAGTGATTACGGCGGCAACCCCTGGATGGTGGACGAGGGCGAAGACGGCTACCTGTTCCCCAGTCGGGACAGCGCCGCCATGGCACAGCGGATTGCGGGTCTGATGGACGACCCGGAGAAACTGGCCTATATGAAACGCCGGGCAGAGGAGATCTACCGGCAGCGGTTCACCGGGGAGATTTTTGCCCGGAACATTGAGGCCGTGTATGACAAAGTATTGGAGGACTGACCATGGAACAGGAAAAGAAACCGCTGAAGATCAGCATTTTTGATATTGTGATCGTGGCCGCGGTGCTGGCTGCGGCAGTGATCGTCTTTTTAATCCTGAAACCCAACGATGTGGAGATTGTGCCCAGCAGCGGCACCACGATGGAATATGTGGTGGAACTGCAGAAGATGCCCGCAGGCACCACGGAACTGGTGCAGCCGGGGGATGCGCTGAAAGACGGCGCGAAGAACTATGCCATTGGCACGGTGGTCTCTGCCCAGGCCATTCCCTACACCTTCCAGGTGGTGGACGAGGAAACGGGGACGCTGATGAACGCCCCTATGGACCGATATGAGAACATTCTTGTGACGGTGTCCTGCAATATGAACACCTCCGGAACTGCCATCACGGCAGACAGCGGATTCACCCTCACAGTAGGCACGCAGGTGAATGTGTCCGGCCCCTGCTATTCCGGCGTGGGCTATGTGATCTCTTTGGAAAGGGGCGAATAATCGATGAAGGAAAAAAGCTATCATTTCAACTGGTTCGACGCACTGGTGTGCCTGCTGTTGGCGGCACTGTGCGCCGGCGCATTCTATAAATTTGCCGTGTCGGACAAAACCGGCACAGCCGCCGCAACGGATACCATCACCTATGTGGTGCAGGTCCCGGCGGGAAAAGAGAGCACCCTGGCGGCTTTCCGGGAGGGGGATGCCCTGTATGATTCCGATTCCGGCAACCAGATTGGCACCATCACCGGCATCGAGGATGTGCCCGCAGAAACGGCCATTCCCTACCCGGACGGCACGGCCCAGTGGGGCACCATTCAGGATCGCTACGATGTGTACCTGACGGTGGAGGCCACCGGTACCATTACCGAGGCCCGGCAGTATCTGGTGAACAAAACTTACCAGATCAATGTGGGCGCCCAGAAGAACATGAACACCCAGTATCGTTCTTTCTACGGCCGCATCATGTCGGTTTCCTGATCGGAGGAACGGTATGAAACAGAAACGAACCATCCTCATGGCCACCATGGGGATGGATATCGGCGGGGCAGAGACCCATATCATGGAGCTGAGCAAGGAGCTGAAACGGCGGGGCTATGAGGTCATCGTGGCCTCCAACGGCGGGGTGTATGTGGAAGAACTGGAACAGGCGGGCATCCGCTGCGTGTCCGTTCCCATGCACCGCCGGGCACCGGTGCCCATGATGCGCTCACTGTTCCGCATGGCGCGGCTGATTCGGGAAACCAAACCCGATGTGGTCCATGCCCACGCCCGGATTCCCGGGTTCCTGTGCGGCATTCTCCACAAGCTGATGCACTTCCCCTTCGTCACCACGGCCCATTGGGTCTTTGATGCCGGCGGGGCGCTCCGGTTTTTGACCAACTGGGGCCAGCGGACCATCGCCGTGTCGGAGGACATCAAGACCTACCTCTGGGACAATTATCAGATTCCCGGGGAACAGGTTACGGTGACCATCAACGGCATCGATACGGAAAAATTCTCTCCGGCGGTGTCCGGGGAGAAGGTGCGCCGGGCACTGGGGATTCCGGCGGACAGCCTGTGCGTCGCCTCGGTCAGCCGACTGGATGACAGCCGGGCCTTTGCTGCCCGGTGCCTGATCGAGATCGCGCCGGAGCTGATCCGGCGGTTTCCCGGCATCCACCTGCTTATTGCCGGAGGCGGCGATGTGTATGAGGAACTGCACGCCCAGGCGGAGGCGGTGAATGCAGCGGCGGGATATGAGGCGCTGCATCTGCCCGGCGCCCGGACGGATATCAATGAGATCGTGGCGGCAGGCGATGTGTTCGTGGGCGTCAGCCGCGCGGCATTGGAGGCCATGGCCGGGGGTAAGGCAGTGATCATTGCCGGAAACGAAGGCTATCACGGCATTTTCACCCCGGAAAAACTGGAAGAGGCCATTCTGGGCAACTTCTGCTGCCGGGGTCTGCCGGCCTGTACGCCAGAGGCGCTGCTCCGGGATCTGACCGACCTGCTCCAGGCGGGGCGGGAGACCTGGGATGCCCAGGGCGCTTATAACCGTCAGGTGATTTTTGACCATTACTCTGTGGCACGGATGGCGGAAGATGCCCTGCAGGTGTACCGTCAGGTCTGGCCGAAACGGTCTGTGGTTATTTCCGGATATTATGGGTATCATAACTTGGGAGACGACGCCATTCTGCTGTCCATTCGGCGGCGCTTGGCGGCACTGTCGGAAGATGTGGAGCTGACGGCGCTGTCCAATGCGCCGGAGAGCACCTGGGAGGAATACGGCGTGAAAGCCGTGAAACGCTTTAACCTCTTTCAGCTGCGCCGGGCCATTCGTCATGCCGATCTGCTGATTTCCGGCGGCGGCAGTCTGCTGCAGGACCGGACCAGTACCCGGTCGCTGATGTATTATCTGTCCGTGATCCGCATGGCCCAGCGGATGGGCAAACCGGTGATGCTGTATGCCAACGGCATCGGCCCGGTGATGCGGGTGAAAAACCGGCGCAGGGTGGAAAAAGTGGTGTCCCGGACGGACTGCATCACCCTGCGGGACGGGGACAGCCTGAAGGAACTGGAGCGGATGGGCGTACACCATGAGGATATGACCGTCACGGCCGATCCGGTGTTCACGCTGGAGGGCATTTCCCCGGAGCAGGCCCGGCAGCGGCTGACGGAAACGGGCGTACCGTTGGAAAAACCCATTCTGGCTGTTTCCATGCGGCAGTCCGGCCATGTGTCCGCCAATCTGGAGGAACTGGCCCGGTTCTGCGACGAGGCGGCCAAGACCCACACGGTGCTGTTTCTTGTGATGCAGACCCCGGATGATGCCGCTGTGACCGAGCAGCTGCGGCAGCGAATGGAACAGGCGTCTTATGTATTCGCCTGCCCGGGAGAGCCGGAAGTGATGATGGGCGTTTTGGGGCTGTGCGACCTGGCCTTCTGTATGCGCTTGCACACGGTGATTTTTGCCGCCAAGCAGCGGGTGCCGGTGATGGGACTGGTGTATGATCCCAAGGTGGCCTCGTATCTGGAACTGCTGGAAATGCCGGCGGCGGGCACCACCGAGGAATTTTCTGCCCCGGAGGCCATGGAGCTGTTCCGGGAACTGACCGCCCACCGGGAGGAATATGCCGCCCGTCTGGACCCCATTGCCGCCCGATTGGAGCAGGCGGCGGAAGAGAACGAACAACGGCTGGCCCGCCTGTTGGGCCTGGAAAGCAAAGGAGACTGAACCATGAGAATTGCAGTCATTACCGGCGCCTCTGCCGGGATGGGCCGGGAGTTTGCCGTACAGTTGGACCGGCAGCGGAAGTACGATGAGATCTGGGTCATTGCCCGCCGGGAAGACCGGCTGCTGGCCCTGAGGGGGGCGCTGCGGGCCAAGGTGCGGCCCATCCCTCTGGATCTGACAGAGCCGGTGGCAGTGGAGCAGTATGCTGCGCTGCTGGAACAGACCCAGCCGCTGGTGCAGACCCTGGTGAATGCGGCGGGCTTTGGCCTGTTCGGGAAATTCACGGATCTGCCTCTGGATGAGCAGATGAACATGGTGGACCTGAACTGCAAGGCGCTAGCAGCCATGACCTATGTGACCCTGCCCTATATGGAGCCGGGCGGAGAGGTCTATGAGTTTGCCTCCATCGCTTCCATGCAGCCCATCCCGGATCTGAACATTTATGCCGCGACCAAAGCCTTTGTCCGCAGTTTCTCCCGGGCGCTGAACCGGGAATTGGCGCTGGACAACCGGGGCATCCGGGTCATGGCCATCTGCCCCTGCTGGGTGGAAACGGAGTTCTTTGACCGGGCCAACCGATACAGCACCATTCCCTATTTCAGCCGTATCTGGGACCCCCGGGATGTGGTGCGTACCGCCATGCGGGACATGGCGCGGGGGAAGGATGTGTCCGTCCACGGCGGCACCATCAAGGCCCAGTACCTGATGAGCAAGCTCCTGCCCCATAAATTGGTCATGGATATCTGGTGCAAACAGCAAAATCTGTAATATGTATTCAAAGCCATCCGTATTCCGGGCGTTCGTGCCTGGAATACAGGGTGGTTTTGTGATTTTCCGTACATTATTCATCGATTGACGGTTGAATTTTCCGGTGCTTGCTGTTACAATATAGCATCAAACTCAAAAAGACAATGAAACGACTGGAATTGACAGCGGTTTACGACGTATTGAAACGGATTGAAGTGAGGCGCAGACAGCGAGTACGATGATGAAGATTTCAAATGTACAGAAATTGGAACGGCACCTGACCTTGGGGATCGACATCGGTTCCACCACGGCCAAGGTGGTGCTCATTGACGACGGGGAAGTGGTGTACGAGAAGTACGAACGGCACTTTTCCCAGGTGCGGCAAAAAACGATCGAGATGATCCAGGCCATCCGTCCTCTGTTGGAGGGACGGATATTTACTGTGGCCATTTCCGGCTCTGCCGGATTGGGTCTGGCCGAGGCGGCGGGGATTCCCTTTGTCCAGGAGGTCTATGCCACCGGCGAGGTGATCCGGGTCCTGGAGCCGGACACCGGCGTGGTCATCGAACTGGGGGGAGAGGACGCAAAGGTGATCTTCTTCCAGGGCGGAACGGATGAGAGAATGAATGGCACCTGCGCCGGAGGGACAGGTGCATTTATTGACCAAATGGCCGTTTTGCTGAATATGACCGTGGAGGAAATGGATACGGCCAGCCTGGAGCATACCCGGCTGTACCCCATTGCCTCCCGTTGCGGCGTGTTTGCCAAAACGGATATTCAGCCGCTGCTGAACCAGGGCGCCAGCAAGGCGGATGTGGCCGCCAGTATTTACCAGGCTGTGGTGAACCAGACCATCACAGGGCTTGCCCAGGGCCGGAAGATCGAGGGAAAAGTCATGTTCCTGGGCGGCCCGCTGTACTACTGCAAGGGTCTGCGGGAGCGATTCCGGGAAACCCTGCACCTGACGGAAGAGATGGCAGTCTTCCCGGAGTACGGACGGTTTGCCGTGGCGTTGGGTGCTGCGCTGTATGGCGCGGACGGAGAAGAGTTTACTTACGATGGACTCCTCAACTGCCTGATTGATTCTGCCTCCCGGATGGGACAGACCAGCACCCGCCTGGAACCGCTGTTTGCAGACGAGGCAGACTATGACGCCTTTGTCACCCGGCACCGGAGGGCAGTGGTAGAGTCCCGGGATATGGACTCTTACGCCGGAGATGCCTGGCTGGGCATCGACTGCGGCTCCACCACCACCAAACTGGCGCTGATCTCGGAAGATAAAAAACTGCTGTATACCTATTACAGTTCCAACCAGGGCAACCCGGTGCAGATTGTCCGGGAGCAGCTGATGGAGATTCTGGAACGCTGCGGCGACCGGATTCGGATCTGCGGCAGCGCTGCCACGGGTTATGGCGAGGAACTGATTTGCCATGCGTTCCGGATCGATGAGGGCGTGGTGGAGACCATTGCCCACTACACGGCAGCCAAGTATTTCCAGCCGGATGTGGACTTCATTCTGGACATTGGCGGACAGGACATTAAATGTTTCAAGATCCGCAACGGCGCCATCGATTCCATTATGCTCAACGAGGCCTGTTCCTCCGGCTGCGGGTCTTTCATCGAGACCTTTGCCAAGAGCATGGGGTACGATGTGCAGACTTTTGCGGAAAAGGGCCTGCATGCCAAAGCACCGGTGAATCTGGGCAGCCGCTGCACCGTGTTCATGAATTCCTCTGTGAAACAGAGCCAGAAGGACGGGGCCACGGTGGAGGATATTTCCGCGGGACTGTCCGTATCCGTGGTGAAAAATGCGCTGTATAAGGTCATTCGGGCCGGGTCTGCCCAGGAACTGGGCAAAAATATTGTGGTGCAGGGCGGCACATTCCTGAATGACGCTGTGCTCCGGGCCTTTGAACTGGAATTGGGCGCCCCGGTGATTCGTCCGGCCATTGCCGGACTGATGGGGGCTTACGGCGCCGCGCTGCACGCCATGCGATTCCGCAGCAGTAGCCTCATCTCTCTGGAGGAATTGCGGCACTTTACCCATACCTCTACCCAGTCGGTCTGCCAGGGCTGCGGTAACCACTGCCATCTGACCATCAATGCCTTTGACGACGGCCGTCGGTTCATTTCCGGAAACCAGTGCCAGAAAATGGTGGGCGGTAAGGCAGAGGAACTGCCGAATCTGTACCAGATTAAGCGGGACTTGCTCACGAATCTGAAACCGGTCCCCGGAGAGCGGGGAAAATTGGGTCTGCCCATGGCATTGGGAATGTATGAACTGGCGCCTTTGTGGCATACCATTTTTACAGAACTGGGGTATGAAGTGGTCACTTCGGGGCTGTCTACTCGGCAGACCTATGAAAAGGGACAGTTTTCCATTCCCTCGGACACGGCCTGCTACCCGGCAAAGATCATGCACGGGCATATCGAGCAGCTGCTGGAGGCCGGATGTGACACAATCTTCTATCCCTGCCTGAGCTATAATATTGATGAACACGCCGGGGATAACCACTATAACTGCCCGGTGGTGGCCTATTATGCCGAACTGCTGGCAGGCAATATGGACGATTTGCAGCGGGTGCAGTTCCTGCATCCCTATCTGAGCGTGGATACGCCCAAGCAGTTGGCGCACACTCTCCACCATGCCTTGGCGCAGACCGACCCCACCATCACCAAGCGTGAGGTGAAACGGGCGGTGGACCGGGGATTTGCTGCCTATCAGACCCACATGGCGGCCATTCGCGCCCATGGGGAGGCAGCCATAGAGTATGCCCGGGAAAACGGCAAGCGCATCATGATTCTGGCCGGACGGCCCTATCATATCGACCCGGAAATTGGCCACGGCATCGATAAACTGGCCGGTCAGCTGGGCTTTGTGGTAGTCAGTGAGGACAGCATCTGCCATCTGGCCCAACCCCAGAAAGTCCATGTGCTCAACCAGTGGACGTACCATGCCCGTCTGTACCGGGCGGCCCGGTATGCGGCGGAGCACAGCGACACGGAACTGGTGCAGCTGGTCAGCTTTGGCTGCGGTGTGGACGCCATTACCACCGACGAGGTGCGCTCCATTCTGGAGGAGAACGGAAAATTCTATACCCAGATCAAAATTGATGAGATCACCAATCTGGGTGCAGTGAAGATCCGTCTGCGCAGTCTGCTGGGTGCATTGGAAGAAAAGGAGGAACGGCAGTGAGCAAAGCCGATATGGACTATGTCCCCTTTACGAAAGAAATGATCGAAACCCACACCATTCTGGTGCCTACCATGCTGCCCATGCATTTCAAGATGATCATTGCCTATCTGAAAACATTTGGGTACCACATGGAACTGCTGGAGACCAACGGGCCGGACATTGCGGAAACGGGATTGAAGTATGTACATAACGACACCTGCTATCCCGCCATTCTGGTCATTGGCCAGTTTATGGACGCCATTCAGTCCGGGAAATACGACCCGGACAAACTGGCGCTGATTCTGTTCCAGACCGGAGGCGGCTGCCGGGCCAGCAACTACATTTCCCTGCTGCGGAAAGCGCTGAAAAAAGCGGGATACGGGAATATTCCCGTGATCTCCTTCTCTCTGATGGGCATTGAGCAGCACCCGGGATTCAAACTGAGTCTGACAAAGCTGCGGGGCATGATGTATGCCGTGCTGTATGGAGATTTGCTGATGACCCTGGTCAACCAGGTGCGGCCCTATGAGGTGGAAAAAGGGACGGCGCAGCGGCTTGCCGACCAGTGGACCCAGCGCCTGGGGCAGGAACTGGGCAAGGGCAAAGTGACCCAATACAGCCAGGTCAAGGAGAATTACCGCCGCATGATCCAGGAATTTGCCGCCATTCCCGTGGAAAAGCGGGAGGCTGTGAAAGTGGGCGTCGTGGGGGAGATCTTCGTGAAGTATTCCCCTCTGGGCAACAACAATCTGGAGCAGTTCCTGGTGGACGAGGGGGCGGAAGTGGTGGTCCCCGGTCTGATGGATTTCATGCTGTACTGTGTCTATAACAATGTGATGGACTATACCCTCTACGGTCGGAATTACTGGACCCATGAGTTCAGCCAGGTGGCGTTCCACTACCTCAACGGCAAGAAGAACGACATGATTCAGGCCATCCGGGAGGATGGCCGGTTCGAGGCGCCTACGGATTTTTCCCACACCCTGACCCTGGCGGAGGGATATCTGGGTATCGGCGCCAAAATGGGCGAGGGCTGGCTGCTGACCAGCGAGATGCTGGAACTGATTGAGTCCGGCTGCCGGAATATTGTGTGTACCCAGCCGTTTGGCTGCCTGCCCAACCACATCTGCGGCAAGGGCATGATGAAACCCATTAAGGAACGCAACCCGGATGTGAACATCGTGGCCATCGACTATGATGCCAGCAGTCCCCGGGTCAACCAGGAAAATCGCCTGAAACTGATGCTTTCCAATGCAAAAGCCAATTTGGAGGCCGAACAGGCTGCCTGCAGGGCGCAGCAGTCCCCCACAGGAGATCCCCTTCCTGTGGTCTGAAAAAGAGAACAATGCGTTAACCGCCGTCCGGCCTGTACTCCACAGCCGGACGGCGGTTTTGATTGACAAGAGAGGGGAAATGTGTATAATGTTAGTGAAACCTAATTAGAGAAGACAAACACCGGCGAACAGCGCCGGAACGGGAAGGACACAGAACATGACATTGGATCAGTTGGCCGTCGGGCAGGATGCCTATATTGAATCCGTAGGCGGCGCGGAACTGTCCCTGAAAAAACATATTTTGGACATGGGGCTGACCCCGGGCACGGAAGTGACCCTGGTGAAAACCGCCCCCATGGGAGATCCCCTGCAGCTGACAGTGCGGGGCTATGAACTGACTTTGCGGAAAGCAGATGCCGCCCAGATTCAGATCCGGCAGGTGCACGAGGCCCATGAAAAAGCCCGGACGGCGGCCATGCCGGACATCGCCCACCCCCAGATGGGGGAAATGGGGGTGTACCATGTCCGTACCGGACAGGCTCCCATCCCGGAGGGGCAGTCTTTGACGTTTGCCCTGGCGGGCAACCAGAACTGCGGAAAAACCACGCTGTTCAATCAGCTCACCGGCTCCAATCAGCATGTGGGAAATTTCCCCGGGGTCACGGTAGACCGGAAAGACGGCGTCATTCGGGGCCATGCGGAAACGGTGATTACCGACTTGCCGGGTATTTACTCCCTGTCCCCCTACACCAGTGAGGAGGTCGTCACCCGCCAGTTCCTGCTGGAAGATCACCCGGCGGGCATCATCAACATTGTAGACGCCACCAACATCGAGCGGAACCTGTATCTGACCATGCAGCTGATGGAGCTGGACATTCCCATGGTGTTGGCGCTGAACATGATGGATGAGGTGATGAACAACGGCGGCACCATTCAGGTCAACCGCCTGGAGGAACTGCTGGGCATTCCGGTGGTGCCGATTTCTGCTGCAAAGAATGAGGGCATTGAAGAACTGGTGCGCCATGCCATCCATGTGGCCCGCTTTCAGGAGCGGCCGGGACGGCAGGACTTCTGCACGGCCACAGGGCCGGACGGCGGCGCAGTCCATCGGTGTATCCACGGCATTGAGCATTTGATCGATGACCATGCCGCGGCGGCGGGAGTGCCTCTCCGGTTTGCCGCCACCAAATTGGTGGAGGGCGATCCGCTGATTCTGGATACCCTGCACCTGGACGAGCGGGAGCGGGACACCATCGAGCATATCGTGGCGCAAATGGAGCAGGAGTGCGGAAAGGAGCGCCATGCCGCCCTGGCGGATATGCGGTTCGGCTTTATTGATCGGGTCTGCGCCTTGACGGTGGTGCGGCCCCATGAGAGTAAGGAGCACGCCCGCAGCGCCAAAATCGACCGGGTGCTCACCGGCCGGTTCACGGCCATTCCCGCTTTTGTGGGGATTATGGCGTTGGTGTTCTGGCTGACTTTCGGCGTAATCGGAACGGCGCTGTCCGACTGGCTGGGCATGGGCATCGACTGGCTGACGGCTCTGTGCGATCAGGCTCTGACGGAGTATGGGCTGAATCCCGTGGTCCATTCTCTGGTAATCGATGGCATTTTTGCCGGTGTGGGCAGCGTGCTCAGCTTTATGCCCATCATCGTGGTGCTGTTTTTCTTCCTGTCCATTCTGGAGGACAGCGGCTATATGGCCCGGGTGGCGTTCGTGATGGATAAGCTGCTGCGGAAGATTGGCCTTTCCGGCCGGAGTTTTGTGCCTATGCTCATCGGATTTGGCTGTTCGGTGCCGGCCATTATGGCCACCCGCACCCTGCCCTCCGATCGGGACCGGAAAATGACCATTATGCTGACGCCCTTTATGTCCTGCTCGGCAAAGCTGCCGATTTACGGCACTTTTGCAGCATTTTTCTTCCCGGAGCACGCCGCATTGGCCATGATTTTGCTCTACTTCGGCGGAATCGTGGTGGCAGTGCTGTTCGCGCTGCTGCTGAAAACCGTGGCCTTCCAGGGAGAACCGGTGCCGTTTGTGATGGAGCTGCCCAACTATCGGCTGCCCGGTTGGAAAAATGTGGGCAAACTGGTGTATGACAAGGCCAAGGATTTTGTGACCCGGGCCTTTACGGTGATTTTTGTAGCGACCATTGTGATCTGGTTCCTCCAGACCTTTGATTCCCGGATGAATGTGGTGGCGGATTCTTCCCAGAGTCTGCTGGCCGGGTTGGGCGGTCTGATTGCGCCCCTGTTCCTGCCGTTGGGCTTTGGGGACTGGCGGCTGAGCACGGCGCTGATTACCGGATTTATGGCCAAGGAAAGCGTAGTCAGTACCCTGACGGTGCTGATGGGCGGCACGGTGGCGGGCCTGGGCGCGCTGCTCACTCCGCTGTCTGCGGCATCTTTCCTGACATTCTGCCTGCTGTATACCCCCTGCGTGGCGGCCATTGCGGCGGTCAAGCGGGAACTGGGTACCGGCTGGGCGGTGGGCATCTCCGCGCTCCAGTGCGGGATTGCCTGGGTGATGGCGCTGGCAGTGTATCTCATTGGCGGACTTCTTGTGTGAGGTGAATACCATGTGGGCGATTTTGATTCTGGCAGGCGTGGGTCTGTGGCTGTTTTTAGCGGTGCGGGCCATGAAACATGGCAAAACCGGCGGATGCAGCGGAAACTGTGCCCATTGCGCCAATTCCTGTAAACAATCGGAAAATTGAAAAAAGAGGTTTCACAACAGTGAAACCTCTTTTTTTTCATGCCGGCAGGAGCGCGGCGGTTCGTAGAAAACTTGACGATAAATCCTATTGACATAGTAGGGATTATATGCTATTCTCTAATTGCCTACAAGAGAAATAGGAAATACTCAAATAAGGAGGACCCTATGCGAGTTTATGCAGATAATGCGGCAACGACGAAAATGAGCCGCACAGCGATAGATGCCATGCTCCCCTATCTGGCCGGGGAGTACGGAAACCCTTCCAGCCTGCACAGTGCAGGACAGCGGGCGGCAGAGGCACTGGAACGTGCCCGGGAACTGGTGGCGGCCAATTTGAATTGCCTGCCCCGGGAGATTCTTTTCACCTCCGGCGGGAGCGAGGCCGATAATCAGGCCATCCTCTCCGCGGCGGCCATCGGGGCCAGAACCGGAAAAAAACACATTATTTCCACTGCGTTTGAGCACCATGCGGTGCTGCACACCCTGGAAAAACTGAGAAAACAGGGCTACGACATTACCCTTTTGGATGTACACGAAAACGGAATGGTCACTGCCGAACAGGTGGCCCAGGCCATTCGGGAGGATACCTGCCTGGTGACGGTGATGTTCGCCAACAATGAGATTGGTTCCGTCATGCCTATTGGGGAGATCGGACGGGTCTGCCGGGAAAAGAAGGTACTGTTCCATACGGACGCCGTCCAGGCGGCGGGGCATCTGCCCATTGATGTCCAGGCGCAGAACATTGACCTGCTGTCCCTGTCCGGCCACAAGTTCCACGGGCCGAAAGGCGTGGGCGCGCTGTATGCCCGGCGGGGCGTGCTGCTGACGAATCTGATCGAAGGCGGCGCCCAGGAGCGGGGCAAGCGGGGCGGCACGGAAAATGTACCGGGCATCGTGGCCATGGCGGCGGCGTTGGAGGAAAGCTGCCGGCACATGGAAGAAACGGCGCCCCGGCTGACCGCCATGCGGGACAGGCTCATCGAGGGTCTGCTGCAGATTCCCCACAGCGCCCTGAACGGCGACCGGGTGCAGCGGCTGCCCGGAAATGTGAATCTCTGCTTTGAGGGCATCGAAGGGGAGTCCCTGCTGCTGATGCTGGATGACCGGGGCATCTGTGCCTCCTCCGGCTCGGCCTGCACCTCCGGGTCTCTGGACCCCAGCCATGTGCTGCTGGCCATCGGACGGCCCCATGAAGTGGCCCACGGGTCTCTGCGGCTGTCCCTGAGTGAAGAAACGACCGAAGAAGAAATCGAATATATGCTGCAGGCCATTCCGGAAGTGGTGGCCCACCTGCGGGGATTCTCCCCGGTCTGGCGGGATCTGGAATCCGGGGCACGGCCGCACCTGATTTGAAAGGAGACGCTTATGGCATTATATAGTGAAGTTGTGATGGACCATTTCCGCAATCCCCGCAATGTGGGGACTCTGGAGCATCCCGACGGTGTGGGAGAAGTGGGAAACGCCAAGTGCGGCGATATCATGACCATTTATCTGCAGATTCGGGACGATGTGATCACCGATGTGAAATTTGAGACCTTCGGCTGCGGTTCAGCCATCGCCTCCAGTTCCATGGCCACGGAAATGATCAAGGGCAAGCCACTGGCGGAGGCTTTGGATGTGACCAATAAAGCGGTGGCGGAGGCTCTGGACGGTCTGCCTGCCCAAAAGCTCCACTGCTCCGTGCTGGCGGAAGAGGCCATCCGGGCGGCAGTGAAAGATTACTACGACCGGAACGGAATTTCTTATGACCCGGCGCTGTTCCCCGCGGAAAGCTGCGCCCACGAACACTGATCGATCCTCTATACTCTCTACATACTTTTTTTGACACACGCGAGCCGGATTGTCCGTGAGGACGGTCCGGCTTGTGTGCGTGAAGGACTATGCAGCGGGCAAATTGTTCCCCGGAGAGGAAAATGGTATGATAAAAGCATCAAAAAGAGAGGAGTGGCGCAGATGAAACGGTGCCTGGCAGGAATGTTGTCTCTGCTGCTGTTGGCAGGGATGACCGGCTGCGGCGCGCAGTATGAGGAAGTGCGCGAACAGCTGAACGGAACAATCTGGTATTACAGCGGAGGGGGAGAGAACAACCTGAACCGCCTTATTTTTTCCGGAGAGCAGTTCATTGTGGAGCAGGTGTATTTTGACGGCATGGGTCTGCAGGAAAACGGCAGTGCATCGGCGAAGTATACCATTGACAAAGACAGCCTTCAGCTGAAAATGGGGGACGGCAGCACCCTGACCGTGCCCTATACCCTGGGAGAAGAGGGGATTCGAATCGGTCTGGGAGAATATTTCACCCTGGAGGAGATTGAGGCGGCTCTGCAGGGGAGCTGGGAGGTGGAGACGCACTATGACATCATGGGAAATGCCACCATCGGCCGCAAGACGGTCATTCTGGAGAATGGGACGATTCTGGCAGATTCAGCAAGCACGAGCATTCTGGATGAGGATGGAACATTCTTTTATTATGGCCCCTATACGGATACCTACACGATGAAATTCGGGGAGATTGAAACAGATCTGAACCAGTTTCAGGGACTGGGATTTACCATCCTCAACGGTGTGCCTACCCTGATGGATTATTATCATCCATTCCAGCGCTCTGCCCGCACCGAACTGCCGGGCGTAGAAGTTTATCAATGGATGGAGTGGTGAAAAAACGCCCTCTGAGACTTGTTCTCAGAGGGCGTTTGCTTATGCGATAATCTGGACGGCTTTGTTGAGATTCTTGAAAGAAATCTCCTGATAGACGCCGCCTTCTTCTCCGTCCCGGGTCCATGCCACCGGCTGGTCGAAGGTGAATTTGGCCTGGGAAGTGGCCAGGAATTTGATGAAAGGGCCGTTGTAGTTCCGGTTGATGAGAGCAGTGACAATCTGGCGCAGATCCAGGATGTTCCGGGGACTGCGGACCAGGGCCAATTCAAACAGCCCGTCGTCCAGTTTGATCTGGTTGGAATTGAGATGAATCAGACCGGCCACAGAGGTGGAGTTCATAATGCCGCCGAACACAAAATCGTCCTCCACCACGCCGCGGTCGTATTCGATTTTGGCGTGATACTGGGTGATTTTCGGCAGCCGCATCATCCCCTCCAGGACATAGGCAAAATGGCCCAGTGCCTGCTTTTCCTGCTGGGGCGTTTCGTAGCTGACGTCGGTGAAAGCGCCGAAGGCGGCCACATAGGTGAAATTGCCGTTTTCTCCGAAAGTACCCACATCGAAATCCCGGATATTTCCGCGCAGAATGCGGTTGACCGCGGCCATGATATTGTTTTTCGGCAGTCCCAGTGTGGTGGCCACATCGTTGGCGGTGCCCAGGGGAATGTATCCGATGGGCGGACGCTGCTCCTTTGGTAGCTGCACCAGACCCTCCATGGTCTCGCTTAAAGTACCGTCGCCGCCCAGACAGCAGACCAGATCATACCCGGCGGCCTCCTGGGCAATTCGGATAGCGTCACCCGGAGCACTGGTAAAGCGGAGGGTGGGAATGTAGCCGCCGTTATGCAGCGCCAGCAGCGCCTCGCCGAAATTGGTTTTATAAGCACTTTTTCCTGCCATGGGGTTGACAATAAACAGTAGTTGTTTCATCGGGGACCTCCTGTTCCGTACAATTCCACGGAAACCGTTGGGAATACTTGAAATTCAATCTTCTAAATAGTATAATATATCATTACTGCTGATTCTACAAGCCGGAATTTCCCGGCAGAAGAGGAAAGAAAGGACGAAACAAGGATGAAACGTCAGAAGATCGTCGGCATTTTTGCGGACAGCGCAGCCTTTGACGGAGCGGAATTGACCGTGATGGGTTGGGCGAGAACCATTCGGGATATGAAGAATTTTGGGTTCATTGAACTCAATGATGGCAGCTGCCATAAAAATCTGCAGGTAGTGTTTGAGCGGGAGAACCTGGCCAATTACGAGGAGATTGCCCGGCAGAATGTGGGCGCAGCTCTGATCGTGAAAGGCACTCTGGTGTGCACCCCTGACGCACCCCAGCCTTTTGAACTGAAAGCAAAGGAGATCACCGTGGAGGGCGTTTCCACCCCGGAGTATCCCTTGCAGAAAAAACGGCACAGCGTGGAGTATCTGCGGACCATTCAGCATCTGCGTCCCCGGACGAATCTGTTCTCCGCCGTGTTCCGCATCCGCAGCGTGGCGGCCATGGCTGTGCACGAATATTTCCAGAGCCGGGGCTTTGTCTATGTCCAGACCCCCATCATCACCGGCTCTGACTGCGAAGGCGCCGGCGAGATGTTCCGGGTCACCACCATCGACCCTGCCAATCCCCCGCTGAATGAGGACGGCACGGTGGACTACTCCCAGGACTTCTTCGGCAAGGCCACCAACCTGACTGTTTCCGGTCAGCTCAACTGCGAGAACTTTGCCATGGCCTTCGGCGATGTCTATACCTTCGGCCCCACCTTCCGTGCGGAAAATTCCAACACCCAGCGCCATGCGGCAGAGTTCTGGATGATTGAGCCGGAAATGGCCTTTGCCGACCTGGACGATGATCTGGAGTGCATGGAGGGCATGGTCAAGTACATTATCAACACCGTGCTGGAGCGCTGCCCTCAGGAGATGGAGTTCTGCAACAAGTTTGTGGATAAGGGCCTGCTGGATCGGCTGCACAATGTGGTCAGCAACGATTTCGGACGGGTGACTTACACTGAGGCAGTGGAGATCCTGGAAAAATCCGGCCACGCCTTCGATTACCCTGTGAAGTGGGGCATCGATTTGCAGACCGAGCACGAGCGCTATCTGACGGAAGAAGTGTTTAAAAGACCGGTGTTCGTTACCGATTACCCCAAAGACATCAAGGCGTTCTATATGCGCATGAACGACGACGGAAAGACCGTGGCCGCGGCGGACTGCCTGGTGCCCGGCATCGGAGAGATCATCGGCGGCAGCCAGCGCGAGGAGCGTCTGGATCTGCTCACCGCCCGGATGAAGGAACTGGGTCTGAAAGAAGAGGACTACTGGTGGTATCTGGATCTGCGCCGGTACGGTTCCTGCCGTCATGCTGGATTCGGCCTGGGCTTTGAGCGGATGGTCATGTACCTGACGGGCGTGAACAACATCCGGGATGTGGAACTGCATCCCAGAACGGTGGGCAACGCCGATTTCTAAGGCATTTGTGCGCCCCGGCAGGGGGCAGCTTTGCGAAGAAACATACGAATTTTGGAATACAAGGATTGATTTGATTTTATGGCGGATATGAGAAAAGAGATCGAGCGCAGACGCACCTTTGCGATCATCTCCCACCCGGACGCGGGTAAAACCACCCTGACGGAAAAACTGCTGCTGTACGGAGGCGCCATTCAGCAGGCCGGTTCGGTCAAAGGCAAGGCCACGGCACGGCACGCGGTGTCGGACTGGATGGAACTGGAAAAGCAGCGCGGCATTTCCATCACCTCTTCGGTGATGCAGTTTGAATATGACGGCTATTGCGTGAACATTTTGGACACCCCCGGCCACCAGGACTTCTCGGAAGATACGTACCGGACCCTGATGGCGGCGGACAGCGCGGTCATGGTCATCGACGCGGCAAAGGGCATCGAGCCCCAGACCCGGAAACTGTTCAAGATCTGCGCCATGCGGCATATCCCCATCTTTACCTTCATCAACAAGCTGGACCGGGAGGCCCGCAGTCCCTATGACCTGATGGAGCAGTTGGAAACGGAGTTCGGCATCGGCACCTACCCCATGAACTGGCCCATCGGCTGCGGTTCGGACTTTAAGGGCGTTTATGACCGGGAGCGGGGCGAAATTCTGGCGTTCAATGAATTTCACCGGGGACAGAGCCGCATCCAGGCCATTGAATGTTCTCTGGAAGATACGGAACGCCTGGACGAGCTGATTGGCGAGAAACTGCGCCGGGTGCTCACCGACGACATTGAACTGCTGGACGGCGCAGGATATGAGTTCGATATCGACCAGGTTCGCCAGGGAAAACTCTCCCCGGTGTTCTTCGGTTCGGCATTGAACAACTTCGGCGTGGAGCCGTTTTTGGAGAACTTCCTGAAAATGACCATGCCCCCGCTGCCCCGGGAGACCGCCGAGGAAACGGTGGACCCCTTTGCGCCTACTTTCTCGGCCTTTGTCTTTAAAATCCAGGCCAACATGAACAAGGCGCACCGGGACCGGATTGCATTTATGCGCATCTGCTCGGGCAAATTTGAGCGGGATAAGGAATATTACCATGTCCAGGGCGGCAAGGCCCTCCGCCTGGCCCAGCCACAGCAGCTGATGGCCGATGACCGGGCCATTATTGACGAGGCCTACGCCGGAGATATCATCGGTGTGTTCGACCCCGGCATTTTCTCCATCGGCGACACGGTCTGCGACAAGAGCTGCAAGGTGCAGTTCGAGGGAATTCCCACCTTTGCTCCGGAGCATTTCTCCGCCATCGAACGGACGGATACCATGAAACGGAAACAGTTTGAAAAGGGCATTGCACAGATCGCCCAGGAGGGCGCCATTCAGATTTTCCATGAGCCGTATACCGGTGTGGAAGAAGTGATTGTGGGCGTGGTGGGCGTACTGCAGCTGGAAGTGCTGGAGTATCGGCTGAAAACGGAGTACGGTGTGGACATCCGCCGGCGGGATCTGAGCTATGAGCATGTGCGCTGGATTGTGGGGGAGAATGTGAAACCCTCGGATCTGAACCTGACTTCCGATACCAAGTGGGTGCAGGACTTCAAAGGCCGGAACCTGCTGCTGTTTACCAACCCCTGGAACATCACCTGGGCGCTGGAAAAGAATCCGGGCCTGGAACTGATGGAGTTCAGCAAAAACTAACGGCTGCCTGTGCGCCCGGGAAGATGCCCGGGAACCGATCATGCAGCAATCCAATCGGACGGCACCGCAATGGGTGCCGTCCGATTTTTCATTGAAAGGATCTCCATGTATTATCACAGTCTGAACGAGGAAATGAAGGCCCGATACGGCCGAAAATTTTATAAATTGTCTTTGGACGGAGGAATGACCTGTCCCAACCGGGACGGAACAGTGGGCAGCCGGGGCTGTCTGTTCTGTTCCGGGGCAGGAGAGTTTGCGGAGGACAGCCGGGATGGCTTGGATGCCCAAATTGCCCGGGCAAAGGCTCGGGTGGCGGGAAAACTCAAGGGGGAAGTGGGCTATATTGCCTATTTTCAGAGTTTCACCAATACTTATGCTCCGGCGTCCCGTCTGCGGGAACTGTATCTTCCGGTGGTGCAGCGCCCGGATATCCAGATTTTGGACATTGCCACGCGCCCGGACTGCCTGGGGGAAGAGGTACTGGAGGTTTTGGAGGAACTGAACCGGATCAAACCCCTGTGGGTGGAATTGGGATTGCAGACCATTCATCCGGAAACGGCCCGTCTGATCCGCCGGGGATACGATCTGGAGTGTTTTGACCGGGCGGTGGCGGCGCTGCGGGAGCGGGGGATTGAAGTCATTGTCCACCAGATTCTGGGTCTGCCCGGGGAGGGGGCGGAGCAAATGTATGCGACCGCCGATTATATTGCCCACGCCGGCGTCCAAGGGGTGAAATTCCATCTGCTCCATGTACTCCGGGGCACCGATTTGGCGGCGCTGTATGAGCGGGGAAACTGTCCTGTGCTGACGATGGAAGACTATTTTTCCCTGCTCATGGGCTGTATTGCCCGGATGCCCCGGGAGATGGTCATTCATCGGCTCACCGGGGATGGGGACAAGCGTACCCTGCTGGCACCGCTGTGGAGCGGGGACAAAAAGCGGGTGCTCAATGCCATGCAGGCTGCCTTTCGGGCAGCAGATCTGGAGCAGGGCAGTCTCTTCTGCCTGTGACGGAAAAGGGAAATGTTTTTATAGCGCGGACACTTCTGACCCACTCTTTGACAAATCAGCCGATTTTCTTTGGAAAATCGGCTTTTCTCTCTTTACATTTGAACAGAAGTGTTGTAAAATTTGAAAGGATATAAGATCGGTCTGTGGGAAAATTCCGGGTTCATTTGTCCGCGTATCGCGGTCAAACAGAACGGCGCAGATCGGTCCCCTGTATGTGTCTTATCTTATTATGGGAGGAACTACAATGGCGAAGAACAAAATCTTCAAAACGATGGATGGTAACGAAGCCGCCGCATATGTGTCTTACGCATTTACGGAAGTGGCAACGATCTACCCCATCACCCCGTCCAGCCCCATGGCTGACCACGTGGACGAGTGGGCTGCCAACGGCAAGAAAAACCTGTTTGGCCAGCCTGTGAAACTGATGGAGCTGCAGGCAGAATCCGGCGCAGCCGGTGCAATGCACGGCGCTCTGGAAACCGGCTCTCTCACCAGCACCTACACTGCATCTCAGGGTCTGCTGCTGATGATCCCCCCCATGTACCGCATGGCCGGATCTATGCTCCCCGGCGTGATGCATGTTTCCGCTCGTACTGTGGGTACCCACTCTGTCTCTATTTTCGGCGATCATTCCGACGCCATGGCTTGCCGTCAGACCGGCTTTGCACAGCTGTGCTCCGCCAGCGTGCAGGAATGCATGGATCTGGCTGCTGTGGCACACCTGTCTGCCATCAAGGGCAGCATCCCCTTCATGCACTTCTTTGACGGTTTCCGTACTTCTCACGAACAGCAGAAGATCGAAGTATGGGATTACGATGATCTCAAAGAAATGGTTGACTGGGACGCGCTCAAGAGATTCAAGCAGAACGCGCTGAATCCGAACCACCCGCATACGATGGGCTCTGCAGAGCAGCCGGAAACTTTCTTCCAGCACAGAGAAGCCTGCAACACCGCCTATCTGGAAACACCGGACCTCGTCAACAAATATATGGAAATGGTCAATGCCAAGATCGGTACGGACTATAAACCGTTCAACTACTATGGCGCACCGGACGCAGAGGAAATCATCGTCGCGATGGGTTCCGTCTGTGAATGTGCGGAAGAGCTGATCGACTATCTGAACGCAAGAGGTAAGAAGGTCGGTATCATCGAAGTACATCTTTACAGACCATGGTCCACCAAGTACTTATTGAACGTCATGCCGGAAACCGTCAAGAAGATCGCGGTTCTCGACAGAACCAAGGAACCGGGCGGTACCGGCGAGCCGTTATACTTAGACGTCGTCACCGCACTGCGCGGCACGAAATTCGAAAGCTGCCTGATCTGCGGCGGTCGTTACGGTCTGGGCTCCAAGGACGTACAGCCGGGCGATGTGCTGGCCGTATACGAAAACCTGTGGAGTGATGCACCGAAGAAAGAATTCACGATTTCCATCACAGACGATGTGACCAACCTTTCCATCCACGGCTCCGAGAATCCGGACGTTGCACCGAAGGGAACGAAGGCTTGCAAATTCTGGGGTCTGGGTGCTGACGGTACCGTAGGTGCAAACAAGAACTCCGTTAAGATCATCGGTGACCATACCGATATGAAAGCCCAGGCATACTTCCAGTATGACTCCAAGAAGTCCGGCGGCGTGACCATTTCTCACTTGAGATTCGGCAACGAACCGATCCGTTCGACCTATTATGTCAAACAGGCTGACTTCGTTGCATGTCACAACGAAGCTTATCTGTACAAGTACGAAATGGTACAGGACGTCAAGCCGGGCGGCTTCTTCCTGCTCAACTGCACATGGTCCGATGAAGAGCTCGAAGAGAAATTACCGGGCAAGGTCAAGAGATACATCGCACAGAACAATGTACAGTTCTATACCTGCGACGCAGTGACCATGGCAAAAGAGATCGGTCTGGGCGCACGCAGAACGAACTCCATCCTGCAGGCTGCTTTCTTCAAGTTGGCTGACATCATTCCGATCGAGGAAGCGGAAGGCTACATGAAGGATGCAATCGCAAAGACATATAAGAAAAAAGGTCAGGACATCGTAGACATGAACTGCAAGGCAGTCGATGCGGGTCTGAACCATATCCATAAAGTAGAGGTTCCGGAAAGCTGGAAGAACGCAGAAGACGATGCGCCGGCAGCGCCGCTGGCAGGCAGAGACAAGCTGCACACAGAATTCTTAAACGACATTCTGGTACCGACTGCGAACCTGACCGCCGACAACGTTCCGGTTTCCAAGTTTATGGATACCGTAACCGGTATGATGCCTGCAGGTACCGCGGCTTACGAAAAGCGTGGCATCGCTGCAGATCTGCCGCACTGGAACGTCAAGAACTGTATGCAGTGTAACTGGTGTGCAAGCGTTTGTCCGCACGCTGTCGTGCGTCCGTTCGTGATGACCGCAGAAGAGGCAGCAGGCGTTGCGGACGCAGTACCGATGAAGGGCGCGAAGGACAAGAAGTTCACACTCGGCTGGTCTCTGATGGACTGCACAGGCTGCGGTTCCTGCGCAGAGGTATGTCCGGCGAGAAATAAAGCGATTACCATGGCTCCGGCAGAAGAACACTTCATGCACGCAGCACAGGCAAAATTCGACAAGCTATATCAAGAAGTTGACGAAAAAGAAACGCCGTTCAAGGAAAACACCGTCAAGGGTGCGCAGATCAATACACCACTCATGGAATTCTCCGTCGCTTGTCCGGGCTGCGGTGAAACGCCTTACGCGAAGCTGGTAACCCAGTTGTTCGGTGACCGCATGTTCATCGCGAATGCGACAGGCTGCTCCTCCATTTGGGGCGCTTCCGCTCCGGCGACGCCGTATACCGTCAACAAAGAGGGCAGAGGTCCTGCTTGGGCGAACTCCCTGTTCGAGGATAACGCGGAATTCGGTTTCGGTATGGCGACCTCCGTCAATGCGAGAAGAAACGAATTGAAATCCGCAGTCGAAAGACTGTATGACGCTGTCGGCGTGCCGGCAAAGGCATGGGTGGCTTCGATGCACGACGGCAAAACCTCCAGAACAACCGGAGAAATTCTGTTGGAGGAAGCGAAGAAGCTTGCGGATACCAATGCAGACGCGAAATACGTCGTTGAAAACGCCGACCTGCTGACCAAACCATCCATGTGGATTTTCGGCGGCGACGGCTGGGCTTACGATATCGGCTACGGCGGTCTGGATCACGTCATCGCATCCGGCGAAGACGTCAACATCATGGTATTCGATACCGAGGTATATTCCAATACAGGCGGTCAGGCATCCAAATCCACACCGGTCGGCGCAGTCGCAAAATTCGCGGCTTCCGGTAAGGCAGTCAAGAAAAAAGACCTCGCGCAGATTGCGATGGCTTACGGCTATGTCTATGTGGCGCAGATTGCGATGGGCGCGAACCCGGAACAGACACTCAGAGCAATTCGTGAAGCGGAAAGCTATCATGGTCCTTCCCTGATCATCGCTTACGCGCCTTGTATCAACCATGGTGTCAAAGCCGGCATGAACAAGTCCATGCTCGAAATGAAGAAGGCAGTCAGAGCCGGATACTGGAACCTGTTAAGATACAATCCGGAGCTGGAAGCGAAGGGCGAAAATCCGCTGTCCGTTGACTCCGCTGCACCGACAGAATCCTACAGAGACTTCATCATGGGCGAGGTTCGTTACAACTCCCTGAAGCTCGGATTCCCGGAGAGAGCAGAAAAACTCTTCGAAAAGGGCGAAGAATACGCGATGGAAAGATATAAAGAGCTGAAGCACCGTCAGGACAGCTTCGGCAAGTAGGGAAAGGAGGATGAACAACCATGAAAAGATTTGAAGTTACCTGGAAAAGAAGACTGAACCACAATATGGTCTGGCTGAAGATCTATGCGCCTCTGGTCGCAAAACACGCGAAACCGGGACAATTTATCATCCTCAGAACAGATGAATTCGGTGAAAGAATCCCGCTGACGATGGCAGGACATAATGAAGAGGACGGCACCATCGATTTAATCTACGCGGCAGTCGGCAGAACCACCATGCTGATGGATCAGCTGGAAGTGGGCGACTGCTTTGCGGATATCGTAGGACCTTTGGGCAAGCCGACCCATATGGACGGACTCAAGAGAGTCTGCGTGGTCGGCGGCGGTACCGGCAATGCGCTCGCGTATCCGCTGGCCTGCGGCATGCACAAGCATGACGTGGAAACTGTGATGATCGCCGGTTTCAAGACCAAAGATCTGGTCATTTTGGAAGAGGAATTCCGCGCGGGCGTTGACGAGCTGTATGTGATGACCGATGACGGCAGCTACGGCGAAAAAGGGTTCACGACCGCGAAGCTGGAAGAACTGATTCAGGCGGGCGAAAAATTCGATGAAGTCATCGCCGTCGGACCGCCGATGATGATGAAGTTCACCTGCCAGATTGCGGAAAAATATGGAATCCACTCCGTTGCTTCCCTGACCGCGTACATGATCGACGGTACCGGTATGTGCGGCGGCTGCAGATGCAAGATCGGCGGCGAAGATAAATTCGTATGCGTGGACGGTCCGGAATTCGACGGTGCGCTGGTCGACTGGGATGATCTGATCAGAAGATCGGCATACTACAAAGACCAGGAAGCCGAAGACCGCGCGCACGTATGCAGATTAACAGGAGGTGTTCGTTATCATGATTAATTTGGTACATCAGCAGAACCCGATGCCGGAACAGAAGCCGGAAGTCAGAAACCAAAATTTCCTGGAAGTCTGCACAGGCTATACAGAAGATCAGGCGATCCGCGAAGCGATGCGCTGCTTAAGATGCCGCAAGAAGCCTTGCGTGTCCGGATGTCCGGTCAATATTAAAATTCCGCTGTTCATCGCAAAAGTGGCAGAGGGAGATTTTGAAGCGGCTTACGAGATTATTACTGAGGACAGCTCCCTGCCTGCAATCTGCGGACGTGTCTGCCCGCAGGAAAACCAGTGTCAGGGCGAATGTGTGCATGGCAAGAAGGGCGAACCGGTTGCGATCGGCAGACTGGAACGCTTCGTCGCGGACTGGCACGCGGCAAACTTCGGCGATGAGGAAATCAAACCGGTGGAAGGCAACGGTCACAAGGTTGCCATCATCGGCGCGGGCCCTGCGGGACTTGCCTGCGCGGGCGATCTGGTAAACAAGGGCTATGCGGTTACCGTTTACGAAGCGCTGCACAAGACCGGCGGCGTACTGGTTTACGGTATCCCGCAGTTCCGTCTGCCGAAAGAAATCGTCGCACAGGAGGTTGCGAAGCTGGAAGCCAAGGGCGTGAAATTCGTGACAGACGCAGTAGCGGGTCGTGCATTTACGGTTGATGAGCTGATGAAAGAAGGCGGCTATGAATCCGTATTCATCGGCACAGGCGCGGGACTTCCGTCCTTCATGAACATTCCAGGCGAAAACTACATCGGTGTTTGCTCCGCGAACGAATATCTGACGCGTATCAACCTGATGAAGGCTTATCTGCCGGAATACGATACACCGATCATGCACGGTGACAAGATTGCCATCGTCGGCGGCGGCAACGTGGCGATGGACGCGGCAAGATGCGCGAAACGTATGGGCGCTTCTGAGGTTTACATCATCTACAGAAGATCCCTCGCGGAGCTTCCGGCAAGAGCAGAAGAAGTACATCACGCGATGGAGGAGGGCATCATCTTCAAGCTTCTGAACAATCCGGTCCAGATCCTCGGCGATGAGACCGGCCACGTCAGAGCCATCGAATGTGTGGAAATGGAACTCGGCGAGCCGGACGCTTCCGGCAGAAGAAAACCGATCGTCAAGGAGGGCTCCAACTTCGAGATTCCGGTCGATATGGTCATCATGTCCATCGGTACCAAGCTGAACACGCTGATCCTTGACACCACTGATCATTTGGAGGCAAACAAGAAAGGCGGCATCGGCACAGACGACGGCGCAGCGACCAACCGCGAAGGCATCTTCGCAGGCGGCGACGCGGTTACCGGCGCGGCAACGGTCATCAAGGCGATGGGCGCAGGCAAAACTGCGGCTGCGAGCATTGATGCGTACCTGAGCAGCAAATAATCCATAAATAGTTAACAAAATAACAAAGAAAAACGGCTGTCCTCGTGACAGCCGTTTTTGATGCGATTTTTGTGCCAAATTGTGAGTATTTTGTACGCATTTAGACAATGTTAAGAAATTGTGTAAAATTGAATTTTTATTGTTTTTTCAAATCGTGATCTGGGGTAATATAGTATAAGGGGGAAAATTTTCGATTTGAGAAATATGCTAAGATAAGGAGGCAGCAAAAGTGTTTACAGAAGAATTACAGACGATCAGACAGGCAGAAGAACAGGCCGATGCGCTGAGAAGAGACGCGAAGGCTGAAGCCGCGAAGCTGATCAAGGATGCAAACACGAAAGCCGGCAAAATGGCAGACGAAGCAGAAACGAAAGCAAAGGAATGCTACGAGGCTTTTCTTGCAGAGGGACAGCAGACCGCGCAGGCGCAGTATGAAGCAGCTATCGCGGACGCCGAGAAGCTTTGCGTGAAAATGGAAGCAGAAGCCGGCGAAAAGCAGGACCGAATTGTTAAATTCATAGCAGAAAGGATCGTGAAGTCAAGTGGCAATTGTTAAGATGCAGAAAGTCTGCGTCATTGGACTTGACCGCGAAAAGGAGGAGTTCATCAGCCGTCTGATGGATTTCGGTGTGGTGGAGCTGACCGACCAGACCGCAAAGCTTTCGGACGAGATCTGGGCTGAGAATGTGACTGCGGATGAGAGCCGCGACAAGACTGCAAGGCTGGAGGAAAAGATCAGCCGCGCGAATCTTGCGCTGGAGGTCATCGAAAAGTACGGAGATCTGAAACAGCCGCTGTTTGCGACACGCAGACGGGTTTCCGCGCAGAGCATGAAACGCCTGATGGCGGACGCACAGGAGGCGTTTGCCGGACAGGTGGAAGACATTCTGAACCTGAACGATCGGCTCAACGCGCTCAATGAGCGCAAGAACAAATTGGAGCAGGATGAAGCTTCTCTGACAGCCTGGCAGGCTTACGACCTTCCGCTGGAACTGACCGGCACCAAAACAACACTGGTGCAGACCGGGGTGCTCCCGATGGGAATGGACACCGATGCGCTGGCAGGCGCACTGGCAGGACAGGCGGAAACGGACGGCACAGTGTTCAAAATCGTTCATACGGACAAGGATCTGTATTATGCGGCGATTCTGATGCTGGCAGAGCAGGCAGCCGATGTGCAGACGATTTTAAAGCAATACGGTTTTTCACAAGTGACCTTCAAGGATATGGAGGGCACAGCAGGCGAGAACCTTATACGGATTCATGGGGAAAAAGATGTATTAAGGGCAGAGTATGCACAGGCAGCGAAGGAGGCTGCCGCAAAATCCGCGTGCAAAGCAGATATCGAGGCATATGCCGACATGCTGACCATCGCGGCTGACAAAGAAAAAATCAAAACAAAACTACTGAAAACCAAACGGACCTTTTTCTTAGAAGGATGGATTCCTGAACGCTGCATGAAAAAAGCGGCGGAGCTTCTGGATGCGCACGAATGCTATTATGCGTTCCGCAAGCCGGAAGCGGAGGAAGAAGTTCCGGTGCTCTTGGAGAACAAGAGCTTCTTCAGACCGACGGAGGCGATCACCGAGATGTACTCGCTGCCGAGCTATTGGGGATTTGACCCGACCTCCATCTACGCGCTGTTCTATATCGTTTTCTTCGGTATGATGTTCAGTGACGCGGGCTACGGTCTGTTGATGGCGATCGGATGCTTCGTGATCCTCAAAAAATTCGATCTCGAAGGAACGACCTGGAAGATGATACGCTTGTTCTTCTATTGCGGCATTTCCACCTTTGTGTGGGGCGCGCTGTTCGGCGGATGGTTTGGCGATGTGGTGACGGTGTTCTCAAGCACCTTCCTCGGTAAAGCCGCGGAGCTGAAACCGCTTTGGTTCAATCCGCTTGACGACCCGATGAAGCTTTTGATCCTGTCGCTGATCCTGGGTGTGCTCCACCTGTTTATCGGTATGGGGATCCAGGCCTATATGGAGATAAAGGATGGCAAGTGGATGGACGCGATCTGCGGAGAAGGCGTCTGGTATCTGACGATTCTCGGACTGGCAGCCCTTTTGGGCGGCAGCACGCAGGGCATCGACGCCCTCGGCGCAGCCGGCAAGTGGATGTCGATCATCGGCGCGGCAGGGGTCCTGATCGCAGGCGCGAGAGGCAAAAAAGGCATCGGGATGCTGACGGGTGCTTTCGCGAACCTGTACAATATCACCAGCTGGCTTTCGGACATCCTGTCCTACGCGAGACTGCTCGCGCTGGGACTGGCGACCGGCGTCATCGCACAGGTCGTCAACACGATGGGCTCGCTGTTTGGCGGCGGTATCGCAGGACTGGTGCTGTTCGTGCTGATTTTTGCGGTCGGTCACGCAATCAACTTTGCGATCAACATGCTGGGTGCATTCATACATTCGGCAAGACTGCAGTATGTGGAATTCTTCGGGAAGTTCTATGTCGACGGCGGCGAACCGTTCGACCCGTTCCGCAAGAAAACCAAGTATATCCGTTTTGAAAACGAAGAGTAGAAGAATCACAGGAGGAAATATTATGTTCTTTGAATATATTGACGGAAATTCGTTAGCAATTTTAGGCGCAGCCATCGCAGCGCTGGCAGGCATCGGCTCCGCTATGGGCGTGGGCATCGCAGGGCAGGCCGCTTCCGGCGTTGTTGCGGAAGACCCGAAGAAATTCGGTAAAACCATCATCTTACAGGCACTGCCGGGTACGCAGGGTATCTATGGTCTGATCATCGCTTTCCTGATTATGGTCAAGATCGGTCTGCTCAGCGGCAGCATGATCGAGCTGAGCGCATCGCAGGGCTTCTATTTCTTATGCGCGGGCATTCCGATCGGTGCAGTCGGCATCTGGTCGGGTATCGCACAGGGCAAGGCGGCGGCTGCTGCACTGCAGCTGACTGCAAAGAGACCGGATCAGATGGTAAAGGGTATCATCTATACCGCGATGGTGGAAACCTATGCGATCTTCGCGCTGCTGGTCTCCGTACTGATCTGGCTGAGAATACCGGTATAAAGGGATCCTTACAATACCGGAATGCCGGAATACCGATGGAAAGGCAGATAAAAATATGAGTATAGAAAAGATTACATCCAAGATTTTGGGAGATGCCGAGACCGAGCGTGATCTCCTGCTGGCGGATGCGAGAGCCCAGAGCGATGCTGTGCTTGCCGAAGCAGAAAAGCAGGCGGCGATGCTGCTGGCGGATGCAGCGCAAAGAGGTGAAATCGAGAAGCAGAAGATCATCACGCGCCGTAAGTCCGTTGCCGACATCGACTGCCGCAAAGTTTTACTGGCAAAGAAACAGGAAATGATCGAGGCTTGCTTTGCGCGTGCCATCGATGAGATCACAGCCATGCCGGAGGCAGCGTACATCGCGTTGCTGGTCAATCTCGGCAAAGCGTCCGGCACCAAGACGGGCGAGCTGATCTTTAACGATCGCGAAAAACAGAGCATCGCGGAGAAGGTCTGCGGTGCGCTGAATGAAGCAATCTCCGGCGGCAGCTTTGCAGTCAGTGAAAAAACGGGCAGCATGCGCGGCGGTTATCTTCTGACAGCAGACCGGACAACCATCAACAATACGGTGGAAGCGCTGGTTGCTGAGGCAAAGACCGCATTGACCGCAGAGGTGGCGAAACAGTTGTTTCCCGCAGATTAAAAGGGAGTGCGAATATGAGTAAGCAAAAAGCAGAATTATACGCGTTTTCTTGCAGTATGATCCGCGCGAACGAGAAAACCCTGCTGACCACGCAGGATCTGGAGCGCTTGATGGATGCCGGTGATATGCAGCAGGCTTTGCATATTTTGACGGAATTCGGTTACGGAGACGGCAAAGAGCTCGAAGATCCGCGCGGATTTGAGGGCATACTTGCCAAAGAAATGCACAGAGTCAGCGAACTGGTATTTTCACTGGCGGCATCGAAAGCGGAGGTCGAACTGTTCCGTCTGCCGCAGGACTATCACAACCTGAAGGTGCTGCTCAAGGCAGAGGCGCTCGGCACAGACCCTGCGCCGCTGATGACAGGCGGCGGCAACATCCCGCCGGATAAACTGCTGGACAGGATACGTGAACGCAATTTCATCATGCTGGATCTGGAAATGCAGCATGGCTTTGCGGATGCCTCCGAGCTTTATGCCAAGAGCGGCGACCCGCAGGAGATCGATCTGGTACTGGATCGCGCCTGCTACGCACAGATGCAGCGCATGGCAGAGGTCTGCGAAAATCCGTTTATTGCGGATTATTGCGCGCTGGAAGTCGATCTTCTGAACTGCAGAGCCTTTGTCAGACTGCGTGAGGTCGGTAAGCCATGGAATTTCTTCCAAAAGGTTTTCCTGCCGGGCGGCACGCTCAATGAGCAGCTGTTCACCGGCAATTACGAGGAGCCTTATCCGCAGTTTGCGGATCGCGTGGCGCCGTTTGGATTCGGCGAATTGTTCAGCCGCGGGGCTGTGGCAGCTGCGAACACCGGACAGTTCACGCTGCTCGAAAAGCTTTGCGATGACAGACGCATACATTTTCTGAAGGACGCGCACTATGTGACCTTCGGACCGGAACCGATCGCGGCGTTCTATCTCGCCAAGGAAAGCGAAAACAAGAATCTGCGGATGATCCTGACCGGCAAGCTGGTCGGCACAGATCCCGCAGTCATCAAAGAAAGATTGAGGGAGACCTATGTATAAGATCGGCGTGATCGGCGACAGGGAAAGTATTCTCGGCTTCAGAGCCGTAGGGCTTACGGTTTTCCCTTGTGATGAGGCCGAAGAAGCAAAAAAAATATTAAAACAGATTGCAAAGGATGACTTCGCGATTATCTATGTGACAGAGGAGCTCTATCAGTACATGGGCGAAGAAATCAAAGCATATGTAGACCTGCGGCTGCCGGCTGTGATCCCGATTCCGAGCAAGGACGGGACTCTGGGCATCGGTATGCAGAATGTACGCAGCGCGGTAGAGCGCGCCGTAGGTGCAGACATCCTTTTTGGAGGTGAAGCAAAATGAGTCAAGGAAAAGTTGTAAAAGTATCCGGACCGCTGGTCATCGCTTCCGGCATGGAAGAGGCGAACATGTTCGACGTGGTACACGTCGGTGAGCAGGGTCTGATCGGAGAAATTATCGAAATGCGTGGAGACAGAGCCTCCATTCAGGTATATGAAGAGACCGCAGGGCTGGGACCGGGCGCTCCGGTCGTATCCACAGGCGCACCATTGTCCGTAGAACTGGGGCCGGGACTGATTGAGACCATGTACGACGGTATTCAAAGACCGCTGGAGGAAATGGTAGCGGCTGTCGGTCCGAACATTACCCGCGGCATCAAGGTACCGGCGCTGTCCCGCACCAAGAAGTGGCACTTCGAGCCGTGCGTGCGTACCGGAGAGACTGTGGAAGCGGGCGATATCATCGGTACCGTGCAGGAAACGGTGGTTGTCGAGCAGAAGATCATGGTGCCTTACGGGGTATCCGGCACTGTCATCGCCATCGAATCCGGTGCATTTACTGTGGATGAAACGGTATGCCGCCTGCGCCTTGCGGACGGCAGTATGCGGGAGCTGACCTTAATGCAGAAGTGGCCGGTCCGCCGCGGTAGACCATACAAAGAAAAATTAGTGCCGGAAATGCCGCTGATCACCGGGCAGCGCGTCATCGACACGTTTTTCCCGATCGCTAAGGGCGGCGTGGCAGCGGTTCCGGGGCCGTTCGGCTCCGGTAAGACGGTCGTGCAGCATCAGCTCGCAAAATGGGCGGATGCCGACATCGTCGTTTACATCGGCTGCGGCGAACGCGGCAACGAAATGACAGACGTACTGATGGAGTTTCCGGAGCTGAATGACCCGCGTACCGGAGAATCGCTGATGAAGCGGACGGTCTTGATCGCCAACACCTCCGATATGCCGGTTGCTGCGCGTGAAGCATCCATTTATACCGGCATCACCATCGCGGAATATTTCAGAGACATGGGATACTCCGTCGCGTTGATGGCGGACTCGACCTCTCGCTGGGCGGAGGCGCTGCGTGAAATGTCCGGTCGTCTGGAGGAAATGCCGGGTGAAGAGGGCTACCCTGCGTATCTGGGTTCCCGTCTGGCGCAGTTCTATGAGCGCGCGGGCAGAACGATCTCCTTGGGTAAGGAAGGACGCCTGGGTGCACTGTCAGCCATCGGTGCTGTATCGCCGCCGGGCGGTGATATTTCCGAGCCGGTATCACAGGCAACCCTGCGTATCGTCAAGGTATTCTGGTGTCTGGATTCCTCGCTGGCCTATAAGCGTCATTTCCCTGCCATCAACTGGCTGCAGAGCTATTCTCTGTATGTGGATAAATTACAGGAATGGTACGAAAAGAACGTGGCTAAGGACTTCCCGAAGCTGCGGCAGCAGGCACTGCATCTCTTGCAGGAAGAGGCAGAGCTGAATGAGATCGTGCAGCTCGTCGGCGTGGATTCCCTGTCCTTTACCGACCGTCTGAAGCTGGAAACCGCCAAGTCCATTCGTGAGGACTATCTGCACCAGAACGCGTTCCACGAGATCGACACCTTCACCTCGACCACGAAGCAGTATCTGCTGCTCAAGATGATCCTGGGCTGGCACGAAGCTGCTGTCAAGACGGTTTCCGAAGGCGGCGCCTTTAAGAAGATCGTCGAAATGGGCGCACGAGAGCAGATCGGTCGTTTCAAATATGTAGAAGAAGCCCAAATGCAGGAGCAGTATGAAGCGATCCTTGCGGACATGACTGCGGAATTTGATGAAATCGCACAGAAGGAGGAGCAGCTCGCATGATGAAGGAATACAAAACAATCAGTGAAGTCGTAGGACCACTGATGCTCGTCAAAGACGTCGAAAATGTCACCTATGATGAGCTGGGAGAGATCCTGCTGCCGACCGGAGAAAAGAGACTCTGCAAGGTACTGGAGGTCAACGGCTCGAACGTGCTGGTGCAGCTGTTTGAAAGTGCTGCCGGGATCAACCTCAAGGAAAGCACAGTGCGTTTCCTCGGACATGGCACGCAGCTGGCGGTATCGCCGGATATGCTCGGTCGCGTGTTCGACGGGATGGGACGCCCGAAGGACGGCGGTCCGGCACTGATCGCTGAAAAATATCTGGATATCAACGGTCTGCCGATGAATCCGGCTGCTCGTGACTATCCATCGGAATTTATCCAGACCGGTGTATCGGCGATAGACGGTCTGAACACTCTGGTCAGAGGACAGAAGCTGCCGATTTTCTCAGCCTCCGGTCTGCCGCACGCAGACCTCGCAGCGCAGATCGCGCGTCAGGCGAAGGTCAGAGGCAGTGAGGGCAATTTTGCGGTCGTATTTGCGGCCATTGGTATTACGCATGAAGAAGCGGAATTCTTCGCTTCCGATTTCCGCCGTACCGGTGCGATCGACAGAACGGTGCTTTTCATGAATCTGGCGAACGACCCGGCGGTAGAGCGTATCGCGACCCCGCGTATGGCGCTGACTGCAGCGGAATATCTGGCATTTGATCTCGGTATGCATGTGCTGGTCATCTTGACCGATATCACCAACTATGCCGAGGCGCTACGCGAGGTATCCGCAGCGCGTAAGGAAGTGCCGGGACGCCGCGGCTATCCGGGCTATCTGTATACGGACCTTGCGACGATGTATGAAAGAGCCGGACGGAAGAAGGGCTTTGACGGCTCCATCACCATGATCCCGATCCTAACGATGCCAGAAGAAGATAAGACCCACCCGATTCCTGACCTGACCGGTTATATCACAGAGGGACAGATCATTCTCAGCAGAGAATTATACCGTAAAGGGCTCAAGCCGCCGATCGATGTACTGCCGTCTCTGTCCAGACTCAAGGATAAGGGTATCGGTAACGGCAAGACGCGAGAGGACCATGCCGACACGATGAACCAGCTGTTTGCGGCTTACGCGCGCGGCAAGGAATGTCTGGAGCTGGTCACCATCTTAGGTGAAGCGGCGCTGACCGAGGTGGACCTGATGTATGCGAAGTTCTCGCAGGCCTTTGAGAAAGAATACGTCTCGCAGGGCTACGATACCGACCGCACCATCGAGGAAACGCTGGACATCGGCTGGAAGCTGCTGGCGATGCTGCCGAAGAGCGAGCTGAAACGTATCAAGGACGCGTATATCGAGAAGTATCTCACAGTGTGAGAAAGGAAACGAAATGGAACGGTTAAATGTAAATCCAACTAGAATGATGCTCACCTCTTTGAAGAAGCGTTTGGCAACGGCGCAGCGCGGGCACAAGTTGCTCAAGGATAAGCGTGACGAGCTGATGAAGGGCTTCCTGGAGCTTGCGCGGGAGAACAAGGTGCTCCGCGAGCAGGTGGAGGAAGCGCTGGCTGATGTTTACGGCAGCTTTTCGATTGCCGGGGCGGTCATGAGCAAAGAAGTCATGGAAGAGGCGCTGATGTTCCCGAAACAGGGCGTTGCGCTGACCGTCGGCAGCAAGAACGTCATGAGCGTGGATGTACCGCGCTTTGGCTTTGAAACAACAGCCGCCGATGCGTCGGACATTTATCCTTACGGCTACGCGTCGACCTCCGGTGAGCTGGACTCTGCGATCAAGGACCTCGCTGATATTTTCCCGATCATGTTGGAATTGGCGGCAAAGGAAAAGGAAGCGCAGATGCTGGCAGCGGAGCTGGAGCGG
>ENA-ORTY01000200-ORTY01000200.1-human-gut-metagenome-genome-assembly--contig:-NODE-200-length-80248-cov-8.292981_pt1 | contig 80248 bp, 67 predicted proteins | sample MGYA00241917_ERZ509198 | MGnify/ENA primary metagenome ERZ509198 (study PRJEB26280, sample SAMEA2338857) | human gut metagenome | biome: human gut; feature: human-associated habitat; material: faeces...
TAGATACCAATATATTTCAAGATAAGACGGCGGTTTACTATACGTTGGGGTGCAAGCTGAATTTCTCGGAGACCTCGACTATCGGTAAGATCCTGCGGGAGGCAGGAGTGCGTACGGCACGCAAAGGAGAGAAAGCGGATATATGTGTGGTAAACACCTGTTCGGTCACCGAGGTGGCCGATAAGAAATGCCGCCAGGCCATTCATCGGCTGGTGAAGCAGCATCCGGGCGCTTTTGTGGTGGTGACGGGATGTTATGCCCAGTTGAAGCCGGATGTGGTGGCAAAGATAGAAGGTGTGGATGTTGTGCTTGGGGCGGAACAGAAGAAAGACCTGCTCCGGTATCTGGGTGATTTGCAGAAGCATGAAACGGGTGAAGCCTATACTTCCGCTTTGAAGGATATCCGTTCGTTTGCTCCGTCGTGTTCGCGTGGCGACCGCACCCGTTTTTTCCTGAAAGTACAGGACGGTTGCGACTATTATTGCTCCTATTGCACCATTCCCTTTGCCAGAGGACGCAGTCGCAACGGAAGCGTTGCTTCTTTGGTGGAACAGGCTCGTCAGGCGGCAGCCGAAGGCGGAAAGGAGATTGTGCTGACGGGGGTCAATATCGGTGATTTCGGCAAGACGACGGGAGAGACTTTCTTTGATCTGGTCAAGGCATTGGATGAGGTGGAAGGCATCGAACGTTACCGCATATCTTCCATTGAGCCTAATCTGCTGACGGACGAAATCATAGAGTTCGTGTCCCGTTCCAAGCGGTTCATGCCCCACTTCCACATCCCGTTGCAGTCGGGCAGCGATGAAGTGCTGAAGCTGATGCGCAGACGGTATGACACAGCACTTTTTGCTTCTAAGGTGAAGAAGATAAAGGAAGTGATGCCCGACGCGTTTATCGGAGTGGACGTGATTGTGGGCACGCGTGGGGAGACGGAAGAGTATTTTGAACAGGCATACCGCTTCATTCAGGGGCTGGATGTGACGCAACTTCATGTGTTCAGCTATTCCGAACGTCCGGGTACGCAGGCCTTGAAAATAGAGCATGTGGTATCCTCCGAGGAAAAACACAGACGCAGCCAGCTTCTGCTGGAATTGTCGGAGGAAAAAACGCGTTCGTTCTATGCGCGCCATATCGGACAGACGATGCCCGTTCTCTTGGAACGCTCCAAGCCGGGGACGCCGATGCATGGCTTCACTCCGAACTACATCCGGGTGGAGGTTCCGCACGATGATGCGCTGGACAACCGCGTGGTTCCGGCGCGTATGGGAGAGTTCAATGAAGACGGTACGGCTCTTCTGGGTCTGTTGGGCGATGCCGGCGGCCGGTAGCTGACAGACGTAATTAATGATCGGAATTAGTAATTTGAAATTGACAGAGTGAAATCAAGATTAATCTATTGGCTGACTTATGCCGGTATGTGGCTGTTGGCGTTATTGCCTTTCAGGGCGCTTTATGTGCTGTCCGACGGATTTTGCTTTCTGATGCATCACATTGTGCACTACCGGCGCAGGGTGGTGCGCAATAACCTGCGCAACGCATTCCCCGAGAAGTCCGAAGCGGAGCTGAGGGAGATAGAGCGCAAGTTCTACCGTTACATCTGCGACTATATGCTGGAGGAGGTCAAGATGCTGCGCATGTCTTTCAAGGAGCTTTGCCACCGCATGGAATATGACAATAAGGAAGAATTTCTTGCCATGATTGAAAGGCATGGCGGGATAGTGCTGCTCATTCCCCATTATGCAAACTTCGAATGGATCATAGGCATGGGGGCTATCATGCAGGAGGGCGACATACCGGTGCAGATCTACAAACCGCTGCACAACCGATATCTGGATGCGATGTTCAAGCGTATACGCGCCCGTTTTGGCGGTTACAATGTGCCGAAACATTCTACGGCGCGTGAAATCATCAAACTGTGCCGCGACAATAAGCGTGTGGCGGTGGGAATGATAACCGACCAATCCCCCAATATCAACGAGGCTCACCATTGGACCACTTTCCTGAATCAGGACACCGGCTTTATGGATGGCGCCGAACGCATAGCCAAGCTGATGGATTTCCCCGTATTCTATTGTGAATTGAAGAAGCAGCGCAGGGGATATTGCAGGGTGGAGTTCGACTTGATAACCGAAACTCCCAAAGAAACGGCCGACGGAGAGATAACCGAACTGTTTGCCCGGAGGCTGGAACAGACCATTCGCCGGGAACCGGCTTATTGGTTCTGGTCGCATAAGCGCTGGAAACTGAAACGCGAAGATGTGGTGCGGCATGGATAAGGTGGCTGTTGTCATATTGAATTGGAACGGCTGCGAGATGCTACGTTCGTTTTTGCCGTCCGTAGTGCGCTGTTCGGATACGGAGGGCACGGAGATTTATGTGGCGGACAACGGTTCGACGGATGCTTCCGTTGAGATGCTCCGCCAAGAGTTTCCTTCCGTACACCTTATTATATTAGACAAAAACCGGGGCTTTGCCGAAGGCTATAACCTTGCTTTGCAGCAGGTGTCTGCCGAATATGTGGTGCTGCTGAACTCCGATGTGGAGGTTACCGGGCATTGGCTTGCGCCGCTGGTGGACTATATGGATGCCCATCCGGAGGTTGCGGCGTGCCAGCCCAAAATCCGGAGTTGGCGGCACAAGGAACGGTTTGAATACGCAGGCGCCGCCGGCGGCTTCATAGACCGTTACGGCTATCCCTTCTGCCGCGGGCGGATAATGGGAGTGGTGGAGGAGGACAACGGGCAGTATGACACCGTTGTTCCGGTGTTCTGGGCTACGGGAGCTGCCTTGTTCATACGTTTGAAGGACTATCAGGATGCCGGCGGACTGGACGGACGTTTTTTTGCCCACATGGAAGAGATTGACTTGTGCTGGCGGCTTCGTGCCCGCGGGCGGATGCTGGTTTGTGTACCCCAAAGCACCGTCTACCATGTGGGGGGCGCCACCTTGAAGAAGGAGAACCCCCATAAGACTTTTCTCAATTTCCGCAACAATCTTGTAATGTTGTATAAGAATCTGCCGGAAGAAGAACTGGGCTATGTGATGCGTGTGCGGGCGGTGCTCGATTGTGTGGCTGCCCTGAGTTTCCTGTTGAAAGGCCAGTTTGCCAATATGTGGGCGGTGCTTCGTGCACGCCGCGCTTTTCATTCACTCCGCCCCCTGTTTGCGGCTGATCGTGAAGAGAATCTGAAAAAAACATCCCTTCCGGTTATTCCCGAACGGACAAAAAGCAGTATCTTGGTGCAGTTTTATTTACATGGGAAGAAGTTCTTTTCCCGCTTGTAAGAACTGTTCTCTTTTTCTAAAATTATTGTATCATTAAAAGTTATTGTTTTATGGACAAATTGGTAAGGAAGATCGGGTTGGTGGCGCATGATGCCATGAAGAAAGACCTCATAGAGTGGGCGCTTTGGAATTCGGAGTTGCTTATGGGACATAAATTCTACTGTACGGGCACTACGGGAACACTTATTCTGGAAGCGCTGAAGGAGAAGCATCCCGATGTCGAATGGGATTTCACAATTCTTAAATCCGGCCCTTTGGGCGGCGACCAGCAGATGGGTTCGCGCATTGTGGATGGGGAAATAGATTATCTCTTCTTCTTTACAGATCCCATGACCTTGCAGCCGCACGATACGGATGTCAAAGCCTTGACACGTCTGGCTGGTGTGGAGAATATTGTTTTCTGCTGCAATCGCAGTACGGCCGACCACATCATTTCGAGCCCTCTCTTTCTTGATCCTACTTACGAGCGTACCGTTCCCGATTACAGCAACTATGCCAAGCGCTTCGAGAATAAACCGGTCGTTGCCGAAGCCGTTGAGTCGGCAAAGAAGAGGAAGAAAAGAAAATAATGTTGGTATTTATTAATGAGAATGCGGCGCTTTGCAATCTCTTGATTATCAAGATGTAATATAATAGTCTATCTCAGTCCCATACAGAGGCTACCTTAGTCCTATACTGAGACAGTCTTTGTATGGGACTGAGATAGGCTATGTATGCGATCGTCTTTTGAAAAAACTCGTTTTGTAAAGGAAACGGAATGCCCGTATAATATTGCTACCGTTTCATTCACTGCTGCTGCCTGGAAGTATGAATCTCTATTCCTGCCGTTTCTATGTCCGCTCCCATTGGCGGATTGCGTTTTGACAGTTTCAGTTCGATGTCCTCTATTGGGGGAAAGTCTCCGAACAACCGTTTCACAATACGTCCTCCGACGTGCTCCAACAGCTTGGAGGGAATTTCCATCTCCTTCTTCACAGCTTCATATACTTCCGCATAGCTTACGGTGTCTGTTACATCATCAGTCTGCATGGCATGCCCGACGTCTACTTTCAGTCGCAAACTGACGACGAACTCATTGCCGACTAAGGTCTCTTGTCGGCCCACGCCATGATGGGCGAAGAAACGCATCCGATCCAAAAATATATAACTGCTCATAATGAAAAGATAATAGTCTTTCATGCAAACTTATGGATAATATCTTTGTTCTACAAGTCTTGGAACGTGATTTTTGTACTTTTCAAGAAAAAAGGACGTGAAAATTTTTATTCTAATTATATTTCTATAACTTTGCATTGAAGTTCGGTGGCGACTGTGGCTTGTTTTTTTTAATAAAATATAATTAGAAGCGTTGTGCTTTGTCCTCTAAATGGAAACCTAGGAAATTTTCATTATTTAGCGAAGGACAGCACAGTGGATTCTCACGTTTATAGCGTGGGACTGCTGTCTGTTTTCGTTAAAGGGCTATTCCTAGGGCCTCCATTTAGAAACAGCACGCAGCTCCACGTTTCTGTTTCTAACCGGTCCTTTTCGGAGTTTGGAGGACGCATGCTTCCGGTCTGCCTGTGCAGATAGAAGTTTATAAGACGTTTATGCAAATAAGAATATTGTTGGTTCTATTGTGCGTACTTTTCATGACTCCGAATGGTGTGTATGCGAAAGCGGGTAATGGGGAAAATACCCCGCACCATGCCAAGCGAATATTCAATCCGGACTCGCGCACCGGGCGCAATAACCATTCATTGCTGCTGAAAACGAATGTGGCGGCGTGGGGAATGGCAATTATGAACGCAGCGGTGGAATATGACATCTCGCCTGCTGTTTCTGTCCTTTTACCTTTTTATTACTCTTCTGTCGATTATCTTACTTCTTCCCGCAAGTTCTGCACTTTCTGCGTGCAGCCCGAAGTGCGTTACTGGTTCAGACAAGTGGACGGACTCTTCACCGGTGTGCATGTCGGGGTGGCCTCTTATAATTATGCCCTTAAGAACAATACCTACCGTTATCAGAACAGTGATACGGGTGCCCCGTTGCTGAATGTGGGACTTGCTGCCGGCTACCGTCTTCCGCTTGGAAAGGGCGGGCGTTGGTGTGTGGAGTTTTCGTTGGGAGTGGGGTATGCTTATCTGGATTATGACCGTTTCTTCAACATTCCCAACGGCGCTTATGTGGATACGCGCCATAGGAATTTTTTCGGCATAGACCACGTAGGCATCTCGTTGGGCTACCGCATTGATTGGAAAGGAGGCCGGCGATGAAAAAACTGTTGATAGCTGTCTGCAGCTTGTTGTCCATATCCCTGCTGGGAGGATGCAGCGTGCGCGAATTGCCGGAGGACGGTGGAGTAGACCCTACGATTGTGCATACCGAAATAGTCCTGTTGCCCGGTGCGGACATGACCCCGTTCGATGTTCCGGAATTCTCCACCCGCGCCGCTGACCCTCGTGAGTACAAGGTGCGTTACATTGTGGAAGTCTATGCCGATGATAAGTTCGACCAAAGCCTGCAATTTCGCCGCCAACTCATTTGTGACGAGGGAGATACGGAGGATGTGACTTTGGAATGTGACCTTCATGCGCGCAACTACCGGGTGGTGGCATGGCGCGACTTTGTGCTTGCTTCCGGAGTTTCCGGCAATGTTGCCGACGACTGTTTTTATACTACCTCCGATTTCTCTGCCGTCAAACTGAAAGGAGACTATACGGGCGGAACCGACTATAAGGATGTGTTCTGCGGGCAGGCTGCCCTTGACCTTTCACCCTATCGCTGCCAATCGGAAGCCGGACACCGCGAGGAGATGCAACTGGAGCGTCCGTTGGCAAAGGTGGAGTTGATTACCACCGACATTGTCAAGTACCTCAACAAGCTGGAGCAAACGAAAAGTATCCGGGACGCAGCCATAGATGATTTTACGGTGCAGGTGCTTTATACCGGATATTTCCCCGTAGGCTTTAATGTTGTCTCCAACCGCCCCAATGAGGCGGTTATGGGCATAAAGTTCACTTCCAACCTTCTCGTCCTTTCAGACAATGAAGCCTGTCTGGCTTTCGACTACGTGCTGGTGAACGGCGAAGAATCTTCCGTCACCTTAGAAATGATCATTTACAACGAGGAGGGACAGGAGGTGAATCGCGTCATCGGGGTGGAAGTGCCTCTCAAGCGGAACAAGATAACCATGGTGCGCGATGAGTTCCTTACTCGTGAATTTGCTCCCGGCATCGGTATTGACCCCGGTTTTGACGGAGAGATAAACGTGGTGGTTCCTTGATTTTCTTATTCTAAAAAATAATATATGTCTCACTCAAACAAAACTAACATGAAAAAGTATTTCTCACTACTGGCAGGTCTTATCCTGTTGGTTTTCACAGCCTGTCAGAGTGACGAGCTGGTGAATGGTGGAAGAAACGGCGAAGTGGCCGCTTCTTTCAGTGTACAGTTGCCGGATGACGGCCATTCTGCTGTCACCCGCGCTGCCGGTGACGGTGTGCAGGTGAACCGTTGCATCATGGAAATCTATCTGAATGACGAATTGTATAAGCGTGAAGTCAGTGCCGTTCAGGCGGATGGGCTGACAGCTAAATTCGATGTCCGTCTGGTTACGTCACAAACGTATAACTTCGTATTCTGGGCAGACCATGTGGAGTCTGTTGAGGGTGAGAAGATTAAAACCGATTTGCATTACAACACTGCTGACCTTCGTAACATAGCTATGATAGGCACTTACAATGGGAGTAGCAAGGATGATACGCGTGATGCTTTCTCTGCCAGTCTGGAGAAGCTGGTTACAAATGCTTTTTCTGAAAGTGTGGAGTTGACTCGTCCGTTCGGACAGTTGAATATCAAGACGGAAGATTTGGATTTGATTCCTGAAAATCAAAGAGAGGCATTGACTCCGACAACTGCTATGTTGTCGTTCGAGAACCTTTATACCGGCTTTAATGCTGCTACGGGGGATTTGATTGGTGCGGAAACCAAAGTCTTTTATCAAGACGCAGCGGATGTGGTGGATGCTGACGGTAATCTGACTGTGGATTATCTTTTTGCGCCGAAGAATGCAAGCGAGCAACATTTGGTAAATATGAAACTTACCGTAAACAATGCTGCCGGTAAGCTGATTACTACGAAAGATTTGAATATCATTCCTGTCCAGCGCAATTATAAGACGAATGTAACGGGCAATTTGCTGACGGTTGACGGTACGGTTGAGGTAACAGTAAAGCCTACGTTTACTTCTCCTGATTTAAGTGAGAAAGTGAAAGAAGTAGCGCTCATGAGTGAAGTCACTGAAGCCTTGAAAACCAATACTAACGTTGTCGTTACGACACCTCCGACGAAGGCGGAAACCATTTCATTGCCTAAATATGATAAAGAGGATGTAGCGGTGTCCATAACATTGCCTGAAACAACTCAGGATATTACTATTAATTATTCATCGGAAAGCGATGAAGGAAGTAAAAATGCTCCTAAGGAATTGAAAATAACGGCCCCTTCTGCCACTAAGGTAATTATTGAGGCGGAAAAGTCTACCGTAACGTTGAATGGGGTTTCTTATGGAACTGTTGAGGCTACTACGGCGGATAATACCTTGATTGTAGGCGGAGGTCTGACGGTGAATAACCTGATTCTGAAGAAAGGTAGTGTAAGGTTGTATGGTAAGATCGCTGCTATTGAAAAAACGACAGATTGGAGTAATGGCAAATATAAACTTTATCGTTGCGTGTCTTCACAGCAGGATGTTGCTAATCTATTGGCAGACAATGTTTCCGGTTACGAAAGAATCTTGATAGATCGGCCGGTAAGTGGTATACTCGATTTTGGAGGTGAGGCGCAGTTGTCTAAACCTATGGTTATTTCTCAGAATGTAGAAATAAGCAATCTGAAGATTGTTTCTGACGCTGCGACTGTATTAAGTGTCATTGGTGACGACTTAAAGGTGATATTGAGAGGAACTGCTATTACTAATACTGGGGTGGGTACCGGTAGTTATCCAAGTTGTGGAATTGAATGTGTAGGTCTCAATCCTCATCTTGAATTGTATAATTCTACCATTATTACGACAGGCAGAGAGATACGCGGAATAACCGTAGGTGCTGATGCGCAGTCGGTGAAGGCTTCTTCTCCTTACATTCTGCTTGATGCAACAAGTATCCGTACGGAACTTGCTGCTGTTGGAAACAAAGCATACACCGATGAACAAGTGAATGCATTTAAGAGCCGTCCTTATTCTCGCGGAATCAATTATTATTATATGACCGGTAAACATGTATTGGACATCAGAAATAAATCATCCATAGAAGGATTTTATTATGCCATGAACCAAACATTCAATGGAGGACAGATTGTCGCAAACGTAAGTGATTCTTATTTGGACGGCCGTAGTGCATTTAATGTACGAAACTCTTACAATGAAATTAATGTGTCAAAATCTTGTTTAGTGGGACGTAACTACTTTACTGGCTCTACAGAAGGATTTGGTGCAATCGTACTTAATTATGACGACAAAGAGCATGCGGCAGATTATAGTACGGTCAATATTACAGATACGGAAATTTATTCTCGCACCAATCCTAACACAGAGTCTAACTATCAGTATTCTATAGATATTCGTTCTCGTTACAATATGGTGAACCTGAAAGGTGAAACAAAATTATACGAGCTGGTCGGAGAATCGGATGAACCGCGGTTGGACTATTTCATAAGTCATACCGGTAAAGAATTTAATAAGATTAATGTAGCTTCTACTGTTACGGTTCAAGGCAAAGAAGGAGCTTCCGTATGCCAACCCTAGCAGCTTTTGTCGAATTCAGAAGACATTCGGTTTTAGGAATGCCTTTCTGTTCTAAAACATTATTAATATGAAAAAGAGTTTTTTACTGCTGGTAGGTCTTATCCTGCTGGCTTTCACAGCCTGTCAGAATGACGAGTTGGTGAATGGTGGAAGTGGCAACGAGACCGCTGTATCTTTCAGTGTGCAGTTGCCGGGTGCTAATGCTCCTTCTACCCGCGCAGCGGGCGAAGGTAAACTGGTGAACCGTTGTATCATGGAGATTTATTTGGGCGACAAACTTTATGGTGAGCGTCAGGTAGTGGCTGTGGAGAATGGTAAAACCGCGACCTTTAACGTGAGGCTGGTAACTTCACAAACCTATGACTTTGTGTTCTGGGCGGATGTTTCCAAAGAGGGAGACATTAAGGCCGACAGACATTACCAGACTACCAATGGTTTACAGAATATTTCTCTCCTCGGAACTTATGCCGGAAACGATGACTCTCGTGATGCCTTTACGGGCGTATTGCTGAGTAAGTTGGTGACCGGAGCTTTCAATGTGGAGGTGCCATTGATCCGCCCCTTTGGTCAGTTGAATATTAAGACCACAGACCTTAAAGATATTCCCACGACGCTTATTCCTGCCACTGCATCGTTGGCGTTCAAAGGAGTATATAAGGGCTTTAATGCTCATACAGGCGCAGCGACAGGTGATTTGGGCACACTTTCTTACGACGAAAAGGCTGCTGTTGTAGATGAGAATGGTGCACTAACGATGGACTATCTTTTTGCTCCGGAAAAGGGACAATTGCTGACGGGTATGGTGTTGACAATGTATAATGCCGCTGGAGAGAAGATTACCGATAAGAAATTGAACGAAATTCCTGTTCAGCGTAACTACAAGACGAATGTAACGGGCAGCATGCTGACTGTGTCCGGCCAGTTTGTCGCAACCTTGCAACCGGCGTTCACAGGTGATGTGAATAAGGATGTTATGGAAGTATCCAATATTACAGAGGCAGCCGATGCGTTGACAAAATGTGATAATGTAGTTGTTGCAACTGCTCCGACGACAGATGCCGCCATTGCGTTGCCTAAATATGAGACAGCGGATAAGGCTGTTTCCATTACATTGCCGGAAACAACGAATCATACAGTGACGATTAATTATGCCAGCAGTACAGCAGCTTCAAATCCCCCGAAAGAACTTACTATCATAGCTCCGCAAACCAAAAAACTGGTCATTGAAGCAGAGCAGACAACCGTCTATCTGAATGGAACGAAGTATGAAGAGATAGAAGCGGGTACTGCCAAAAATACGTTGGTAATCAATGACGGGGTGACTGTTGGCAAGCTGACGGTGAATGCCGGTAATGTAAAGGTGTTTGGTAAGGGTATGATTTCTGCAATTGCAAATGGCACCGAGAACGCCGATACTATATATATTTATGCTTCCAGACAGGCACAACTTCCCAGCCCCTTGCCGGGAATCTTTAAAAAGGTGTCTTTGGAAGCGGAGAACCTCAAAGAGGCTATGGCTGAAGGCGGCGCATATCAGTTGAAAGAAGATGTTGACATAACGGGTAGAAGCATTGAGATTCCTGCCGATAAGACGTAAGGGGGGAAAAACGAAGCGTGTCAATATGTGGTCGGCCTGAAAAAGAGTGATTGCTTTGGTTTTCAAAGTGTTATGGTGGAGTAGGGGAGAGTGGCCTACAAAAACGAAGCGTTTACATCGCTTTACATTGGGCTTACATTTGAGCTCTGTTTGAACGCCGTTCAAATGAAATGCTTTACATTGAACGTAGGATAGGGGAGAAATAGGCCATCGCACTGTCGGTTTACTCCTGTGATCCGTTTCTGATCAACTCTCATATACAAAGGTAGGCAAGAAAATCGGTTTATGCAAGTGGAGTAGGGGAGTGCATAGTACTCTCCTATTTCTTTTTATTAAAATTATTCCATATAGGTGATATTTGGTATATTTGCAGCAAAATAAATGCAATATACTATGACTAAAGTTATCCATGTACACCTGATTTATGAGAAAAAGAACCTCTATTTCGGTAGCATTTCCGCCATATTTGATACTTTGACGGAGAGTGAGGTCGGTATCACCAAGAGCAGTCTGTTACATGCCGGTTTGACCGATGGAGCCGTAAAATACACGAAACGTGCGATGATTATCCAGTCGCACTTGATAAAGACTACCAGAAAGGGCTAAAATGGCCTTAGAACGTCTATAAAGCCGCAAAAAGCGGCTTTTTTTGTGTTCTTTGGATGGTATCCTTTTCAAATAGTACATCTGAAAGAAGCTGCTACTTATTTGAACGGTTTGAACGGTCGTAAAAACGGAAAGGACGGACATTTGGATGGACACTTGGATGGACATTTTGAGCGTTGGAAAAACGAAACGTTTCGATTGGATGGACATTTGGACGGACATTTTTTTCTATTTTTGGAAGCATTTTTATATGAATACTCTTTTTTCGTACCTTGTTTTCTTTCGTTTATAAACTATTGCAGGGGGTAAATAATATTTCATAAATAATTATTTACTCCCCTATATTTTATATTATAGTTTTAAGAATCAGTGTTTTACTACTTTTTACCCCCTTTGCCCCATAAAACTCGTTTTATCCGACACCTGCAAGTGTTGAACTCTCCGCACCTGAAACACGCCCCGCACTTTCCTGTTTGAGTTGCACGATTGTTTGTTTAAGTATTCCTATTTCTTCTGCTTGCTCTTTTATTGTTATCTGCTGTTCTTTTATCGTAGACAGAAGTTTATCGAATATTTCAGGAGGAGTACCTTGGCTATTATCAATTTTTTCCTTATCTTTATTCTTAGAAACATACCCTGTTTGCATGTGTTCTACTGGCGTTGACTGGTTCGTTTTTGTCATCTCTCCCCTACCCGTTAAAAGCCATTCGCAATTTACTGCGAATTTATCAGCAATAGCAGCTAACACATCAAACCTTGGTTGTGTACCAGCTATATAGCTTCTAATATTGGACTCGTTAATCCCAATAGCCTTAGCAAAAGGCAGATTCTTCCCATCACAAAATTCTGTGATTAACATCTGTATTCTTTCTGAAATAGCCGATTTTTTCTCCATAAACGCATTATTTTGCTAATTTAATCGCATTTTATTGCGCAAAATCTTGCGACTTTCGCAATAACGTACTATATTTGCAACGTGTTCAAAGTGTGAACGCCGCCTCAAAGCTACAAAAAAGGCTTGAGGTGACAATGAGAAATATAAAAAGAAGAAAAATGAAAGCATTGAAAGTAACCGTTGACTGGGCAGAAATGGACCTGTTTGCTGCCACCCTTAAAGAGTTGAATGATGACGAAAATATTTTCGCCTACCAGATTGACGCGTTGACCGGTATCGTGGTCTGCGAGAACGAGTGCGGCCTGGCTTACTGCCGTTCCTGTTTTGACTACCGGGTAACCCCGACAATAGAGGAGCTTCGATAGATTTCCCGGGCGGTTAGTTCAGTTGGTAGAACACGCCAGACTCCCGCAAGGGAGAGGCCATGGTCCGCGGTTCGAGTCCGCGACCGCCCTCTACAATAATTTAACATATCAGCGAATTATGAAAGAACGAATAGTCGTAGAATACAGCGAGGTGGGTAAGATAGCCGGTTTGCTGGGTTGTTCCCGGGAAATGGTCTCCCACTCCCTTGCATTCCGCAAGAACAGCAAGTTGGCCCGTTCCATCCGCAAGCTCGCTATCGAGCGCGGTGGTACCAAGGTAGGTGGTAACCCTCAAAAAAAGGACGGTGATGAAAAGTGACCTGATGACATTGTTCGGTGACCAGCTGCGCTGGTTCACCCGTCTGAACCGGAAACAGCGCCTTTGTGTGCTTTATTTCTGTCTGAGTTTCGGAATCCTGCTTTCCGTGGTCTTTGACCACCCGCTGCTGGAGCTCGCCGTCGTGCTGAACTTCGGGGCTTCAGCGAGACTGATGAAGAGGCATGTCCCTTTGAATGATTTGGAGGAGTGATAATCGGACTGGGAGATGGAATACTACAAGAAAACATTGTGTGTAACCTATCAGGAACTGACTTGTGGAGATGATCCGGTGATAACCAGGGGTGCCCTTGACAAACAGCTGCAACGTGGTACCATTGAACGTTCCCATCGTGGCGGCGGAGAAGGTTCCCGTGCACAAATCATCTATTCCTCCCTTCCCGATAAATACCAGAAACGTTTTGTTGCCAAGTACGGCGATCCTGAACAGAAACTGATACGAGAAATGATTATGAGCAAAGTGAAGAAAGACGAGAACGCGGAGCTTTTCTTTGAGGAGTACCGCTACGACAAGAACGGTGAGCAGGTTCCCCTTCCCGAGCGTATCCAGGCCGAGTATGTATGGAACGCCTCGGTGCTTAACGCACTGATCAGCGAGCTGGACACGCTTCGTCCGAAACGTAACATGCTGGGGGGTAGCCGTAATGTATGGGAAACGTTGCTTGCCAGGGTTGAGGAATGGCGCGGGGAGTATGCGCATACCCTTCCGGGCAGCGAGGGCCGCCTGAAGAGCCTTGTGAACCAGTACAGGCCGCAGAACTACGCGGTACTGGTCAGCGGCAAGTATGGCAACAGCAACACGCTGAAGATCGAGGAGGAAGCCGGGCGTTACCTTGTCGCGCTGAAACGGAGCCGCGTCCCTGTCTATACCGACATGCAGATATTCGAGGAGTACAACCGTGTCGCCCCGGAACGTGGCTGGAAGCCCCTGAAGAGTCCCCGCAGCCTTCGCGAATGGCTTAACAGCCCCCGTATCGAGCCTTTATGGTATGATGCGGTCCACGGAGAGATGAAGGCGCACCAGCGTTACGGCCGCAAGCACAAGACCGAACTTCCCAGCCGCCGTGACAGCCTGTGGTACGGTGACGGTACGAAATTGAACCTCTACTACAAGGACGAGCATGGTAATGTCCGCACCATCGGTGTGTACGAGGTCATGGATGCCTACAGCGAGGTACTGCTGGGCTTCCATATCAGCGAGAACGAGAATTACGAGGCGCAATATCACGCCTACCGCATGGCTCTCCAGACAAGCGGGCACAAGCCTTACGAGCTGGTCCATGACAACCAGGGCGGTCACAAAAAACTGGAACGTGTCTCGGATGGTCTGCTGGCAAAGATCAGCCATATCCACCGCCCGACCGCTCCCTACAGCGGCCAGTCGAAAACTATCGAGTCGGCTTTCGGCCGTTTCCAGAGCCAGGTCCTGCATAAGGACTGGCGGTTTACTGGTCAGAACATCACCACCAAGAAAGCATCCAGCCGCCCGAACCTTGAGTTCATCGAGGCCAACAAGGACAAACTTTACACCCTTGCCGAGCTGAAGGCGAAATATGTCGAGGCACGCCGGGAATGGAATGAGATGAAGCATCCGGCCACCGGTATTTCCCGGATCGGGATGTACAACACCAGTGTGAACGAGGAGACGGAAGCGGTGACGGCACGTGACATGGTGGATATTTTCTGGGTGATGACCTCCCGACCGAGCACGTTCACTTCTTCCGGTATCGAGGTCACGATTGGCGGCAAGTCCCGCACCTATGAAGTTTATTCCTCCCCGGGCGTTCCGGATCATGAATGGCGCCGCCGGAATACCTACAAGCAGTTCTATGTCAAGTATGACCCGTATGATTTCGGTAGTGTCCGGCTGTACTGGAAGGACAAGGGCGGGGAGTTCCGTTTCGAGCGTGTCGCCGAGCCCTACATGGTTATCCACCGTGCCATCCAGGACCAGGGAGAAGGCGAGGCCGCCTTCATCCGCCGGGAACAGGAGGCCAACGTGCAGGACCGCGTGGAACGTCAGGTGGTTGCCAAGGAAATAGAGTACGAGCACGGGGTAGCTCCCGAACAGCACGGTCTGAACACTCCGAAACTGAAAGGTATTACGGCCGAGGTGCAACGTCAGATAGACCGTCGTACAAAGAAGTACGGCCAGCCTCCGGAAGAGATTTCCCTGGGGCGTTCCACCAAAGTGATCAGCAATATAGGCTGGGACCAGCTCGGTCGTCGTGAAGTGGACAAACGGAAAATAGTCGGAAAATTTTAAAGAAAATTGATTATAAAAATACGATTGGTTATGGAAATTACAATGAAAGAGAAAAACGCCATCAGTGAGCGCCTTCGCGCTTACGTGGCTAAATACCCGAGCCAGACGAAGGCCGCGGGCAGCCTGAAAGGTGTCAGCGTGGGTACCGTGAGCAATATTCTGAACGGCCGTTTCGAGAACATCAGCGATGAGATGTTCCGCAATGTGGCCTCCCAGGTGGGAGGTATGGGCACACCCGGCTGGCAGATCGTTGAGACGGGCGCGTACCAGGAGATTACCGAAGTGCTTTCCGACGCGCAGCGCTGGCGTAGCGTCCGCTGGGTGACCGGCGAGGCCGGCTGCGGTAAGAGCACCACCGCCCGGGTGTACCTTCAGGATCACAAGGAGGTTTTTTACATCCTTTGCTCCGAAGACATGAAGAAGGGCGATTTTGTCCGCGAGATTGCCCGCACGGTAGGAATCCGTACCGAAGGCTGCAATATCCGCGAGGTGTGGGGGCTTATCCTTGACGACATCATCCAGATGGACGCGCCCCTGCTGGTGTTTGACGAAGCCGACAAGCTGACAGAGCCGGTGTTCCACTACTTCATCAGCCTGTACAACAAGCTGGAGGAGAAATGCGGTGTCGTTTTCCTGAGTACCGACTATATCGTCAAGCGTATCAGTAACGGGCTGAAGTACCAGAAGCCCGGTTATAAGGAATTTTTCAGCCGTATCGGACGTAAGTTCTTCACGTTGGAGCCGACTGACCAGAATGATGTCTATATTATCTGCACGGCGAACGGGCTGACTTCCCGGCAGGATATCGATGTCGTGATGAAGGAGGCTGCCACCTGCGATTATGACCTTCGCCGCGTGAAGGATTCCATCCACAAGGTAAAACGCATGAGTGATTTGTAACCCGTTCAAATACCGTTCAAACGCAATTTTAAGGATATGGAAAACAAATTTGAATACTTGAGAATCGATGGCCGTGACCGGCTTCCCTCTCCCTGGTTCAGCTATCCCGTCCTGACGGAATACGAGACTGTGGCCATTTACCGGAACGGACGCGACTACCTGGACGTCCTTGTAGGGCGGCAGGACGGCTGGTGGACTGCCGGCGTCCACATGCAGGTGAACAGTTCCGGTGCCGGTTTCGGCCCGGGGCGCAAATGGGGACAGTTCGCCACTCGTGAGAACGCCCTTCTGTGGGCGCTCGGCTGGATGCTCTGTCATAAGAAACTACGGGGCGCCGCACGGCAGGCCGTTCTTGACAAGATTGACGATATCCGGCAACTTAAACTTTTCTGACCATGAAGCGTGCTTTGAGTGTAAAGGATATCCTCAGCAAGAAATATGAGGTATTTCCCTTCGAAGGAAAGTGGAAGGAGGCCTTCGACACCCCGGAACGTACGGGTGTATGGTTTATCTGGGGTAACAGCGGTAACGGTAAGACTTCTTTTGTGATGCAGTTGTGCAAGGAACTGTGCAAGTATGATCGTATCGCGATTGATTCTTTGGAAGAGGGTACGCGTCTGACGGTCCAGAACAACCTGAAACGCTTCGGCATGGCTGGTGTGAGCCGCCATCTGGCCTTCATCAAGGAAGACATCCCGGCGCTGAAGGAACGCCTGCGCCGTCATAAGAGTTACAACATCGTCGTGATTGACAGTTTCCAGTACACGCGGATGACCTACGGTGACTATATCCAGCTAAAAGAAGAGTTTCCTGACAAACTGTTCATCATCATCAGCCATGCGCGCGGCAAGAATCCTAAAGGTGACGCCGCCACGAGCGTGATGTACGATGCCGATCTGAAGATATGGGTGGAGGGTTATGTGGCGTACAGCAAAGGGCGGTACCGTGGTTCCACCAGCAAATATGTGATTTGGGAACTGGGGGCTTTGGAAAATGGCAGTAAATAAGAATCCCCAGCCGACCTTCACAGACCGGCGGGGACGAAACGTAGTTTTAAGCGACCGGTAACGGTCAGTGCAAAAGTAATGAATTTCATTTGTAAATCAATGTGATTATGAGCAAGATCGAGAAACAACTTGAAATCTGCCCTCCCGCCTATATGTGCAAGGGACCTAACCGTGAGAACTTTGTCAGTACCGGCCACAAGTGCGGCTACTGCAAGGGTAACGGCTGGTTCTGGGGGACGGAGGAAGGCAGCCGTGAGGATATACGGAAACCTTGTCCGGTCTGTGAAGGCAGCGGTGAACTGGATGCGGTTATAACAGTGGATTGGAAACCAACAAATAAATAATCATCATGGGAAAGAAGAAAACAATAGAGAATTGTGTGGGTACAGTTACCGTTTCTACCAGGATCCAGAACGGTGCCGTAACGACCACTTACCAGTTCAAGGCCGGTTTTGCCGCTCATGGCTGGACTGATAAAAGGGCTAAGGACGTTGTCCGGCAAATGAAGTCCGGTGTGAAAAATATGATTTTCGCGGATAAAGAACATTTCGGTATTACTGATACGTCCAAAGTGACATTTTACGGTGGTGTCAAGGTTCTTGAGTGCGATTATATTCTTGAAAAATAACATATTATCAACCATTAAAATTTAACTAAAATGATTACAGAAAAACAGAAAGAGGCAGTAAAGGAACTTTGCCAGTACGTGGACAACTTTTGTAAGGAAAACGATCTTAGCGCTTTTATGAGCGTTGCGGCAAGTGAGGACCATCCGACCGGGCTTGAGCAGATTGCCGGTTCAATCGTGACCGGTAAAGGTGATCATGTTATAGGTTCCATATCCGGAATTGTTAAGACTGACAAACGTGTCTGCATGTTGCTGTCTATGGCATTGATGCAGGCCCAGGTGAGAAAGGCGGATATCAATGTTATCCCATTTTTTGGGGGGGGATTTGAATATGAACTGATGAATGTAGTATAAATAGCTATGAGTGAGAATAACAACAAGCAGAAACGTAAACGTATCTGTCCGCATTGCGGCCGAAAGTTGTGGATGCGTGAGTTCTATCCGCTGAAGAATGGGGGGCGGAGTTCATGGTGTCATGAATGTGTGCTGGCGTACAAGCGTGAACAGTACTGCAAGCACCGGAAGGTTGCTGACGGTACTTTCATGCATCGGACACTGGGACGGCTCGTTGAGCATAAGGGATATTCCACCCGTATCTTTTGGAACGGCAATATGCTTTCCATCATGCGTCGCCACTATCATAATACCCTCAACCGGGAGCTGGCTGAAATACTTGGCGTTTCCGAACGCAGTGTTACCCGGAAGGCCCGAGAGCTTGGATTGGAAAAGGACAAAGATTTTGTAGCCTCCCTAAGTCGGGAACATCTGCTGCTGGCAAATGCGAGGAGCAAGGAACTGGGATATCCGGGCGGCTTCACCAAGGGGATGAAGTTTAGGGGAAACCAGTACACCGGAAGGATGAGAGTTGAATAATTCAAGATAAGGTAAACATGAGCAAATTAAAAGATAAAATAGTGAATCATGCAAAGACTGAATACAGTTCAAGTCCATATGAGTTTGACGATGAGCAGATACAGCTTATAATAGAACATGATTGTGAATGCGATCACTGTGGAAAGTCTATATTTGAACTTGATGATTTCCCCTGTGTATCAATCGAACGCAAAGAAGTTCTCTGCGAAGATTGCTATGATGAAGAATATAGAACAACGTGCCCTATCTGCGAAGAATCATGGGAGATAGACGAAATGACAGATTATTTTTTCATCTCAAAATCAAATTCCAAAGAGGTAGGAAAGCCATCCGGAATTTACAAAATACTGAAACGTCCATTTTACTACGGAGATTGCGTAACCGGCTTTGATGCTTTCTTTGATGGTGCAATACAAAAGGTATCAGATATTGATATTGAAGAAGTTTATTCTATTCTTCATCCACGAATTAACAAAGAGAATATCACACTTGATTGTATGTGTCCTCATTGTGCTGAAAAATACCTGCGGAAAGATAATTTTATTAGAGCTGATTCCTTGTACTGCATACTGCAGGAGAAACAAAGAAATCAGATGTTTGCAGACTATTCAGATGAAAGAATACACCGTTTACGACAAGATATGATACACAGGCGTATTACATTCAGAGGACTTTTACAATTACATAACAAATAATTCAAATCAATAAAGTTATGGGCAAGAAAATGATAATAGTGCTTACAGATGTGGGTGTCCGTAAAGTGGTGGAGAAATGGCTTGGAGAGAATATGACCTGCGAACTGGTCATATCACACAACGCACGCCGCGAGTGTTGCGTGGAAGTCATTTATGACAGCGGCGCTCCTTCGGTTCTGCGTACCCTTTTACGCTCTGCCGTGGGTGAAATCATAGAGTTACGCTGATATGGTATGAATGGTTTGAGTTAATGAAAAGCTGAATAGAATGGACATACTTGAATTTTTCGCCCGATATAAGTGTACAAAAAATGAAAAGGAACATCTTCTTGATTATTTGTGCACTATCAGAGTAAAAAGAGTGATTAAGGAAATCAATAACCTTAAAATAAACAATAAAAGAACAGTATAGCCATGCAGATAGACATCAACAGCCGCAAGCAATTGAACAGACCCGAGAATTACTCGGCGTTTTACAGCCTTTTGAACCGCCTTCCGACATCGGATCGTGACGCACTGAAGGAAAGCATCGTTTCCCAGTACACGGAGGGACGTACCACGAGCCTGCGTGACATGACGCTGAAGGAATACAGTGCCGCCGTGGCCGCCATGCAGAAGCTGGTACCGCCCACTTACCAGGAACAGCTCCGGAAGATCCTCCGCCAGAAGCGCTCCGCAGTATTGCACCAGATGCAGTTGTTGGGCATTGATACGGCAGACTGGGACAAGGTGAATACTTTCTGCCTGGACAGCCGTATCGCCGGCAAGGAGTTCCGTGAACTTGACTGTGAGGCGCTGGACACATTGCAGGTGAAGCTGCGTGCCATCCGCCGTAAACGTGAGAATAAACAATAATAACAACCATTTAATTTTTAGTTATGGACCTGAAAGAACAATTAAAAAGCCTGTCCGCCCAGGACAGGAAGGAGCTTTTGAAACAGCTCCAGCAGGAAGAGAAGGAAAACAAGCGTAACCGGCGCGACGCCTATGAGGGCCTTCGTGCGCAGTTCATGCTTGAAGTGAAGAACAAGCTGCTCCCGGTCGTGGATGATGTGAAAGCGTTTCGCGACTGGGTGGAGAAAGAAGCCGCCGCCTTCCGTGCGGTGATGCGTGAATACGGCCAGCTGCGCAAGGACGAGCAGGCGAGTTTCACCATCGTGGACGGTGACATGAAGCTGGAGGTGAGAAGCAACAAGGTGAAGAGTTTCGACGAGCGTGCCGATCTTGCCGCCGAGCGCCTGGTGGACTACCTGAAGCGTTACGCCATAGGGCGCGAGTTGGGTACCGATGATCCGATGTACCAGCTCGGCATGACGATGATCGAGCGTAACCGCCAGGGCGACCTGGACTACAAGTCGGTGAGCAAGCTGTACGAGCTGGAGGATCGTTTCGACAGCGAGTACACTGAAATCATGGATCTTTTCCGTGAGAGCAACGTGGTGTACAAGACCGCGGTGAATTATTATTTCCATAAACGTGACGAGAACGGTGTCTGGCACCGTATCGAGCCTTCATTCTGCCGTTTGTAGTATGGAAAAGACGAAGAATATCGCGCCTCATGTGATGGCCTGCAAGAACTGTGAGGGCAAGGGCCGTGTTTTCTACACGGACCAGGGCGGTGCCCCTTCCTCCTCCCGTTGTCCTGTCTGCAAGGGCAGCGGACGTGTGAAGGTGCAGAGCAAGGTTATCACCCGTATCGAGCCTTTTGTTCCGGGTGAGGATGACACCGAACTGATGACCATGTGATTTTGTTCACACTCTAAACGGAAAAACGCCGCATCCATGCACGATGCGGCGTTTTTTTATCAACATCCCCGGTTAAATGGCTAATTTTGCAGCATATACTTAACTTTACTTTATGGCCAAAGGACGAGACAAGACGCTTATAGAACTCCGTGATGAAGCCCTGTGCCGCCGTTACTATTACTGGACGGAGGTGCAGCGCCTGCGCTTTGATGACGCTTTGAAAGTGTTGTCCCGGCAGGAGTTTTTCATTTCCGAGGAGCGTATCATGTCCATTATCCGGCGCAAATGCCGGGAACTGAAGGAGCTGGAGGTAAAACCTGTCCCGAAAGTGAAAAAGCCCCGTCTGACAGCCGTCCAGCTCTCGCTTTTCACGGGCGAATGAACCTTGCCGCCCCTTCCTGCATGGCGGATTCGTCGTGCAGCGTGAAGGAATACACGGTTTCATACACCTTGATGTTTCCGGGGAGGGAATACTCCCGGCTCTTCGCTCTGACCAGCGGGCTGGCCTCTTCCGAACATAGGAATCCCTGAAGTGTTTTATACAGCTTCTTCGCTTTTAGCTGGCGTTCCCTTATTTTATCATAGGTGCCTGAAGTGTAGTGCGTGTCGTCGTAACAGTCAATGGCCAGGCGTGTGGTGATGAACGACTCGCTTTTCTGTACCCCGTACCCGATGTCGTTCCAGTCGGATTCAGTGTTTCCGATCAGTACGCAAGGGAAGGTTACCGGGTAGTGGTCCTCTTCGGCCCCCGCTTCGAGCTGTCCGTAATCTTCGTCAATGTATGACAGCTCCGGCATCTTTTCGGCGATGCGTTCCATGATTGCGATGAATATTTCTTCCATGTTGTTATAAATTTAAAATGTTTCTGATTTCGTTCTCCATTTTCTGGTCTATCTTTTCGGACAGTTCCCGGCTTTCCCCGAGGAACTGTCGCTGGGGTATGCGTATGCGGAGCTTTTTCTTTTTGGTCAGTGCCAGCCTTTTCCATTTCAGCGCCTCCGGATTCTCCTGCGGTTTATTGCTTGCGGCGGAACCCCCTTTTCTGCCTTTTTTTTTGCCCGTGGCGGCTTTTTTAGCCTTGCCTGAAGCCTGGTAATACTTCGCCCATGCAAAGCGCCGCATTCGGGGCGTGACGGTCGGGTTCACTTCTCCTCCCCAGTTATGGACGGGCGCGTATATGAGGTCGTTGGCCACTCTCACCCTGTAGTCCGCCGGCACATACTTGACGGAGCTGAAGAGGTGGTTTCTTCCTGAGAGCAGCGTCCCGTACTGCCCGGCCGCATCGGTCCGCCCCGAGGACAGCCTTTTCGCTTTCGGCCACGGGTGTAGCCCTCCGTTTACGAAACCTTCCTTTCGGAAGTTGTCCTGGAAGTGGTCTTTCGCCATGCGTCCGGCTATGACCGGCATCCTGCGTCTCATCAGGTTGTCGAGCTCCTTCCGCTTGGCTTTTATCAGCTTTGAATATTCTTTTATGTCCATAAATGACTGATTTAAAAAAATATTTTATACTTTTGCAAAGAGGCATTTTTTACGTGCCCGTTATGTGTTATGAATGTACCTGAACAAGTGACAAATTTAGCTCGTGTTCATGGATTCAATTCCGTGGAACTGGTAAGGCATACATCGGACGAGAATGTGTATTCCGTCTGTTGTGTCGACGGGGACGGCTTGAGCCTTCCCACGGGGTTGCCTCATTATATCATAGACCGCAACGGCATTCTTACACTGACTTGTGACGATGATTTTCGAATCACTGACTCCTTGTGAATAATCCTGCCGCTTTCGGGTTGATGAGTTTGTTGTCAATTCGGAGAACGCCGACACTCTGCCCCTTCATTCTGGCGATGTAGTCCAGGACATTGTCTTTTCCGGGTTGTGGGTCGAACAGTCTTGTCGAGCCGTTTTTTGTTTCGGCACAGAACACGTGTGCGCTTCCTCCTTTCCATGCACAATAGATCTCATACAGCCCGTCTTCTTTCATATTTTCCAGAAGGAACTTCCTGATTTCCTTTTCACCCATCCGCTTGATGTTATTCTTGTACGCCCACGTCCTTGCCCAGGTGAATTCTGAATCGGTTCCGTCCGCGTTCATAAACAGGTTCCTGTTCCATTTGATTCCCTGTTTATCCATCAAGTCGTACGCGCTGTTTTTTATATTCGGTGCCGCTTCGACATCAAATCCCAGTCTGCGGAGCAGGTGCACAGGTACGCATGTCTGGCAATTTACCTTGTAATCGATTCTTTTGCTGTAGTTGGGGTTCTCTTTGCCTTTGTCCGCTTCCTCGTATGTCATAGGTTTTCCTTTGGTCATGCCGAGTGCCTTTTCCAGCTTGATGTTGTTCATGGCAATGGCCTCCTTCTCCTCCAGCTTGAGGTTTTCCGGCATTTCTCTGACCATTTCCCTGATCCGTCTTGTCAGTCTGGTTGCCGCGTCTTCAGCACCCGGATAGCCCTCTTTCTGATACGGATGGTTTTCAGAGAACAGTCTTGCATCCTTCCCTGTATTGTTTTCCAGTCCGTTATGCGCCTTGTTCCATCCCTTGTCGTCCGGTATGGGTGTGGGCTCCTCGTCGGTTGACGAGAGCGTGCATTTGCAGTTCCAGCGGTCCCCCGGCCTGTGCTCGTTCCAGAACGGATCATCGACGGGGCGTATGGTTCCCCAGAACATGCGGTGGTCCGCTCCCGGGTGTACGGATGTCGAGGGCATCCATTTGAGGTTCGGCAGGATATCCTTCTCCCGCTCGAACTGTTTCCAGTCGGCCGCCTGATGCGCCCGTATGACCGCCGTGTCGTATTCGGTACGCAGCCAGTCTACCATCTGGTGGTCTGCTATGGGCATGACAAGTTTCAGCCACTGTTCAAACGGCCTTAAATTGCCGTTTTCGTCCAGCAGCAGCGCCGCCATGTCGTTTTGTGCCCGGTGTACCTTGAAAGCGGCAAATACGGCGTTGTTCGCACGTATTTCGCGGTAGAAGTCATAATCCGGATCATCGGCTTCCCGTGCCCCGAACCCCTTGTCTGTGGCGTTGTTCATCGTTTTCCACGTGGCCTCGAACAGGTTCTCCTCGATGTCGGTCATGGGATGGAACTCCTTGCCGTATATGTTCTTCAGGGCTTTCTTCAGTACCTCCTCATCAAAAGAAAACACGTTCTCCACCTGCTTGTTTTCCAACCGGTAGAGGTCGTTCATCACCACTCTAAAACTGCCCCGTCTTTCCCCGGGGCTTTCGCGAAAAAACGTTTCAGCCAGTTATACGCGTTTTTAAGGGCGTTTTTCTTCTCTTTGGGAGTCTTTTTGCCGGTCTCAGGCATCTCCTCCTCTTCCTCCTCCCGTTCCCCGGTGGTTGCCGCTTTCTCTTTCGCCTTCTGTATTCCGGCCGCTCCGGCTTCCTGCCGTTTTTTCAGTTCGTTGTAGTCTGCCGGCTTCTCGACCCCGAATTCCTCGTACAGATAATCGTCTCCCACCGGCAGGCCGAAGTTCGTCCGCAGCTGGGTGAGGATGCTCATCTTCTTCTCCGGCTCGATGACCTTCTTTTCCGGGTAGCAGAACTCGCCTCCGGTGGTGTCTATCCCGAGCATGGCGAATATGTCAGTCATGTTGTAGTTGAGCACGTCCAGGATGTCCTGCCGGTCCGCCAGCGTGACTTTCTCCTCCACGTCCTTGTGGACGGTTCCGAGTGCCTGTGTTCCCTTGTCCGATGCCTCGGTGGTGAGCGTGTTCCCGAGGAACAGTTTCGATATCTCGCTGTTGCAGCGTTCGCAGAGCTTGTCGTAGAGGTCTGCGCTTCCGGTCTTGTTCGCCGCCTCCTTGAGTTCCATCATTGTTTCCTGGGCGTGCACGAATACCGACATGCTTCCGGTACTTTCCGCATCCGCCAGCGCCCTCTGCCGTGCCTCGTCGTCATCCGTGGGGTATGTGTATTCCCGGATGGGTGCGCCGAACACTTCGGCGAACTGCGCCCAGTCCGCCACGTCGTTCCGCTTGTATATCACCCATACGGCCGCCTTTGCGAGCATCCCGAGCTCTTCCGGCTCCCCGATGAACAGCAGGTCGGGGTATTCGTCCCAGGATGTTCCGGTGGTGTCCGTCTGGTGGCGCAGTATGAGCCTGCGCACCGGATCCACATGCTTGCGCGGTATCCGGTCGTAGTTTACCCATTCCCCCTTGCGGTAGAACTGTACGAGCGTGAACCCCCAGAATTTCGCGTCCAGGATGTCGCCTATGAGGCGCCGGAACCACGGGGAGCGTATCTGTTCGTTTACCGCCTTGTCCGGTTTTCCGTTACGTCTGAACTCGATGACGGAGGATAGCACGGCGTTTTTCCGTTTCTCGATGACACTTGTCAGGTGCGTGTCCATGAGAATGTCTTCATACAGGTCGTATAATCTGAACCTTCTGGAGTAATCCACGTTCTCGAAGGCCCGTATGGCCAGCATATAGTCCGCTATGTCTATGCCGAAGCGTTTGGGCTGTGTCAGTATGATGGTTGCGGGTCCTTTCTGCCCGGGCCTCGGCAGGTTTCCGCTTTTGGTTATCTTTCCGGCCCCTTTCTTTCTTCTGCTCATGTTACCAGTGGTTTATACGTTTGCGGTTGCTTTTGATAAGGAAATTTGATTTTGCCGCCCTTGTCTCTTCGGGAAGCAGGGGTAGACCGTCCACGGATATCTCCTCGGCCGCCACGGCTTTCAGCCATTCGACGGCCCTCTCGTAGCGTTCCTTGCGGATTCCTTTTATGCTCTGCGGGTTGTGTATGCTGATGACATGGTAGATGGTGATGTCTATGGCCATCATCAGCACCAGCTGGTTCCTGTCCTCCCCGGAGGCTGTGAATATCCTGTCGCAGTCGTACCTTTTGGAAAGGTAGCAGCGCATCTCGGCGATTGCGCGGTCCTCGCATATCTCCACGACGGCGTCGTCCTCCCTTGTCACGGCATCCAGTATCTCGCGGTGGATGCTCGCGTCGTAATCAGTAAGTTCGATGAATTTGCTCATGTGGGTAAAGTATTAAAGTTTACAGTCTGTACTTGTTGTGCGCCCGCATCTTCCTTGTGGAGATGACGGCCGGCTTTTCCGCCTGGTGCGCCTTGCGGTCTATGATGCGGTTTCCTCCCTCCACGCAGTCGGGTCCGTCCGCCGGATAGGTCAGCATGAGGTTGAAGAGGCTGAACTGGTCGGTGAGCAGCCTCATGTGCGGGTTGTCCTTTTCCGCCTCGTTGAAAATGAGGTTTCCTTCGCTGTTGAGGGGTTCCAGGTTCGTCTCGATACGTGTTGCCTTGTCCGTCTTCTTCTCCTCGTCCCCCTGGATGTACAGGGATATCTTCCTTTGCCGGCGTATGCGCCTGATGATGGGTTGGAACACCTGCTGGAAAAAAGGGTCCTGCAGCTTGTTGTTCTCCATGTAGCAGTACACGTTCGTTTTTCCGTTCACGAACTCCAGCAGTCTGATGTACCATTCGATGAACGTGGCGTTCGTCTCCCTTCCGAGGAACCCCTTGATGACGTAGAGCTTCCCTGCCAGTTTGCCGAGCAGGAACACCGCCTTCGTGGAGCTCTTCCTTGTCTTGTTCTCTCCGGGTGCGGGGTCACCGTAGATGACCAGGAATTTGAACTTCGAGAGCGCCGGTACTTTCCCGTAGATGATGTCCTTGAATATCTCTCCCTCGGCTACCGGGTTGTTGAAGAACTCCTTCTGCCGTGCCGCCGCGCTGACCAGCGAGAGGAAAAGATCTATATCCTCTTCCGAGTTTTTCTCGGGCCACACGGAAACCCCGTTCCTGTCGCGTATGTTGATGATGTCCACGTGCCCGATGCCCTTTTCCTTCAGTTCCGTGGCCTTTTCAATGGCCCTTTTTATGCAGCAGTCCGCTGCGATGATGTTCCCGTTGAAGAGTATGCGGTAGTTTCCCGATACGGACATGGTCGGTATCAGGGCTTCCTCCAGCCATTTCCATTTTGTCTTGATACGTTCCGGGTTCCGGCATTCCTCGTCGGTGTCGATATCGTCCACCAGGATGAAGTCCGGCCGGAAGTTCTTGTTACGGGTACCGCGCGGTGACTGTCCGGCCCCGATGGCGCGGAAGGAACATCCCGCCATGATGGTGAATTCCCCCGTTTCCCAATATCCTGGTTTCTTCTGCATCCCGTAGTCCTGGATTATTCTCTGGTTTTCCTCGAAGTTGGCCATGAAGGGCAGCAGGAGCCTTTGGGCGTTGTCCTGCGAGTTGGAGATCAGCAGTACGTTGCGTATTTTTCTTGTAATTGCCAGTTTTGAGATTTCCATCATGGACCGTGCGGACTTTGCCAGCTCCCGCGACCATGCGCGTACCTCGTACCACCGGTTGTTCCTTGTCAACCTTCTGGTGGCTTTCTTGTGGAAGTCCGCCGCCTCGCATGAATAGTACATGGCGAAGTAATACCGGAACCACTCCTCGTCATCCTTTTCGAGCCTTTCCCTGCGTGCGCGTATTTCCGCTTCCGTGTCCGAGGGGTTGATGTCCGAATTCTCGCGTATGGATGCGACCAGTTCCTCCCATTCGACAAGTGCCGTGCGGTCCTGTGGTGTAAGTCTTTTCTTTGCCATGGCTATGAAACTTTTGATTTTACGAACGCGTCAAGCAGCGGCGTCACTTCTTTCGCCTGCGCGGGGTCGGATGCGCGCAGCCATTTGAGCAGGTCTGAGAATACGGATATGATGTCCGAGAGCCCGACTTCCGTCTCCATTTTCTTGATGGCGTTCGACAGTTTGGATATGGTGTCGGCCTCGGCAGTGTTCGGGAAGCGTTCTCCCGGCGGTCTGTCCATGATGGCGTTGTTGAGCTCGGCCAGCTGGCGGTACAGGCTTTTCAGTTGCTCCTCGCGTGTGATGGTGATGGACGTCTTGAGCATCTCCCATCCGTTCTTGCCTATCCAGTTGTTCACCGTGATGCGTGACACCCCCACGCGTTCGGCTATCTCCTGCTGCGTGAGGTTCTCTTTCAGGTAGAGCGTCTTCGCCCATTCCCTTTTTTGCTGCATGCTTAGTTCGGTCATATTTCCTCCTTTTTTACGTGCAAAATTGATAAGGAAAAGGGGCGGAAAAAAACGCGTGCCGCATGATGACACTTTAAAACTTCATGACGGCGTTTTAAACTGTGTGTGATGAATATGCGGTTTGAAAAACGGTTTTAATCCCCCTAATTTCGCATCGTGAACTTCGCGGGGGACACCCGCCTAAAAGACTATATAAGCATGAAAAAGTTTTTCAACATCATACCTGGGAAAGACGCCTGCTGTATCCTTCTTTACGGTGATATCGGCGAGTATGACAGCGTGCGCAGCGGGGATATCGCCCGCGAACTTCTGGAGGCCGAGGCCCTGTCCGGTAAGATTGACGTGCGTATCAACAGCAACGGCGGCGAGGTGTATGCGGGCATCGCCATTTTCAACGCCCTGAAAAACAGCAAGGCCGACATCACGATTTACATTGACGGCATTGCCGCCAGCATGGCCTCGGTGATTGCCCTTTGCGGCAAGCCGGTGCAGATGAGCCGTTATGCCCGTCTGATGCTCCACAGTGTTCAGGGAAGCTGTTACGGCAACAAGGAGGAAATGCAGGGATGTATCCGCGAGATCGAGTCGCTGGAGGATACCCTTTGCGAGATGTATGCCGCCCGCATGGGTAAGGAGAAGGAGGAAATCCGCTCGTTGTATTTCGATGGCAAGGACCACTGGCTTCGTGCCGATGAAGCCCTGGCGCTGGGGCTCATCGACGGTATCTATGATGCCGACCCCCTTCCGGAGGACAGTACCCCCGAACAGGTATTCCAAATATTCAATAACCGGCTGCAACAGCCACAAAACAAGAGTAACATGAATTTAGACGAACTGAAGAAACGTCCGCGGTTCAAGAACTGCGTGACAGATGACGATTTTCTCCGTGAAGTCGGGCTTCTGGAAACGGAAGCCGGGAAAGTCCCGGCCCTTGACGCCGAGGTCACCCGCCTGAAGGGCGAGCTGAAGGTGTTCCAGGACAAGGCCGCGGCCGACGATGCCGCCGCCCGTAAGAAACTGCTTGATGACGCGGAGAGTGACGGCCGCATCGATGCCACCACCCGCCCCATCTATGAGAACCTTTTGTCCAAGGACCGCGAGAACGGGGAAAAGGCGTTGGAGAAACTCTCCCCGAAACGCAAGGTCATGACCGACCTGCGCGTGAACCCTACCAATGAAAGTCCATGGAACAAGCGTATGACCGAGATTAAGGACAAGTTGAAACATTAATAAAAATATTTGCTATGGCAATAGTAGTAAGAAACACCAACTACAACGGTGAGGTACTGGAGAAGATCCTGGTACTCGCCTGTACCGGGAACGACCTTGTGGAGAAAGGCCTGATCATGGTGATCCCCGGCGTCGAGAAGAAAATCAGCCTGCCGCGTATCAAGACCGGCAAGATGCTCCAGAAACGCAAGGAGAATCCGGGCCTGGAGGATTCGAAAGGTAACTTCAATTACTCGGAGAAGTCCCTGGATCCGGAGGACTTCATGGCGTTCACCACCTTCAACCCCCGCGCCTTCGAGCACATCTGGCGCAAGTGGCAGCCGAAGGGCAACCTCGTGTTCGCCGAGCTTCCTCCCGAGGCGCAGAACACGCTGCTTGACGAGCTTAGCAAGAGCGTGAAGTTCGAGCTGGGCTGGCATTACATCAACGGCGAGTTCGGGAGTGACGACGACCACCTTTTCAACGGCATCCTGACCCAGGCGGCCAAGGACACGGACGTGATCGTGGTTCCTGCCCCTTCCGACACTTCCATGATCGGCAAGCTGAAGGCTGTCCGCAAGGCCATCCCGAAAGCCCTGCGCGAGAACCCGAACCTGCGTATCCTGATGAGCATCGACGACTTCGACAAGTACGACGATGAGCTTACCGAACGCGAGTACAAGAACACGAGCGAGACGGATATCAACAAGAAGCGTTACAAGGGCATCACCATCGAGACGCTGAATTCCTGGCCTGACGACCTTATCGTGGCCACGCTCTGCTCGATGTCTGCCGACGGCAACCTCTTTGCCGGCGTGAACCTCCAGGACGACGAGGAGGTGATCCAGATCGACAAGTGGATGAACTCCAGCGAGCTGTACTTCTTCAAGCTGCTGATGAAGGCGGACACAGAAATTGCCTTCGGCGAAGAGTTCGTGGTGCTTGACACCCGTACCTCCCCGGTATTCAAGACCGTGGTGCGCACCATCTCTGCCGATCCGGTCAGTCTTTCTTTCAAGGCCGCCGGTGAGAGCAAGGAGGTGACGATCACCGCTTCCGGTGATTACAGCGTGACATCCGTTCCTGCCGGTTTTACGGCAGAGGGTACCGATGACGGTCTGAAAATCACCGCCGGAGTGAACAGCAGCGGCAAGGCGGTATCAGGTACGCTTGTGGTGAGTCTGGACGCTGATCCGGAAAAGAAGGTTGAAATAACGCTGTCACAGGCGGCCGTTGATGAAGAGGAAGGCGGTGAATGATGGGAAAGCTGAAATATCTCGTGATCCACTGCACTGCGACTCCCGAGGGCCGTGAGGTAAGCGGTGCTGAAATCCGTTCCTGGCACACGAATCCCGTATCCAAGGGCGGCCGCGGCTGGAAACAGGTCGGATATACTGACCTGTTCCATCTGAATGGCGGCGTGGAGCGCCTGGTGGACAACAACGAGGACGCGAACGTGGACCCTTGGGAAATCACTAACGGCGTGGCCGGCTATAATTCCGTCAGCCGTCATATCGTGTATGCCGGCGGTGTAGCCAAAGACGGCAAGACCCCGAAGGACACGCGTACCGTTTGCCAAAAGCGTGCGCTTGAGAAGTACGTGAAAGACTTCCACCGCCGTTTCCCTGATGTCCGTATCGTGGGGCATAACGAGCTGGCGGCCAAAGCCTGTCCCAGTTTTGACGTGCAGAAATGGCTTGTTTCAATAGGTATCAGACAATCATAAAAAAGTGATCATGGACACGAGCGTACTCTTGAACTGGATATTTGGCGGCGGCCTTCTGGCCGCTCTGACGGCCCTTCTGACGTTGGGCCCCACGGTCAGGAAGGCGAAGGCGGAAGCGGAAAAGGCGAAAGCCGACGCGGAGACCGTGCGGATAGACAACACGGAGCACGCCACGCGTATCCTGATCGATAATATTGTAGAACCCTTAAAAAAAGAACTTAGTGCGACACGAAGAGAGATGGCGCGTTTGCGCAAGGCTATTGACGGTGCCAATGATTGCCTTCACCGTGCTGACTGTCCTGTCCTTCATGAGCTGCGCGAGCTCCCGAAGACAGGCCCGGAGCTTGACGACGGTGAAAACCGCGTCAGGCGCGGACAGCGCAAGGTCCGGGCGTCGGGGGCTGGTGATGGCGGGCCTCCCGGCATCGGCGCTGACATTGAAAATTCCGGTTCCTGACCTGCTGGCGCTTCCTGCCGGTGCCTCCTATCATGGTAAAAACGGGCAGGCGGGCGTGGATGTGACGTCCAGGGGCGACACGTTGGTAGTGACCTCCACCTGTGACAGTCTCCAGCGTCTGGTCCTCTGGTATGAGGAGGAGCTGACACGTATCCGGGGCGACACCGTGAGTGTTTCGGAAGTTTCCGAAACGGAGTTCAAACGACGTTTTAGCCCCGTTCAAATCGCCCTCGTTGCCTTTATCGCCGGTGTGGCATCCGGCATTGTATTAACCGTTTTAATCAAGAGACGATATGGAAAAGAATAAGAATTTCATTTACGGCATTGCCGTTGTCAAGTTCGGCTCCGCCACGATCGGTTGGATCGAGAAAGGGAGCTGGGAGTGGGGCGGCACGAAGCCGGAGAGTGTTGATGTCGAGGCGGAACAGGTTCCCGACGCACCTGTGCTGACGCTTTTGCAAAAGAACGGTCAGATTTCCCCGACGTTCAACCTTATCCAGCTGGACTACAAGAACATCAAGGCCGTTCTTGGCGGCACGCTGGTGGGTTCGGATGACGCCCCGACGGGTTGGAAGGCCCCTACGGAGCTGGTACAGATGTCCGGCAAGTGGACAATCGACTTCATGAGCGGTCAGACGATGACTATCCCGAACGGTACGATCCTCTCGAACCTGGGCGGGAAACTGACGCTGACGGAGGTGTCGAAGATCGAGTGCCAGCTGAAGGTGAACAAGCCGGAGGACGACAGTTCTCCTTACGAGATCAACGACACGGTATCGGCATAGCGTATGGACGAGCGTGAAGCAAGACGTGTGCAACGGGAGGCATCCGAGGCCCTTCTTGACCTGGGTGTCTCCCTTCCCCTGAAGGAATGGCACTTGCCTTTCGTGAAACGTCCTGTCCGATGGAGGGTGACGATGCACCGCCCGCGTCTTGCCGGGCAGATATGCATCGTGCGGATATACCTCTCGATGGGAGTTTCCCCGGAGGAGATTTCCTCCTTTAACGGTCGTGAGCGTCTGGAGTTTCTGGCACGTCACGGAACCGAGGTTTCCCGGATGGTTGCCTATACCCTTTGCCGTGGTCCGGTCAGCCGGCGGCTTCTTGTCCGCCCCGTGGCGTGGTTCCTGCGTGAGGCTGTGGAGCACCGTTTCCTGATGGGTGCTCTGGAGAAGTTCATCAGCCTGATGGGCAGCGAGTCTTTTACGAGTATTATCAGCTCGATCGATCGGGCGAACCCGATGAAGTTGAGAATGAGCCAAAGAAGGAAGGGGAGTTAAGGACCGAGTTTGAAGGTTCCCATAGCCCCTTCGGTTTTATCTGGAACATCGCGAGTGCTACCGGCTGGACTGTTGAGTACATCCTGGAGAAGGTGAACTACCAGACGCTCATCCTGATGCTGTCGGATGCCCCGCGTTATGTCCGCCGCCGTGTGAAAGCCGGAGATTCTGAAAACGCCTCCCGCGGTGGTGTCGATCCGGAGTCCGCCGCCCGTGAAGCCGGTGATATAGTGAAGTTTTACCAAAGCAATTTAGAACTGTAAACGATGAAGCCCGTAGAAATCGAATTTCTGATGAAGGACAACCTGACCGGCGGCCTTGACAAGGCCGGCCTTGCCGTGGATATCCTTGCCGGAAAGGCCGGGAAGGCAGCCGATGCCATCAACGCGCGTATCGAGGAGCAGAGAAAGGTCATCGACCGGGTGAGCTCTGACCTGCACCGGATGGAGACTCAGCTTCAGAATATGAAGCCTGGCCCGGCCCAGGCGGAGCTTGCCGCCGACGTGACGGCTTGCCGCAAGGTGCTGGAGGAGGAGCGCGCTGCCCTTGAAGGACTTGAAAAGGAGCACCGCGAGGCGGAGAAAAGCGTGCGTAACCTCCGGGAGGAGTACAGCCGCATCTGCCTGGAGGAGGAACGCGCCGCTGCCGGGAGCAAAAGCCTGACCGACAGGATCCGGGAGCAGAAGGAAGTCATCGGGCAGATCGAGAGCGATATCAAGTCCCTGGAGAAAGCCTACCAGAAAGCCGCTCCCGGTATGGCGAAATCGGCTGCCCTGGATGAGTTGAACGCCGCGAAGCGTGCGCTTGAGGAGGAGAAGGCTGCGTTGCAGGGCCTCCAGGCGGAACAGGAGAAGGTGCGTGAGAGCGGCAAACGCCTTTCCCTGCAGCTGCGCGAGCTTCAGGACAACATGGCCCGCCTGCGCCTGGAAGGGAAACAGGACACTGAAGGATACCGGAAGATGGCACAGCAGGCCGCTCTTCTTTCTGACACGCTTGCCGATCTGAACACCCAGACGAAGATCCTCTCGCACGATGACGCGAACCTCCAGGGCTTCATGTCGGGCGTGAGCGGCCTTGCCGGTCTGTTCACCACGGCCACCGGCGCGCTGTCTCTTTTCGCTTCGGAAAACGAGAACCTGGCAAAGATCCAGACGCGCGTGCAGAGCGTGATGGCCATCACGATGGGGCTCCAGCAGGTGTTCAATACCCTGAACAAGGATTCCGCTTTCCGGCTGGTGACGGTCGTCAAGATGAAGAACCTGCTGACTGCGGCCAATACCCGGCTGGCTGTCTCCTTAGGTATTTCCACCGGTGCCGCGCAGGCCCTGATGGCCACGCTTACGTTGGGCCTTTCAGCCGTAATAACGGGAATTATTGTCCTTTGGGATAAATACAGTGATGCGCAGGAAAAAGCGGCGGAAAAAGCGAAAGAACGGGTAAAAATCGAGTCCGACGGCCGCGCTCAGATGATCAGGACCCGTTTCGAGATCGAGAGCACGCTGGCGAGCCTGAAGAAGTTCACCGGCACGAAGGACGAGGAGAAGGCGAAGGTGGAGGAACTGAACCGCAAGTACGGCGAGAGTTTCGGGTATTACGACACGATCGCCCAGTGGTACGATATCCTCCAGCAGAAGGGTGAGAAATACATCCAGATGCTTTTCCTTCAGGCCAAGGTGCAAAGCCTGGTGAACAAGGCCACGGAGGCTGACGAGAAGGTGAACGAGATCAAGGCGAGCCGGCCTGAAGACGTGGACGGCTCAATGGGCTGGTTCGCACGTATGGGGCTTTACATGGCCCAGAGCGAGTCACACGGACAGGTGGACGCGCAGGCCTTGATCTCGGAATACAACAAGGAGGCGAAGGAGAAGGCGCTGCGTGAGGCGGAGAAAGTCCGCGACGACTATCTGGCCGAGGCGCGTGAGCTGCAGGAGGAGTATCTGAATATCGGCAGGGAGTTCGACCTGGGTGACCATGCGAAGCCCGACCCGAATGCCGCCAAAAAGGAGAAACAATCGGAAGAGCAGCGTGCCTCGGAACTTCTGAAGCTCCAGATGAAGAACCGCCAGGCAGAAATCGACCTTCTGAAGGAGAGCGGCGAGAAACGCCGCCGCCAGATCCGCCTGAACTACGACAAGGAGATCGCCGAACTTGCCGCCCAGGAGAAGAAGTGGAAGGACGCGCAGAAGGGCGAACTGACCGGCGAGCAGGAATCCTCCCTGAAAGAGGCGCGGGAGAAGGCCGCAGCGGCACGTGACGGTGACCTGGCAAAGGTGACCAGGGAAGAGAATGACGCTGCCCGCCAGTCCATGCTCGACTACCTGAAGGAATATGGCACGTACCAGCAGAAGAAGCTGGCCATCGCTGAGGAATACGCGGAGAAAATCCGCAAGGCGCAGGAGGAGGGCAACTATGCCGAGGTATTGCGCCTTTCCCGCCAGCAGAAGGAAGAAACGGCTGCCGCCGAGATTGCCAGCCTGAAGGCCGACATTGACTGGGACGGCCTTTTCGGCAACTTCGGGGGGCTGCTCGAGGAGCAGCTGCGTCCCACTTTGGAAAAGCTGCGCAAGTACGCCGCCTCCGACGAGTATAAAAACGCGAGTGCCGAGGACAAGCAGGTGATCAGCGAGCTGATTGCGAAGCTGGAGGACCGGAGTGTGGGTGGTATTAACCGGAACATGTTCCGTGACGTATCCCGCGACCTTTCCGCCTACCAGACGACGCTGCGTGAGCTGACGGAGGCGAAGGAAAGGGAGAAGGCCGCGGCCGACGCCCTGGTATCCGCCCAGGAGAAGCTGAAGAAAGCCACGGAAAGCGGCGACCCCGCCGCCATGAAGGAAGCGGAAGAACTGGTGGCCACCGCGCAGGAGACGTTCGACGCCGCTTCGGTGAGCGTGACCGCCCTGACAGAGGCGAACGACAAGGCCGCGCAGGACCTTCGCACCTCCAGCACGAACGCCGTACAGTCCCTCACTGGGCTTGCCGAAGGTCTCCAGGGCCTGAAGTCCGGCTCCCTTGCCGGCATAGCCCAGGGGCTGGGCAAACTGGGCGAGTCGACGAAGAACCTGGGCGGCGTGATGGGCAGCGTGGGCGGCACCCTTGCCGAGACCTTTTCAAACGGGGGCATCATCGGCCAGATCATCGCGGCGGTGCTTTCCATCCTTGACGTGCTGAAGGAGGGCATCGGCACGCTGGTGAGCGATATCCTCGATTCTGTGCTCGGTGCCGTAAACGGCATTCTGGAAAACATCCTTTCCGGTGAGCTCTTCACGCAGATCGGCAGCTCTCTGTTCTACGGTGTCCGTGACATCCTGGACACGGTGAGCTTCGGGCTGTTCTCCTCCCACGGCAATGCGAAGGAGGTGAACGCGCTGGTGGACCGCCTTACGGAGAGCAACAAGTACCTGACAACGGCCATTGAAAAACTGACGGACGAGATGGAGAGTTCGGGCGGTGCGCAGTCCACGGAGTACTACCGGAGCGCCTACGAGAAACAGAAGGAGAAGATCGAGAACGACCGGCAGATGCTGGAGGCGAAGATGGGTTACCACAGCTCGCACCATTCCAACAACTACTATATCGGCAAGGCCATGAGTGGCAGCGACTGGGACCGTATCTCCTCCTACCTGGGCAAGTCCGTACGCGACACGGGTGCCCTGTGGCGACTTTCTCCGGAAGAGCTCGCGAAGCTCCAGGAACTTCCGGACATCTGGGAGAAACTGCATTCCGGCAAATACGACCAGTCGGAGTGGCTCGAGGAGTATATCTCTGATGCGGGTACGCTGCTGGAGCTGCAGCAGCAATGGCAGGAGGCAATCACGGACACGTCGTTCGAGAGCATCAAGAGCGGCATGAAGGATCTTCTGAAAGACTTTGAGACGGGTTCGGAGGACGTGATCGCAAGCGTGGACTCTTTTCTGGAGAACGCCATCTTGAAATCCGTCGTGGACGGTACTTATTCCGAAGAACTGAAGAAGTGGCAAGAGGTTTTCGCGGAATTCATGAGCGACGGGATCCTCTCGGAAGAGGAAGCCGGCGAACTGCGGCGGAAGTACACGGATATCTTCAACGCGGCACAGGCGGAGAAGGACTCGATGTTCGCTGCCGCCGGTATCACGGAATCCTCCTCCACGACACAGAGCGGGAAGTCCGGCAGCTTCACGGCGATGTCGCAGGACCAGGGCACGAAGCTGGAGGGCATGTTCACCTCGGGCCTGAACCACTGGGTGAGCATCGACGAGCGGACGGAGGACGTGGCAGGGCGTATGGCCAGTGCCGAGGGGCACCTGGCGAAGATCGCGGAGAATACCGGCAAAAGCGCCGGCTTCCTCGGCGAGATGAAAGAGGATATCAAACGGATTATACGTGACGGGTTAAGAATGAAATCATCATGAGCATGGAATCAATCATGGGCGGGCTGTTCCTTATCAACGGCACCGACATCTGGACGGAGTACGGCGTATTCCTGACGGAGGAGAAGAGAGGCGGGCGCGACAACCTGAAGGCGCTCCTGTGCCCGAGCGGCACGAAAGAGCATACGGCGGTGGACATCCGCGAAGAGGACGGGGAAAAATATTCCGATACCCTCGCGGTAGCCAACGCCGCGCGCGACGTGACCCTGACCTTCGCGCTGTACGCCGCCACCAAGCAGGAGTGGCTGAAGCGCTACCTGTCCTTCATCTCCTTTTTGAAAACCGGCGAGAAGGGGTGGCTCTCGCTGCATTTGCCGCAGCTTGACTTGACGCTGCGGGTGTTTTACCTGGATTGTCCCGGCTTCACCCCGCTGACCTACCTTTGGGAGGAAGGCGTGCAGGCCGGCCGCTTCAAAGTGAAGTTCCGCGAGCCGAAACCGGTCATTTAACAACCATTCAAACGACGTTCAAACATGCTTTTAACGGTATATGACAGCAACAGGCAGGCGAAGGCGGTCCTCTCGCCGGATGACAGCTCGACGCAGGTGAAGGCGCTCCAGGGTGACAATGTCCTGACGCTCTCCTTCACCCTGTACGAACACGTGGCGCTTGAGGTGAACGACTACGTGGACTTCTGCGGCGAGCGCTATTGGCTTCTGGAGCGCTACCTTCCGGAGGAGGTGAGCACACAGGAGTGGAAATACGACGTGAAATTCTACGGCATCGAGAGCCTGATCAAGCGGTTCCTGGTACTGAACGTGGTGGACGGGGATCCGGATCCGGTGTTCACGCTGACGGCCCCGCCGCGTGAGCACGTGGCGCTGGTCGTGAAGTCGGTCAACGACGGGCTGGGCGGCATTACCGACTGGAAGGTGGGCACAGTGGAGGGTACGGATAACATCGTGATCGACTACGAGGGGAAGTACTGCCACGAGGCGCTGAAGGAGATCGCCGAGGCCGTGGGCTCCCAGGCGGAATGGTGGATCGAGGGCCAGACGGTGAACGTGTGCCGTTGCGAGGACGGGGTGGAGCTCCCTCTGGCCTACGGGCGCGGGCTGACGGGCCTCTCGCGTGACAAGGCCGACGGCGCGAAGTTCTACACGCGGCTGTTCCCTATCGGCAGCTCCCGAAACATCGACCCGGAAAGATACGGCCATAGCCGCCTCCAGCTTCCGGGCGGCGCGAAATACGTGGACGTGGATGTGGAGAAGTACGGCATCCATCACCACTACGAGGCCGACGCCTTCGCGGGCATCTACCCCCGGCGTGTGGGTACCGTGACTTCGGTGCGCAGCGAGGAGGTGACGGGCGAGGACGGTGAGCCCTTCACGATCTGGTATTTCCGGGATGACACGCTGACGTTCGACCCCAACGATTACGAGCTTGGCGGCAAGGTGAAACGCGTCTCCTTCCAGGAAGGCTGCGAGCTGGCTGGTCTTGGCGAGGAGGAGGACGGCACCTATTATTTCGAGGTGAACTTCAACAGCGACACGCGCGAGTTCGAGATCATCACCATCTGGCCGTACTCCGACGACACGCAGCTTCCTGGCGGCAGCCTGGTACCGAAAGCCGGCGACTGTTACATCCTCTGGAATATCCGCATGCCCGACGAGTATTACGGCCTGGCGGAGGAGGAATACCTGACGGCCGTGAACCGTTACAACGCGGAGAACGCCGTGGACGTCTCGGTGTACAAGGGCCCGACGGACCACGTGTGGGTGGAAGAAAGCGGCGCGGACCTGTATGTGGGCCGCCGCGTTCGGCTGGAAAGTGAGGAGTATTTTCCGGAAACGGGCTTCCGCAGCAGCCGCGTGACGAAGGTGACGCGCAAGGTTACGCTTCCCTCGCAGATGGACCTGGAGATCTCCGACGCTCTCTCCACGGGGGTGATGGAGAGCCTGACGAACCGGATCGACGAGGTACGGAATTATACGAAGACCGCCGTGTCCGGTGCGAACCTTCCGGACATCATCCGCAGCTGGGACAATACGCTACCTACTGACAACAATCTTTTCTCGGCCCGTCGGAGCCAAAACGAGTTCATCAACAAGAAGAAGGCTGACCGCGCGAAAAAGAGGATCACTTTCGAGGAGGGTATCGGTATCGGGCTGGAGGAGAACGCCGGTATTGACGGCAAGGGCAACGCCGAACTGCTGACCCTTGTCGTGCGTGAACTTCTTCGCAGTCCGAAATTCGTGGACGGCCTTTTCGGCGAGGGCTGGCGGTTGTGGATGGAGAACGCCCTTTCACACCTTACCATCGACAAACTGACGGTGCGCCAGGTCATGGTGGTATTGGAGATGCTCATCGAGAAAGTCCGCAGTGTCGGCGGCCAGCTCTGCGTCAGCGCCGCCAACGGGAAGATAAAGGCGGTCGAGGAGCAGGACGGACTTTATAAGATCACGTTCGAGCAGGATAACACGTTTGTGGCCCATGACCTGATGCGCTGTGCGACATTCACCGGCGGCAGCCTGAAAAGCTACTGGGTGGAGGTTGCCGGTGTGGAGGGTGATTCCATCCTGGTGGCCGCGGACGAGTTCGGCGCCTCCCTTCCGGAGGCGGGCGACGAGTGCGTGCTGATGGGCAACACGGAAAATCCGCTGCGCCAGAACCTGATCCTGATATCGGCCACCGAGGACGGGCAGCCCCGTATGGACGTGATGGACGGCGTGAAGGCGAAGAACTTCACCGGCTGCCTCCGTGCGCGTCTGGGCAATCTGGACGGTATCAGCGATGACTGGTTTCCGGCGGACAACCAGCCGCATGGCAACGGCCTTTACAGCGATAACGCCTATCTGCGCGGTACGTTCCTTCTTGTGACGGGTGAGGATATCAAGACCAAGTTCGAGATAGTCGAGGGGAAAATTGTCAGTTCCGTCACCGCCCTGCGCAATGACTTCGCCACCGAGCGCGGTTACCTGAACAACCCCGCCTTTGATGACGGTCTTATGAAGTGGAGCACGGAGAACGAGACCGTGTTCTTCCTTGTGGGGAACCGTTGGATCTGGGCAAACGGCAACGTGCTGACGAAAAAGGGTGACAGCGCGAGTGTGACGGAGGATGACGGCAGGACGGTGGTGCGCATCCGGAACAAATACATCCTCCAGAAACGCGAGAACCTGAAAAGTATTCCCTCCATGCCTGAAAACGACAATGGGGAGAAGGAAGCCGTCCCGGTGTTTCTTACCTTCTTTTACCGCTGTGCGACGGCCGGCACGCTGCGTGTGGAGTTTGTGGGTGTGGATAAGACGGGTTTCGCCAATTTCAACAGCATGGAGGTGGAGGAAGAACTGTCCGCGACCGACGGGTACGTACAGTACACCTGTAGCGGACTCTGGAACGGTACCGGTGATTTCAAATTGAGTTTTACCGGCGATATTTACCTGTATATGCTCATATTGAGCACCGACCGTGTGGAATCCCTGACACACCGTTATAAAACCCTTTTCGAGCAGTCGGAGCGTCTGGTAAAGATATCGGCGGCCGTGTTCGACAAGGACGAGAACATGTTGGAAGAGACCGGTCTGGTGGTGAAACCAGAAGGTGCGGGCATATATGCCCAGGACGCTGACGGGAAACTGGCGCTTATCGGGGTTTCCGTGGACGAGACGGATGCCGACGGCAACCGTGTCAGCGTGGTAAAACTGACGGGCGACCATATCAAGCTGGAGGGACTTGTGACAGCCAACGAGAACTTCAAGATATTGGAGGACGGGAGCATCGAGGCGAAAAACGGGAAGTTCACGGGCGAGATTGACGCGGATACGGGCAAAATAGGTGGTTTCTCGATTTCTTACGGGCATATAGGCATTGACAAGGACGGTGGCGTCAACGGTATGTTTCTTTTCAACGACATGATCGGCTTCAACGGTGACAACATGCAGGCACTCATCGGCTGTTACAGTGACCTTGGTACCGACATCCTTGGCCGTTTCGTGAACACGCAGTCCGGATACCTTCCGAACTACGGCCTGATTTTCAGCGTTCAGAACAGTCTTTCGAACCGTAACTACGCGTTTATCGGGACGGGTGACGGTATTCTGAAAGGTGTAGTGGAGGGCTTCCGCCTGAACTGGATTGAGTTCAGCCAGGCGAAAGAAGCCAAGTATATCAATCTTAATCGTGGCAAGTATGTGGAAGTCTGCGGCAATTATGGTGACTGCGTGCTGATGCTTCCCAAGCTTTCCGAGCTCCGCACCTCGCTGGGTTTGGGCACCACCTCGACCGAGGATATCGCCGTGCGCCTGACAGTCGTGAAGCGTTCGGGTTCTGACGTGAGACTTTACGGGCGCACGGGTGATTTCACGGTGAACGGCTCCTCCGTTGATACCGACCAGCACCCGTATTTCCGCGACAATAATTTCGGCAACACGGGTTATTGGAACATGGGCAACGGCGATGTCGTGGAGGTCCTTCTGACATACAGTGCGTCTGAGTACAACGCTTATACAGTAAGTATCCATCGTTAAAAATCATATTATGGCAAGAATCAATTTTAAAGAGTTGCCGGTTTATACCGGCATATCCCGCAAGAAAACAGTGACGGGTGATGCGAGGGAGTCCTTTGCTGACCTGCTGTACACCCGTATGAACGGCATCCGTGCCAAGAACCTCGCCCTTAAGATATTCAACAGCGAGGGTGATATGTATCTGGATGCCGAGGACGAGAAACTGGTGCGTTTTGCCGCCGTGAACCTTTGCGTCCCTTCCGTGGGCGATGTGATTATCGATATGCTTGATACAGGTAAAAAAGAAATTAAGGAGGAATAATTTATGGCACTGACAGACGCTGAGAAAACCGAATTGAAGAACGACATCCTGAACGCGATCAAGGCAGAGAGTCAGGGTGTGAATGAGTTGACCGAGGTCACCTCGCTGGACAATATCAAGAGCCTTCCTGCTCTACGGGGCACGGAACTTGTGAGTGCTCCCATATCGCTGCTGGGCAAACCCGCGACAGATGCCGCTGCCACGGCCAATGCCGCCGCCACGAAAGCAAATAATGCGGCTACCACTGCCACGAACGCTGCCCAGACGGCCACGGAAGCCGCCGGTACCGCCAATTCCGCTGCGGAAACGGCTAACGCTGCTTCCGAGGTAGCGGTGGCAGCCGCCGGTGAGGCCCTTCAGGTGAAACAGGATTACGCAAACACCGCCCTTGCCGCCCTTAAAGGGGCCTCCGCCCGTTTCGGCGGCTTTGTCGATATTTCCGGCGATGATGTCGATTTCTTTGAAGACAGCGAGGAACATTCTCCTGAAGAGGTTCTGTACAGCCTCTCTCACAAGTCGTTTGTGGTCCAGGCGAGCGTCAAGGAGTATTACTCGTCCTGGCCGGGCAGCGGGATATACAACCAGAACGGGGTAGTGTTGAAAGACAAGGCCTACCTGCTTGGAGAGGTCCTTTATGTATGGAGTGACGAAGAGGAAAGTCTTGTGGAGATCAGCGGCAGCGGTGGGGGCAACACGCTCAATATCTCGGTGGAATATCCCCCTGAGAGCGGTTATCACAGCCTTTCCACTGCCATTTCCGCTGTGGAGGAAAAGCGTCGCAGCCGTGGCCGTTGCATCACCTACGAAGTCTCGCAGGGCAAATGGGAGACCAAACAGTTTGTTGGCACAAGCCTGTCGAGCTGGGAGCAGGAGGCGAGCTGGGAGGATTTCGGTGGCGCGGGTACGGTGAAGAGCCTGACGGTGAACGGTGAGCGGAAGGTTCCGGATGCGGAGGGCAACGTGAGCCTGACTATCGACAAGGTGGAAGTGGACGAAAGCCTGGACGCCGGCAGCACGAACCCGGTGGAGAACCGGGCGGTGACTGCGAAGCTGGAGGAGCTTGACGCGAACACGGTATTCGGTGCGAGCGCGGAGCTTTCTGACGACGAGACGAGCGTTCGTCTGACGCTGACGAACAAGTCCGGCGCGGAGATCACCTCGGTGGACCTTCCAGCCGGCAGCGGGGGCAGCGGTGATGGCGGCAGCACGACGAGGATTGTCCTCGGGGCCTTGGTTGACAACCCCACCGTGAAGGAGGGCGGCAGCGTGAAACTCACCTGGACGTACGACCACCAGTACTCCTCCGGCGACGAGAAAGGCGAGAGTACCGGTCAGAAGGCGGCGGTCACCATCCAGGTGAAGCGCGGTGCCACGACCACCTACTCGGAAAGTGTCCGGGACGTCAGCAAGGGCACGTACACGCTCGACCTGACGAAATACCTGCTGTTGGGTACGAGCGACATCTACGTGATCGCGGAGACCACCGACCCGACCACGGGGAAGGCGCAGAAGAAGCAGGCGTACGTGAGCGTGAAGAGCGTCACGTTAAGCCTCACGAGCAGCTATAACATCGCCACCGGTATCACGCAGGGCGGCCTGGGCGCCGACGATACGGCCACCATCCCCTATGCCGTGACCGGCACGGGTACCAAGACGGTGACGCTGTGGGTGGACGGTGTTCAGAAGGAGGCGCACTCTGTGACGCGCAGCGGTACCACCAACGGGACGTTCAGCCTGGCCATGTCCGGCCTGTCGGTGGGTCGCCACACGGTGCAGATCGTGGCTGAGATGGAGGCCGACGGGCTGACGCTGAAAAGCGAGAGCGTCTATATGGACCTTCTGAAACGGGGGAGCAGCGCGCCGTTCATCGGCACGAAGATCGTCCATTCCGACGGGCGGATCATCACCGGTACCGGACATACCGTCCCGACGATAGAGAGCGGGCGTTACGAGCAGTGCTCCTTCGACTTCGTGGCCTACGACCCTTCGGTCACCCCCGCGACGGTGGAGATCTGGCGTAACGGCAGCCTCTCGCGCACTGTCAGCGTGCCGCGTAGCGTGCAGACCTACTCCAACCGCTTCACCGAGCAGGGCGTTCAGACCCTGCAGCTGAAGCTGGGTTCCACGTCCTACAGCCTGACGGTGGACGTGACCGAAAGCGGTGTGGATATCTCCGAGGCCTCCTACGGCCTGCTGCTGAAGCTGGACGCTGCCGGGCGCAGCAACGGGGAGAGCGATCCCGGTGTCTGGGAGTCCGGCAGCGTGAAGACCACGTTCGAGAATGTGGACTGGAGCAGCAGCGGTTGGACCGGCGAGGCACTGAAGCTGACTAACGGTGCGAAAGCCACCATCGGGTACAAGCCCTTCGCCACCGACGTGAAGTCCACCGGGCTCACGATAGAGCTTACGCTGAAGGTCAGCAATATTACCGACCGCTCGGCTGCGGTGGTGAGCTGTATCAGCGGCGGCAAGGGGCTCCTTGTCACCACGCAGGAGGCGGGTTTCCGTACGGGCCAGACGGTGACCTATACCAACGAGGACGACGAGCTGGTAACGCGTGACGTGAAGCTCTCCACCAACTACGCCGACGGTGACGTGATGAAGGTGGCGCTGACGGTGGGCACGGCCTCGGAGAACCGTCTGATGCAGCTCTACGTGAACGGCAACCGCACGGGTGCCGATATCTACGACGCGTCGTTCAGCTTCCAGCAGGAGACGCCGCAGGAGATCACGGTGGACAGCTCGGGCGCCGACGTGGAACTGCGTACCGTGCGGGTCTACAGCCGGGCCCTCAGTGATGACGAGGAGCTGGAGAACGCGATGGTGGACGCGGAGGATACCGACACGATGATGGAGCTCTACGAGAAGAACGACATCCTGGGCGACACCGGTGACGTGGACATGGACCGCCTGCTCTCTCAAGGGAAGGGTGTGCTGCGCATCGTGCGGGCGAACAAGCTCGATGACGTCTATGCCGAGAACAACAAGAAGACGGACTTCCTGGCCGATATCTACTATTACTCGCCTCTGGGCACGGAATACAACTTCATCCTGACGAACTGCTACATCCGCATCCAGGGAACATCTTCCACGAAATACCCGTCGAAGAACATCCGCATCTACTGCGCCAAGGGGAGCGAACAACTCTTGATGAGCGGTGACCACGTCAGCGCGGGGAACAAGTACACGATGCGCCCCGGCGCGGTCCCGGTGAACCTGTTCTGCTGCAAGTCTGACTACTCCGACTCGTCCATGTCGCTGAACACGGGCGGTGCGAAGCTGTTCAACGACGTGATGAAGGAGCTGGGGCTTCTCACGCCTCCGCAGCGTCACCAGTACGAGGCAGCGGGTAACAGCCTTGCCGGGATCAATATCCGGAGTGCCATCGACGGCCTGCCTATCGACATCTTCTGCGCGGAGACTGCGGACGGTGAGAATACCTACTACGGTCAGTACAACTTTAACAACGAGAAGAGCAAGAGCGGTGCGGTGTTCGGCATGGAGGGCGTGGAGGGCTTCACCCCGGAGTGCCCGATAACCTTGGAGATGCTGAACAACACCTCGCCGATCTGCCTGTTTGCCACCACCAGTGACAGCCAGCTGGAAGCCGACTTCGACGCCGGCGCTGAAATCAACTACGGCATCGACACGGCCGGCAAGGCGCAGAGCGACGGGGATATCACCTGGAGCGGGCTTGCCACGGCGCAGCAGACGGCCCTGAAACGCCTTTACGGCTGGATCCGGGCGTGCGTCCCCGCCGGGGCGGATGCAAAGGATCCTTCGACCTTCGCCAGCGACAAGTTCAAGACGGAGATCGACAGCTATTTCGACCGTGACTACCTGCTGACCTACTACCTTTTCACGGACTACTTCCTTTCTGTTGACCAGCGTGCGAAGAACATGATGCTGCGCACGTGGGACGGGCTGAAATGGTACATCACGTACTACGACGGTGACACGCAGCTTGGCAAGCGCAACGACTGCTTCCTGGTGTACGGCTACACGACGGACCGGGATACCTACGACGCGGAAGCGTCGAAGTACGCCTTCGAGGGGCACGACTCGTGGCTCTGGAACCTGGTGCTGGGTAACCTGCAGGACGATCTGAAACGATGCGCGGCGAACTTCCGGGCCGTGATGACGAACGAGCGGGTGCTTTCGATGCTGAACGACGAACAGAGCGGCAACTGGTCGGACCGTGCCTTCAACAAGTCGGGCTACCTGAAGTACATCGCCCCTGCCGTGCAGGAGATGTACGGTAAGGTGTGGCCTTTCATCTACGCGCTGCAGGGTTCCAATCGGTCGCACCGCGAATACTTCATCCAAAACCGCTTCGCGCTGCTGGATGCGAAATACGGTACGAGCAACTTCACGAGTGATAACGTCGACCTGTACCTCTCCCGTACGGCTGACGATACGGCCGACACCCTGAAAATCACGGCCTCGGAGCCCTACGCCTTCGGTTACGGCACAAACAACAGCCCCAATATCGCGGGTACGGGTATCGTGGACGAGGACGAGACGGCCACGCTTTCCATCACCGGTGCCTATACGGTGAACGACCCGCTGCGCGTGTATGGCGCGAGCCGCATGCGTGTTCTCGACATGACCGGCGCCGCCGATCACCTGAAGAACGCCCTTGACCTTGGCAAATGCACGGTGCTGCGCGAGCTGAACCTTCAGTCCTCCACGATCGGCTCCACCGGCTGGTGGCTCTCGATCAGCAGCTGCCGGCAGCTGCGCAAGCTGAACGTGCGTAACCAGTCTCAGGCGAAGACCGGTGGCAGCACGAGCACGGCGCTTGACCTGACGGAACAGACGAAACTGGAGGAACTGGACGCGAGAGGGACGAAGGTGCAGAGCGTCTCCTTCGCCAAAGGAGCACCGGTGACAAAGGCCTACCTTCCGGGCACGCTTACGACCCTCCGCCTGGAATACCTTTCCAAGCTCACCTCGTCCGGGCTTACGCTCGAGACCTGGAGCAACGTGAAGACGCTCGTCTTTGACAGCTGCCCGAACCTGAACTGGGAGACCCTGCTTTCCCGGTGCGCCAACGTTGACCGCATAAGGGTGACGGGTATCGACCGTGAGGATGACGGCACGTGGTTGAAGAAGTTCATGGAAATGGGCGGTGTGGACGCCGATGGCAACTCCACGGACACCTGCGCGCTGGTGGGTACCGTGCGCCTGACCCGTTACCTGGATGAGGAGACCTACGCCGCCTATACCGCCCACTTCCCGGAACTGAACATCCGCCAGCCTGAATACACGATGATCGAGTTCGATGACGAGGTATCGGATGACGCGAACGTGAGCAACCTTGACAACGGAACCGGTTACAAATATGACAGTGCTTACGAGGCAAGCGGTCATATTTCCGCTATCCTGAAACAGCGTCACCGTGTACTTGCTAAAGTGACTAAAAAAGCGACGACGCGGGGTGTGAACATGGCGAACGTTGATACGACGGTGAACAACCTTGACGGTGAAATGACATATTACCCTCTGGATGATAACGATTCGAACAAGTATGCCGACGGCACGGCTGCCAAACTGGACGGCACTGAAGGTGACTGGATGATGTACGAGCCCTTCTTCTGGAGCAAAGGTATCAATGACTACCTGAACGGCAAGCATTACTCCTGTTACAGCAGTAACGGTTCGGATAACATGCCTTCCGTTCCGGAGGCTGAAGTGCTGACGCTCGACGAGATTAAAGCCACAACAGGCGGCTATTTGAGTGGCCGCAAGATCATGAGCGGTAAGGATACGCTTTCGAACAGCTACAGCACCGACAGCACGTATTCGGTATGCAAGGTGAATGTGGGCGGTTACAAGTGTGTGCGTTTCCCGAGCGTTCCGGGTACGAACCTGGTTGGCAGTATTTTCACTGACGACGCGGGTACTGTCATCAGCTCGATCGTTGTCCCGACGCTGAGCAACAAGTTCGAGGCCGGTATGTATCTGATTGCCGAGGTCCCCGACGGTGCCACTGCCCTCCACTTCTCGGTCCTGAACACGGCGGAGTTTGACAAGGTGGTGCTTTCCAACAGCGATAAGATTGAGGACATGGAACCTGACTGGGTTGCCAACGACGAGCATCTTTGCGCTGTTGTTGGCAGTTCTGTCGTGGGAACCAAACTGCGTTCCTGCATCACGGGCGGCAGCACGACGGCGAGCCTTTCGTGGACAGACTTCCACTATTACAGTGTTCAGCGGGGTATGCAGCAGATTGACGCTTTGATGCACTCGCGCATCGCGAACCTGTTCTACGCGAAGTATGGTCGTCGTGACAGCCAGGAGCAGTGCGGCGCGGGTTCCCACTCGAACAATCGTACCACCGGCGGCACGGCCTCGCGCGGTATGACCGACACAATTGGCTATGAGGAGGCGTACGGTATCAATCCCAATATCACGAATTCGCTGATCGACGGTGTCGTTCACCAGTACGCGTGGTATCGCGATGAGGACGATTACGGCGGCGCTACGGTTACGCAGGTGAATAACATCTGCTGCCTGGGTTATGAGGATATCTACGGGCATAAGTATGACATGATGGACGGCGTGGACCTTCCCAATGACAGCGGTAACGCCGGTAAATGGCGCATCTGGATGCCTGACGGCACGACGCGTTTGGTGAAGGGTTCCACGAGTTCGGGTATCTGGATTACCGCCGTGGCGCATGGCAAATATATGGACGTGATCCCGGTGGGTTCCGTTTCGGGTTCTTCCTCGACAAATTACTGCGACATCTACTATATATCCACTTCCTCCGGCCGTGTGGTTTATCGTGGCTACAGCTTCGCGTACCCGAATGGCGGTGTGTCGATGTCGTATGCGAGCTACGATTCCTCGTATACGTACGTGAGCGTCGGTTCTCGTCTGGCCTTCCGCGGCAGGCTCGTCAGGGCGTCAAGCGCCGTGGCGTTCAAGGCGATAAGCGAGGTTGCATGATCGGCAGCGTAAAGCGTCAAAGCGGGAGCGAAGCGACAAAACGTCCGGTGTTTCCCGATGAGGGGAACACCGTCCCATACGGGCGTCAGCCCGTCGAAAATATATTTTTTGATAACCGGTTTTAATGTTGATTATGAAAAATCGTACTTTTGCATTCAATTTAAAAGGTGGCGCTTCCCCATAAGCCGTGTGGTTTATCGTGGCAACAACAACGCGAACCCGAATGGCGGTGTGTCGATGTCGAATGCGAACAACGATTCCTCGAATACGAACACGAACGTCGGTTCTCGTCTGAACAACAATCGAAAAGAAATTTTAATCGGCGTACAACACCGGGGACTTGTCCCCACCGTGGTGCCGAGGGAGGCAAGCCTCAGTAACAGCAGCCCGGAAGGGCTGGAAAACTGAAAAACGGAGTGTCGGGTAGGGTTTGGTAGGCCGGAAACGGTTCGAAGAAGCCGGGCCCGGGGGATTGAAGGCCCCGTATTAAAAAACAGTAAACAGTAATTTATGCGCAGGGTTGGGTATATCATCGAGGAGATCGTGGAGCCTTCCAACATGGAGGCTTCCTTCCGGCAGGTCCTTCGCGGCAGCAAGCGTAAACGCAGCCGCCAGGGGCGCCACCTGCTCGCGCATAAGCCCGAGGTGTTGGAGGAACTGACCGCGCAGATCGCATCCGGTACTTTCCGCGTGAAGGACTACCGTGAGCGCGAGATCATCGAGGGCAGCAAGCTGCGCCGCATCCAGGTGATCCCGATGAAGGACCGCATCGCCGTGCACGCCATCATGGCGGTGGTGGACCGCCATCTGCGGAAACGTTTCATCCGTACCACCTCCGCCAGCATCAAGAGACGGGGTATGCACGACCTCCTGGCGTATGTCCGCCGTGACATGGCTGAGGATCCTGATGGCACGCGTTACTGTTACAAGTTTGACATCACCAAGTTCTACGAGAGCGTGAAGCAGGATTTTGTGATGTATTGCGTCAGCCGGGTGTTCAAGGACGCGAAGCTCGTGGCCATGCTGGAGAGCTTCGTCCGCCTGATGCCTGAAGGTCTGAGTATCGGCCTCAGGAGCTCGCAGGGGCTGGGCAATTTGCTTTTGTCTGTGTATCTGGACCATTATCTGAAGGACAGGTACGCCGTGTGTCATTTCTACCGCTATTGTGATGACGGCGTCGTACTGGGTAAAACGAAAGCGGAACTGTGGAAGATTCGTGATGCCGTCCACGGGCATATTCAGCGTGTCGGTCTCCGGGTGAAGGGGAACGACCGCGTGTTTCCCCTGGGCGAGGGCATTGACTTTCTGGGGTATGTGACTTTCGGTGCGGACCATGTCCGCCTCCGCAAGCGCATCAAGCAGAAGTTCGCCCGAAAAATGCACGAGGTAAAATCGAGAAGGAGGAGGCGTGAGCTGATAGCGTCATTCTACGGGATGGCCAAGCACGCCGACTGTCATACGTTGTTTAAAAAATTAACAGGCAAAGACATGAGATCATTCAAAGACTTGAACGTTTCCTACAAGCCGGAGGACGGCAAGAAACGTTTTCCCGGGGTGGTGGTAAGCATCCGGGAGCTGGTGAACTTACCGATTGTGGTGAAGGACTTCGAGACGGGCATCAAGACCGAGCAGGGCGAGGACCGCTGTATCGTGGCCATCGAGATGAACGGCGAGCCGAAGAAGTTCTTCACCAACAGCGAGGAGATGAAGAACATCCTCTCGCAAGTGAAGGAAATGCCCGACGGGTTCCCGTTCGAGACTACCATCCGGACGGAGACCTTCGGCAAGGGTCGGACCAAATACGTATTTACATGAAACGGGTAGAAGGAACATCCGGGATAAGACTGATCGAGTGCGTGAGCCCGGCACGCAACAGATGGCGCGTTCGTTGGGACGTGCGGGAACGCGAGGACGGCTCCGCCTCCTACATGGAGGAGGGTTTCATCGGCCGTCCCACTCCGGAAACGATAAAGACCGTCATCACCGGCTGGTATAACGAACAGGTGGACGAGACCATCCTTTCCGGGTTTGTCTATGAGGATATGCCGGTATGGCTGTCAAGTGAGAACCAGTTCAACTACAAGGCGGCGTATGACCTTGCGGTCCAGACCGGCGGCGCCACGCTTCCGGTGACGTTCAAGTTCGGGACGGACGAGCAGCCGGTCTATCGTACGTTCGAGACGCTGGAGGAACTGACTGATTTCTATACGAAGGCTATGAAGCATATCCAGGATACACTGGCCGATGGCTGGAAAAAGAAAGACGCTTTTAATCCGGAGGATTACCAAGTGGAATAGTCGTTGAGGAATCCCTTCGGGGGAGGGAAGAAAAAAGCCCCCGGCCTGTTAAAAATCATCTCACCTACTTTTAACACACGACGAGAGAACTCGCGCAACCGGGGGCAAATACCCTCTGCTGCGAGTTCTCTTTTTTTATTACGTGTGCAAAGCAAGTGAGATGCCGCAAAGATACTAAAATTTTGTTGTATGAAAGTGATTGAGATACTAAAGTTTAATCGTGAGCTTTTAAAAAGGCTCCAGGCTGCCGGGATCAGGCTTGAGGACGCCCGGTATATTGACCTGTATTCGGATTATACCCGCCTGCTGGAGCAGGGCGAGAAGGTTTCGTACGCCGTGGCCGTGCTCTCCGAGAAGTACTCGGTAAGCGAGCGCAAGGTGTACGCGCTGGTGAAACGTTTCCGGAGCGACTGCAAGACGCCTGCAGTGTGAACAGGCTGTTTTGCGCGTTTTACGCGGCTTTTTCCTGTTATCTTTAGGACGTTTCAAATTTTAGGAGGAAAAGGCTATGAACAAGTATTATCGTATCCTGGACAAGATTCTTGCCACGGGAAAGACACAGACCAATAAGAAGGGAAACATACAGTACCTTCTGAACGAGCGGCTGTCGCTGACACCGGCAGACCTGCTTGACATATTCGAGGGGCATAATATAGCCCGTAAGAAACTCCGCAGCGAGCTCCAGCTGTTCATGCAGGGGGAACGTAACGTGGAGAAATACCGTGAGGCCGGCATCAACTGGTGGGATTATTGCGGTTCCATCCTGGTGAACAGTTATCCGACATATTTCGAGAAGCTACCGCCGTTGATAGCGAAAATCAACCGGGAGAAACGCAACAGTAAGAACTACGTGCTTTTTCTGGGTGAGACCGGCGCGGAAAGCAACCAGGCACCCTGCCTGAGTCTGGTGCAGTTCCAGCTGGATGACGGGGAACTGGTGCTATCCGCCTACCAGCGCAGCAGTGACGCGAACCTCGGACTGCCTTCCGACATTTACCACCTGTACCTGATGGCCCGGCAGATAGAACTTCCCCTGAAGTCCATCACCCTGAACTTGGGCAACGTGCATATCTACGAGAACAACATTCCCGGTACCCGTGCTCTGATTGCCGGTGACGAGACGGTCCGTTTCGAATTGAACGTGTAACCGCTGTACGTGCCATGCAGCGGGAAGCGTTCATACTTCCCGCTTTCTTTCACCGATTCTCGTGACCTTTGCGGCCGTTTTTAAAGCAAATGAAATGAGAAAGATGTATTTGTCCGCCCCGCTACCTTTTATGGGGCAGAAACGCATGTTCGCGAAGGAATTTATCAAGGTGCTGGCCCAGTTTCCGGACGGTACCGTGTTTGTGGATCTTTTCGGCGGCTCGGGCCTGCTGTCACATATCACCAAGTGTGTCAGGCCCGATGCCGCCGTCGTGTATAACGATTTCGACAACTACCGCCAGAGGCTTGCGAATATCCCGGCCACCAACGCGCTGTTGTCCGATTTGCGCCGGATAGTGGCGGGGGTTCCCAGGAAGAAACGTATAACCGGGGAGGCTCGCGAAAAAGTGCTCGCACGTCTGGAAAGGGAGGAGAGGGAACACGGCTACGTGGACTATATCACGCTGTCCTCGTCCCTGCTGTTTTCCATGAATTATGTCACTGATCTGGAAGGGATGAGAAAGGAGGATCTTTGGAACACTGTCCGGGTGACAGACTACCCCGAGGCGAAGGATTACCTGGAAGGGCTTACCGTGACCAGTGAGGACTACAAGGAGGTGTTCAAGCGTTACAAAGATGTTCCGGGCGTGGTGTTCCTGGTTGATCCGCCGTACCTTTCCACTGAGGTGGGAACTTACAAAATGTACTGGCGCCTGGCCGACTACCTGGACGTGTTGAACGTGCTGAAAGGGCATGCGTTCGTGTACTTCACCTCGAACAAGTCTTCCATCCTGGAACTGTGCGACTGGATGGGCCGGAACCCGTTTCTCGGCAACCCGTTCGGGAGATGTAGAAAGGTGGAATTCAATGCAAGCGTGAACTATAACGCCAGATACACGGACATGATGCTATACACGGTACCGGATGAGGTGACAGGTGTGGCAGCCTGATACTGTATGAAGATAGTAAATTGTTTTGAACCGGCAATGGCTTTTGAATGATATTTTAAAACCGTTCAAAGGGTGTTCAAACGAAAAGGAAACGGTGGGCTTTGGTCATGCAGGACAGGACCGGGCTCACCGTTTTTCTGGTACGCGTCGTTTTTGTACTTTTTGAAACGCGTCGTTTTTGTAAAGTGGCACGTTTCGTTTTTCCGGATTTAGACGGCTACCTTAGACCTGAACGGCAAAACCATTACGGCAGCCAATCGGGAAGTAGACGGAATTACGGTATATGGCAATCTGACACTGAAAGACAGTAAGGGAAACGGCCGGATTGTTGCAAATAAGGATTGGGCGAACAGAGCTTATGGTGCAGGCTTGATCTGTATTAAAGGTGAAAATGCGGCCATGATTATGCAGAGCGGTACTATTTATGCCGTCAGGGAAAATGCCGGTACCAATGGACAGTATGGTGTTGGTGTTTATGAAGGCGGCGATTTCACCATAACCGGCGGTAAGATAGAAACTGGCTGGTATGCAGTTGCAGGCAATGGTGACTACACAACGCAAAATAGTATAATCAAGGTTGAAGGCGGTGAACTGATTTCTACTGCCGATTATGCAATGTACTTGCCTCAATCCGGCACAACCACCATCAGTGGTGGTAAGGTGTATGGTGCAGCAGGTGGTGTATGCATCAACCGCAGTACACTGAATGTTGAGGGCACAGCTTTGATCACCAGTAAAGGTACAGGCAACACAGGAGATTGGGGCGACGGTACCGGCAATCTGAAAAGTGCGGCAATCAATGTAGCTGCTGAGTATGGCGATTGTGTCGTGAACATCAAAGGCGGTACATTGATAGCAGAGGCTAATGCGCTTGTTTCTACGGGCACTTCCGGCTACACACCGGCTATCAACGTCAGCGGCGGTACATTCTCCGATCCGAGCCTGCTCGGCCATCTGTCTGCCGGGGCCAATGTGAAAGTCCAACTTCGGAAGGACTACGAGGGTCCGGGACTGGGCATCTTCTATGGTAAAAACGGTAGCCGGGCTACGGTTGAGGTAGATTTGAACCAATATACGTGGAACCTTACCAATGACCCGTTGTTTGGTTCTACCGGTACGGAAAACCAATACTTCCATCTTGAAAAAGATGCTTTTGTTACTTTCAGGAATGGTACTGTTCAGCCAATAGATGGGACGTCAGGCAGGATGCTTATACAGAATTACTGTCATCTGACACTGGACAAAGTCAAACTGATTGGCGGAAGTTCTTGTAAGTATGTTATCTCCAATAATAACGGAAGCTGTACGATTTCGAACTCTACCGTTACTGCTGCAGCAGGAAAGTGTGCGTTCGACGTTTACTCCTGCAAGCCTTATCCGGGAGGGGTAACGGTCACTGTCAATGGCCAAAGCGTCATTAATGGCCGCGTAGAGTTTGACGGTGATAGCGGTAAGAAGAACGGTAATCTTGTCATTAATGGTGGTACTATCAATGGTAACTTGAGTGCGCATAATGATTATTATGACAGCATAAACAAGAACATTATCATCAAGGAAGGCGTTACATTTGGCGCAGACGTTACCGGATGGGACGACTATAAATAACTATGGTAATGCGGCGGATGCCGCTTGCCGGAAATATATGGAAACATCCAGTTTGCATGGAAAACAGTTGGAAAGTGTTCCGTTTCCATGCTATACTGTTTGTATTTGTTTGTTTGTTTTCCCTGCGTTGTGAAACGCGGGGAAATTTTTTATATGATTTGGCTTTGTAAGCTCTCAATTTAGTACGTCAATCCGAATAACCATAGCGGAATTTCATTACGGAAGCCCACTTCGATATTATCCAATGCCAGGTAGCCTTTTTCCACACCGGCCAATTGTTGCTGTGTCTTGTTTTTTATAAAATACAAAAGCGGTGGAGTTTTGTATTCTCTAAAATACAAAAATAACAGAAAATTGTATCTTGGAGAATACAATTAACAGGAAAGCGGTGGAGACTTCTCAAAAGTTTTCCACCGCTTTCTTATTAATTATCAGCTTAAATGCACTTGTCTTATCGTCCGTTTTGTGCGATAAGTTCTTTTATCTTTTCATTCAGGCTTTCGGCTTTCATCAGTTGCTCCAGCGTCAGGTGCATGCGCCAGCGCCAGTAGTGACGTGGGTTGGCTGGCACATTAATGCGCTCTTCCTGTGCATTGGGGTTGCGCCATTTGCCGTCCATGGACATCCAGTCTTGCAGGGAGAGGATAGCAAGTATGGAGTTGCTTTGCAGATGCTTGCGCACCACCTCTTCGCAAAGCTCGGGAGTGGCAGTTGCAGGGGCAGCGCCATAGTGCCCGAGCATCGTGTTGTAGTAACGTTGTGTTTGCTGAAAGTCCTCTTCCCACCAGCCGCGCAGTGTGGACATGTCGTGGGTGGATATGGTGCAGACTGAGCGGTATGGATACCATTCCGGATGCCCGAACTCCTGTGCGGGGTCTTTGGGCATGCGCTGTATCTCCAGTGAGAGTATACGCAGATCGTTCATCACCCATGCCACGCAATCGGGAATCATACCCAAGTCCTCACCGCATACCAACATTCGGGTGGACTGTGTCAGTTGAGGCAGTTTGTTCATAGCTTGCTCGCGCCAGAATTCGTTGTGGCGGTGGTAGTAGTAGTGGTCGTACAGGCGGTTGAAGGCCGATTTTTCCCAATCGTTCAGGGAGCGGTACACATAGTCGTGCTGCACGCCGATACGGGGATGATATTTGTACGGGTCGTGGCGGTCGGGTACAAACAGTACGTCGCTGATGAGCGCATACAAACCGTCGCGCACCCAAATGCTGTCTTCGTCCGTCTTGCCGGCAAAGTAGGCTTCTACCTTGCGTTGGGTGTCAAATTCCGGACGCATCCGGTAGATTTCCCATGTGTCCGTCGGTTCGATGAAGGTCTGCTTCACGTAGTCGGTGTGTGGACCGAACATCTGTCCGAGGAAATATTCGTGTATATACGGTTTCAGGAACTCATCGCGGAAGGGGAGTCCGTAGCTTTCTATCTCTTCACGTGTCATGGGCAGGGCGGGTACGAACTGCCCCAGCAGGCCATGTACGGCGTGCATCGGGATTTCCCAGATGCGGAAGAAGCCGAGGATGTGGTCGATGCGATAGGCGTCGAAGTATTCCGCCATTTTGCGGAAGCGCTTCATCCACCAGGCATAACCGTCTTTTTCCATGACATCCCAGTTATAGGTGGGAAAGCCCCAGTTTTGTCCGTTCACCGAGAAATCGTCGGGTGGTGCGCCGGCTTGTCCGTTCAGGTTGAAATAATGGGGTTCTGTCCATGCTTCTACGCTGTTGCGACTGATGCCGATGGGGATGTCGCCTTTCAGTACGACGCCGTTGGCGCGTGCGTGTTCAGTGGCGGCGAGTAGCTGCCGGTGCAGGTTGAACTGGATGTAATAGTAGATGGCGATATGTGGATAGTCGGCCGATTCCGGCTGGCAGAGTTTCTCTATCTCTTGGATGTCGTAGCTGCTGTACTTCGGCCACTCGTGGAAGTTGGGCGTTTTATAGGCGTCACGCAGATAGCTGAAAACGGCATACGGTTGTAACCATTCCTTGTTCGACTCGAAAAACTCATGGAAGGCTGCCGAGGCCAGCACTTTTTCTCCCTCTTGCTTGAAGATGAGGTGGAAGTATTCCCATTTGGTTTTGTTGACTGCCTCATAATCGACGGAGGGCAGGGCATTCAGTTCCTTCTGACGTTTGTTGAACGCAGCCATAAGTTTCTTGTCTTTCAATGCACCCAGTTGTTTCAAGTCTGTGTACATCGGGTGGAAAGCATAGATGGAGATGCTGTTATAAGGATAGGAGTCTGTCCACGTATGTGTCATGGTGGTGTCGTTGATCGGCAGAATCTGTACGGCTTTCTGCCGGGTGCTGACGGCCCAGTCGATCATGCGTTTTAAATCGCCGAAATCGCCTACACCGAAACTTTTCTCGGAACGGAGTGAGAATACAGGTACGGCAACACCCGAACCTTTCCAGACGGGAAGGTTGAAATATACATAACGGTCACCGATAACCAGTGTCTCGTTTGCACCGCTTTGCGGGTCCGCCATATACCGGTTCGGATTGTTTTCCCAGCATACGGCGCGGCGTTCTTTCTTATTGTATAGAATGAATTTGTATTCCAACGGAAAATGGATTTTGGAGGCATCTACCTCTATTTGCCATTCAGGGAAGTTGGCATCACTCATAAGTACGGCCTTGTCCGGATTCCAGTTTCCGAAGATCGGCTGGTTTCCGCAGATGCCCAGACAGTGGTCACTGTCGATGCAGGGGGCATACGCTTTTATCAGCAGGCCTTTTTTATGTCCCTTAGGAGCAGCACTGCGTTCGCGGTGTGCCAGAAGGGATTCCGTAAAGGCGGAGGTGTAGAAATATTGCTGCTCCGGCAGGTTCTTCCAGCAATCTTGTATCCGGTAGGTTTTCTTGGAGTTTCCGGAGAGGTAAAGAGTGCGGGGCAGGCTGTTCCACTCGGCACGTATAGGGTGGCCGTCGCGGAAAATATAGTAGCTGTATCGGACGTATCCGCTTTCCGGCATTGCAATGTCTGCTTCCGCAGCCCAATGGATGCCGTCTATGGTTTGTAGCGGAAATGCTTCGGAGGGATGTCCGTTTCCAAGCTCCGGGATGGAGCCTGAAACTCTGACTTCTTCACCCCAATTGGTTCTGTACTCGATATTAAATGATAAGGTCATATATATTAGATTTAGAAATAGCAATAGCTGCAATGATTATGCAAGTATAAAAAATATTCTTCATAATCATGCAGCTATTGTCTGCTATCTCGTTTAAAATCCTATGCAAACGTTTGCTCTTCCGATTATCCGCAGCGGGATGCACCGCAAGTGGTGCAGATGAGACAACCTTCCTGGTAGACAAGGGTTTCGTTGCCGCAGTTCGGGCATTTCTTGCCTTTGGCCTCTGTGCCGTCTGTGACGTACTTCTTCAGAGCGCGTTCCACACCGTTCTTCCAAGTATTGATGTTTTCGCTATCCAGTTGGAGTGAGCTTACCAGTTTCATTACCTGTTCGATAGGCATGCGGTAACGCAATACGCCGGAGATGAGCTTGGCGTAGTTCCAATATTCCTTGTTGAACTTCTCGGACAGTCCCTCGATAGTGACCTTGTAACCGCGTTTGTTCTCAAACTGGAAGTCGTAACGCTTGTTCCCGTTCTCATCGACGTTCTTGATGATATGTCCTGTTGAAACATTCTTCGGGAGGATGATGCCTTCGTCGTCATCTTGAAGACCGGTGAATATCTCGTAGGGATGTCCGTCCAGCAATCCGACGAATGCCACCCATTTTTCCTTATTGTTCTGGAAACGCACAACGTCTGCTTCAAGCACTTTCGGACGTGTCTCAACAACCGTAGGCGGCTTGCATGGCGGGAGTTCGTTTTTCTTGTCGCTCTTGGTGGAGATGAGTACGCCGGAACGCGAACCGTCACGATACACCGTACAGCCTTTACAGCCCGATTTCCATGCTTCGACGTACAGGCGGTTTACCAGTTCCTCGTCCACATCGTTCGGCAGGTTAATGGTTACGCTGATGGAGTGGTCCACCCATTTTTGAATACGTCCCTGCATCTTGACTTTCATCAGCCAGTCTACATCGTTGGAAGTCGCTTTATAATAAGGTGACTTCTCAACCAGCGCATCTATTTCTTCTTGCGTATAGCGTTTGGCTGGGTCGTAACCTTCTGCTTCCATCCATGTCACGAATTTGGGGTGGAATACGATGTATTCTTCAAAAGCGTCTCCGGTTTCGTCGACAAAGTCGATATGTACGTTGGAATCGTTCGGGTTGACTTTGCGGCGGCGTTTGTAGACGGGCAGGAATACGGGTTCGATGCCGGAAGTGGTCTGTGTCATCAAACTTGTTGTACCTGTCGGCGCAATGGTGAGACAGGCAATGTTACGACGGCCGTATTTCTTCATTTCCTCATACAGTTCGGGGTCGGCCTCGCGCAAACGGTTGATGAACGGGTTGTTCTTCTCACGTTCACTGTCGTAAACTTCAAAAGCACCACGCTCTTTTGCCATTACCACAGACGAGCGGTAGGCACTCAGCGCTACTGTCTTATGTACTTGTTCGGCGAATTCGGTCGCTTCTTCAGTGCCGTAACGCAATCCCAGTGCTGCAAGCATATCGCCTTCGGCGGTGATTCCCACACCGGTACGGCGACCCTGACCGCTTTTCTTATATATCTTCTGCCACAATACGCTTTCAGTATGTTTCACGTCTTCGCTTTCCGGATCGGCATCAATCTTGGCCATGATGCGTTCTATCTTTTCCAACTCCAGATCGATGATATCGTCCATGATGCGCTGGGCCAATGCAACGTGCTTCTTGAAGAGGTCGAAATCGAAGTAAGCGTCCGGCTTGAACGGATTGACTACATAGGAATATAGGTTGATAGCCAGCAAGCGGCAAGAGTCGTAGGGGCATAAAGGTATCTCACCGCAAGGGTTGGTGGATACGGTGCGGTAACCCAAGTCTGCATAGCAATCGGGTACAGACTCTTTTAGAATGGTATCCCAGAAAAGCACACCGGGTTCGGCGGACTTCCATGCGTTGTGCACAATTTTTTTCCACAGATCGGTGGCATTGATTTCTTTCTTGAATACAGGATCGGTGGCGTCAATCGGGTATTGCTGTACGTATGGTTTGCCATCAATGGCTGCTTGCATAAATGCATCGGTCAGTTTGACGGAAACATTGGCGCCCGTCACCTTGCCTTCTGTCATTTTTGCATCGATGAACGCTTCCGAATCCGGATGCTTGATGGACACGCTTAACATGAGCGCACCCCGACGACCGTCCTGGGCCACTTCACGAGTAGAGTTGGAGTAGCGTTCCATGAAAGGAACCAGTCCGGTGGAAGTCAAAGCGGAATTTTTTACCGGAGAACCTTTTGGGCGGATGTGTGATAAGTCGTGTCCTACTCCGCCGCGGCGTTTCATCAGTTGTACCTGCTCTTCGTCCACTTTGAAGATGGCGCCATAAGAATCGGCTTCACCGTCCACACCTATAACAAAACAGTTGGAAAGGGAAGCCACCTGATAGTTGTTACCGATCCCGGTCATCGGACTTCCTTGCGGAACGATGTATTTGAAGTGGTTGAACAACCCGAAGAGTTCTTCGGAACTCAGTGCGTTAGGATACTTGGCCTCAATGCGTGCCACTTCGTTGGCTATTCTCCAGTGCATGTCTTCCGGAGACTTTTCGTAAATATTCCCGAAAGAATCCTTAACTGCATATTTGTTTACCCAAACCCTTGCAGCCAGCTCGTCACCTTGAAAGTATCGTAAAGATTCTTCGTAGGCTTCGTCATAAGAATAAATTTTCTTTTCCACGATGCAATATCTCTTAGATTTAATTGTAAATAAGTAAATGTGTAGAAGTTGTACTTATCGCTAACAAATGTGATTGCAAATCTATGAATGTTTTTTATTATAGCAAAATAAAAAGATGGAATTTTATTAACCGTATGTAAGTTTTCCAATTTAATTTGTTAATTGGTTGATTTATATGAGAATATATTTTTGTGATGAATGAAAAGTTTTCCAAAAAGAAAATTGTGCCTTAACTTATTGCTTGATGGAATTATTCTTTTGGAAAACATGGGAGAATATATTTAGGCCTATTAAATATGCACTCTGTGTTTCTTTCACTATATTTGCAAAAAAAAGAAAGAATGGAAAGCTTAAAACAAAGGAGAACAATTCGTAAGTATCAGCAGAAAGATATTTCTTCTGATTTGTTAAATGATTTGCTTGAAACCGCTTGTCGTGCTTCTACGGTTGGAAACATGCAGGTTTATAGCGTAATTGTAACTCGTGATGCTGACCGCAAAGCTAAATTGGCGCCGGCGCATTTCAATCAGCCTATGGTGCAGGCTGCGCCGGTGGTTCTTACTTTTTGCATTGATCTGCGTCGTTTCAGCAAATGGTGTGTGCAGCGCAAGGCGGAACCGGGATATAATAATTTTGAATGGTTTGTCACCGGGGCTGTTGATGCTTTATTGGCAGCGCAAACATTCTGTGTTGCAGCTGAGGAAAAAGGTTTAGGCATTTGCTATTTGGGTACCACTACCTATAATCCTCAAATGATTATTGAGGCACTGGAACTGCCCGAATTGGTTTTTCCTATTACTACCGTTACTGTGGGATGGCCTGCTGAGGTTCCGGCGCAAGTAGACCGCTTGCCTTTGGAAGCCGTTGTCCATGAAGAAATCTATCATGATTATACCTCTGAGGATATTGATCGCTTGTATGCTTACAAAGAGTCGTTGTCGGAAAATATACGATTTATAATAGAAAACAATAAGGAAACACTGGCTCAAGTATTTACGGACGTGCGTTATACGAAGAAAGATAGCGAGGCAATGTCTGAGAACCTTTGGAAAGTGATGAAAGAACAGGGCTTTTAGATTGAAAGGTTAGGTATAATTTATATATAAGGTATAGAGTATGAAGTTGCTATATGGAAAGGCAAATGTAACTATACTCTATACCTTATAATTGTTATTCGGGAGTTAGTTCCCTTTTTTCAAGGCTGTTTGGATCTCGTCGATCTCGGCGCGAAATGATTTATCCACTTCTTTTAACTGCTTGATTGTTTTGCAGGCATGCAATACGGTAGCATGATCTTTGTTGCCGATTAGCGTGCCGATCTTTGCAGTAGAGAAATCGGTATGGTTTTTCGCTAAATACATGGCTATCTGCCGCGCCTGTACCACTTCTCGTTTGCGTGATTTGGTATGTATAGCGGCATTCTCCAATCCGAAGTGCTTACATACAGTGGTGATGATATCGTCAATGGTTATGGACTTACTTTCGCAGTTCACAACCTTGCGTACAATGCGTTGTGCCAGTTCCAGGTCGATCTCTTTGTTGTATATAGTGGAATGGGCCATAATGGAGATGACAATACCTTCCAGGTCGCGAACGCTGTTGCCCACATTCTCGGCTATGTAGTCAATGACCTCCGGTGAAAATTGCAAACCGTCGCGGTGTATTTTGTTGCGCAGAATGTTTTTGCGTAATTCTACGGTCGGCTTTTCCAACTCGGCTACCATTCCCCATTTGAAGCGTGTAATCAAGCGCTCTTCCATACCTTGAAGCAATACAGGGGCGCGGTCGGAGGTCAGGATCAGCTGTTTGCCATTCTGATGCAGATGATTGAAGATATGGAAGAATGTGTTTTGTGTTTTTGTAACACCTGCGAATTCCTGAATATCATCAATAATCAATATATCAATTGTCTGGTAGAAGTTAATAAAGTCGTTGGTCGTGTTGTTACGTACGGAATCGGTGTATTGAACCTGAAATAGATGTGCGGATACATACAATACCCGTTTTTCGGGGTATAGTTCCTTGATTTTTGTACCGATGGCATTGGCAAGGTGGGTTTTTCCTACACCTGACGCTCCGTATAGGAACAACGGGTTGAATATCGTTTTGGCGGGATTGAGTGCCACTGCCTCTGCAACACTGCGAGAAAGCTTATTGCTATATCCTTCAATAAATGTGTCGAAGTTGTATTCCGGATTCAGATGTGGGTCTAAATCAGGAACAGGAATCTGCGGGATAGCTTTGTCTATCGTCGGTTTTTGCGGGATGATAGTACGATGGGTGGATTCGTAGTTTACGGTCTTTTCCGGCCGCGAACTTTTGTCCACCATGACATTATACATCAACTTTGTTCCCTCGCCGATTACCTTGTAAAGAGTCTTACGCAATAGGTCTACAAATTTATCCTCCAGAAATTCGTAAAAGAACTGGCTGGGAACTTGTACAACAAGCGTTTTGTCCTCATATTTTAAAGGAATAATGGGGAGAAACCAAGTTTTATATGTCTGTTCAGGAACATTGTCTCTGATAATTTCAAGACAGCGGTTCCACAATCCGACATGATCCTGTTCACTCATAACGGTTACTGATACATTTATTAATTAAGCAAAACTTCTACGTTTGCAAAATTGGCAATCTTATTTGAGAAAAACAAATCTCTTTTTTCTTGTGTTTCTCAATAAAACAATAATCTCTTTACTTTCAGCTACTTATCGGAATATGCGAAAATTCCCCCTTTATATATACTATTGTTTTTGTATAACAGCTTGTAATATAGTAAGATAATGCTGCTTTTGTGGGCTGCTCCTCTCCAAAAGCGGAGTAGATATAAACCCCTTTTTTACTTTGTACATAGACTTATCAAGGGTTTTTCCTTTTTGGATAAATAAGCTTTGCTATTTAGACAAAATCTATATAAGCGTAATTCCTACTAATCTTTCTTACCGAATAAAGAGAAATGAACGTAGCGTTTGGGGTGTGATTTTAAATCTTCTAATAGGCTCGCTGCATTTGCTGTTGTGGCATTCAGGTTATTGTAGAGTGACGGATCGTTCAGCAATAATCCGACAGTATTATCCTTTCGGTTTAATTTATCTGTAATAATTTTTACATTAGCCAATGTGGAGTCTATGCTTTGCATGGCTGTTGCATAATCTATTTCTTTCAAGTTATTTGAAATAAGTACGAAGTTATCCCCAATAGTATTCAGCTTGCCTGTAAGTTGGGGAATGTCCTTGTTCATTAATGTTTGCAGCTGTCCACTGGTCACTGCTAAGTTGGCTGTCAGAGTCTGTATATTATGCAGAGTGGTGGGGATGGCCGGATCTGCCAATACCGTATTTAAAGATCCGAGTATAGAGTCCAGCTTAGGCAGCATCTTTTCCAGTTGCGGCATCATGGCGGCAACTTTTTCCATCATTCCGTTGTTGAGCGTACCGGGAATTGTATCTCCTATCTGGTATTTCTCGCGGGGATTGTTGGCAAGGAGCAGGTTCATTTTGACGCCGCCCAGCATTTCTGCTGCCAGTTCCGCCGTACTGCCTTTGGGAATACGCAAGTCGGTGTTGACATCTATTTCGGCAATTACCTTTCCGGGCTGGCTGTAATCATAGTACAGGTCGCGTACGATGCCTACACGAAAACCGTCGGCAAAGACAGGACTAGACTTGGTAAGTCCGTTGACATTCTGAAATTTGACATAGAAATAACTGGAAGGCTTAAACATATTGATACCTTTCAGGTAATTGATACCATATACTAATATACAGAGAGCAGCTATTCCTGCAATTCCTATTCTGACTTCTTTGGTAATATACTTCATGATGTTATTCTATTTATTTCTTTTTATTTTTAAATTCGTTGATGGCAGCGTTCACATTCACCTTTTTGCCGTTTTTGAAAGCTATGATGAAAGCGTCCTTGAATTGTGCCGTAATTGAGCGTTTGGTGCGTAATACCTTATTGTAATCGGAGGATGCGCCATACGTATATTTGTACAGGCCGCCTTCTTTATAATAATCCACGTTCTTCAATCCTTTCAATCGCTTGTCATTTTTTGCCAATGGGCGGGAAGATGTGAGTATTTGTATCTTGAACACCGGGGCGTTGTCTTCTGTTTGCGCAACAGCGTTTTTTTCTGTGCGCCGGGGTGTAGAGTTGCTGTCTTGTCTGACTGTCTTTTCTGTTGCATTCGGCGTTGTGCCGGCAGGAGTCGTATCTTTCTCCTCCGGCAGGTCTTCCGGTAGAATGGTCTGGCTACTTCCGTTCAGACGGATTTCCTGCTCTCGCTTATAGGTAAGGAAAGCGCGAAAAATGCCGTTGGCAAGAGTTGTGGTTCCTGCATCTGTATTCAGGTAACGTTCTTCTTCAGGGGTGGAGATGAAACCCAGTTCAACCAGAATGCTGGGCATGGCGCTGGCTTTCAGTACTAAAAAACCGGCTTGGTGCACGCCCCGATCCACCCGGCGGCAAGTATTACGGAAATGCTTTTGTACGAGTGAGGCCAGATGTACGCTTTGCGACATATACTTATCCTGCATGAATTCGAAAATAATATACGATTCGGCAGAATTAGGATTGAACCCCGCATAGCGTGTCTTATAATCGCTTTCGTAGAGAATCACCGAGTTTTCCCGTTTGGCGACTTCGAGGTTGGCATCCGATTTGGCAAGACCTAATGTCCATGTAGAAGCGCCTTTGGCAGTGCGGTTCTTAGCCAATGCATTTGTGTGAATCGAAATGAACAAGTCTGCTTTGGCGTTGTTGGCTATCTCTGCACGACGGTCCAAGGGGATAAAGACATCTCGCGTACGGGTATATACGACTTTTACGTCCGGACAGTTCTTTTGAATTTGTTTGCCGAGTTTGAGTGCAACGTTTAAGTTGATATTCTTTTCTTTGGAGATTTTGCCGACAGCGCCAGGGTCGTGCCCGCCATGTCCGGCATCAATAACGACAACAAAATCTTTTGCTTCGGCACTGCTGCTGCAAAAGGGTGAAATGAGCAGTCCCAAGCAAATATTTATATATAATATGTATCGTCTGTATAGTTTCATATTAAAAATATCGTCGCAAAGATAGCGCAAAGGTCTATTATCGCTCTGCAAAAGTAATGTAATTTTATAGAAAACTCACACTTTGCTTTCAAGTTTTATCTGTAACAGCTTCTTTTTAGGGAGATTTAGTCTTAGTGTTTGCAAAATTTATAGATTTTCTATGTTTGCTTTTAGTTTGCGGTTAGTGGCGAATAGTTCGTTAGACAAATGTCTAACGAACTAAAATTGCTGTATCTCCCGCTTATTCAAATCTTTCTCCTTATTTATTTTCCGCGACGGACATACTTGTTAATAATATCCGTAACTTTGCACGCAAAATTAATAGGTAGACATAGGTATGCTTCTTCGTTTCATAAAGAATTGGACATTGCCTTTAGCAATGCTTGCAGGCACTGCAGGATACTTCTTCTTTGCAAGAGTTCCTTTGCTGGCACCGGTTAAACCCTGTTTGAACGGGCTGATAGCCCTGCTCACTCCAACGTTGATTTTTGCACAATTATTACTTACCTTTTGCAAGGTGGAGGTGCATGAGCTGAAACCGAAGGCATGGCATGGGTGGTTGTTGCTGTTTCAGATAGTTTCGTGCCTGGCTGTTGCCGCCTTGTTGGTATGCTGCCCTATGGAGGAGATGTATCGGGAAGTTTTTGAGGGGGCTATGGTATGCCTTATCTGCCCTACGGCCACTGCCGCTGCGGTTATTACCGGTAAGTTGGGTGGGAGTGCATCAAGCCTTACTACCTATACATTGTTGTCTAATCTTTTGGCAGCGGTGGCTGTTCCGTTGGTGTTTCCTTGGGTTGAACCGCATGCCAATATAACTTTTTTTGCGGCTTTCCTGAAAATATTGAGTAAGGTGTTCCCATTGTTGCTCCTGCCTTTTTTTATTGCATGGTTTCTGCGGGTGTTTGTCAAAAAGGTGCATCGGTATTTGCTTGAATTCCACGATGCCGCTTTCTATTTGTGGGCAGTGGCGCTTGCCATTGTGTCTGGGCAGACTGTGCGTTCTTTGGCGAATAGCAATGCTTCGGTTTTTGTGGAAGTCTTGATTGCCTTGGCCGGTTTGATAACCTGCTGTGTTCAATTCTATCTGGGAAAAAAAATTGGCGGACACTACAATGATCGTATCAGTGGCGGGCAGGCGTTGGGGCAGAAAAACACAGTTCTTGCCATTTGGATGTCTTATACGTATTTGAATCCGCTGTCTTCTGTGGGGCCGGGATCGTATGTACTGTGGCAAAATATAATCAATAGTTATCAGTTGTGGAAGAAAAGAAAAAGGGAATCTTGATTTCTTTCGTAAAGAGTTAGTTGTTATTCGTCATATCCCAGTTTTTTTTCATTGTAGTCTGATGCGATATAAGCAGGGCGTCCTTTGGTTTCTTTGAAGATGCGTCCTATATACTCCCCGATGACTCCCAATGAAAAGAGCTGGATACCGCCCAGAAACAAGATAACCACTATCAAAGTGGGGAAACCGGCTGCTTGGTCGCCGTATATGACGGTCTTTATCAGGAAATAGATGGCGTAAATGAAGCTGGAAATGGAACAAATGATACCACATACGGTGGCAATACGCAAGGGGGCGGTGGAGGAAGAGGTAATTCCTTCAATCGCTAGATTGAGTAATTGGAAGAAATTCCAGGAGGAGTGCCCGGCAAGGCGGTCACCGCGGTCGAACTCTATGCTTTTCTTTTGGTAGCCTATCCAGCAGAACAGCCCTTTTGTATATCGCTCTTGCTCGCGTAACTGTCTTAATGTCAGTATGCAACGACGGTCAAGCAGGCGAAAGTCGCCTACATTCGGCAAGATGTCTATCCGGCTCATGTTTTGAAGGAGCTTATAAAAAGCAAGCGATAACCGACGGCGCATCCAACTTTCTTCGCCGCGATTGCGACGCTTGGCGTAAATGTCGTCGTAACCTTCTTCCCAGTATTGCAACATCTGATCTACCAATTCGGGAGGATCCTGCAAGTCGGCATCCATTACCACGCAACAGTCTCCGGTGGCATAGTCGAAGCCTGCCAGCATAGCGATTTCCTTGCCGAAGTTACGTGAGAGGTTTACAAAGTTCACCCTGCTGTCCGTTTGCCTGAGCCGGCGGATCACTTCGAGCGTTCTGTCGCTGCTACCGTCGTTTATAAATAAAATTTCCCATTCATAGGCACTGTTGCGATTGATAAGTTCTATCAGGCGTTGATATAGAGTGGGAAGCATGGCCTCCTCGTTGTAGACGGGAATCAGTAAGGTTACTTTTTTCATTTCACAAATGTGTATGTATAATAAATGCTTCGCAAATATATTATTTTTAAAGAAGTATTGAACAAAATTGCTTTAAAAACATGATCAATTGAAAAATATCAGCCTTTGTGCTTAAAAACAAAGCGTACTAATAAAAAGTTTACCGGAATGGCTATGGCGAACACCGGAGCAGGGGCAGTGGTCTTGGAAAGGCCAAGCCAAAGAAATGTATTCAGTAATCCAATGTGCAAAAGGTAGTTGAACAAATGAGCCCCGCCGAAACCGAACGCTTTTCCCCATGACGGTTTTTTACCGAACGTAAAGTAGGCGGTAAGATAGAAATTGGCGATGAGGCTGAAGGCATAGCCAAGGGTGTAGGCTATATTGACATTGATGAACTTCTGCAGCAAAAAATAGATTCCATAGTGCAAGGCGGTTGCAAAAACGCCTACCAGGACAAAACGTATAAATTCAGGGAGTCTTCTTAATTGCTTCATTTTGGTTTTACACTATCATTGAGTCGGCAAAGTTAGGTATTGTTATAGAATAATTCGTATTTTTGCAGCGTGAAAATATAAAAACGGAAATATATGTCAGATAAAAAGATAGCGTTCTGGTTCATTGCACTGTTGAGTGTACTCGTGTTGGTCCCTTTTTTAGGAGAAACCATATTCTATTCAAAAGGGGAGCCGCGTGAAGCGATAGTGGCGTACACCATGTTGGAGAGTGGCAACTGGATACTTCCGATGAATTACGGAGTGGAAATAGCCTATAAACCGCCTTTCCTTTATTGGACAATAGCTGTTATATCGTCAATTTTAGGAGGAGTATCGGAGTTTTCGGCACGTATGCCGTCGGCGCTTGCTTTTCTTGCCATGCAATTGGTATTCTTCAGCTTCGTTGCCAAACGGAAAAATGTGAAGACGGCATTCCTGACTTCTATTTTGCTTCTATCTTCTTTTGAGGTACATCGTGCAGCAGTGGCTTGCCGGCTGGATATGTTGCAAGTTTCCCTTATCGTAATCTCGTTGTGCCTGCTTTTCCGCTGGGATGAAAAGAATTGCAAGGGTGTCCCTTGGCTGGCTGTTTTGCTGATGGCGTGCGCTACATTGACAAAAGGGCCGGTTGGATCTATTTTCCCTTGTCTGTGTATCGGTATCTATCAGCTATTGCGCGGACGTTCGTTCGGAAAGGCTTTCTTTTCATTATTGGGTATCGGATTATTATCTCTTATACCTTTGGGTATTTGGTTCTGGGCTGCTTACCAGCAGGGAGGGGAGCCGTTTGTCAATTTGATGTTGGAAGAGAATACCGGTCGCTTTTTCCGGAAAATGTCATATGAGTCACACGAAAATCCTTTATGGTACAACTTTCTCACTCTGATTTGGGGGTGGATTCCTTGGACTTTGGTGCTGCTTGTTTCCTTGTTTGGACTGAAATGGAAAGAAATGCATGTGCTGCCGGAGGGAGATTCGGTTGGTGAACGCTTAAAAAAAGTGTGGGATAAATTCCGCTCTCAATCACCGTTGCAGCTTTTTATATGGGTGGTGATTCTGACTATCTTCATCTTTTATTGTATCCCTAAGAGCAAGCGTAGCGTGTATTTGTTGCCTATCTACCCGTTCATGGGGGTGCTGCTTGCCGAATACTTATTGGCGTTGGTGCAGCGTGGTGCAAAAGTATTTAAAATTTCTGCATGGATTTTTGCTGCATTGGCTGTGTTGCTCACCGTTACTTTCTTCACTGTACGTTTAGGCTTGGTTCCTGAAAGCATTTGGGGAACAGGCCGACATGCTGCCGAAAACATTGCATTTATGAATGCTTTGCAGACGGTGCCGCTTTCGTTTTCGAAATGGCTGATTGTTTTCTTGCCGTTGATGTCTGCCGCCTGCCTGCTCTATACACTCTTGAAGTGTGCGGATGCACGACCGTTGTTATATGGTGTGGCGGGATGTATGTTATGTATTTTTGTGGCATTGGATGGAGTTTATCAGCCCACCGTTTTGGCTGTGAAGTCGGATAAGCATCTGGCGGTCCGCCTGAATGATCTTGAGCCGGAAGAACCGGTATATTCATATGGAGACTGGGTGAAGTTTTATAGCATAAACTATTATTTGGGTGATCGTGTGCGTATCTTTGACATGTTGCACCCTGCAGAAGGGTATGTATTGGTGATAGACGAACTGCAGGAGAAGTTCTTGCAGAATAACCAGAATGCATACCGGCTTGATGAGGTTTATCGTACTCCACTGCGTAGCTGCGATATGCGTAAAAAGGTGATAGTTTATAAATTCAGCAGAAAATAAGATGCCTTCTATAAAATTGATTGATAAATATTATCCGGAAGAGAACGAGCTGAAGCATATTTTGCTGACTCATAGCCGTTCTGTGGCCGACAAAGCTTTGTGGATTGCCGATAATCATCCTGAATTATCTTTGGACAGGGACTTTCTGTATGAAGCAGCTATGTTGCATGATATAGGCATATTCCTGACGAATGCTGAGGGAATTTATTGCTTTGGAGATAAACCTTATATCTGCCATGGCTATTTAGGAGCGGATTTGGTGCGCTCGGAAGGCTATTCTCGTCATGCACTGGTTTGTGAGAGGCATACCGGAGCTGGTCTTTCGTTGGAAGATATCGTTAAGCAGGACCTGCCCGTTCCCCACCGGGATATGCTTCCGGTGAGCATGGAGGAACAAGTAATTTGCTTTGCCGATAAGTTTTACTCTAAGACGCATTTGGAGCAGGAAAAAAGCGTAGAGAAAGCACGAAAAAGTTTACAACGCTATGGCGAAGCCGGTTTACAACGCTTTGATCATTGGTGTGAACTGTTTTTGTAGCAATCTAAATTTCTTTAAAAAGGGAGATTATCCGTATAAATTACGTACTTTTGCCCTTTCAAGCGTAAACTATTAGTTAATGACGCCATTGAAAGCAAATACATTCATATCATTCATACTACTATTTGTCTTACTCCTTCTTTCCGGTGAGGCTGCTTCGCAACGTCGTCGGAGAGGTGTTGTGCCGCCCGAAAGACTGCAAACGGACTCTTTGCGGAGAGATTCTTTGCAAGTAGATACATTGGCTGTTACCGGGAAGAAGAAACAGCCTTTGGACGCACCGGTCACCTATGAGGCAAATGACTCTATCGTGTTTGCCCAAGGCGGGTATGCGCATTTGTACGGACAGGGAAAAGTAAATTATCAACAGATAGAGCTGGCTGCTGATGTTATCACCATGAATATGGACAGCAGTACAGTATATGCTCATGGAGTGGAAGATTCTTTAGGCGTGAAGACGGGAACTCCGGTTTTCAAAGATGGCGAAACTCCGTATGAGACCAATACGATCCGTTATAACTTCAAGAGCAAAAAGGGGGTGATCAGTAATGTGGTCAGTCAGCAAGGAGAAGGATATGTTACCGGAAACAATGCAAAGAAGGGGGCTAATGACGAACTGTATATGAAAAGCGGGCGGTACACAACCTGCGACCACCATGAGCACCCTCACTTCTATATGCAGATGACTTATGCGAAAGTACGTCCTAAAAAGAATGTTGTAACGGGACCTGCCTATCTGGTGGTGGAGGATGTTCCTTTGCCGCTTGCTGTGCCGTTCTTCTTTTTCCCGTTTTCGAGCAGTTATTCATCCGGTTTCCTTATGCCTACATACATGGATGACTCCAGTCGTGGTTTCGGTCTGACGGACGGCGGATATTATTTTGCTATCAGTGATAAGATGGACTTAAAGTTGAGGGCCGACATTTTTACGAAAGGCTCATGGGCATTGAATGCTGAATCCAATTATATTAAACGGTATAAATACTCCGGTTTGTTCCAGGCGAGTTATCAGGTGACCAAGACCGGTGATAAGGGGCTGCCGGACTACTCTGTCGCCAAAGATTTCAAGATTGTCTGGTCTCACAGGCAGGATGCGAAGGCCAATCCGAATCAAACATTTTCTGCCAGTGTGAATTTTGCGACCAGCAGTTACGAGCGTACTAATATTGGAAACATGTACAACTCGAATGCTATGTCGCAGAATACGAAAACTTCAAGTATCAGTTATTCCCGTTATTTTTTTGATAGAAAGCTGACGGTAGCGGCAACTACTAATATCGCTCAGACTATGAGGGACTCTTCGGTTAATGTTACTTTGCCTGATTTGAATATTTCTTTATCTACGATCTATCCCTTCAAGCGTAAAAAAGCGGCAGGCGAGGAGAGATGGTATGAGAAGATTTCAGTACGGTATACGGGCCGTTTGACTAATAGCATCCAGACAAAAGATAATCTGCTGTTTAAATCCAACCTGATAAAGGACTGGAAGAATGGTATGAAGCATGAAATACCGGTCAGCGCTACCTTTACTTTGTTCAAGTATTTTAATGTAACTCCCTCCGTCAGCTATACAGAACGTTGGTACACACGTAAGGTGATGAAAGACTGGGACCCGAACTATGGTACGAACGGTAGGGAAGTGGCTACTGATACGATTTACGGTTTTCATCGTGTGTATAATTATAATGCCAGTCTGGGTATCAATACGAAGATATACGGTATGTATAATCCGATTTTTTTTCCTAAAAAGAAGATACAGATCCGTCATGTCATAACTCCATCGGTAAGCATAAGCGCCGCTCCGGATTTTGGTTCTTCACGTTACGGCTATTATGATTCTTACATTAAGAATTATGCGGACGGCAGACGCGATACGGTCATTTATTCTCCGTATTCGGGACAAGCATTTGATGTTCCGGGAAGAGGTAAGCAAGGAAACATAACCTTCAGCATCTCCAATAATCTGGAGATGAAATATTATAGCAGTAAGAAGGATACGGTAAAGAAGGTTAGTCTGATTGATGAACTGGGGGCCAATATCAGTTATAATATGGCTGCTGCAACGCGCCCCTGGAGTGATCTTGGATTGAATCTTCGTCTGAAACTGAGTAAGAACTATACATTCAGCATGAGTTCTTCGTTCAAGACATACGGTTATAAATTCGATAAGAATGGTAACGTTGTTGATAATGACCGTACGGAATGGTCTTACGGGCGTTTCGGTATATTCCAAGGTTATGGCTCTTCTTTCAGTTATACGTTTAATAATGATACGTGGAAAAAATGGAAAGAGAAGTTAAGCGGTACTAGAGACTCCGATAAGAAGAAAGAAGAGGAAGCTGCTTCGGATGAGGAGGGTGCGGAAACTGATACTGATGGAAACGGTATTTCTAAAAAGAAAGTGGAAAAGGCGGCCGTTGATGCCGACGGGTATCAAGTATTCAAGATGCCATGGTCTCTGAACTTCAATTACAGCTTTAATATCTCTGAAGATCGTAGTAAGCCTATCAACCGTAAGAAAATGCGCTATCCCTATCGTTATACTCACAACTTGAGTGCTTCCGGTAATATAAAACTGTCTAATAAATGGGCGGTAAGTTTTAATTCCGGTTATGATTTTGAAGCTAAGAAGATTGTGCAGACCACCTTTAATATAACGCGCGATCTTCACTGTTTCAGCATGTCGGCCAGCCTTTCTCCTTTTGGGCAGTGGAAATACTACAATTTTACCATTCGTGCCAATGCAAGTATTTTGCAAGACTTAAAATGGGAACAAAGAAGCCAGACCCAGAGTAATATTCAGTGGTACTGATTTATTATTTTACCATTTGATCTCTTCTTCGCCATGTGCCCTCAAATAGTCATTGGCCTTACTGAAATGTTTGTTGCCGAAAAAGCCGTTGTAAGCGGAAAGCGGAGAAGGATGTGCTGATGTCAATACCAGATGCTTGTTGCGGTCGATAAACGCGCCTTTCCGTTGTGCATAAGCTCCCCATAGAATGAATACCAAGTGCTCCCGCTCTTCGGCAAGGATACGGATGGCGGCATCTGTGAATGTTTCCCAACCATGATTTTGGTGAGAACCGGCTTGATGGGCGCGTACAGTGAGGGTGGCGTTGAGCAATAGCACACCTTGTTCCGCCCAACGTGTCAGATTACCGGTAGGTGGCGCGTCTGCTCCGGTATCAGCTTTGATTTCTTTAAAGATATTTACTAAAGAGGGAGGGAAAGGAACACCGTCATTTACGGAAAAACAAAGTCCATGCGCCTGTCCGGGGCCATGATACGGGTCCTGGCCTATAATCACTACTTTTACCTTATCGAAAGGACATAGATTGAATGCGTTGAATATTAATTTACCCGGTGGGTATATAGTATTCTTGCCGTATTCTTCGCGGACAAAATTCGTTAACTTATAAAAGTAATCCTTATCAAATTCAGGCTGCAAATGTGTTTTCCAGCTATCTTCTATTTGAACATTCATAATTGGAAGTGTTGGTGATTTAGGGTGCTAAGATACAAATATTTCACCACAGAGTATACAAAGTACCGCAGAGTTTTGTCAAGTGTATTAAAAAACTCTGCGGTACTTTGTATACTCTGTGGTGAAATATTTAAATGAGATGTATGTTGTGTGCTTTACATTCCCGGCGCATGTCTTCGGGCCAGATGCTGGCTTGTATTTCTCCGATGTGTGCTTTACGTAAGTAGAACATACATAACCGGGACTGTCCTATGCCTCCACCGATGGAAAGTGGCAGTGCGTCTTCCATTAAGCGCTTGTGGAAATAAAGCCCCATACGCTTCTCTTCACCTTCCTGTTTGAGCTGGCGTAGAAGTGCTTCCTTGTCTACGCGAATACCCATTGATGATAATTCAACGCTGCGTTGCAGGACATCGTCCCATAACAGTAGATCGCCGTTTAGTCCGGGGAGTCCGTTCAGTCCAGAGGTTGTGTAATCATCGTAATCCGGAGCACGCCCGTCGTGCTTTTTGCCGTCGCCCAGTTTGCAGCCGATGCCGATGATAAATACAGCACCAAACTTCTTGACAATGGCGTGCTCACGACATTTCGGCTCTAAGTTGGGGTACATCTGGCGGAGTTCTTCCGCATGGATGAAATGTAATTTCTGTGGCAGACAGGGCTTGATTTGTGGGTACGTTTCGTATACCATGTATTCTGTACGGACCATTGCAGCATAAATGCGGGTGACAATCTCTTTTAGGAAATCAACGTTACGGTCTTGGTCGGTAATTACACGTTCCCAGTCCCATTGGTCTACATATAGAGAGTGCAAATTGCCTAATTCTTCGTCTGCGCGGATGGCATTCATGTCGGTATAGATTCCGTATCCTGATTCTATATGGTATTCGGCAAGCGTCAGGCGTTTCCATTTGGCAAGTGAATGCACTACTTCGGCTTGTGCATCGCCTAAGTCTTTGATAGGAAAGGAAACGGCACGCTCTACTCCGTTCAGGTCGTCGTTGATACCCATGCCTTTCAGTACAAAAAGAGGGGCGGTGACGCGACGCAGACGAAGTTCGGATGAAAGGTTCAACTGGAAGAACTCCTTAATCTGTTTGATGCCTAATTCAGTTTGTTTTAAGTCTAATAAAGGTTTATATCCTTCGGGTTTTATCAGGTAACTCATAGGTTTTATTTATATGTCATTTGTTAATTTGTTCGGCAAAGATAGAAATAATATTGATGATTGATGCTATTTTGAACGAAAAAATAACAAAATGTATATATGTGCTCGTGTAGTGCTCTCAAAATAATAATATAGAAAGTGAATGTTGCTAGATAGAAAAAGTGATGAATATTAGGAATATGCCGAGATTTTTTCTACTTTTGCACTCGAATTAAGGCTCCGTAGCTTAGTGAATAGAGCGTCAGATTCCGGTTCTGAAGGTCGTGCGTTTGAATCGCACCGGGGTCACAAAAAATCCTTGATAATCAGTAGATTATTAGGGATTTTTTATATCTGTATTATTTTTTAATACGGGTAGTAAAAGGATTTTTAGCTTCTGTTTCTGTATTTGCTGGCTAGTTAGAGTAGTTGTAATGTGTTGATAATTAGGTTGGAATAGCTTATGATGAACGAGCCGTAGTTCACTATCCGTAACTGCTGCGATAGATCACTTCCTTTCAACTAATTTACCAAAATAAGGGTTAGTAATGCGCTTTTGTTCTAAAGAGTTATTACTTGAAACAGTCAGACATTCTTATTCTATAGTGAAAAGGTAAGTTACCCCAATTAATAACTTACCTTTTTCTATGTATATAAAATTAACTACAACACTTTAATTTTAATATTTTTAAACCATACTTCATCTCCATGGTCTTGCAGCAAAATATTCCCATATTCCGAATTACCAAAATTCTCCCAGTTTTTATACTTACTGTATGCTACCAAAGCATTCCACATTTCATTCTGACGGGTATATTCTATTAGCTTCACTCCATTCAGCCAATGCTCCACATGATTATCTCTCACAATAATCATAGCTGTATTAAAATCTTTCTTATTGAAAGGCTTATTTGCCGGAGCTGGAATCAGATCATAAAGTGAGCCTAATTGTCGATTTCCTTTCACTCCCAATTTTGCATCAGGGTGTTTGTCATCGTCCAATATCTGAAATTCGCATCCGATAGCCGATCCGGCTCCCCTATTCATGCCCGGATTAACAAAATACTTTATACCGCTGTTAGCTCCTTCAGTGATCTTAAAATCTACTTTAAGAATAAAGTTCTTATATTCTTGCTCTGTCACTATATCACCACCATTTGCTGATTCCGCACCGCCACTTTTTAGGACTTTCAGAATACCATTTTCCATGACCCAACCTTTCTTAGGGAAGGCATCAATTCTTGCACCCCGCCAACCTTCCGAGGTTTTACCATCCCAAAGAAGTGTCCAACCATTTTTTACTTCATTTGGAGAAAGAGTGTTAGAAATCACATTAATCTCCGGTGCTTTGACTGGAGTCAAATAGCGTTCTACATTGGTAGTACAAATACGTATATTCTTCCAACGGACAGTTTTCCCTTCATCAGCCGCACTGGCAATAGCATGTACCTGCAAGGCTATGAAACCTGAAAGAGTCATGTCATCCCAAATATTGGCACATGGAACTCCATTTATCCACGTGGCAATGGAGTTGCCAAACGCTTCAACACGTGCTTTGTTCCATTCCTTACTTTTAAAGGCTGTTTTGGCCTGCGGATTCCAAGTCAGCGGATAAAGCCAATTACGACGGGCCTCATCGTAAATACCTCCCGACCAGGCACGTTCGGAAGGATCAATCTCAAATTGATAGCCATGCACTCGGCCTTTTTGATAATCCTTCTTGCTTTCACTACGCAATTGTACACCGGAGTTCAACCCTTCATCAATCTTAAAATCAAATTCCAAGATAAAATCACCATACTGCTTCTGAGTTGCCAAGAAAGTGTTAGGCGTGCCCAGCTTTGAGATCCCCACAATCGTACCATCCATAACTTTATATTCAGCTTTCCCATTCAGTTTTTTCCAACCTTTCAGGTTCTTGCCATTAAAAATATATTCCCAGTTTTGAGCCTGCATAACCAAAACAGAAAACAAGCACAAAAGCAATAAGTAAACTCTTTTCATACCAGTATATTTATTAAATAAGTAACATTATAATTTATAAAATTCATCCCAACCCTTACGAGGAGGTGTTCCAATCAGCATCGCATTGGCAAATTCATTATTTGTAATCTGTTTCATACGTGAATCAAAGAACAGTCTGGTGTTCAAACGCTGTGCTATTACTCCCAATGAGAAGACCTGGCTCAGCACTCCGTTAATTTCAAATGGAGAACGAGTTTTCTCCTGTCCCATGCAAGCCAATAAAAAGTTTTCGAAATGATTTGATGGACTTTTTGGTATTTCAGGAAGTATGCCTGCCATTTCTTTTGCTTTTTCTTCCGGTATAATAGAAAGAGTACTGCCATGGCTTCCTCCTTTAAAAACCAGGTCTTTTGTATAAATAATCTTTCCCGGGTTTAATTTGGCAGCCGGTGTGTCTCCCTGATTTGTTTTGGGAATATTGGGATCAAGGCCTGACACCCCATAGCCTTCCGGAATGGGAGGTAAATTATCCAAACCATCATACCAGGTGATATCTACCGGCGGCATTCCTTTACGCTGTGGAAAACGGAAGAGAATGGTAGAAGAGTAAGGGAAAAAATAGTCGTTATGCCCGTTAGCATATTGCATTGATACTTCATATGGCAGGCCCAGCTCTAAGAACTCATGAACCGTATCCAGAATATGCGCTCCCCAGTCACCTAAGCATCCCATGCCAAAATCATACCAGCAACGCCACTGTCCCAAATGATAATCCTTATTATATTCGTGGTATGGGACAACTCCCAACCATGTGTCCCAGTCCATATCATTGGGTAGCTGCTGCCCTGATGGAAGTTTATAAATACCGGAATCCCAGCCATGCCAACGGCGCGGGTTATTCATGTGTGCAGTCACAGCAGTCACATCTTTGATTATACCCGCATCCATCCAAGCCTTAAACTGGAAATAATTGGCTTCCGAATGCCCTTGATTTCCTACCTGAGTTACCAGATTAGGACGTTTCAATGCAGCCTGCATAAGCAGTTCCGCCTCATAGAATGTACGCGCCAGAGGCTTTTCCACATAGACATGCTTACCGGATGCCAAAGCCAGCATGGTGATAGGAAAGTGGGAGTGGTCGGGGGTGGCTATAGCCACAGCGTCAAAGTCATTGCCAGCCTTATCAAACATCTGACGAAAATCGCGGAAACGCTTCGCCTTCGGATACATGTTCATCACTTTTTGAGTATGGGGGGCACCCATATCAACATCACATAAAGCTACTACTTCTACCATACCCGTACGGGCAAAGTCACCAATAATTTGCTCACCGCGATTTCCAATACCCACATAAGCGATCTTCACCTTATCTGCTGCAGCTTTTCTTTGCGATACAGAAATAGGAGCTCCCAACAGATCTCCCGTTCCCAGTGCCAGTCCTGCAGAAGCCATTGTCATTGTTTTTAGAAAGTCTCTTCGTGTTGTCATATTTTTCCAGTATTTATTAAGTTATTTATTGTATGTTCTATTTTTGAGGAATACAAGAAAGGTCCGCACTCCGTAAATGACGAGACGTAATACACTCCATATTACATAAAGCACGCACGAAAACATAATGACGTAAAAAAAGGATGTTAGCACCTCCAGAAAAGAAGTCTTATAAGCAATAATTGCATACAGATTCAATAAGTTGGCCATAACGAAACATACCAACCAAGTCAGCAGTTCCACCTTTTTCCGGTGTGCAGTGATGAGTGTGTCTTTCATATTTGTTTATCTGCTTTAGAATGATGATTTAAGTAATCTATTTTATATTCATCAGGAAAGCTAAGGGTGCGTTGTTCTTGCAAGGCCCGGTCACCCAGTAAACAGAGCATACTTGCATAGTAGCCTTCTTCGGCTATACGCTTGGGTTGTTTTCGGGTAATAACTGCCTCTACAAAAGCTTCCAGCAGCAAGGATGTACCATCCGACTTAGGCCTTTCACCTAAGATGAATTCCCCATTGTTCCCATTTGCTGTTTCGGGAGCCCAGCTAGTTCCGGCAAAAGACAGGGAATCAAACACCTTATTTTCCCATTCATTGATCATCTGCAAAAAACCGGGTGCAGGAGGGACATTCTCAAAATAGTATTTACCCTTTTCAAGCTCTATTGTTCCCAGGCTGCCCATGATTTGTTCCTCCAAACCATAAAACTTATTAGAGATAACAGAGTCGAATGTCATTTTTTTTCCATTCTCAAACACATATATGCAACTTACATTATCATATACTTCCCGGCCGTCCTTCCAATAAGTTATTGCCCCATGTCCCATTACCTTAACCGGTAACTCTTGCAACGCCCAGCTCCCGATCTGCAGCTGATGACAGGCCAGTTCTGTCATCAGTCCTTTAGAATATTCACGATATAAACGCCAATTGATCAGACGCTCCAGATCTGATGAAGGTACTTCTCTTCGCCAATCTCCATTCCGGTACCAGAATGTACGGATCGCATTTATCTCACCGAAAGTGCCTGCATGAATCATCTCCATTGCTTTGATATAGCGTGGATCGAACAGCCGCTGTTGTCCTGTGAAAAACACTTTGCCTGTACTGATATGCTTCTTATAGATGCGAAAACATTCCTCCATAGTAAAGCCTATCGATTTCTCACAAAAAACATGCTTCCCCGCATCGAAAGCATCCAGCACTATCTGACAGTGGAGATTAAGAGGAGTGGCCACCAATACCGCATCAACAGTCTTATTTTCCAAGACTTTCCGATAATCTGTATATACCTTGGCTTCCCGAACCAGATTCAATGCTTTTTCCATAGAAGGTTGATATATGTCGCACAATGCAACAATCTCCACCTTAGGATTCTGCAACAAAAAACTCATCAGGAAACGTCC
>ENA-ORTY01000201-ORTY01000201.1-human-gut-metagenome-genome-assembly--contig:-NODE-201-length-80130-cov-5.865926_pt1 | contig 80130 bp, 63 predicted proteins | sample MGYA00241917_ERZ509198 | MGnify/ENA primary metagenome ERZ509198 (study PRJEB26280, sample SAMEA2338857) | human gut metagenome | biome: human gut; feature: human-associated habitat; material: faeces...
GCCATTCGCTATAAAGAGCTGGTCAAGAAGGATGAAGGCATAAATAACAATATGGAAAAGAAAAGAGATAAAAAAATAAGTTGCGAGGGAAATGGTTGAGAGGAATTATCATACATTTCAGGTATAATACAGAGGAGAGTGCATATGTGGATTTTATATGCAATAGGATCGGCTTTTTTTGTGGGAATTACAGCAATTATTGCAAAATGTGGTTTCATTTGAAACTGCTGTTTGCAAAAAATATGAGAAAAGCCGAAAGAGCACTTGCTTTCAGAATTTCTGGAAGTAAGTGCCCTTTTCTGACTTATTTATTGCTGTGCTACAGTTCCAAGTCTTTTACGAACCATCGGTCCGATGATCATTGCAATGACCATTTTGCACAGATCAGCAGGAATGAAAGGAATGACACAGACTGCAAGTGCTGCGCCTACTGTATAGCCGGACTGGAAGCAGAACCATGCTGTTCCAAATGCGTAGCAGATTGCAGTTCCGACGATCATTCCGAGGATCTGGATTCCACGGTTAGTGAATTTGTCAATGACAATACCTGCGATGATTGCCATTGGAATAAATCCGATGATGTATCCGCCGGTCGGACCTGCCAGTTTAGCCAGTCCGCCTGTGAATCCGGAGAATACCGGAAGTCCTACCAATCCGAGCAACAGGTAGATCAGGTAACTCAAAGTTCCCTTTTTCCAGTCTAACAGATAGAGAGACAGGTAGATCGCAAAGTTAGTAAGTGAAATTGGCACCGGACCAATTGGAACAGATAATGGTGCGAGAATGCAGGTCACAGCTGCCATAAGTGCGGTTACGACCATAGCGTAAGTACTTGTTTTTCGAAATGTCTGTGTATTTGTATTGTCATGTGTCATAGTAAAACTCTCCTTATTATTTAATGATGTGCAAAGACGTTAAACTTATTAAGCGGACTCAATTTCATAAGTGAATCCGGCGTCTTCAATTGCCTGGATTGTATCTTTGATTCCCTGTCCGCCAGCGGTAAGATATCCTGAGGCAAATATGGAATCAACGACGCGGAGCAGATTTTTTTCTTCTCCTTTAAAATAAATCTCACGTCCTGCGGCACAGCGGATATCGGACTGCGGAACTAAAAGTCTTGCAAGACAGAGGACTTTCATACAGTAAGCTGTTGTGAGAGCGGACATATCGGCGTGCTCTAAAGGTGTTCCCGGAATTGGAAGAAGGAAGTTGATCGGAAGTGCCTCCGGTCGGATCTCGCGAAGCTCCAGTAACATATCTACCACGTCTTCTTTGCTTTCGCCCATACCAATAATGCCGCCGCTGCAGATTTCAAAACCAAGCCCTTGAAGCATTTTTATATTAGCAACGCGTTGTTCAAATGTGTGAGTGGAACAGATGTTGTGATAATAAGCACGGCTGCTGTTCAAGTTATGGTTGATGCGGTCAAGTCCGGCTTCCTTTAACATCAATGCCTGCTTTTCTGTCAGAAAACCGATAGAACAACACAGGTGTGTTCCCTGTTCTTTCATTTTTCGGATTTTTTCAGCCAATTCTTCAATCTCTGCATCGGTAAATTTCATTCCACTAAGTCCGATACAGTGGCGTGACAAATGATGCTCATTGACAAAATCATTGTCTGCATATAATTTCTCATCTGCGACCCATTTGTACTTATCAATGTCAGCTTTTGAACGGCAGGACTGAGCACAGTAAGCGCAATCCTGAGAACAGTTTCCACTTCTGGCATTAGTAAGAATGTGGATACTTACATGATTTCCTTTGTATTTTCGACGCAGTTTTTCAGCCCGGGCAATCAGCTCATCCAGATTTTCATCCGGCGTGTTGAGTATTTCAATTGCTTCTTCACGTGAAAGCTGTGGATCCGTAGATGTATTTTGATTTGAAATCATTAGAAGTCCTCTCTTTCCTTGAGTAGTTCATTTTTCTGAAATTTTATACAAGACATACTTTAACATGCAAAAAAACAATTGTCAACCATGTGCAACACAATGGTTGACAAATAATATCAGCTGGGAGATGACTCCCACCTCGCAACAAGAATTCCGAGGCATTCTTGAATCATCACTTTAGTGTGAGACAGAAAATACAAAGTGCCAAAAAGAAGGCCGTGGAATCTTCGACCAGAATATAGTATGATAGTATACAGAGTAAAATACAAAGGAGAAGATTCATCATGAAAAAATTTATGGAAGAATTCAAAGCATTTGCCTTACGCGGTAATGTTATGGACATGGCAGTCGGTGTGATTATCGGAGGCGCATTCTCCGGAATTGTAACATCTCTGACTGACAACTTTATCAATCCGATCTTAAATCTTTTGACAGGCGGTGCAACTTACACTATGACAGACGTTGCAGGATTTGCATCTAGTTTTGTATCAGCAGTTGTAAATTTCCTTATCATGTCACTTATTTTGTTCTGTCTGATGAAAGGGATTAACAAATTACTTTCCTTTAATAAAAAAGAAGAAGCACCGGCAGAGCCGACAACAAAGACATGTCCGTTCTGTCAGAGTGAAATCAGTATCAAGGCAACCCGCTGTCCACACTGTACTTCTGTATTAGAAGAAAAATAAAAGCGGCATATACAGTAGAAGTAACTGTCGAAAAATGAAGGATATTGCTGAAAAGTGATAGCCTTTGTTTTATAATGAGGCTAAGTTAGATGATAAAAGAAAGTGGGATAAGCTATGACATTGGAAGAATTGAAAGCATTGCCGAAAATAGAACTGCACTGTCACCTGGACGGTTCACTGAGTCGGGAATTTCTGGAAAGCCGTCTTGGAAGAAAAGTAGAGCCTTCTGAAATTCATGTATCTGATGACTGCCAGAGCCTTCAGGAATATCTGGAGAAATTCGATCTTCCGGGACAGTGTCTGCAGGACGAGGAAGGACTGGAGCTGGCAGGGTATGACGTATTAAAAAGTATGAGTCAGGAAAATGTCCGGTACGCGGAAGTGCGGTTTGCCCCGCTTTTATCAGAAAATGAAAACTTAAGCTGCAGTCAGGTGATAGAGGCAGTCATTCGGGGGATGAATCGTGGAAAAAATGAGTTCGGTGTGGATTATGGCATTATTACCTGTGCCATGCGCCATCACAGCTATGAGGAGAATCTCCGTATGATCCGGACAGCAAGAGAATACCTTGGAAATGGTGTGTGCGCGGCAGACCTTGCAGGAGCTGAGGCCATCTATCCGATGTCAGAATTCATGGAGTTATTTGGACAAGCAAAAAAGCTTGGAATGCCATTTACCATTCATGCCGGGGAGTGTGGAAACGTGCAGAACATTCTGGATTCCGTAGAGGCAGGAGCACTTCGAATCGGACATGGAATCGCCATGCGAGGTAATTCAGAAGTCCAGAAAATGATCCGGGAAAAAGGAATCGGTGTCGAGATGTGCCCGATCAGCAATCTTCAGACGAAAGCTGTAGAAAGCGAAAGCCAGTATCCGCTTCGGGAGTTCCTGGACAACGGGATCAAGGTGACGATCAACACAGATAACCGGACCGTCAGCAACACAACCATGACAAAAGAATTGCAATTTATTCAGGAGCATTATAGAATTACCGATGAAGAGATTCGGTTGATGATGAGAAATGCAGTAGATACAGCATTTATCCATTGAATCCAGACGAGTAAAGGAGACTGACAGATGGTTACATTAAACGATTATTTATATTCCGGGGATACGATCTTTAAAATTATACAAAATTATATGACAGATTTGAGAAAAGAAGCAAAGCGGACACATAATGAAATCGACCTTGTGCATAGCAATTGTCTCCTTCAAGTACAGGAAATGTTGGAGCACAACGATTTCCTGACTTCCCAGTCACAGAAAATCCGGGAATTTTACAAGTACATGGCAAAAGAATTTCCATTTCTCGCCTTTACATTTCGTGGAAGAATCAAATCATTAATTCGTACAGAAGAAAAATTCAACGGCTACATTGTGGAATACATTTATAATTATTATGAGGAACATGGAACATATCCGGCTGTGGCAGATTTAAAAGAAAAACTGAGCTATTTTCGGGATATTATCGCATATCGGATTGTAATTGCATTGCCGAAATGTCATCTGAAGACGGGGCAGAATCTCGAAGAGGAAGAGATGAAATATCTTTATCAGATAGCCAATGTGCTGCCGGGATTTCTGGAAGAACGCGGTTTTACGGCGGAGCCGGCAAAAGGAGTCCGGGAGAGTAAATCAGACTTGCTGGACGACGAAGTAAAGCCATATTACAGAGATTTCATATCCAACCCGACTATGTACGGTTATCAGTCTTTACATATCACATTTTATGATAATACGTCCAGAAGCTATATGGAAGTGCAGCTTCGAACAAAGAAAATGGACGACATCGCGGAAATCGGACCGGCGAATCACTTGGGGTATGAGAAGCGTCAGGAGCATGAACGAGCAAGAAGGGATGCAGTTCCAAAAGGGGAATGCATTTACTTCGACGAGGCATACGAGCGCGGAATGAAACTTTTTAATTTAGATTTAAAAGACCTTGACGTTAATATGTTTGCAGCAATGAATAACAGCCTGATCAACGACGGCTGCGGACTGTATCGTGGGCGCCTCATTCTGCCATATGAACATTTGTCCAGATTTCAGAACGATTTGATTGATTAAGGTGGAAGAAAATAGCAATTTTATAGAAAAACTTTTGCAGAGAGACAGTTTCTGACATTTGCAAAACGTATAATGGCATAAGAAATGAGCCAATACTAAGGAGCAATATGGAAGAATACAAGAATGGCAAAATCGAGCGTGTACTTGGAATTTATAACTTATTTGATTTTATTGACACTACTTAGCTATTATACTATAATTGTCCGCGGACAAAATAATGATTTTAAAGAATAGCGAGGACATTATAGATGAAGACGAAGATGACTTTACGGGAGTGGCTCCCGTTAATCGGTATGACGATTTCAGCGTTTTTGGTAAATACTTCGGAATTTATGCCGATTGGGCTTTTAACGGATATTTCTAATGAATTTCATATGACGGAGGCGCAGGCGGGCGTGATGATTACAGCCTATTCCTGGACTGTGACGTTATTGTCGTTGCCGCTGATGTTGTTAGTGTGCAGGATACAGCCGAAGAAATTGCTGCTTGGAACGTTAAGTGTGTTTGCGGTATGTCAGGTGTTGTCGGTAATTTCAAGTGGCTTTACATTTCTTGTATTGTCACGTATTGGTGTGGCGTGTGCACATTCCATTTTCTGGGCGATCGCATCACCGGTTGCAGTTCGGGTTGTGGCGAAAGAGCATCAGTCAAAGGCTCTTAGTGCAATTATTACCGGAACGTCAATTGCCATGGTACTTGGAATGCCGCTTGGCCGAATGATTGGACTTCAAATTGGCTGGCGAATGACATTTTTATGTGTGGCGATAGTTTCATTTCTGGTACTTGGCTATCTGGCATTTGTATTTCCGAAGCTGGAAGGAACAGAATCATTTTCCGTGGGACAGCTTCCGGAGCTTTTCAAAAATGCGAGATTGATGAGCATTTATGTAATTACGTTTCTTGTGGCGACCGGATATTATACAAGCTACAGTTATATCGAGCCGTTTTTGCAGAAGGTAGCAGGGCTTCCGAGTAACTGGGTAACTATGGCATTGATGTTGTTCGGAGTAGCGGGGCTTGGAGGAAGTTATTTGTTCTCAAGATATTATGATGATCATCGGTATGCTTTTGTTCAGACTGTTATGATTGGTGTTGTGGCAGCTCTGCTGCTCTTATATCCATCTTCTGTCAATATGTATACAGTGATTTTGGTATGTGCCGGATGGGGACTGGCGATTATGGCATTTCAAGTGAGTTTTCAAGCAGAGTTGATTGGCTGTGTCTCTGTGGCGGCCTCATCTGTTGCTATGGCGATATTTTCGGGAATTTTCAATCTGGGAATTGGCTGCGGGACCTGGTTTGGCGGAACAGTGTATACAAAAATCTCGCTGAAAGATATTGGATTTGCAGGTGGAGTGATTGTGGCAGTGGCGACTTTGATCTGCATGGCAAGATTTCGAGTTAGAGATAAAGCAGAAAGCGCATCATAGAATTTGATATGCAGAAAAAAAGAATCGGGATATCCTTTGATGAGGATAACCTGATTCTTTTTTTCCATTATCCAATACCGCCAAGTGCGATTCCAAGAATCAGTACGATAAAGCAGATTGGTACATAGATATATTTGCAGACAGGAATGAAGTATTTTGTGAACTTTTGTTCACGACCTTTATTGACCTGTTCTTCTACATAGCTTTTCTTACATACCCAGAAGAACATGATTCCGGCGAGTCCAGCGCCCAGTGGGCAAATGTATATAGAAAGAATATCCATCCATGTGGAAACGATGCCTTGAATCAGAAGTGAGACAATGATTCCGATTACTGCAATGACACCGCATGCAGGTACGCGGGATAAATGTAGTTTTTCCTGTACCGTTGCAATTGGTGCTTCGTATAAGTTGATCAGTGATGTCATCCCTGCAAGGAATACGGCTGCAAAGAAAATGATTGCAATGATCCGGCCTCCCGGCATGGAACGAATCAGATTCGGCAGGAAGATGAATAATAGTCCCGGTCCTCCCTGATTTAACTGTGCTCCGGTGGTTGCCATAGCTGGAATGATGACCAGGGCTGCAAGGACTGCGGCGATGGTGTCAAAAAGTGCTACTTTTGCGGCAGAAGCGGGTATATTTTCCTTATCTGACAGGTAGGAACCATAAATCAGAGTTCCATTTCCCGCAACAGACAGGGAGAAAAATGCCTGCCCAAGAGCAAAAATCCATGTAGACGGAGATGCCAGCATTTCCGGATCCACCCGGAAAATGTAGCGGTATCCGTCAATGGCTCCCGGCTGGAATGCAACGTAAACTGCCAGAATAACAAACAGGCAGAAGAAAAGCGGCATCATGATTTTACCGGCACGTTCGATTCCGCCTCCGACACCGAGCATGAGGATTAACATGCAGATAATCAAAGCGCCAATCTGCCATCCATTATTTCCAAATGCAGAAGCCATACTGCCAAAAGCATTTCCATATTCTTCTACATTATTTGGGGCAAGAGTCGAACCGGTCAGGGTACCGATTGCATATTTGAAAATCCAGCCCATAACGACGGTATATCCGATTGCCATTGCAAGGGAACCGAGAACTGGAATCATGCCAAGGGCTTCTCCGAGTTTTCGTTTGCCGTTTGCCTCGCAGGCGCAGCCAAATGCGTCGACCGGACCAGATCTGGTAGCACGGCCAAAGCTCATTTCTGCAATGACTCCAGTGAAGCCGATGAGGGCAACAAAAAATATATAAGGAATCAGGAAAGAGCCGCCTCCGTAAAGGGACACTCTGGTTGGAAACATCCAGATATTTCCCATGCCGACGGCGGAGCCGATGCAGGCGAGGATAAAGCCCCAGCGACTGCCAAAAGATTCGCGATTGTGTTGATTAGTACTCATTTGATCTCTCCTTTAAATAACAACATGATTTGATTATAAAAGGTTGCAGGGAAAATGTCCACAATTTATAATAGAAGATAACTATTCAGAATCCCTTGAAATAAGAAAAATTGATGCGTCATGCTTGCATGTAAGTAGCGGTTTTTCTTATTTCAAGGTGACTCGAATAGAGTTACCACCCCACATATGAGCAAAATTAGCTGCGTAGCAGTGGGAAAGCACGAGTATCGTGCGGTTTTGCGAATTTGTGTGGTGGGGTTCTGAACAGTTAGAGATGAAAGAGGAGAGTTACTGTCAGAATATATATGAATGGTAACAGGTAAGTAAGAAATTATGAAATGTAATATATCGAAGAAATGTGGTGGCTGTCAGTTTCAGGGTATTCCTTATAAAGAGCAGCTTAAGAAAAAGCAGAAAAAAGAACAGAGTCTTCTTGGAGCATACGGGAAGGTCTGCCCAATCATCGGAATGGAGAATCCATATTATTACAGAAATAAAGTGCATGCGGTATTTGACCGTGACCGGAAAGGAAATATTATTTCCGGTATTTACGAAGAAGGAACGCATAGAGTAGTTCCGGTGGAGAATTGCCTGATTGAAGACGAGAAGAGTCAGGAGATTATCCGGACGATTCGTGGAATGTTGAAATCATTTAAAATCCGGACATATGATGAGGACACAGGTTATGGACTTCTGCGTCATGTGCTGATCCGCCGAGGCTTTTCTACAGGAGAGATTATGGTCGTCCTTGTCACCGGTTCACCGATTTTTCCGTCGAAAAATAATTTTGTGAAAGCGCTTAGAAAAGCGCATCCGGAGATTACGACCGTTGTGTTAAATGTAAATGACAGACAGACAAGCATGGTTCTGGGAGACCGGGAAAAGCCGATTTTCGGTCCGGGGTTTATTAAAGACAGATTATGTGGCTGTATGTTTCGTATTTCACCGAAGTCCTTTTATCAGGTCAATCCGGTGCAGACAGAGATTTTATATCAGACTGCCATCGATTATGCCGGCCTGACAGGAAAAGAGACGGTGATTGATGCGTATTGCGGAATTGGAACAATTGGGCTGATTGCTGCGAAGAAAGCCGGTAAGGTGATTGGCGTGGAGCTAAACAAAGATGCAGTAAAAGACGCCAGAATCAATGCGAAAGAGAATAAGATCACGAATGCTGCATTTTATCAGGGAGATGCCGGAAGATTTATGGTCGAGATGGCAGCGAAAGGCGAGAAAGCCGATGTGGTATTTATGGATCCTCCGAGAGCCGGAAGTGATGAGAGATTCTTATCTTCTGTTGTAAAGTTATCTCCGAAGAAAGTCATCTACATTTCCTGCAATCCGGAGACGTTGGCAAGAGATTTGAAATATCTGACAAAGCATCATTATAAGGTGGAAAAGATTCAGCCGGTTGATATGTTCCCGTTCTGCGATCACTGTGAAACTGTGTGTGAATTAGTGCGTAAATAGGCGGTTTCTCGACTGTGTTCAGTGCGATTCAGTGAATTTGCCACCCATTTGCCGCCCACAAAAATAAAATTCAGAATGGCTACAATCAAACTAGCAGTTGTCAATATAAACATAGCTGAATAAGTAGGACAAAGTTTTGACAATCTTTCTGGTTAAACAACTTGTAGTTTTTATTTATATTTGGTAAAATAAATGTGTTTACCAGAACGATAAAGCGCGGATTTTTGAATCGTGCAGGAGGGTTAAAATCATGTCTTCAGATTATATCATGACCATGCAGCAGGCTCAGACGGAGATGGAATTGTATAAAAAGGTCTTTACGGTTGTAAGACTGTTAGATAAGCGGGAGTTCCGGTTGGAAGAGAGCGACAATCCAGGCGGAGACATGGAATTATGCCATTGTTATGATTTCTGGAAGAAGGAAAAGCCATGTACGAATTGTATTGCTGCCCGGGCATTCGAGGAGAAGTCAGTGCGGACAAAGCTGGAATACCTGGATTCAGATATTTATCAAGTGACAGCGCGTTATGTGGAGATTGACGGACAGCCATACGTTATGGAGCTGCTCAGGAAGATGGATGAGGAATTCCTGGTTGATTTGGAGAATCGCGACCGTTTAATGGAGAAGTTGAGCGGATATAATGAAAAGCTGTATCAAGATGCGCTGACCGGTGTATATAATCGCCGCTATTACGAGGATCGGATCAAGAAGATGACAGCATCTGTCGGGGTCGCCATGATTGATATGGATGATTTTAAAATCTATAATGATACATATGGACACAATGCCGGTGATCTGGCACTTATCACCACAGTGGAAGCAATTCGTCGTTGTATCCGAAAGAACGATACTCTGATCCGTTATGGAGGGGACGAGTTTCTCCTTGTATTGCAGGGAATCAGCGAGACGATGTTCAGAGAAAAGCTTAAGCAGATCCGGACAGAAATTTATAATGCAAATGTTCCGACATATTCAAGGCTTCAGTTATCAGCAAGTATTGGTGGAGTCATGTCTGCAGGAAGGACTGTCGAGGAGACGGTAATGGAAGCGGATAAGTTTATGTATCTTGCGAAGAATCGAAAGAACACAGTCGTTACAGAGAAAGATTTTTCGAATGAGGAAGGTGAGGATGGAACTGCACTTGAAGCATTAAAAGTTAAGCAGCAGATTTTAATCGTGGATGATTCGGAGATGAACCGGGAAATCCTTACAGAGATGCTTCAGGACGATTTCAGAATTTTGGAAGCTGAGAATGGAGAAGAGGCATTGAAGATGCTTAAGCAGTATGATACGGGCATATCACTGATGTTGCTGGATATTGTGATGCCGGTCATGAATGGCTTCGAGGTCCTTGCGGCTATGGCAAGAGAGCACTGGATGGATGATATCCCGGTCATTATGATTTCCAGTGAAGGATCTGAGGAGTATATACGCCGGGCATATGAGATGGGGATCGCAGATTATATCAGACGTCCATTTGACGCGAAAATCGTATATCAAAGAGTGTTTAATACCATTAAGCTTTATGCAAAACAGAGGAGATTGATTTCTCTTGTTGCTGACCAGATTTATGAGAAAGAGAAGAATAACCGGATGATGGTCGGAATCTTAAGCCAGATTGTGGAATTTCGTAATGGAGAGAGTGGACCTCATGTATTACACATTCAGACTTTGACGAGATTACTTTTGGAGTGTCTCGTCCAAAAGACGGGGCAGTACGGACTGTCATGGTCTGAGCAGTATATGATCTCTATGGCATCTGCGCTTCATGATATTGGTAAGATAGGAATTGATGAGAAGATTCTGAATAAGCCGGGTAAGCTTACAAAAGAAGAATTTGATATTATGAAGACACATACACTGATCGGAGCTACCATGCTTGAGAATCTCAAGATGTATCAAGGAGAGATACTGTTGGAAGTTGCTTATCAGATCTGCCGCTGGCACCATGAACGTTATGATGGAAAAGGATATCCGGATGGGCTTGTGGGAGAGGAAATTCCAATTTCTGCTCAGGTCGTATCACTGGCGGATGCCTATGATGCGTTGATCAGTGACCGTGTGTACAAGAAAGCTTATTCTCATGAACAGGCTGTGAAGATGATTCTGAATGGAGAATGTGGTGCGTTTAATCCGGTTCTTTTGGAATGTCTGACAGATATTCAGGATCATTTGAAAGAAGTTGTGAATTCGGACTTTGTAGATAATTTTGATGCGGAAGATAACATAGAGCTGGCGGGCAGCCATCGTTCAGAAACAGAGAATATTTCTGTGTGGGGGGGGGCAAATTGCTAAAGCACTTGATGGAAGATATTTAATATCAAAGTGATTATTAAAAAGACAGGATAGAGAACTTTTTGTGTAAGTATGGAAGTTCTTTTTCCTGTCTTTTGACTTTTATGAAGTGATTCTTTACATTATTTATCAGAATAAACAGTTTTACCGCCACAGATCGTATATTTTACTTTTCCGAAAAGTTCTTGTCCGGTAAACGGGGTATTGCAGGATTTGGAAGCGTAATCGCCAGGTTTCCAGCATTCTTCCGGATCAAAGATAACCAGATCGGCAGCAGCACCTTCTTTGATCTGCCCGTATGGGAGATGGTAAAGCTTTGCCGGATTGACAGTCATTTTTTCCAGAAGCTGTAACAGAGTCAGGTGCCCAGGTCTTACAAGACTTGTGATGCCAAGTGCAAGAGAAGTCTCAAGACCAGTGATTCCGCTTGGTGCTTCTGTAAGAGGTTTATTCTTTTCTTCCATGCTATGTGGAGCATGATCGGTGGCAATGAGGTCAATGGTTCCGTCTGCAAGACCTTCGATGATCTGCTGGCGGTCCTTTGCGGTGCGAAGTGGCGGATTCATTTTGGCCAGCGCTCCGTAAGTCAGAAGTGCCTCATCAGTCAGAGTAAAATGATGCGGTGTTGCTTCTGCGTGAATTTTAGCACCGAGGGCTTTAAAAGTGCGGACCATTTCTACAGAGACACCAGAGCTGATATGCTGGATAACAACATCTGCGCCGGAGCGAAGTGCCAGAAGGCAGTCACGGGCAACCAACGATTCCTCGGCAATGGAAGGGGAACCATAAACGCCAAGCTTTTCAGATATAGCACCGTGATTGATTCCATTATTCTGAATAAAAGAAGGATCTTCCTCATGGAGACTTACAGGTACATCTAATTTTGCGGCATGTTCCATAGCACGGTAACAGAAATCAGCGTCCAGGAGAGGGATTCCGTCATCGGTGAAGCCACATGCACCGGCATTTTTCATAGCCTCCATATCGACAGCTTCTTTTCCTTTCAGAGAGCAGGAAATGGCAGCTGCCTGGAAGATACGGATGTCTTCATTTTTCTCGCGGTCGATCAGATCTTTGAGCACAGGGAGACTGTCAACAACCGGTGAAGTATTTGCCATGCAGATGACACTTGTAAATCCGCCTTTTGCAGCAGCAAGTGCACCGGTATGAAGATCTTCCTTATAAGTAAATCCCGGATCGCGGAAATGTACATGAGTATCAATCAGTCCCGGAGCAACGACAAGTCCTGTGGCGTCCAGGATTTCGGTATCATTTGAAACTTGATCTGTATCAATGTTTTTTTCTATTTTCAGAATTGTTCCATTTTCAATCGCAAGATCCATCTTTTCGGAAAGTCCCAAAGCCGGATCAACGACGAGTCCATTTTTTATAATCATAATAATTATCATCCTCCTGTCATGTATGAATTTCGTATCATTCCCGACATATTTTCAAATGTAATAAATGAGTTTACAGGCATCATGGAATACCGAGAATATTTCTGTAAATTAGTATAAGGGATAGACAGGGTTCATGTCAAACTTCATGGAAATAATTGCAGTTCATCCAGAAATGTTATAGAAAGAATGGTACAATACAGGTGGATGTAGTATAATGAGCCGGGATTGTGGAAGTGCGAAATGTTCCGTAAGTATCATTTATATACGAAGAAAGCAGGCAGGAACAACTATGTGTCTGATAAGAAATAAAGCAGTAAAAAGGAGATTGGTAAGATGGAATATAAACGTTTGGAACAGAGCCTGATTGATATTGTAAAGGAAGAGCAGGCAAAGCTGGGATATAGAAAAGAAGATGTAAGATTATATTATCCACTCAGCACGCTGAATCATTTCTTTGATACTGAGGATACAGTGGAGGAGATGGCAGAGAGACTGACACATTTACCGGAAGATATGAAAGCAAGACTTGGAGAAATTGCTGTAACACATAAAAAAGATCGTTTCTGCTTCCATATTCCGGAGCAGGGAAGTGAGTATGTGCATGAGCATACCGCTGAAAATGAATTTATCAAAGAACTGATTGAACTGGTGAGAGAACATGGCTGCACGAAGAAAAAGATTCTGGAATTGTTTGGTCAGTACAGTGAAAACACAATCACAGAAGAGATGAATAACGGAGAGTTTGATTTTTATGTGAGATTTCCAGAGGGAAGTGAGGACAGATACTATTATTGCTTTAAAGATGAAGGCTGTCATATCATTTATCACAGATTCCTGCCGGAAGATTATGCAGATTTTGAATTTTAAAAGGATGGAGGATTAATCCTCCATCCTTAATAAATCCTGATTGATTGGATAATGCCCGAAGATACGGGCTGCATCCATAAGTGCAGTCATATTTTCTTCTGGTGTGAACATTGGAGTCTGGCATCCGGATGTCAGCACGAAACCTTTTGGGGAGTCATAAGCTTTCCGGATACTTTCTCTGGATGCGCGAAGAACATCGTAAGGAGTTCCAAGACGCATGACTTCTACAGGAGGGACATTTCCCTGAATGCACATATATGGTCCGAGGACTTCCTTGGCTTCTGCCATATCCTCGACATTGTCCGGACCAAATGTACCGATTCCGGTCGGAATCAGAAGTTCCCATAATTTACGGCTTGTACCACAGATATGAAGACCACATCCCCCACCCTGGCTTTTGATAAAGTCTACATTCTTTTGGAAAAATGGAAGTGAAAATTTCTCATATTGTTTCACACGAAGAAGAGAGGTGGAGCTTACCGGATCTGCAAATCCAACTCCTACGCCCATGTCCAGGAGTCTTTGGATGTAACGGTTATTATTTTCTGTAATGATGTCCATCATCTGAAGGACTTTATCCGGTTGTTTTACCATACCTTTCAGAAGATTTTCTGTTCCAACAAGCATTGAGGCAACGGTAAATGGTCCAGTGACAGTCCCGCTCACAGGGACTTTGTCTCCAAGCCGTTCTTTGACCATTTTCAGACCTTTTAAAATAATAGGAAGGCGTCCGTCTTCATCTACATTTATCAGTTTTAATTTGTCTACTTCATCCAGACTTGAAATGGCAGGAGTCTCGAGCTGGGCAATGTTGTAATCAGAATATTTGATTTTTGATCCCATAGCCTCAGCCATGCCGCGCAAGGTTGTGGACAGACCGGCTCCGTCAGAGTGGAACTTATTATAGATATATTCCTCGAGTTCACACATTTTCTCGGCAGAAAAGTAATATTCCGGAAGAGTACAGCCAATCAGGGGAGCCAATGTCTCCCCTGAATCTATGCAGCACATAATCCGGTCTACGTCTTTTCCTTCGTTTAGCAATTTGTTACGTTCAATTGCGGTCAGTTCATCTTTTGGAACTTTCAGACCTTTTAAGTACTGTTCTATCATATTTTTTAATAACCTCACATATTAGTTTGTTGCTTTTTTCGTATCTACACCTTTTGCAAAGAAGATGGACAGGATTGCAAATGCCATCAGGATGAACTGATACCAGCACTGCGTGATTACCTGGAACGGACTGTTCAGATTCTCCATAAGAGCGCAGGCAAATAAAATCTGTGCACCATATGGCAGAATTCCCTGGAAAGCACAGGCAAAGATGTCGAGAAGGGAGGCGGTACGTTTTGGATCTACACCGTATTCTTTACTGATATCTTTTGCAATTGTACTGTCGATCAGGATTGCAACAGTGTTATTGGCTGTTGCAATGTTAGTCAGAGAAGTCATGACAGCGATGCCGAGCTCTGCAGTCTGACGGTTCTTGATAACTTTGCTGATTTTCTGAAGAAGCCATTCTAAGCCGCCTTCTTTTTCTACCATTTTAGCAAGACCACCTGTGATCATAGATAACAGGAAGATTTCGAACATTCCGGAAAAGCCGTTATAAACATTGTTGGCAAGTTCCAGTGCGGAAAAGCTTCCGGTTGCAAGACCGATAGCACCGGAGAACAGGATTCCACCAGTCAGAACTGCGAATACATTGACACCGAGCAGTGATGCAACCAGTACGAAGATGTATGGCAGAACTTTTATAATATTGTAAGAGTACTCCTGTACTGCAGGTAAAGTTTCCGGACGACCGAAAATCAGTAATAAAACAAATGTTACAAGTGCAGCAGGAAGAGCGATCTTAAAGTTGGCACGGAATTTGTCTTTCATCTCTACATCCTGTGTACGTGTGGCAGCGATGGTTGTATCGGAAATCATGGATAAGTTATCTCCAAACATAGATCCACCAATCGTAGCACCTACCACGAGGAACTGATTGAGTCCACCGGCCTGTGCAAGTCCAAGTGCAATTGGTGTTACAGCAGTAACCGTTCCAACAGAAGTTCCTGTTGAGATGGAAATGAATGCTGATATTACGAAAACACCTGCAGCGATGAACTGTGGAGGAATGAAAGTCATACCCAGATTTACAACGGAGTCAACACCGCCCATTGCGGAAGAAACAGATGTAAATGCTCCGGCAAACAAGAAGACCATACACATGATCATAATATTTTCTTCTCCACAACCGTGAAGGAAAACAGATAACTTGTCATCAAATTTTCCCTTGAACATAGCAAAAGCAACAATAATACCGATAAATGAAGCAATTGGAGTAGGCAGCTGATAGAATGCCATCTCAACACCCATTGCATTCAAGGTGATTCCTGTAGCCAGGTAAACCCCTACAAATACTGCGAAAGGAATGAGCGCCAGACCGTTCGCTTTTTTCTGATTTGGTTCCATTTTATAATTCTCCTTTAAAATAACCTTATTTTGTTGTTGTTTAAAAAGTAGTCTTGATCAAAACGCGTTTTTCTAATGCAAGGCATATTGTATAGGAAAAAGTAAAAAATATCAAATAGATTTGTGTAATAATACTAGATAACATATTGACGATATTAATAAATATTATATCTAGATATAGGATAAAGCTATAATCGAAGGGATGGATGAATAATATTTGAACAATTAAATGGTGTTGGGGGCAAAACCCCCAACTATGATATAAAGGTAATCGGAATCATTTGGAGAAATCAAGTCTAAATCAGCTCTCCGAGAAATGGGATTTTTTCTTCTTTTGGTACATTTTTCGAGATAACATCACGGACATTCTGCATACGGCGGTCGAGGTCGGCGCTGATTTCGGCACATTCCAGCATCTCATTCTGGAGATAGAGAGCTTTGTCTTCCGGAATATTTTTTTTATAGCGGATCTTGTGTTCCAGACTTGCCCAGAAATCCATGGCTATGGTTCGAAGCTGAACTTCTACAGTAACCATGCGCTTTTCGTCCTGAAGAAAGATTGGCACGCTGATAATCAGATGAAGACTTCGATATCCGCCCGGTTTTGGGTTTTTTATGTAATCCTTTTTTTCAATCAGTGTGATGTCATCCTGATTTAACAGGCAGTCGGCAAGCATGTAGATGTCATCAGGAAAAGAACAGACGACGCGTACTCCGGCAATATCGTGAATATTCTCTTCAATAGAAGAGAGTGTCAGAGGGATTTCTTTCCGGCGGACTTTTTTTATAAGGCTCTCCCAGGATTTGACACGGGATTTGATGTCTTCAATCGGGTTGCGGTCGTATTCCAGAGAATACTGATGATCCAGAACACGGAATTTTGTCTCTACTTCCATAATTGCGCAGGCATAGTAAGAGAGCAGTTTGTCCATTGGTTTTTTGTTCTTCTGTATAAAATCAATAAACTCATCCGACATCAGATTGTTGCGGATGAATTCTTCTTTTCTTTTTTCAATGAGTTTTTCTATAGGTCTCAAAATCTTAGTGCTCCTTTCTTTTATCAATACAGCATACATAATTCCCAAATTATGTATGTAGCTAGCCTCCGGCAGGATTGCAGAGGTGCACAGTAGAAGTATGTCATGCAATTGCATGACGTGCACCTCGCAGCAAGAATGCCGAGGCATTCTTGAATGGATTTTTACAATCCCATCAGGCATCATAATCATACCATGATATGAAAAGATAATCTATCCTACAATTGTTAATTAATGTCAGATTTGGTATGATTATGAGAAGAAAAAGAGAACCTTATCTTAATATAAAAGGAAGACGATAGATGTGTTGTGCGATTGTGACACTGATATATGGTGGTGAATTATGAATCAAATGAAAATATATAGGGTAGAACAGAAAAATGAAGAACCGGTAGAGGTACAGATCATCCGCTCATCCAGACGTTCGATGGGACTTCAGGTGAAAGCAGATGGGACGGTCTGTGCCAGAGTTCCGATGCAGGTGATGGATTATGCTGTGCAGGAATTTATTGAGGGACATGCAGACTGGATATTTAAGAAGAGAAAACTGGTTCTTTCAAGAGACAACCGCCCAGATATTGTGTATCTTCCGGAAGTGACAGAAGAAAGCGATAGAGAGCGTATACAGACATTTATAGAAGAAAAGGTGTCGTATTACGCATCTGTTATGGGTGTCAGTTACGGGCGGATCACTATGCGGAATCAGAAGACCAGATGGGGAAGCTGTAGCAGTGAAGGAAATCTCAATTTTAATTGCAGACTGTTGTTTGTGCCGGACCGGATCGTGGATTATGTAGTGATCCATGAGCTGGCACACCGCAGATTTATGAATCATTCGAAAGCATTCTGGAAAGAAGTGGAGAAGTATATGCCGGATTACAAAGAGCAGAAGAAACTGCTGTCAAGATTTGCTATAAAGCATTAATTTTTATAGAAATTCACGGTTTTTACAGGTTTTCCCTATTTTCGAGTATTTCGTGCTGGATTTTCCAGAGTGTTGATTGTATAATAGTACCGATGATGATATATGGATTACTTATAATTTTAATAATTTAATCCTAGGAGGAAATGAAAATGAATCTGAATTTAAGACCAAAAGAGGAGTGCCAGTTTGACGCAGTATCATTAGGTGAGGTTATGCTTCGTCTTGATCCGGGTGAGGGAAGAATCCGTACAGCAAGAAACTTCCGTGCATGGGAAGGCGGCGGAGAGTACAACGTTGTCCGCGGACTTAGAAGATGCTTCGGTATGAAGACTGCAGTTATCACAGCATTTGCTGATAACGAAGTTGGCAAACTGATGGAGGACTTTATTCTTCAGGGTGGAGTAGATACATCTTTAATTAACTGGAAGAAGACAGACGGAATCGGACGTATCTGCAGAAATGGTATCAACTTTACAGAGCGTGGATTTGGTATCCGTGGTGCAGTAGGATGCTCTGACCGTGCGAATACAGCAATCGCTCAGGCAACACCGGAAGATTTTGATTTTGATTATATCTTTGGTGAGCTTGGAGTTCGCTGGTTACATACAGGCGGAATCTATGCGGCTCTTTCCGAGCAGTCATGTGAGACTGTACTTGCAGCTATCAAGGCAGCTAAGAAGTATGGAACAATCGTATCTTACGATCTGAACTACCGTCCTTCTATGTGGAGTGCAATCGGTGGACAGGAGAGAGCTCAGGAAGTGAACAAAGAGATCGCAAAATATGTAGACGTTATGATCGGTAACGAGGAAGACTTTACAGCATGCCTCGGATTTGAGATTGAGGGTAACGACAAAGATCTCAAGCAGCTTAACCTTGACGGATACAAGAAGATGATCAATGAAGCAGCTAAGACATACCCGAACTTTAAAGCTGTTGCAACAACTCTTCGTGAGGTTAAGACAGCTACAGTGAACGACTGGAGCGCTATCTGCTGGGCAGATGGAGAAATCCACAAAGCAAAAGACTACAAGGGACTTGAGATCATGGACCGTGTAGGTGGAGGAGACTCTTTCGCATCAGGACTTATCTATGGACTGATGACAACAGAGGATGCAGAGCTTGCAGTTAACTACGGAGCAGCTCATGGAGCACTTGCTATGACAACACCTGGAGACACAACTATGGCTAGCAAGAAAGAAGTAGAAGCTATCATGGGTGGTGCAGGAGCAAGAGTTCAGAGATAGTTCATACATTGGTTTTAGCAGAAAGAGTAAATGTTATTCTATGAGGGAATTGACGAAGGGCAGTCCGGCAAAGGTCATAATGACCTTTGCCCTGCCCATTATTTTTGGAAATCTTTTACAACAATTATATAATCTGGCAGATGGTAAAATTGTCAGTACTTATGTAGGGACACAGGCATTTGCAGCAGTTGGTGCAACAGCAGTTATTGCGAATCTGATTATTGGTTTTGTGAATGGAGTGACCCAGGGATTTGGAATTCCGATATCCAGATGTTTTGGAGCAGGAGATTATAAAAATATGCGACGTTATGTGGCAGGAAGTTTTATTATGACAGTTGCAATGACGCTGATTCTTACAGTAGGTGCGCTTCTTGGGATAGAAGGGCTTTTGCATATATTGGACACGCCGGCAGATATTATGGAAGAGGCACTTCAATATATCCGCATTATTATTATGGGGACAGCATTCATTTCTCTTTACAATTACAGTGCCAATATATTGAGAGCGGTCGGAGAAAGCCGGATTCCGCTTTTATGCCTTGCAGTTGCAGTCATTTTGAACATTTTTCTGGATATTCTTTTTGTGCATACATTTTCCATGGGACTTCGCGGTGCAGCGCATGCGACCAATATTGCCCAGTGTATTGCAGGAGTTCTGTGTATGGCATACTTGCTTTTTAGGTTCCGGGAACTTGTGCCAAAGGGGCAGGAATGGCAGGTACAGAGAAGAAAGTATCAAGAGATGACCGTATTTGGAATTTCACTTGGTATGATGTCCTGTTTTGTGAGTATCGGTACCGTGATTTTCCAGACTGCAGTAAACAGACTTGGTACGAAGATTGTGACGGCGCATATTGCGGCAAGAAGAATCGAGGAACTGACCAATGTTCCGATGCTGTGTACAGGCATGGCTATGACGACTTATGCCAGCCAGAATCTGGGGGCAGGAGAATATGACCGGATAAAAAAGGGAATCCAGCAGGCATTTGTGATTGTACTTGTGCAGGGAGTTATATTTACTACATTTTGCTGGATATTTGGACACCCATTGATACGCTGGATCACAAGCAGTAATGATACCTATATTTTGAATACGGCATACCGTTATCTGACAAGAAATACGTCATTTTATTTTGTGCTTGGTCCACTGTTTGTATTGCGCTGTTCTCTTCAGGGGCTGGAACATAAAGTCATTCCGGTGGCGTCCAGTATTCTGGAACTTGTGTTGAAAATAGTATCCACGATCTGGATCGTGCCAGTTTTGGGATACACTGGAGTTATCTATACAGAGCCGATTATCTGGATTTTTATGACATTGATGCTGATTGGCGGATATGTAAGGGCTCTGAAGCAGATCAACGAAGCAGAGCACATAAAAAGTGCAAGAAATGTGAAAGCTGAAAATGAAAAGATAAACGTTGATAACAGATTATAAATGATAAATAACGAAGAAAGGAGGATGGAATCCAGATGAAGAAGGTAGAACATTTGATTAAGGAAGTCTATCCGGGCTCCATCGCAGAAGAATTGGAGATTGAACCGGGAGATGTGCTGCTGTCGATCAATGATCAGTCAATTGAAGATGTGTTTGATTATCGTTATATGATAAAGGACGAATATATAGAAGTGCTTATTCGCAAACCGGATGGAGAAGAATGGGTTCTGGAAATCGACAAGGATTACGATGACGATCTTGGTATCGAATTCGAGAATCAGTTGATGAGTGATTACAAATCATGCAGCAATAAATGCATTTTTTGTTTTATTGATCAGATGCCGCCGAATATGCGAGAGACCTTATACTTTAAAGATGATGATTCCAGACTTTCTTTCTTACAGGGAAATTATATTACGCTGACTAATATGAAAGAAAAGGACGTAGACCGCATTATCAAGATGCAGCTGGCGCCGATCAACATTTCCGTGCAGACTACGAACCCGGAACTTCGTTGTAAAATGCTGAATAACCGATTTGCAGGAGAAAAGTTGAAATTTTTAGATCAGCTTTATGAAGGTCATGTGGAGATGAATGGTCAGATCGTGTGTTGTAAAGGTGTGAATGATGGAAAAGAGCTGGAACGCACGATGGACGATCTGTCAAAATATCTTCCGTTTATGCGCAGTGTCTCTGTTGTGCCTGCGGGTATCACGAAGTACAGGGACAATCTTTATCCGCTGGAACTTTTTACGAAAGAAGAGGCTGGAGAGATTATTGATATGATCGAGAGCCGTCAGAAAAAATATTATGAAGAATATGGACTTCATTTTATGCATGCAAGCGATGAATGGTATATTACCGCTGGACGTGATTTTCCAGAAGAAGAGCGGTATGACGGATATATCCAGTTGGAAAATGGTGTCGGTATGATGCGGCTTTTCATTACAGAATTCACGGAAGCGCTTGAGCAGGTGAAAAGCAATCCTGGATATCTCAAAATGCGTGAAGAAGTGAAGCGCACGGTCACAATCGCGACCGGAAAATTGACTTATGCAACCATTTGTTCATTTGCAGAGCGTATGATGGAGGCATTTCCGGGACTTCAGATCCATGTATTTGCCATAAGGAATGATTTCTTTGGTGAGACAATTACCGTATCTGGACTGATTACCGGACAGGATCTGACTGCTCAGATAAAAGAGTACCAGGAGAATAGTAGGAAACATTTTGTGGAAAAAATCTCTGATGCGAAGAAATTTGTGGATAACATAGGAAGTGCTGATAAAAATGTGCATGGATTAGGAGAAGATCTCATTATTCCATGTAACATGCTTCGTACCGGAGAAAGGGTATTTTTGGATGACTGGACTGTGGAAGACGTGGAACAGAAGCTCGGAATGCGGCTTATTCCAATAGAATCTGGTGGAGGAGATTTTGTCGAGGCAATTCTGAATCCGGAATATAGTATGGAGCGTACCAATGATAATTTTGGCTATGTAAAGGCGTATGACAGATAATGTAATTGAAAAATAAGTATGACTAAAAAATAACATTAAAAAAAGTAATGAGCCAGAGGGTGTCCAAATAGAAGCGTTGCATTATATAATATATGAGTTGAAAAAATGATTCAGGAGGAAAAGAATGAATACAAAAGAAGCAAAACAGTCTGTTCAGATGGACAAAGCATTGTTTGATTTTTACGGGAAGCCTTCCATTGGACAATCACTGCCACTTGCAGTACAGCACGTACTGGCTATGATCGTCGGCTGCGTAACGCCTTCTATTATCGTGGCAGGCGTAGCAGGTCTTTCACAGGAAGACTCTGTGATTCTTATTCAGGCAGCGCTTGTGATGTCTGCATTGACGACATTGATTCAGTTATTTCCGTTTATTAAGACAAAATGGTTCACTATCGGAGCAGGACTTCCGGTCATGATGGGAATCAGTTTCGCATATGTGCCAAGTATGCAGGCAATTGCTGCGGATTTTGATATTGCAACGATTCTTGGAGCGCAGATTGTTGGTGGTATCGTTGCACTTTTAGTGGGATTAAATATTAAGAGGATCCGCAAGTTCTTCCCGCCGCTTATTACCGGTACGGTAGTGTTTTCTATTGGATTATCTTTATATCCGACCGCGATCAATTATATGGCCGGAGGAGCCAGCAGTGAAAATTACGGTTCATGGAAGAACTGGCTCGTAGCAATTATTACATTGATTATTGTAACGACACTTAATCATTTCGGAAAAGGTATCTGGAAACTGGCATCTATCTTAATTGGAATTATTGGTGGATATATTGTAGCACTTTGTTTTGGAATGGTAGATTTTACTTCCGTTGCACAAGCGGCAATCTTCCAGCTTCCGAAGCCGATGCATTTTGGAATTAAGTTTGAGCCTTCATCTTGCGTAGCACTTGGTATTTTGTTTGCTATTAACTCTGTGCAGGCAATTGGAGATTTCTCTGCAACTACAACAGGTTCTATGGATCGTATGCCGACAGATACGGAATTATCCGGTGGTATTGTAGGCTATGGAATCAGCAATATTTTTTGCGCATTTTTCGGTGGACTTCCGACAGCAACTTACAGCCAGAATGTAGGTATTGTATCTACAACAAAAGTTATCAGCCGCAGAGTGCTTGGGATTGCTGCTGCGATTCTGATGGCGGCCGGATTGATCCCGAAATTTTCATCAATACTGACTACGATTCCTTATTGCGTGCTTGGAGGAGCAACAATTTCTGTATTTGCATCAATTGCAATGACAGGTATGAAGCTGATTACAACAGAGCCGATGGATTTCCGCAATACAACAGTTGTTGGACTTGCAGTTGCAGTCGGCATGGGTGTGACTCAGGCAAGTGCATCACTGGCACAGTTCCCGGACTGGGTAACGACTATATTTGGAAAATCACCGGTAGTTCTTGCAACTATTGTAGCGATTGTGTTAAACTTAACTCTGCCAAAAGCAAAGAAGTAGATTTTGAGTTTGTTGGACGGGGGTTTTTAAAAGAGGGTAACCCTTTTTTGAAAGCCCCCGTTTTGTAGTGTTTATTGATTTTAGGGAAAGTAACAGTTTGTTGGAGAATGTGAATATGGAAGAACAAAAAAGTGGACAAGGATCAGGAAAACAGGGGCAAAAGCCTCATAAGAGAAGAAAGCGTTATTCCGGGACGCATCCGAAAAAGTATGAAGAAAAATATAAGGAATTAAATCCTGAAAAATATGGAGATACGATTGAAAAGGTCATAGGAAAGGGCAGCACTCCGGCAGGTATGCATATTTCCATTTGTGTGCAGGAGATTCTGGATTTTCTGGACATCAAACCGGGACAGCATGGACTGGATGCAACACTTGGCTATGGCGGACACACAAGAAAGATGTTGGAAAAGCTGGAAGGACATGGTCACATTTATGGTCTTGACGTAGATCCGATTGAGTCCGAGAAGACAAAAAAGAGACTGCGTGATCTTGGATATGGAGAAGATATTTTGACTGTGAAATTATGCAATTTTGCAGACATTGACAAAGTGGCAGAAGAACATGGAAAGTTTGACTTTGTACTGGCAGATCTTGGTGTATCCTCTATGCAGATCGATAACCCGGAACGCGGTTTTACTTACAAATTTGACGGACCTTTGGATCTGCGCATGAACCCACAAAAAGGAGAAAGTGCGGCACAGCGTTTGAAAAGCATGGACGCAGAAGAAATAGAAGGAATGCTGGTGGAAAACTCTGATGAACCATACGCAGCAGAGATAACAGAAGTGCTGATGAATTGGAGAAAACACGGGAAATCTCCGGAAACTACAACAGAATTAAAAGAAGCAATCGAAGAAGCTCTGACATTTCTTCCGGAGAAAGAGAAAAAAGAGGCGGTCAAGAAATCATGTCAGAGAACATTCCAGGCACTTCGCATCGACGTGAACCAGGAATTTGAAGTGTTATATGCATTCTTAGATAAACTGCCACAAGTCATGAACCCAGGTGGAAGAATTGCAATCCTGACCTTTCATTCCGGGGAAGACAGACTTGTGAAACGAGCTTTTAAAGAAGGAAAAAAAGCAGGAATTTACAGCGAAATCTGTAAAGACGTGATTCGTCCATCAGCACAGGAATGCGCAAGAAATCCACGCGCAAAATGCACAAAAATGAGATGGGCAATTATTTAACAAAGGACGCAGTGAAATGTTAAAGTACTACGTCCCCATCATTGATTGACGGTGTCACCTTTGTGCATTGTGAATAAAAATGGGAAGGATTTTTTATGAAGTATTACCTTGCTCCGCTTGAGGGGATTACAACTTATATATATCGTCGGGCTTATCATCAGCATTTTGCACCGATGGATAAGTATTTTACGCCCTTTCTGGTACCACATACGAAGAAGGGGTTCAGTACGAAGGAGAAGAATGATGTGATGCCAGAGCACAGTCCGGGCATGAATCTTGTGCCACAGATTATGAGCAATCAGGCGGAGTCATTTTTACATACGGTTGAGAAACTGAAGGTCTATGGCTATGAAGAGGTGAATCTGAACCTGGGCTGCCCTTCAAAGACAGTTGTGTCTAAAGGGCGTGGTTCTGGATTTCTTGCGGATCCGGACGGATTGGACCGGTTTTTGGATGAGATTTTTAAAAAATGTGATGTGAAAATTTCTATTAAGACAAGAATTGGAAAAGATGATCCGGAAGAATTTGCGCGGCTTCTTGATATTTACAATCAGTATCCGGTAGAGGAACTGATTATTCATCCGCGGGTACAGAAGGATTTTTATAAAAATCAACCGAATCTTGGTGCGTTTCATGATGCGGTGGAAGAAAGTAAGATTCCGCTTTGCTATAACGGAGATATTTTTACGCCAGAAAGTTATGAAGAGATGAAACGGGAATTTCCGCAGGTAGATACCTTTATGCTTGGAAGAGGGATTTTAATGAATCCGGCTCTGCTTGATCTTATCCGTATAAGAGAAAAAACAGATGTGAAAAAGACAACTGATATAGATGTGACTGAGTGGAAAAAAGAAGAAACGTCACGAAAAATGCAGAGTGCAGACAGATATAAAAAGGAAATCCATGCATTTCTTGAACAGATTAAATGTGATTATCTGGAAGTGGGAATGGGTGAGAAAAATACGTTATTTAAGTTAAAAGAGCTGTGGGCATATATGGGACAGAACGCTCCGGAAGCGAAGAAGGCGCTGAAAAGGATCCGGAAATCTCAGAGTATGGCAGATTACGACAGTGCCAGCCGGGAAGCGTTGGAAGATTTCATACTTTTTTAATTGCATATGCTGTAGAAAAGAAGTACAATTAACATCGTGCCGAATAGAGGAGTTTTCGGTGAAGGTACAATGAAAAGTGGATCAGCAGCAAAAGGAAAGGAAGTAAATAGATGGAACAGAAAACAAGAGGCGGGAGAGGCTTCTGGTATATCTGGGGATCTGTGCTTATCAAACTGGGAATTGCATATCTTGTATATATGGCGGCGGTATCACTTCTTGCAGGTGTACATCTGATGCAGATGACAGGTGGAGATGCAGATGCGATGATGCAGATTGCGCAGAGTACAGCACAGTCCGGCAAATTATATGATCAGATCACAAATGAGCTAATGAACTGGACTGTTTATATTGAGGGTGTGGCAGCGCTGATTACGATTCCAGTCATGTTATTTTTATTTCACAGAGACAGCAGAAAAGAAAAAGAGCTTGGGATTGTAACGGAAAAAGCGTCAATTTGGAAATATATTGCAATTATAGTGATGTTTGCAGTTATGGCACTTGGGCTTAATAATCTGATATTTTTAAGTGATCTGTCAGCAGCGAGTGAAACTTATTCCGATACAATGCAGACTTTATACGGACAGGGATTTGCAGTGCAGATTCTCGTGCTTGGAATTTTGATGCCGACATGTGAAGAACTGGTGTACAGAGGACTTGTCTATAAAAGATTACGTTATACTTCACCGTTTTGGGCAGCGGCTTTGTATTCATCACTCGTATTTGCATTTACCCATGGCAATCTTGTCCAGGGACTTTATGGTTTTATCATGGGCATGATGTTCTGTTATGTGTATGAAAAATATGGTTCTGTGAAAGCACCGATACTTGCGCATATTACAGCGAATATCCTGTCAGTGGTTGGAACGCAGTTCCAATGGTTCGACTGGTTGTTCAAAGATCCGATGCGTGTCGGAATTTCAACAGTGTTATGTGCATTTATTGCATCAAGTATTTATGTTATGATTCAGAGATTGAACACAGATACAACTAAAAATAGTAGCCAAAATGAGGGGTAGTTATCAGACTACTCCTTTTACAATTGTAAAATGTCTGATTATCTGACAATTTAAAAAGAAGTTTTTATTTACAAATTTGAAAAATGGGTGTATAGTAGGAAAAAATAAAAAATGTAAGAAAGGACTCAGATATTATGAACGGGCAACAGCGACAGAAAAATGCTGGCTTGTATCGTCCTTCGTTTGAACACGATAACTGTGGTATTGGAGCAATCGTTAATATCAAGGGCCAGAAAAGTCACGATACCGTGGCGAATGCATTAAAGATTGTAGAACAATTAGAACATAGAGCGGGCAAAGATGCCGAAGGTAAGACAGGTGATGGAGTAGGAATTCTGTTACAGATTTCTCACAAGTTTTTCTCCAAAGTCTGTAAACCTTTCGGCATCTTTTTAGGTTCTGAGAGAGATTACGGCGTAGGTATGTTTTTCTTCCCTCAGGACGAACTGAAAAGAAATCAGGCAAAGAATATCTTTGAAGTGATTGTGGAAAAAGAAGGAATGGAATTCCTGGGCTGGCGAGAAGTACCGGTACATCCGGATGTGCTTGGAAGTCGTGCAGTAGAGTGTATGCCATGCATCATGCAGGGATTTATCAAGCGGCCGGAAAAGGTTGAAAAAGGAATTGACTTCGACAGACGTCTGTATGTGGTACGCCGTGTCTTTGAGCAGAGCAGCGATGATACTTATGTAGCTTCACTGTCAAGCAGAACGATTGCTTATAAGGGAATGTTTCTGGTAGATCAGTTACGTCTCTTTTTTGCAGATCTTCAGGATAAGGATTATGAATCTGCCATTGCACTGGTTCATTCCAGATTCAGTACGAACACGAATCCAAGCTGGGAGAGAGCACATCCGAACCGTTTTATTGTACACAACGGCGAGATTAATACAATCCGTGGTAACCGGGATAAGATGCAGGCAAGAGAGGAAAATATGGAATCTGAAGATTTAAAAGGAGAACTTCACAAAGTCCTTCCGGCAATCAATGCCACAGGTTCTGACTCCGCTATGCTTGACAATGCCATTGAATTTATGGTCATGAGTGGCATGGAACTTCCGCTGGCAGTTATGATTTCTATTCCGGAGCCGTGGGCAAATAATAAGAGCATGTCCCAGAAGAAGAAAGATTTCTATCAGTACTATGCAACAATGATGGAACCATGGGATGGCCCGGCGTCAATTCTGTTCAGTGATGGAGATTGTATGGGAGCAGTTCTTGATAGAAACGGACTTCGTCCGTCCAGATATTACATTACAGATGATGATCAGTTGATTTTATCATCTGAGGTCGGAGTTATGGATATTGCACCAGAGAAAATCATAGTAAAAGAAAGACTTCGTCCAGGTAAAATGCTTCTGGTCGATACGGTTCAGGGACGTGTCATCGGAGACGAAGAGCTGAAAGAAATGTATGCGGACAGACAGCCTTATGGTGAGTGGCTGGACAGCAATCTGATTGAGCTTAAGAATCTGAAAATTCCGAACCAGTTAGTACCGACCTACAAACCAGAGGATCTTAAGAGACTTCAGAAAGCATTTGGTTATTCTTATGAGGAAGTAGAAACTTCTATCAAAAATATGGCACTCAACGGTGGAGAAGGAACTGCTGCCATGGGTATTGACACACCACTTGCAGTACTTTCGGATAAGCATCAGAACCTGTTCAATTATTTTAAACAGTTATTTGCACAAGTTACGAATCCACCGATTGATGCAATCCGTGAGGAAGTGGTAACATCCACGACTGTATACATCGGAGCAGACGGAAATCTTCTGGAAGAAAAAGCAGAAAACTGCAAGATGCTCAAGGTCAATAATCCGATCCTTACAAATGTTGACCTTCTGAAGATTAAGAACATGAAACAGGATGGATTCAAAATTGCAGAGATTCCGACTATTTATTATAAAAATTCCAGTCTGGAAAAAGCAATGGATTACCTGTTTATTGAAGTAGATCGTGCAATCCGTGACGGAGCGAATATTTTGATCCTTTCTGACCGTGGTGTTGACGAGTATCATGTGGCTATGCCGTCACTTCTGGCATTGTCCGGACTGCAACAGCATCTGGTGCGCACAAAGAAGAGAACTTCCGTTGCAATCATTCTTGAGACCGGAGAGCCAAGAGAAGTACATCATTTTGCGACATTACTTGGATATGGAGCATGCGCAGTCAATCCATATCTTGCACATGAGACAATCCGTCAGCTTATTGATACAGGCATGCTGCAGAAAGATTATTACGCTGCAGTTGATGATTACAATCACGGAATCTTAAGCGGCATTGTAAAAATTGCTTCTAAAATGGGTATTTCCACAATTCAGTCTTATCAGGGAGCAAAGATTTTCGAGGCCATTGGATTAAAAGAAGAATTTATTAACAGATATTTTACAGATACAGTCAGCCGTGTTGGCGGCATCGGTATTGAGGAGATTGCACAGGATTATCTCGCAAGACATTCTCAGGCATTTGATCCACTTGGACTGGAAGTAGATCTGACACTGGACAGTCTCGGACAACACAAATCCAGAAGCTGTGGCGAGGAACATCTGTACAATCCACGTACGATCCATATGCTTCAACAGTCTACAAGACTTGGCAATTATGAAATGTTTAAGCAGTACACAGATATGGTAAATGAAGAAGGTGCCCACATTAATCTGCGAGGTCAGCTTGATTTTAATTATCCGAAGAAAGGTATTCCGATTGAAGAAGTAGAGAGTGTGGATGAAATCGTTCAGCGATTCAAGACAGGTGCTATGTCCTACGGATCCATTTCCAAGGAGGCACATGAGACGCTTGCAATCGCCATGAACCGTCTGCATGGTAAATCCAACAGCGGTGAAGGCGGTGAAGAAATCGAGCGTCTGGATACAGAAAAATGTTCTGCAATTAAGCAAGTCGCTTCCGGACGATTTGGTGTAACAAGCAGATATCTTGTCAGCGCAAAAGAGATTCAGATTAAAATGGCACAGGGTGCAAAACCAGGAGAAGGTGGACATCTTCCAGGAGGAAAGGTTTATCCGTGGATTGCCAAGACAAGACATTCTACGCCAGGTGTCAGCCTGATCTCACCACCACCGCATCACGATATTTACTCTATCGAGGATCTGGCACAGCTCATTTATGACTGTAAAAATGCAAATAAAGACGCAAGGATTTCCGTAAAACTTGTATCTGAAGCAGGTGTTGGAACTGTCGCAGCCGGAGTCGCAAAAGCAGGAGCCGGACTGATCCTGATCTCTGGATATGATGGAGGAACCGGAGCGGCGGCTAAGAGTTCTATCCACAATGCAGGACTTCCTTGGGAGCTTGGACTTGCGGAAACACATCAGACATTGATCCAAAATGGACTGCGTGAACGTGTCCGTATTGAGACAGATGGAAAATTGATGAGTGGTCGTGACGTGGCAATTGCAGCAATCCTTGGAGCAGAGGAATTTGGATTTGCGACAGCACCACTTGTAACTATGGGATGCGTTATGATGCGGGTATGTAATCTGGATACATGTCCGGTTGGTGTGGCAACACAGAATCCGGAACTTCGCAAGAACTTCCGCGGAAAACCGGAATACGTCATCAACTTTATGAGATTCATCGCACAGAATCTGCGCGAATATATGGCGAAATTAGGTGTTCGTACGATTGATGAACTGGTTGGAAGGACTGACCTTCTGAAAGTCAAAGAAGTGCCGACATCTGATCGCGCAGCAACACTGGATTTAAGCCAGATCCTGCAAAACCCTTATGAGGGAACAAAGACACCAATGACTTATAATCCAAAGAAGATTTATGATTTCGAACTGGAGAAGACGCTGGACGAAAGAGTCCTTGTAAAAGAACTGCTTCCGGCACTTGAAAAGCATCAGAAGAGAAGCCTGGAAGTCGATGTCACGAACACCAACCGTACATTTGGAACAATTTTCGGATCAGAAATTACAAGAAGATATCCGGAAGGCGTAGAGGAAGACAGTTATGTGATCAAATGTACCGGAGCAGGCGGTCAATCATTTGGTGCATTTATTCCAAAGGGTCTGACACTGGAACTTGTAGGAGACGGCAATGATTATTTTGGTAAAGGTCTCTCAGGCGGAAAACTGATCGTGTATCCACCGAAGGGTGTTACGTTTAAACACGAAGAGAATATTATAATAGGAAATGTTGCACTTTACGGAGCAACCAGTGGTAAAGCTTTTATCAATGGTGTGGCAGGTGAGCGTTTTGCAGTCCGCAACTCTGGCGCAAAAGCAGTTGTAGAAGGTGTTGGTGATCATGGATGTGAGTACATGACCGGCGGATGCGTTGTTGTTCTTGGCAAGACTGGAAAGAACTTTGCAGCCGGAATGAGCGGCGGTGTCGCTTATGTACTGGATCTGAACAGTGATCTTTATAAGAATGTTAATAAGCAGATGGTAAATATTGAACGAGTAACTTCGAAGTTTGAAATCAACGAGTTGAAAGAAATGATCGAAGAGCATGTGGCTTATACGAATTCTGAGAGCGGAAAAGAAATTCTGGACCACTTTACCGATTATCTGCCGAAATTTAAGAAAATCATTCCGATTGATTACGAGAAAATGCTTTCTACTATCGTTCAGATGGAAGAACAGGGCATGAGCAGTGAGCAGGCTAGAATTGAAGCATTTTACGCAATTAAAGAAGGAAGAAGATAGGGGGCGGACAACGTGGGAAAACCAACAGGATTTATGGAATATGAAAGACAGGATAAGCCGGCAGAGTCACCGAAGGAGCGAATCAAGCATTTCCGCGAATTCCACGCGCCTTTGTCAAAAGAAGAACAGGAGCGCCAAGGCGCAAGATGTATGGCATGCGGCGTTCCGTTCTGCCAGGCAGGACAGATGATTATGGGGATGGCAAGTGGCTGCCCTCTCCATAACCTGGTACCGGAGTGGAATGATCTGATTTACCACGGCAACTGGGAAGAGGCTTATTATAGATTAAAAAAGACGAATAATTTTCCGGAATTCACTTCCAGAGTATGTCCTGCACTTTGTGAGGCAGCATGTACATGTGGACTCAACGGAAATGCAGTATCATCAAAAGCGAATGAGTACAGTATTATTGAAAATGCTTACGAAAAAGGATACGCTGCGGCAAGACCGGTGAAAGTCAGAACCGGAAAGAAAGTAGCTGTTGTGGGATCAGGACCGTCTGGACTTGCTGTGGCAGATATGCTGAACCGCAGAGGACATAGTGTGACAGTGTTTGAACGGGAAGACAAAGTCGGAGGACTTCTTCGCTATGGAATTCCAAACATGAAACTGGAAAAACAGTATATTGACCGTAAGGTAAATATTATGGAAGAAGAAGGAATTATATTTGTAACAAATTGCAATATCGGGAAAGACAAAAAAGCTTCTTCTATATTAAAAGAGTTTGACCGTGTAGTTCTCTGCTGTGGAGCTTCTCATCCAAGAGATATCAAAGTACCGGGACGGGACGCAAAAGGAATTTATTTCGCAGTCGATTTCCTGAAGTCCACGACAAAAGCATTGTGGGCAAATGATATGAAACTGGTGGATGGCACATACATTTCTGCAAAGGGAAAACACGTTATCGTTATTGGTGGAGGTGATACGGGAAATGACTGTATCGGAACTTCTATGAGACATGGCGCAAAATCTGTGCTTCAAGTAGAAATGATGCCAAAAGCACCAGATACTCGTGCAGATAACAACCCGTGGCCGGAGTGGCCAAAAGTCTGCAAAACAGACTATGGCCAGGAAGAAGCAGCGGCAGTCTTCGGACATGATCCGCGTGTATATCAGACAACGGTCAAAGAGTTCATCAAAGATAAGGAAGGAAATCTCTGCAAGGTTACACTTGTGAAGCTGGAGCCGAAGAAAGACGAGAAAACCGGACGCATGATGATGACTGAGATACCGGGGACTGAGTATACAGTACAGGCAGATCTTGTACTTATTGCAGCAGGATTTCTTGGAAGTGAAGAATATGTGACAAAAGCATTTGGAGTGGAAGTCAATGCGCGTACAAATGTGGCAACACCGGCAGGTGAGTATCATACAAATGTGGAGCGGGTGTTCACAGCGGGAGATATGCACAGAGGTCAGTCACTGGTTGTATGGGCAATCCGCGAAGGAAGAGAAGCCGCACAGGAAATCGATGTCAGCCTGATGGGATATACGAATATGAATGTACAGTAACAAAATAAGTATCGGGTGAGAACTTCAAACAAGCTTGATTTCTCACCCCATATTTATCTCAGTCGAGAAGACTCCCACCTTCAGGTGGTGAGTAATAGCAAATTTGTCTCAGTGGGAGTCCAATCTCCGACTGAGATAAACGCTCCACGAGGATGTGCAGTGATTCTGATAGGAACATGTCAGCTTCGCTGACCAGAATCACGCGCCAAGTCTCACGGATGTTCGACTTGAATTTAGCAGTACAGAAAGGAAGGAGGTTCGATGTGATTTTTATTGACTATAATGACAAAAGACCAATTTATGAACAGGTTACAGAGAAGATTCAGACATTGATTTTGAATGGAGTGCTGGAGCCGGATTCAAAGCTGCCATCAGTGCGTTCGCTGGCGATGGAACTTTCGATTAATCCCAATACGATTCAGAGGGCATATAGTGAGCTGGAGAGAGAAGGATTTATTTATTCCGTAAAGGGAAGAGGGAATTTTGTGAAGATGAATGAGAATCTGATTATAAAAGAACAGGAGAAGCTTCTGATTAAGTTTAAAGAAAATGTAGAGGAGCTGAGAGCGAGAGGTATTTTGAAAGAACAGGCGCTGGCCTGTATTAATGAAGCTTATGAGGAGGTGGAAAGATGATAGAAATTAAGAAGGTCAGCAAGCGTTTCGATAAGATTGCAGCCGTAAGTGATGTCAGTCTTTCTATTGAACAGGGACAGGTTTTTGGTCTCCTTGGAACGAATGGTGCAGGAAAGAGTACCCTTCTTCGTATGATGGCAGGGGTGTTAAAGCCAGAGGAAGGAGAGATTCTGATTGATGGGGAAGCTGTATGGGATTGCGTGGAAGCGAAGCAGAAATTTTTCTATATTTCTGATGAGCAGTATTTTTTTCCAAATGCGACACCGTTAGATATGGCAGCGTTTTATAAGACATTGTATCCTGCGTTTAATGAGAAGAGATTCCGTAAGTTTCTGGTGAAGTTTACTTTACAAAAAGATCGTAAGATTCAGACATTTTCTAAAGGAATGAAAAAGCAGCTTTCGATTCTTTTTGGAATATGCAGTGGAGTAGAGTATTTGTTCTGTGATGAGACGTTTGACGGGCTTGATCCGGTTATGCGTCAGGGGATTAAAAGTATTTTAGCAAATGAAATTGATGAAAGAAAGTTTACTCCGATTATTGCATCGCATAATTTGAGAGAATTAGAAGATATTTGTGATCATGTCGGATTGCTGCATAAGGGTGGTGTTCTCTTATCGAAAGATTTAGAAACGATGAAGTGTAATATTCAGAAAGTACAGTGTGCATTGCCAGGAGAGGATGACAAGAAGCTGGAGAAAATGTTTGACATTTTACAATTTAACCGAAGAGGAAAGCTTGTCACAATGACAGTCAGGGGTAGTGAAGAACAGGTAATGGCGAAGTTATCTGTATTAAAACCGGTATTTTATGAATGTATTCCGCTGTCTTTAGAAGAAATATTTATCAGTGAAACGGAGGTAGTAGGTTATGACATCAAGAATCTCATACTCTAAGCTAAGCAGGGAAAATAGAAAGAGAATGCTTGGCATGACGATTGTCACAGTGCTTACATTTTTTATAAAAGCAGTTTTTTTAGTAATGGGAGTAAATGAATGTTCCTCACATGATGAAGTGCTTCGTTTGTTTCGCCCGAATATGGGAATGGCAGGTGCGGTAATCGGCCTGGCGGCATGCAGTGCGGCAGTAAGTCTTTATTATTTACATTCCAGAAAGCAGACAGATTTTTACGAATCCCTTCCGATAAAGAGAGCGACATTATTTCGGCTGGTAGTACAAAACAGCCTCTTTATTTTTCTGATTCCGCTTGTTGTAGAAGAAGCAATAGAATTTGTCATTGCGCAGCAACAGATTTCTGGAGGAGGATGGGAAATAATCAGTTCTAGTCTCTGGTATTTGTTAATTTTTACAGCAACATGGCTGACGATGGCGCTGGCAATGATTATGACAGGGAATATTATCGTTGGTATATTAGGATTTGGGGTATTTGCAAGCTATTTTCCAATTGTTATTTATAACATTTTCCCATTATATGCCGGCTCTTTTTTCGCCACCTATTCTGGGAATACAGCAGATAATGTTTATAATAATATAACCAACTATCTTTCTCCGGTATGGATCGGACTTCGGGGAATGGCAGATATCAATAGCAGCAGAGAAATACAGATAAAGTATATAATGATTCTTCTTTTATGGATTATCGGTTTATATGTACTGTGCCGCGCGCTCTATAATAGACGACCGGCAGAAAGTGCAGGACGGGCCATGGCATTTACAAAGGCAAATACAGCAATTAAAGTGTCATTAGTCATTCCATCTGCCTTATATTCAGGAATCATTTTCTATTCATTGGGAAATGCAAGCTCCATTTTCTGGCTTATATTCGGAGTTGTATTTGGTGTGTTCGTCATACATGCATTAATTGAATGCATTTATGAATTTGATGTAAGAGCGATTTTTTGTCATAAAAAACAACTCATAGTCATCATGCTTGGTTCCTTGTTTATCATGGCAAGCTTTAGTGCAGATCTTTTTGGATATGACAGGTATATCCCGAAAGCATCCAGTGTCGAGAGCATCGAAATAAAGCCAACAGAAGTGAATAGTTACGGATATTGGGGGAAAGGAGAAGAACGGGCAGGATTAAAAGGAGAAGAAAAACAGCTTGCTCTTTCCGTAATCAAAGAATCAGCAGAAGTAAAAAACAGTGCAGAAACATCCTCTTCAGGGTACTATGAGAAAAACAGCAAGTTTTTATTCTTTGCATCTGTATCTAAAAAAGAAGTGATGAGCGGTGATATTGAGATTTCTACAACATTTTGTATGAAAAACGGAAACCGTAAAGTAAGAAACTATACCCTTCGTTCCAAAAAGGCAAAAGAACTTTATAATAAACTGTATGCGACAAGAGAATTTAAAAAGAATATCTATTCTCTCTATACAGGAAATTATAATGATATTAAAGAAATAACCTGGTCAGGGATAGAAACAGAATATTTAAACCTTACAAAAGAAGAGAAAAAGCAGTTCTTTGATACTTATTTAAGTGAGTTAGACGGCTTAAGCTACACAGATGTACAAAAAACAGTTCCCGTAGGAAATATAGATATATCAATAGGTGGAACAATGGGAAGTGAAAATGCAACACAGGATACGTATTATATTTATCCATCTTTTAAAAAGACGCTTGCATTTTTAGCACAAAAAGGCTGTGCTGTCAACCAGACAATAGATAACTTAAATATCAGTAGTATTTGGGTTGAAGGATATGATGAAAATACCGGAGAAAATACCAGATATAGAATAACAGATAAAAAACGAATTAATAAAGTAAAAGAGAAACTTGTTCTTCAGCAGATGGTAAATGTTCCAGGAATAACCGTAATAAATGGAAACATGGATATTCAGGTAAATTATGAAAATAAAAATGGAGGAAATAGCATATATTGCTATTCTATTTGTACAGATGATGAAATGCAGCAATTATTAAAGGAGTAATGTAATTCATTCAAATGTGGGAGGTGAGTATGAGAAGCTATATTAGTTATATTATCGATGGAATCTGGGAGGCTAAGCAATGTATTTTATTAGGAATGATTCTATGGCTTCTTTGGAATCTTATTTTGTTTTCGCTGAAAAAAAGGAATGGAGAGAGGCTAAAAAAATATGGATTTAAGTATCTGTTTTGTGAATTATTGCTCGTAATTTATCTGTGCACGATTTTAACAATTACAGGAATTATCAGAACTGACATCTCCACTTATGTATACTCGGTTCCGAATATGACTTCACTTTTAAATATTCCATTTAAAGGTGCCTCAATAAAAATGGTGACGTTAAATTGCTTTTTATTTGCACCTTACGGGTTTCTGATATTTATTTTATATGGTCATAAGAAAAAACTGAGCTGGGAAAAAGCAATACTCATAGGATTTTTTACTTCTCTTTTTATCGAAATTTTTCAGGCGTTTACAGGAAGACTCCCTGAAGTTGATGACCTGATTGCAAATACAGCAGGATTCCTTGTCGGGTATTTGACCGCACAAGGATTTCTAGAACTCTTTGATAAAAAAGCGTACAAATATGGAATCATAAGAATTCTAAGCACAGTTATACTATTTTGTATTTCTATATTTGCTCTGTCCTTCTGGGCAAATGGGGATGCATTACAGGCAGAGGAGGAAGCGTATGTGAAGATGATGGAACAATATGGTATGGAACACAGGCAGGAAAAATAGAAAACTGTGCAAAAAAAATGTGATAAACGAAAAGATCAGGCAGTTTCAATATCCCTGCTGGAATAGATATGGTTCATGGCAGCATAGATTACAATCTTGAACATCTGACGCGTTGTCACCTGGTCTTCTTTTGGTCTTTCTGTATAATTTTTTGTAGTTTTCATAACATAATTATACACCCAGAGCCGTTCTTTGCAAAAAAGTTCGGCTTTTTTCTTTTGCTTTGCTACAGACTAGGGAAACAAAAACAGCTTTTGGCATCGGGCGTGGCGAATGGCGTTTCCATAAACGTTCGAAAGTTGAGTCGCAAAACGCAAGTCGTCTGCTCTTTATACCATAGGTCCCACGCTTGTTATAAAAATATAGCAGTGATTCCATGCAATGCATGAATCCCTGCCATAGGGTAGGGCTGTTTTTGGTGCGACAGCCCCATAATTTTTCAAACACGCTTTAGAAAACTTGAAAATTATAGAAAAATGTATTTTAAGATGAACAGGATTGCCAGTACATACATCAATGCACTGATTTTCTTCTCTTTTGCCTCTCCTGTGATAAGGTTAATAACAACATAAGCGATAACTCCCATGGAGATACCTTCGGAGATACTGTAGAAGAATGGCATTGCAATGATACATACGTAAGCAGGGATAGCCTCGGACATATCAGTGAAGTTAATGTTTGTAACATTACTAAGCATATATAATCCAACAATTACTAAAGCAGGTGCGGTAGCAAAAGATGGAATCGCAAGGAAGATTGGTGATAAAAACAGAGATAATCCAAAAAGGATCGCTGTTGTAACAGCAGTAAGACCTGTTCTTCCCCCTTCGGATACTCCAGAAGCGCTTTCCACAAAAGTGGTAGTGGTAGAAGTTCCGAGAATCGCACCAACAGTAGTTGCTACAGCGTCAGCAAGAAGTGCCCCTTTAATATGAGGAAGCTTTCCCTCTTCATCTAACATATCTGCTTTGGCAGATACACCGACAAGTGTTCCGATCGTATCAAAAAGGTCAACGAATAAAAATGCAAATAAAATTACGATAAAGTCTACAGAGAAAATTCCCTTAAACTGAAGCTTTCCAAAGATAGGAGCAAGACTTGGAATAGAAAGCCCTTTGCTAAAGTCAGGTAAAAGACTGTAAAATCCTAAATCTGCATTCGGTACATAAAGTCCTGCAAACTGGCAAATGATGCCGAGTGCCCATGTGATCAGAATACCCCAGAGGATATTTCCCTTAATATTTTTAACAACTAAAATTCCGGTAATGATAATACCTGCCAATGCAAGAATTACCGTAATTCCGACATTGTTAAAAGAAGCTTCCACACCATTCGCTTTACTGTACGCATCTACAGAAAATAACTGGAGTAATGTAGAACCGCCCACAACGATATGTGCATTCTGTAAACCAACAAATGCAATAAAAAGACCAATTCCCACACTAACGGCAGATTTCAGGTTCATCGGAATTGCATTAAAAATCGCCTCACGCACATTTGTAAGGGAAAGAAGGATGAAAATAATACCTTCTGCAAATACAGCAGTCAGTGCATACTGCCAGGTATATCCCATACCGATTACAACAGTATAGGCAAAGTATGCATTCAGTCCCATACCCGGTGCCAGAGCAAATGGATAGTTTGCGAAAATCGCCATCAGTAATGTTCCGACAAAAGCGGCAAGAGCAGTAGCGGTAAATACAGCTCCGGAATCCATACCGGTAGCGGCCATAATACTTGGGTTAACAGCCAAAATATACGCCATAGTCATAAATGTCGTAATACCCGCTAAAACCTCTGTCTTCGTATCCGTATGATTTTCGGATAGTTTAAAAAGTTTTTCTAACATAATACTTTCCTTTCTTAAATGAGAGCCTCAAAATAAGGGCTTTTTATAAGGGCTCTTTTATAGAATCTAACTAATACTGGCATAAAAGTTAGATTTAAATCGTTCCGAAGATTCTATCACCGGCATCTCCAAGACCCGGACAGATATAGGCATCCTTATTTAATTGACGGTCAATATTACCACAATAAATCTGTACATCCGGATGAGCCTTTGCAAGACGTTCTACCCCTTCTGGAGCGGCAATAATAGACATAAACTTAATACTCTTTCCACCATGAGCTTTGATGAAGTCAATGGCAGCAATAGCAGAACCACCGGTAGCAAGCATTGGATCTAATACAACAATAAGTCGCTGATCAATCGGGTCCGGAAGCTTACAATAATATTCATGAGGTTCATGTGTCTCTTCATCACGATATAAACCAATATGACCAACCTTCGCACTTGGAACAAGAGCCAGAATACCATTCACCATACCAAGACCGGCACGAAGAATCGGAACAATCGCAAGCTTCTTACCAGAAATCATAGGTGTCATACAAGTCTCAATTGGTGTCTCAACCTCCACATCTTCTAACGGAAGATCCCTTAAAGCTTCATAGCCCATTAAAATACCAATCTCTTCGATTAATTTACGAAATTCATTCGTTCCTGTGTTCTTATCCCTTAAAAGAGAAATCTTGTGCTTAATAAGCGGGTGACTCATCTCGATAACATTGTTCATAATTTTCTCCAATCTGTAATGTAGTCATTCAGATACATTAAAAAAATCTATTTCAGACAAAATAGTTTCCTCTGAAATATACTAATTTAGTACCATAACACTAGCACTATTGTAGTAGACAAAAAAGAATAAGTCAACTATTTGATTCATTAGAGAAAACAAACGAAAATAAAAAGAATAGACCATTGCAACTGTAAAGATATCACTGCGTAGAAAATGCCTGTTCGGCATTTTTACTTGTTCTCACATTACATTTGTTATGGTCTATTCTTTTTATTTTCTGCTTGTTGGCTCCAGAAGGAATGAATGCAATAGTCTTTGGGAAGAATTAAGGGGGAGAGGTCAGAAGTCTACTGCTACCCAGAAAGTATGCCTGCCGGCATTTTTACTTGCTCTCACATTATATTTGCAATGGTCTATTCTTTTTATTTTCTGTGTGTTGGCTCCAGAAAGAATGAATTCAATAGTCTTGAGTGGAGAGAAGGGGGAGAAGTCAGGAGTCTGCTACTACTCAGGAAGTATGCCTGTCAGGCATTTTTATTTACTTGCTCTCATATTATATTTGCAATGGTCTATTCTTTTTATTTTCTGTGTGTTGGCTCCAGAAGGAATGAATTCAATAGTCTTGGGAGGGATAAAGGGAACAGATCAGAAGGTCGTGGCTTATTCTGATACTGTCTCCGTAATGCTGTCAAAATGATAAGATGATAATGGCCTTTCTCTTTACTGTTTGTTAAAGAGAGAAAATAATCTTTTGGATAATACATCTTCCGAGCAAGCAGTAGTCTTCTGCTTTCTCCCCCTTCTGGAGCCAAAACACAGAAAAAAGAAATACTACCATATCCCAGATGCGGCTTCGGAGCGTGTTTAAGATGCGGATGAGCATCTTAAACACAGCGACTACAGAGCAGATGGGATATGGTAGTATTTCTTTTTTCGTCTGTCTTTAACATCGATACTTTCTTGGCGAAACGCCATATTTCTTTTTGAAGCATCTGTTAAAGTAAGAAATATTATTAAATCCGGTAGCGATTGCAATATCCAAAATAGTATCAGTTGTTGTGGTGAGTAGCTCGGCGGCAATTTCCAGGCGATAATCGTTAAGGTACTGAATAAAGCTTATTCCCATAGTTTCTTTGAAAAATTTCATAAAGTAGGACTTGCTGTAAAAGCAATAATTTGCGATGTCTTCAATTGTAATATTTTCCTGAAAATTGTCGGCGATATAGGATAATATCGTCTTTATTTTTTGGAGAGATTTTTGGTTGATTGGTTTGATTTTATTTTGCCCGCAATTTGAAACCAGAGTATATAGTATCTGGAATAAATGTGCTTTGACAGATAGCTGGTAAGCATAGGGGCGTAAATCACACAGGTGATCGATTTCGTTGATGGCGGTGATGACTGGAGGATAATATGGAGTCTGGTTATTGATTACCGGGCAGATATGAAGGCTGCCTGAAAAAAGTGGCTGAATGAATTTATCATTGCATAAGTCGTAACCAGATGATTTTAAGAGACTGGATTTGAACAGGATATTTTCATATTCCATAATCTCATTGTCTTTTTGGCTGATGGAATGAAGCTGTCCGGGGAGAACAAAGATAATGTCTCCGGCACTGACAGAATGGGTGGTTAAGTCTACACTGACAATACCGATTCCTTTTTTTATAACAATAATTTCGACTTCATCGTGCCAGTGAAGGTTTACCGACTGAAAGTCTAGGGGAATGGAACATAAGTAAGTATTGTATGGAAAGTCGTCTGGAGTATGGTTTTTATTTTCGTGATATATTTTGTATTGAAGTTTATCCATATATATTCCTGTATTGAATTTATCCATTAAATTTAGATGTTAAATTCATGCGTTAAATTTACGTATTAAATCTAAAGATAAATTCGAGAATTTCCTTTCTTAAATATATGTAATATGTATGCAGGAGCGTTTGGTATCATATATGTTTTATCTCAGTCGAGAAGACTTCCACCTCTTTCAGGTGGTGAGTGACTGCTCGACTTGAAATTTGTAATACTAGATTACATATCGACAAAGCTGAATGTTAAAAAAGATAGTATTGTGCAAAAATATAAGATTGTACTGCAATAAATTAAGCTCTGACAGTATTATAATATAATCACAGTATAAATGCACGAGAAACATTATTTTTTCAAGGGAGGTATTACAATATGAAACTTTCAGAATTTGTAAAAACAGAGTACGGTAAATCAATTTCAGAGTGTACAAATGAGGAGCTTTATTATGCATTGCTTACATTAACAAAGAAAATGGCTTCTGGTAAGCAGCATGGTAATTCTAAGAAAAAATTATATTATATATCCGCAGAATTCCTAATCGGAAAGTTATTATCTAATAATCTTATCAATCTTGGAATTTATGACGAGGTAAAGGAAGAGCTTGCACAGAATGGAAAAAATATTTGTGAGATTGAAGAGTTTGAAAAGGAGCCATCTCTTGGTAATGGAGGACTTGGACGATTAGCAGCATGCTTTATTGATTCTATTGCGACTTTAGGATTAAACGGCGATGGTGTTGGATTGAATTATCATTTTGGATTGTTTAGACAGGTTTTTGAAAATAATATGCAGACAACAGTGCCGGATCCATGGCTTACAGAGAAAAGCTGGCTTACAAAAACGGATGTGACATATGACATTAAGTTTAAAGGGATGACAGTGAAATCAAGAATGTATGATATCGATGTTATTGGATATAATAATACGTCAAATAAGTTACATTTATTTGATATAGAGAGTGTGGATGAAAGTATTGTAGAGGATGGAATTAATTTTAATAAGGAAGATATTAAAAAGAATCTTACTCTTTTCCTTTATCCAGATGACAGTGATGAGGCAGGTCGTATTCTTAGAATTTATCAGCAGTATTTTATGGTTTCTAGTGCGGCACAGTTGATTCTTGATGAATGTGTTGCGAAGGGCTGCAACTTACATGACCTTTCGGATTATGTGGTAATTCAGATTAATGATACGCATCCGACAATGATTATTCCAGAGCTTATCCGTCTGCTTGTGGAGAGAGGTCTTGAGATGGATGAAGCGATTGAAGCGGTAACAAAGAGCTGTGCTTACACAAATCATACAATACTTGCAGAAGCGTTGGAAAAATGGCCGATTTATTACCTGAAAAAAGCAGTGCCACAGCTTATGCCAATCATCGAAGTTTTAGATGATAAAGTAAGAAGAAAATATCATAATCAGGCAGTATATATTATTGACGGAGAAGAAAGAGTACATATGGCTCATATTGATATTCATTATTCTTCTAGCGTTAATGGAGTGGCATCTTTGCATACAGAGATTCTTAAAAACAATGAGCTGCATCATTTTTATGAAATTTATCCAGAGAAGTTTAATAATAAGACAAATGGTATTACTTTTAGAAGATGGCTGTTGCACTGCAATCCACAGTTGACAGAACTTATCACTTCTCTTATCGGGGATGGATTTAAAAAAGATGCGATGCAGTTAGAAAAGCTGTTAGATTATAAAAATGATGAAAAAGTATTAAAACAGATTCTTGAGATAAAGTCTGCTAAGAAAATGGAATTAAAGAAGGCATTGATGGAAAAACAGAATGTTACGATTAATGAAAATTCTATTTTTGATATTCAGATTAAGCGACTGCATGAGTACAAGAGACAGCAGTTGAATGCGTTGTATGTTATCCATAAATATTTGGAGATTAAGGCAGGAAAGAAACCATCAACACCGATAACCGTTATTTTTGGAGCGAAGGCAGCGCCGGCATACATAATCGCACAGGATATCATTCATCTTATCCTCTGTCTGCAGCAGCTTATTAATAATGATCCGGAAGTAAGTCCGTATCTTAATGTTGTGATGGTAGAAAATTATAATGTAACATGGGCAGAAAAATTAATTCCAGCCTGCGATATTTCAGAACAGATTTCCCTTGCCTCTAAAGAAGCAAGTGGTACAGGTAATATGAAGTTCATGCTTAACGGTGCGCTTACATTAGGAACAGAAGATGGAGCGAATGTTGAGATTCATGAACTCGTAGGTGATGATAATATTTATATTTTTGGAGATTCGAGTGATACGGTTGTTGAAAGATACGCGCAGGGAAGCTATCATGCGGCAAAATATTATAATGAAAATGCAGCGATCAAAGAAGCTGTAGACTTCATAACAGGAGAAGAATTAAAAGCAATTGGTGATAAAGACAGATTAGAGAGATTATTTAATGAACTTGTTTCTAAAGACTGGTTTATGACCTTCCCTGATTTTGATGAGTATGTAAAGACAAGAGAGCAGGCATATGCTGACTATGAAAACAGAGAAGAATGGGTACAGAAGATGCTTGTGAATATTGCAAAAGCAGGATATTTCTCTTCTGATAGAACGATTGAAGAATACAACAGAGATATCTGGAAGTTATAGGATGAAATAAAAGTTTAAGTAATAAAGCGATTTGAATGGCAGTCTTTTAGAATTTAACTTCTTGGAAAACTATAGCCTTCTGGCATATTTTCATCCTATTAAATTGTGAATTTAGATTATACAGAAAAAAGAAAACATGATATATCCCAGATGCGTCTTCGGAGCGTGTTTAAGATGCGTATGAGCATTTTAAACACAGCGACTACAGAGCAGATGGGATATATCATGTTTTCTTTTTTCGTCTATACTAAATCAGCAAAACAGGAATTTTTCATACTACTTGTAAAATTCCACACAAATAATAATCATATTTCGATATATCCTCATGAAAAAAAGCACTATTAGCAAAAAGTTTCCTATGCAAATGGTGTTTTTTTGTCTTCTTTTTACGAAAACTATCTTTAGTGAAAAAGAGATTCATGGTATAATCGAACGAGGCAGAATGAGACAGTATAGGAGATCTTGTTCTGAAGGTTACGAAAAGTATAAAAAATAAGTAAATATAATCTCATTTTTTAAATAAGGAGGAGAAAGTGTTGAACACAGTAAAATCAGAAGAGTTATATAAAATTGCACTTGATTTGATGCCAGGTGGTGTAAACTCACCGGTCAGAGCATTTGGTGCAGTAGGAAGGAATCCTTTATTTATTGACCACGCAAAGGGTTCCTATGTTTATGATGTAGATGGAAATAAGTTTATTGATTATGTTTGTTCCTGGGGACCTGGAATTCTTGGACATTCTCATCCGGAAGTACTTGAAGAAGTAGTAAAAGCCTGCTTTGACGGTCTGACTTTTGGAGCACCGACAGGTAAGGAGAATCAGCTTGCACAGCTTGTGCAGGAATGTGTGCCATCCATGGAAATGATGCGTATGGTAAGTTCCGGAACAGAGGCTACGATGAGTGCGATTCGTGCTGCCAGAGGATTTACCGGAAGAGATAAGATCATTAAGTTTAAGGGATGCTATCATGGACATTCCGACGGATTATTAGTGCAGGCTGGTTCTGCAGCATTAACACAGTCTGTACCGGACAGCAGTGGAGTTCCTGCTTCTTTTGCAGAGCAGACTTTAGTTGCTCTTTATAATGATAAAGATTCTGTCAGAGAGTTATTCGAGAATAATAAAGATCAGATCGCAGCGCTTATCGTGGAGCCGGTTGCAGCAAATATGGGCGTTGTTATTCCTGACGATGATTTTCTTCCTTTCCTTCGTGAGATTACAGAGGAGAATGGAACAATTCTTATATTTGATGAAGTTATCACCGGATTCCGTCTTGGTGTCGGTGGTGCTCAGGAATGGTTTGGCATTAAGCCGGATCTGTCTACTTTCGGAAAGATTGTTGGCGGTGGAATGCCAATGGCTATCTACGGAGGACGTAGAGATATTATGAAGAATATTTCCCCAACAGGAAAGGTTTATCAGGCAGGTACGTTATCTGGTAATCCGATTGCGACAACAGCCGGAATTAAGACATTAGAGATTTTAAGAGATCATCCGGAACTTTATACAAAGATCGAGGCAAATACAAAGAAGCTTGCCAAAGCTTATAAGGTAAGAGCAGAGAAACAGGGTATTGCTATTCATGTAAATCAGATTGGTTCCCTTATGAGTGCTTTCTTTACAGGAGAGAATGTGAAGGATTATGCGGGAGCAACTTCTTCCGATACGAAGGCTTATGCAGATTACTTTAACTATATGTTAGAAAATGGTATCTATGTAGCACCATCACAGTTTGAGGCAATGTTTATTTCTGCTGCACATAGTGATGAGGATATTCAGAGAACAATTGATGTGCTTACGAAATAAAATAATTATAAATATAATAAATGAGACAGAAAGTCAAAGGAGAAAATAATGGTACATTTTATTGGAGCAGGTCCTGGAGACCCGGAATTACTTACAATTAAAGGAAAGAAGCTGATTGATCAGGCAGATGTAATTATCTATGCCGGTTCTCTGGTAAATAAAGAAGTGCTTGCCGGAGCAAAAGAGGGTGCAGAGATTTATAACAGTGCAACAATGACTTTGGAAGAAGTTATTGAGGTGATGAAAAAGGCAGAGGCAGAAGGAAAGATGACAGCTCGTGTTCATACGGGAGATCCAGCTGTTTTTGGTGCGCACAGAGAGCAGATGGATGAACTTTCCCGTCTTGGAATCGACTATGATGTTATTCCGGGAGTTAGTTCCTTCCTTGCAACTGCAGCGGCATTAAAGAAAGAATATACCTTACCGGGAGTATCTCAGACAGTCATTCTTACAAGAATGGAAGGAAGAACTCCAATGCCTCCAAAGGAAAAGTTAAGAGATCTGGCAAAACATAATTCTACGATGATCATTTTCCTCAGTGTAGGAATGATCGAGCAGCTTGCAGATACTCTGAAAGAAGAGTACAGAGAGGATACACCGGTTGCTGTTGTATACAAAGCTTCCTGGGAAGACCAGAAGATCGTGATCGGTAACCTGACAAATATCGCACAGAAAGTAAAAGAGGCAGGAATCACAAAGACAGCGCTTACCGTTGTAGGCGATTTCCTTGGAGATGAGTACGAACTTTCCAAACTTTACGATAAGACATTTACACATGAATTCAGACAGGCAAAAGAGTAAGCCGCATGATTTTGCTGGAGGCAGAAAATAAAAAATGGGTATACAGATAATTAGTATCAGTCATAAAATAGCCCCTCTTCATGTAAGAGAAATGTTTGCATTTACCGAGGAGCAGCAAAAACATATGATGCAGAAGATAACAGAACATCTTGAAGTTTCGGAATGTATCGTGTTATCTACATGTAACCGGACAGAAATGTATGTGTATTCTGATTCGGAAAGCAAGGGATGTGTATTTAATCTGATGGAGGATACTCTGCTTGAGGAAGCAGGTGCACAGGAGGAAGAAGATATTGGAAATTATCTTTTGTTCTATCATGGAGAAAAGGCAATCCACCATCTTTTCCAGGTGACTGCAGGTCTTGATTCGATGGTAATTGGGGAAGACCAGATTCTTGGTCAGGTAAAGACAGCACATAAGCAGGCAAGAGAAGCCAGGACAACGGGAGTGTATCTGAATACATTTTTCCGTATGGCGGTTACAGGAGCTAAAAAAGTAAAGACAGAAACAGAACTTTCAAAGACTTCTGTATCGACAGCGACACTTGCGCTTAAAGTGGCAGAGGAAGAGCTTGGCACATTAAAAGATAAGAAAGTTCTCATTATCGGTGCAACAGGTAAAATCGGAGGAATCGTGCTGATGAATCTGGAATCGCTTCATCAGGCAGATATCTATGTTACGACAAGAAAGAATAAGCTGATTAATACAAAGCATGGAAATGATGATTTTACAACGATTGATTATGAGGACAGATATAACTATTTAGATCAGATGGATGTTGTGATCAGTGCGACATCCAGTCCACATTATACACTGACATACAGCAAGATGAAGAAGCAGTTGGTGACAGCGAAAAGAAGGGTATTTGTCGATCTGGCTGTGCCAATGGATATCGAAGCGAAGATCAGTGCGGTGGATGACACCTGCTACTATAATATTGATGATTTCACAAGAATCGCAAAGGAGAATAACCAGAAGAAGCTAAGAGAAGCAGAAGCTGCATCGGGAATTCTTGATGAGTATGAGCTTCAGTTTGAGCAGTGGATGGTATTCCAGAAGTCACTGTCCGTCATGGGAAAGGTCAGAGACAATTTTGTAAAAGTAGCAGAGCATAAAGGCGTGGAAAAGGCATTTGATCATTTCTTTTACTGGGTACGTGAGAATAATACCCCAGAAGATTTAGAAACCTTTTTCCATTGCTTAAATCATTAAAAACAGACAAGTATATTAGCAGATCAGTACACGAAAATACTGGTTTTAGCAGGAGGAAATGATGGGTAAGTTATATGCAGTTGGGTTTGGTCCTGGTGGATACGAACATATGACAGCAAAAGCAATTGATGTAATTAAAAATGCAGATGTGATTACAGGATATACTACATATGTAGAGATGCTGAAAAAGTTTTTCCCAGATAAGGAATATGTGGCAACTCCGATGACAAAGGAGATGGATCGCTGCCGTATGGCAGTTGATCTTGCTGCCGAAGGGAAGACGGTAGCAATGGTAAGTTCCGGAGACAGTGGAATTTATGGAATGGCAGGAATTCTTTTAGAAATTGCAAATGAAAAGAAAGCAGATGTAGAAATAGAAACAGTTCCGGGTGTGACAGCGGCAAGTGCGGCAGCATCGGTTCTTGGTGCGCCACTGATGCATGATTTTACAATCATCAGTTTGAGTGATCTGATGACACCATATTCTCTTATTATGAAGAGAGTGGATTGTGCAGGACAGGGCGATTTTATTGTATGTCTCTATAATCCAAAGAGTAAAAAGAGAGCAGACTATGTGGAAAAGGCAGCTGAGATTCTTATGAAATATCGTGATGGAAAGACTCCTGTCGGCATTGTCCGCCATGCAGGAAGAGAAGAAGAATCTTCTTATATTACAACATTAGATGCGGTAAAAGATGCACCGATCGATATGTTTAGCATCGTTATTGTCGGAAATTCCAATACATATGTACGCGATGGAAAGATGATCACACCAAGAGGATATGAAGATAAATACGGATTCGCGAACGTAGAATAGGTGGAGGAACAAGATGAAAAATATCATCAAAATCGGAACAAGAAAGAGCAAACTGGCTCTGATACAGACCGATATTGTAAAAGATAAAATAAAACAGGCATTTCCTGAACTTGAAGTGGAGATTGTAAAGATTGATACAAAGGGAGACCAGATTCTTGATAAGTCTCTTACATCCTTTGGTGGCAAAGGGGTATTTACTGCGGAACTTGAAGCAGAACTTCTTTCTGGGGAAATCGATATTGCAGTTCACAGTGCGAAGGATATGCCGATGGATTTCTCGGAAGGTTTAGGAATTGGCGCTGTTCTTGACAGAGCGGATGTCAGAGATACGTTTGTAACGACAACTGGTAAAACTTTAGAAGAATTAGAACCGGGAAGTATTGTTGGAACAAGTTCTTTACGAAGAGAATTATTAATTAAAGAAATCAATCCATATGTAACGATTAAGCTTCTTCGTGGAAATGTACAGACACGTTTAAATAAGCTTCGTGACGGGCAGTATGACGGAATTATTCTTGCAGCAGCTGGTATCGAAAGACTTGGATATGAAAAAGAAGAAGGATTGCATTACCAGTATCTTGACCCGGATGTATTTCTTCCGGCAGCAGGTCAGGGAATCCTTGCAGTAGAGAGTCGTACAGAAGATGCCGAGATGGAAGAAATACTTGCGGCAATTCATAGTGAAAAAGCAGAGTGTCTTTTAATGGCAGAAAGAGCTTTCTTAAAGACAATCGGCGGAAGCTGTAACGCACCGGCTGCTGCACTTTGTCGTGAGGAAAATGGAGAATTTTCCATGCGTGCCATGTATGTGAAAGATGGAATTCATAGTAGAAAAACATATATGACGGTAAATATTAAAGATGCTTTAGCGGAAAAAGAGGCAGACAGCAAGCCAATAGCTGGGGCGACAGCAGCAGTAACAGTTTCCGTAGAAGAAACTGCAGCAAGAAAAAGCAAAGTAGAAATAGCAACAGAATTGGGTATCAGCGTTGCCCACGAAGTAAACAAAGGCATGGTATATCTGGTTGGTGCAGGTCCTGGTGATGAAGATCTGATGACAAGAAAAGGACTTAAGCTTTTAAGAGAGGCAGATGTTGTTGTTTATGATAATCTTGCATCCAGTTCTCTTTTAAATGAAGTGAGAGATGATGCAGAACTTATTTATGCCGGAAAGCGTTCTTCCAATCACCATTTAAAACAGTATGAAACAAATGAACTTTTAGTAAAGCTTGCCTTAGAAGGCAAGAATGTTGTCCGCTTAAAGGGTGGTGACCCATATATCTTTGGACGAGGCGGTGAGGAAGGTCAGGAACTTAGAGAGGCTGGAGTTGATTTTGAAATCGTACCGGGAATTTCTTCTTCCTATTCTGTTCCTGCATACTGCGGTATACCGGTAACACATCGTGATTTTGCTTCTTCTTTCCATGTGATTACAGGACATGAAGGGAATCATAAAAATGGTGTGAGTGTACTGAATTATGAAACACTTGCCAAAGAGGAAGGTACGTTGATTTTCCTTATGGGACTTAAAAATCTTCCAAATATCGTAGCTTCTCTTATGGAGAATGGAAAAGATCCTGCAACACCGGTTGGTGTACTTCAGGAAGGAACAACGGCAAGACAGCGTGTTGCGACAGGAACACTTGCGGATATTGTAGAGGTTGTAGAGCGCGAGGGAATTAAGACTCCTGCGATTACGGTTGTCGGTGATGTCGTAAGTTTACGTCAGGTACTTGACTGGTATGGGCATAAACCATTATCAGGTAAGAGCGTCCTTGTAACAGGAACCACTTCTATGGTAGACCGACTTTCTCCGATTTTGAAAGAAGAAGGAGCAGAAGCAATTTCTTTTAGTCTGATTCGTACCGAAAGGATGAGACTTCCTGAGTTAGATCTTGCATTGAAAGAAATAGATAAGTATAAATGGATTGTATTTACCAGTGCCAATGGTGTGGAATGTTTCTTTGAAGAAATGCAGGAAATCCGAAAAGATATTAGAGATTTAGCGCATATTCGCTTTGCTGTTATTGGAGACGGAACGAAAAAGGCATTGGAAGATCATGGAATTTTCTGTGATTTTATTCCGACAGCATATTCTTCAAAAGATATGGCAGAGGCGATGGTTCCTCATATCGGAAAAGATGAAAGTGTTCTTCTCCTTCGTGCAGAGGAAGCAAACAGAGTACTTCCGGATGCATTAAAGGAAGCAGGAATTCCTCATACCTGTATTTCCCTTTACCATACAGTAAATGATGAGAGAAAGGCAGAGGAGCTGAATCGTCTGATCAAAATGGTTGATTACGTGACATTTGCAAGCTCAAGTGCTGTTCGTGCCTTTGTATCCATGGTAGACAATCTTGATGATGTAAAAGGCAAATATATCAGTATTGGGCCAGTTACGACAAAGACAGCGGAAGAGAATGGTCTCTCCATCGAGAAAACCGCTGTTGTATACACTGCCAGAGGTATGGTGGAAACAATGATTCAGGATGTAGCGGAAGAAGGTCGAAAATAAATGAAGACACAAATAAAGCGTTTTTTGTTAACTCTTGGTTTTATGACAAGAATCCCTGTTAATGTAGATCTTGGAGAAGTAAAAGATGAAGATATGCATAAAGGATTTCTATATTATCCGGTTATTGGTCTGATTCTTGGACTTTGTGATATGGCAGTATTTTTGCTCGTCAGCCTTATTTTGCCGGAAGTATTTGGAATACTTTTTGCAATGCTGGCAAATCTTTGCCTGACAGGTGCATTTCATTTAGATGGTCTTTCGGATACTGCCGATGGAATCTATTCGGCGAGAACGAGAGAGAGGATGCTTGAAATTATGAAGGACAGCCGTATCGGAACAAACGGTGCGGTGGCGATGTGTTTTGATCTGGCACTGAAATTTGCCGGCATCTATTACAGTGATATCCGCTGGTTGATGATTCTTCTTATGCCGATTGCCGGTAAGATGGTACAGGGAGCAATCGTATATAAAGCCATTTACCCACGTGAAAAAGGGATCGGTATTTATGTAGGAACCGTTAGTCTGGGAACCGTAATCGGAACGGTGATTTTAGGACTGATAGCAATGGTACTGGCATTTTCATACTGGGGAATTCTCATCTTTGCTATCCTTTTTGGATTTGCTTATCTTTTCCGGGTGTATATCACAGGAAAGATTGGTGGAATTACCGGAGATGTTATGGGAGCCGGGAGTGAACTTGCAGAAGTATTATTACTTCTCGTAGTGATAACGCTTACAAAGTATACAGGAATGGTACCGTTATCCTTGTTTGTTTTTTAAAATATAAATGCAGAGAGATATCAGCAGAAGGGGAGATGATTATGACTCTGGAGGAAGCGATTAAAAAGATTCAACCTTTAGATGAAGAGGCGATGGAATATACACGAGCAAGATGGAATACACTTGGAAAGCCTCTTCACAGTCTGGGAAGGCTCGAAGAAATGGTAACACAGTTTGCCGGAATTTACCGGGATAAAAAACCGCATTTAGGAAAAAAAGCAGTTATTGTTATGGCGGCTGATAATGGTGTTGTAGCAGAGGGAGTTACCCAGACAGGACAGGAAGTAACAAAAACAGTAACAGAAAATATGACAAAGCATAATGCGACAATCTGTATTATGTCTTCCATGAGTGGAGCAGATGTGTATCCTGTTGATATCGGAATTGCAACTGATTGTGATAATCCGGGAGTCCTTTCAAGAAAGATTAAATACGGAACCGACAACATGGCAAAAGGACCGGCAATGTCAAGAGAGGAAGCGATTAAAGCAATCGAAGTTGGCATTGATACAGTAGCTGAGTTAAAAGAAAAAGGATATAATGTGTTTGCTACCGGAGAAATGGGAATCGGTAATACAACAACAAGTAGTGCCGTCTGTTCTGTTTTATTAGATCAGAGTGTAGAAAAAGTAACCGGAAAAGGTGCCGGTCTTACGAATAAAGATTTAGAACATAAAATAGAAGTGATCAAGCAGAGTATTGCTTTAAATCAGGTGGATGCGAATGATCCGATTGATGTTCTTTCTAAAGTAGGTGGTCTTGACATTGCTGGTATGGTTGGCTGTTATATCGGTGGAGCGGCATTACAAGTGCCGGTATTTATCGATGGATTTATTTCTTCCGTAGCAGCTCTGATCGCTATTCGTTTGGTACCGGAATGTGCACCATATCTTTTCCCATCCCACTGTTCGAATGAGCCAGCCGGAAATTTAATCCTTGATGCGATTGGCAAAGAACCATATATACTTGCCAATATGTGTCTTGGAGAGGGAACCGGAGCGGTTATGGGATTTACGATCGCAGATTATGCATTTAAAGCGTACTGGGAATTACCTAGCTTTGAACAGACAAACTTTGGTACTTATGAAGAATTGAATTAAACCGCAGGAGGACATTATGTTAGATAAGATTCAAATCGTAAAACCTGCTGAAATCGAAAAAAGAAGCATGGAGATCATCACAAGTGAATTAAATGGGAGAACCTGGCCGGAACCGGAGTTTTCCATTGTAAAAAGATGTATCCACACTTCGGCAGATTTTGATTATGCAGATAATTTATGTTTTTCTGAAAATGCTGCGAATATCGGTGTAGAAGCTTTAAAAAATGGAGCACATATCGTAACCGATACAAGAATGGCATGGTCAGGAATCAATAAAAAGAAGCTGGCATCTTTTGGCGGAGAAGCACACTGCTTTATGTCCGATGAAGATGTAGCAAAAGAGGCAAAAGAGCGTGGATGTACAAGAGCTGCAATCTGCATGGAAAGAGGAGCCGCTCTTGCAGAAAAAGAAAACGTTATTTTTGCTATTGGAAATGCACCGACAGCATTGATCCGCTTATACGAACTCATTAAAGAAGGCAAATTAAACCCTGCACTGATTATTGGTGCCCCGGTTGGTTTTGTAAATGTAGTAGAATCCAAAGAACTGATCATGGAGGCCGGAGTACCGTTTATCGTTCCGAAGGGACGAAAGGGCGGAAGCAATATTGCGGCAACCATCTGTAATGCAATGTTATATCAGTTATAAAACTGTGTTGGAATTAAATTTATGAAAGAATTAAGGGAAGGAGTTTCCACCGGCTCTTGTATGACAGGTGGCGCGGAGGCTTCGGTTATCTGGCAGACAACCGGTAAATGTCCTTCTGTGGTGAAAGTAGAAACGCCGATTGGAAAAACGCTTTATCTGGATATTATCCCAAAAGAATTTGGAGTCTGTGGTGTAGTAAAAGATGCCGGAGACGATCCGGATGTAACAAACGGAAGCGAGATTATTACAAAGGTGGAGCTTTTTGAGGAAGAGGGAGATATTTCCTTTTTTGGTGGTGACGGAGTCGGAACCATTACACAGGAAGGATTAAAAATTCCTCCCGGACAGCCGGCAATCAACCCGGTTCCACGTCAGATGGCAGAGAAAGCAATCCGCAAAATTATCGGCAATAAAAAGGCAAATATAACCGTAAGTATTCCTGGTGGAGAAGAACTTGCCAAAAAGACATTTAACCCGCGGCTTGGCATTGTAAATGGTCTTTCGATTCTTGGAACGACGGGGATCGTCCGGCCGATGAGCGAAGAAGCAATGAAAGATTCTCTGATCGCAGAGCTTGATATGTATGCGAAACAGGGACATAAATCGATTCTTTTTGTGCTTGGAGGAACCGGAGAGACGGTGTTAAAAGAGCAGTACGGCGAATTTCAGTGCATTTTACAGGTAAGCAATTATATCGGCTTTATGATAGAAGAAGCGGTCGAGAGAGGATTTACTGATATTTTGATTGGTGGGTTTGTCGGAAAGCTTGTAAAAGTAGCATCCGGTACAATGAATACACACAGTCATGTGGCAGATGGCCGTATCGAAACAATCTGTACACATGCAGCTCTTCATGGCGCCCCTCTTTTAGTCATACAAAAGCTGTATTCCTGCCTTACAACGAAGGCGGCAATGAAGATTGTGGAAGAAGAGGGACTTATGGATATCTGGCCGGATATGGCACAAAAAGCGTCTGAGTATTGTGAGAAGACCGCTCATAAGATGGCTAGAGTGGGAATTATTTTCCTGGATGGACAAAATGAAGTTCTGGCAGCTAGTAAAAATGTAGAAGAAGTACTCTCAGCCTGTAAAAAATAGTGATGCAAAGCAACTTGAATTATAAACGATAGTTGAACTATAAAGGGCAGAAAAATCAAAATAACTGCGGAGGGCAGAATGAGCAGATTAACAGTAGCCGGAATCGGACCGGGCGAAGCCGATTACATTTTACCGGCAGTAATTAAAAAAATGAAAAAAGCCCATACCGTAATTGCGGCAAAAAGAATCTTACCGGTTTTAAAAGAGCTGTGTCAGGATGTCAATAGTGAGGCAGATTCTGAAAATAGTAAGCCGGTCTTTCTCGCGATGGGAAAGATTAAAGATACATTAGAGCAGATTGGAGAAATACTTTCCAAAGGACAGGATGTTGTGATGGCAGTTAGCGGTGATCCGCTTATGTACAGTCTTTATCGTACCATTTGCAATGATCCGATCAGCGAAGGCTGGGAAGTGGATCTTATTCCGGGTGTTGGTTCGCTCCAAATGCTTGGAGCAGCATTTGGAGAAACGATGGAAGAGGCATTGATTATCAGTGTACATGGAAGAGCAAAAACAGCAGGTTCTATTGCCCTTGCAGTAGCGGAGAATCCTAAAGTATTTTTCCTTTGCAGTAAGGAACAGGGACCGGCATGGCTCTCACAGATCATGCTCGACTATCATATGGATCATGTTACCGTCTGTGCCGGCGCAAATCTTTCTTATGAAGACGAATTACTTGAGTCAGGCACACCTGAGGAGATGGTACAAAAAGAATTTCCATCTCTTTGCGTAGCCATGATTAAAAATCCAGAGCCACATCAGATTGTGCGTCCATGCTTTTTATCAGATGAAGATTTTGAGCGGGATAAAACGCCAATGACTAAAGAAGAAATTCGTGTACTTATTCTTCATAAAATGAAGTTACATCCAGATGATATTGTCTGGGATATCGGAGCCGGAACTGGATCAGTATCGATCGAATGTGCAAGACAGGTACCATTTGGAACGGTTCACAGTGTGGAACGGAATGAAACTGCGGTAAAGTTGATTTATAAAAATAAAGAAAAATTTTCAGCAGATAACCTGTTTATTTATGAAGGGGATGCAGCTAAGACAGCATGTACTCTACCGGAACCGGATAAAGTATTTATCGGTGGAAGTGGAAAAGAATTATCTCAGATATTAGAGACAATTGCAGCATTTCCTAAGAAGATAAAAGTAGTTATTTCTGCGGTAACGATTGAAACAATCGCAGAAGCGAATGAACTCTTAGGAAAATATGACGCAGACTTTGATGTGATTCAGGCAACAGTAGGACGGGGACGTAAAATCGGCAGTTATCATATTATGGATACCAATAATCCGGTAATGATATTTACAGCACACATTTAAGATAAGGAGAAAAGAAAAATGGGGAAAAAAGCATTATTAGTAGTAAGCTTTGGAACAAGCTTTGAAGAAGCACTTCCGGCAATCGTTAACATTGAAGAAACCTGCAAAAAAGCATTTCCAGACTATGACTTTTATCGAGCATTTACTTCCGGAATGATTATCCGTAAATGGGCAAGAACAAAAAATGTCATTATCCATAATCCGGATGAAGTAATGAAACGACTGGTAGCAGAAGGTTACGAAGAAGTAATCTGTCAGCCAACACATATTATAAATGGACTGGAATATGACAAAATGATGAATATGCTTCTGGCATATAAAGATCAGATTCCAACAATTAAGGTTGGAACTCCCCTTCTTACCGAAGAGGAAGATTACAAAGAAGCCTGCGAGATTGTTATGCAGGAATTAGAAAAGCCATTAGCGAAAGACGAAGCTTTTGTATTCATGGGACATGGAACAGAACACTTTGCCAACAGCGCATACAGCCAGTTTGAAAACATGCTCAGAGACCTTGGACATGAAAGCACATATGTCGGAACCGTAGAAGGATTCCCAAGCCTTGATTATGTTATCCGCCGATTAAAAATAAGAGAGATTAAAAAAGTATATGTTATGCCCCTTATGATCGTAGCAGGCGATCATGCCCGAAATGACCTTGCTGGAGCCGAAGCCGACTCCTGGGACTCTATCTTAAAAGCAGATGGATTTGAAACAGAAGTCATCATGAAAGGCTTAGGGGAAATTGACGCAATAGCAGAAATGTTTGTAAAACACCTGAAGAAGGCGGAGTCTTTGTAAGACGATTTTGATAACGAAAAGAAGTTGACTTTATTCCGTTGTGCTAAACACTTCATTTTGCCCAGTAAAGCAGGAACTTCTCGAGAACGAGCTCGAAGTTCCTATGGTCAAAATTCCGTAGCACAAAGTCATAAAGTTCAATCTTCTTTTCTGTATCAAAATCTTCCCAAACATGCTCTAGCACCAGAAGGGAAGAGTAGACAATGATTAACTATACCCACCAATAGATTTACATAGACAGGATTTTTGACGAAGAAAAAGAAAGGAGTTTGAGTTGGATTACCTGTAGTAAAATTTTCAAATGAATATAAAAGAAGATATTTTGTGACTTTGTGCTGTGGAATTTTGACTGTAGACTCGCGAGCTTGTTTTCGAGCAAGTCTGTACTATCAGGCAAAATGAAACGTTTAGCACAACGGAACAAAAATAACTTCTTTTATATTCATTTGAAAATTGGGTCCAAACATAATAACTCAAACGATTGCTTTTTCTTTCTCAAAATCCGTCTGGAAAGGAAGATTATGAAAGGCAAATTATATGGTATCGGAGTTGGTCCTGGTGATCCGGAGCTTTTAACTCTGAAAGCAAAAAGATTAATTGAAGAATGTGACATCGTGGCAGTGCCGGTGAAAAAAGAAGGCGAGGATAGTGTCGCTTTAAATATCGCAAAAGGTGCGGTAGATATTCCTGAAGGAAAGATTCGGGAAATCGTTTTTACGATGGTAAAAGATAAGGCAAAGCGTGAAGCCTGCCGTCAGGCAGCAGCAGAAGAAATTATGGAACTTCTTGATGAAGGAAAGTCTATTGCGATGCTTGCGCTTGGCGATATTGGAATTTACAGTACCTATGCGTATGTGCATAAGCGCCTTTTAAAAGCTGGATACGATGTGGAGATGGTTTCCGGTATTCCTTCTTTTTGTGCGGGTGCGAGCAAGGCTGGCATTTCTATCGTGGAAGGAAATGAAGGCTTTGGTGTGATTCCGTCATTGAAGGGTATCGATCAGGTGGAGAAAACACTTGGCGTATTTGACAATCTGGTTATCATGAAGGTCGGAAGTCATGTAAAAGAAGTTTATGATCTGCTGGTGGAGAGAGGCATGGAGAATAATGCGATAATCATCAGTAATGTTGGAATGGAAGGCGAGTATGTCGGTCCACTGATTCCTGATCGTGCATACGGATATTTTACAACAATGATTATTAAGAGTGAGATGTAGCTCACTGTAGTTTGTATTTGAGAAATTGGCGGAAAGCGAAAGGATTTATTTATGAAGTATGATGTTTTGGTCATTGCCGGGACAACAGAATCAAGACAGGTGATCGAGAAGCTGCTTAGGGCGAATCCAAAGGAGCGGATTCTTGCCAGCGTGGCAACAGAGCTTGGAAAAGAGATGCTTCTGGAATACGGAATTGATATTCATGTAGGAAGGCTTGACTATGATGGTTTTCTTACACTTTTTGAGGAAAATCCCTGTAGAAAGATTATTGATGCCTCGCATCCGTTTGCCAGAATTGTTTCGGAGACAGTAAAGAAGGCAGCACAGACAGCCGGTATTTTGTATGAACGATACGAGAGAAGAAATCTTCAGTATAATTATGAAGGAATTGTTCATGTAAAAGATGTGCAGGAAGCAATTTCTCTTTTAAATGAATTAGAAGGCAATATTTTTCTTACAACGGGAGTAAATACAGCGGCAGCATATATGGCTGGAGTAAAAGGTGGTGCCGATCGTCTTTTTATTCGTGTACTTGATAATATTTCTTCTTTGGAAGGATGTGCGGAAGCCGGATACCAAAAAGACCATGTTTTTGGGAAAATGCCACCATTTACTGTTGAAGATAATGTGAAGCTTATTAAAGAGACGAAAGCGGAAGTTCTTGTTTCAAAAGATAGTGGCAAGACAGGCGGAGTGGATATAAAAGTAGAAGCCTGTCGGCAAACCGGAATAAAGATGATTCTTATTGATCGTCCCAGGTAATATGGAGGTGTATGAATATATGGAAAGTGTAAAGCGGATGCCGCGGGTATTGCTTGCCGGTGCAAACAGTGGATGTGGTAAAACGAGCATTACCTGTGGTATTTTGAAGGCCCTTGTAAACAGAGGACTTCATATTCAATCTTATAAATGTGGACCGGATTACATAGATCCTATGTTACATAGTCATATTACCGGAAGAGATTGTCGCAATCTTGATCCTTTTTTCTCAACGGGACAAGATTTGCGATATCTTGTAGGAAAGGATAGTCAGGACGTAGATTTCTCTGTGACAGAAGGTGTCATGGGATATTATGACGGGGTTGGGATCAGTTGTGAAAAGAGTACGTGGACTGTTTCAAAAGAGACAGGAACGCCGACGATATTAATATTTAACGTAAAAGGAATGTCACACACGATGGTTCCGCTGATAAAAGGAATGATAGAATATCAGGAGAATCCGGTTACCGGCGTTATCTTAAATCGATGCAGCAAAGGGATGTATCAGTTGATGAAGCCGGAAATTGAAGAAAAGCTTGGTATTTCTGTTGTAGGATATTTCCCTCAAAAAGAAGGAATCTATATTGGAAGCAGACATTTAGGTTTGATGACTGCAGCAGAGATTGATAACCTTGATGAGATTTTAAATCTTCTTGGTGAAACAGCAGAAGAATGTATAGATATTGATTTACTTTTGAAAATCGGACAAAGAGCAGAAGAACTTCCTAAAGTGAAGAGACCGGAAGTTCCGAAGAAGAAACGGGCGAGAATCGCTGTAGCGAAGGATAATGCTTTTTGTTTTTATTATAAAGAAAATCTGGAAATTTTAGAGCAGTTAGGGGCAGAACTTTGTTATTTCAGTCCTGTAAATGATACGCATCTTCCGGAAGATACAGATGGAATCTATCTTGGTGGAGGATATCCGGAAACCTACCGAAAAGAGCTGGCAGATAATATTTCCATGAAGCAATCAATCTGTGAGGCGGCGCAGTATGGCAAGCCGATTATTGCAGAGTGCGGTGGATTCATGTATGTATGCGATCATCTGATAGAGACAGATGACAGTCAGGAGGAAATGCTCGGTCTGATCAATACAGATGTGCGTATGACAAAACGTCTGTCCATGCAGTTTGGTTATGTGACGATGAAAGCACTTTATGACACTGCATTTTTTAAAAAAGATACAAAGATTCGCGTTCATGAATTTCATTATTCAAAAGCGGATAAAAGGGGCGATGCCTGTGAGATTACGAAGTATTCCGGTAAATGCTGGAATGGTCTTTATGTAAAGGATAAAATTATGGCAGGATACCCACATTTTTATTTTCATAATTGCAAAGAGGTTGCCAAATGTTTCGTAGACATGGCAGAAGAAGCAAGTACAAAAAGATGCTGAGGCATTCTTGAATATGCATAAAGGGAGAGACAAGGAATGAAACTGATTTGTGCGATGCTGCTTGGATTTGTACTGGATTTAATTTTTGGAGATCCTCATGGATTGGTTCATCCGGTACAGATCATCGGGTGGTTTATCGATAAATTAAAAAAAGGAATGCAGCATCTGATTTATGGCTGTAGTTATGAGGAAGTCAAAGAAAAAGGAATAGAAAGAAAAGCGGGAATGGAAAAAGCAGCTGGATTTTTTCTGATGCTGTGTATTGTAGCAGGAACATATGCTGTTATTTACGGTATTTTGTATGTGGCTGGAATGATTCATCCGCTGCTTCGTTTTTGTTTGGAAACATTTTTCATTTATCAGATTCTTGCGACGAAAAGTCTGAAGAAAGAATCTATGAAAGTGTATAAAAAGTTAAAAGAAGGGGACCTGCTCGGTGCAAGAAAGGAAGTATCCTATCTGGTAGGGCGTGATACGGAGAATCTTGACGAGAGTGAAGTGGCAAAAGCGGATGTGGAGACGATTGCCGAAAATACGGCAGATGGGGTAATTGCTCCGATGCTGTTTATCGCGCTTGGAGGCGCGCCGCTCGGCTTTGCCTATAAGGCAGTAAATACGCTTGATTCTATGGTTGCCTATAGAAATGAAGAACTGATACATATCGGTTTTTTTTCTGCGAAAATGGATGATATCTGTAATTTTGTACCGGCAAGATTTGCAGCGGTAATGATGATGCTCGCAGCATTTTTTCTGCGCTTTGATTTTAAAGGAGCAGTAAGAATTTTTAAGAGGGATCGTTTTGCACATTTAAGTCCGAACAGTGCACAGACAGAAGCAGTGGCAGCAGGGGCATTACAGATTCAGCTTGGAGGAACACATAATTACTTTGGAAAAGCAGTGGTGAAACCGACAATCGGTGATGCTATCCGTCCGGTAGAATACGAAGATATAAAAAGAACAAATCAATTGTTGTATGTCAGTGCATTTTTATCAATGGCAGTATGCACTTTGATTACTTTTTTACTTTACGTGCAGCTATTTAACGTATAGGTATTTAGATTTATGTAATGCTATTTCACGAGATAAGGATAGTACTGTGTAGATCATATGCAGATTTACTATAGGATTAGTATGATTAGTATGCTTGAAATGATTGACGTGATTTGCGATTAATAACTAACGATTTAGAAAATTGAGGCTAAAATTATGAAGAAGATTTCACATGGGGGAAACATTTACAAAAAGGCGAAGGAAATGGGAATCCGGGAAGAAGACATTCTGGATTTTTCTGCCAATATCAGTCCGCTTGGACTGCCAGAGCACATACGACAGGCAATGGTGAAGGCGATTGACCAAACGATAAATTATCCTGATCCGGATTGCAGCCGTTTAAAAGAAGCCATCAGCAAAGAGGATGCAGTTTCTGAGACAAAAATCGCCTGTGGTAACGGTGGGGCAGATCTTCTGTACCGTCTGGCATTTGGTTTACAGCCAAAAAAAGTACTGCTTCCGGCACCTGCATTTGTAGAATATGAGGAAGCACTATCAGCGGCAGGCGCACAGATAGAATATTATCGGATGACAGAGGATTTTATTATCAAAGAAGATATTTTAGAGCAGATCACAGAAGATACAGACTTTGTTGTTATCTGTAATCCGAATAATCCGACAGGTATTCTTACAGAAAGAGAACGGATTCTCCGAATTCTTGAACGGGCAGAAAAAACAAAGACGTTTGTGATGGTCGATGAATGTTTCCTGGAAATCTGTAAAAATGAAAAAGAATATACAGTAAAGCCTTTTATAGAAAAATACGAACATCTTATTATTTTAAAATCATTTACAAAGCTATATGCGATTCCGGGAGTTCGTCTTGGATATATCCTTGCAGGAAGCGAGAAGGTAATTGAAAGAGTAAATCGTGCCGGACAGGCATGGTCTGTAAGTCATATCGCACAGTGTGCAGGTGTGGCGGCTCTTGCTGATAATATTTATAAAGAAAAGGTCATTGATACCGTAGCAGAAGAGCTGGCTTATATGAAGAAAGAATTTTATAAATTACCAGTTGTTTTGTATGATGGAGCAGCAAATTATCTGTTTTTCCGGACACCGAAAATTACAGATTTAGATAAACAATTAGAAGGTCATGGAATTATGATCCGAAATTGCAGTAACTATGTAAATCTTGGCAGAGATTACTGGCGGGTAGCAGTAAAGGCACATGAAGAGAATAAAAAACTTATAAAAGCATTACGGATGATTCTGAAAGGAGAAGAATAATGGCAAAAGCAATTATGGTACAGGGAACGATGTCAAATTCAGGCAAAACCTTTGTTACAGCGGGACTTTGCAGAGTATTTAAACAGGATGGATATAAAGTAGCTCCTTTTAAATCACAGAATATGGCGCTGAATTCTTACATTACAAAAGAAGGACTGGAGATTGGACGTGCACAGGCAATGCAGGCAGAGGCAGCTATGATTGAGCCGACACACTGGATGAATCCGATTTTGTTAAAGCCAACGAGCAATATGGGTTCTCAGGTTATTGTAAACGGAGAAGTTTATGATAATTTGAGTGCACAGGATTACTATAAAATGAAAGATAATCTTGCACCGGAAGTCATGAAGGCATTTCGCCATCTTTCTGAAGAAAATGACATTATTGTAATTGAAGGTGCTGGTTCTCCTGCAGAAATCAATCTTGCGGAAAATGATATCGTAAATATGGGAATGGCAAAAATGGCGGATGCGCCAGTCATCTTAGTGGCAGATATTGATAGAGGGGGAGTATTTGCTTCTGCTTATGGAACGATCAAACTTCTCCCTGTGGACGAACAGGAACGTTTTTGTGGAATTGTCATCAATAAATTCAGGGGTGATGTGGATATCTTAAAACCGGGACTGGCGATGTTAGAAGAATTAACCGGTAAACCGGTACTCGGTGTAATTCCAATGGAAAAAATCGATGTGGATGATGAGGACAGTCTTTCTGACCGCCTGAATCAGAAAACGATCACAGAGGGAATTGATGTAGCAGTTATTCGTCTTCCTCACATATCTAACTTTACCGATTTCAGTGTTTTTGAATTAATTGATGGAGTATCTCTTCGTTATGTTACCGATAAAAAGGAACTTGGTGATCCAGATCTGATTCTTCTTCCAGGCACAAAAAATACGATGGGTGATATGGAATGGCTTATTGAAAGTGGTCTGGAAGGAGCAATTATCCGCGCGGCAAGAACAACGAGAGTGATTGGAATCTGTGGAGGTTTCCAGCTTCTTGGAAAGGAAATGTATGATCCGGATGGAGTAGAGCATGGTGGTACGATGCGTGGACTTGGACTTCTTGATACAAAAACAGTATTTAAAGAGGCAAAAACAAGAACGAGAATTAACGGACATATTGCAGAAGAACATAATATCTATGGACTTGAAAATCTTTCTGTAGAAGGCTATGAGATTCATATGGGCGTGACGGAGAATCTTGGAGAGGCGATTCCTATGATTACATTGGAAGACGGAAGAACCGATGCATATATGACAAAGAATGGACGTATATGGGGAAGTTATCTACATGGAATTTTCGATAATGAAGACCTTGTATTTGCCCTTGTACAGGACATTATGAAAGAAAAAGGAATTAATCCTGCCGAAAATCATCTTAGTATAGCGGAATATAAAGAAATACAGTATAATAAGCTCGCAGATTTAATTCGAAACAGTCTGGATATGGATGCGGTTTATAAAGCATTATTTGGGGAAAAAGAAGAAGTAGTACGCTGTGGTGGTAAAAAAGATGACACTTCCGGAAAAGGACTGGTACACATTTATTGCGGAGACGGAAAAGGAAAGACAACAACATGTGTTGGATTAACAGTTCGCGCAGCAGGAAGCGGAAAAAAAGTTCTTTTTTATCAGTTCCTGAAAAATAATAGTTCCAGTGAAAGAAGTATTCTTGAAAAACAGCCAGGGATTAACGTAGTTTCAGGAAAAGAGTTGCAGAAGTTTACTTTCCAGATGAATGAAGAAGAACTGAAAGAGCTTCGTGATTATAATAATGAAATGTTAGACAATCTTTTTGAGATGGCAAAAGATTACGATATGCTTGTTCTTGATGAGAGTGTGTATTCTATCGATAAAGATCTTTTAGATGAAACAAAGTTAATTGAACATCTTGAGAAGAAACCATTTGCATTAGAAGTTGTTCTCAGTGGAAGAAATCCTTCTGAGAGATTAATCGATCACGCAGATTATGTGTCCGAAATCCGAAAGGTAAAACATCCATTTGATCAGGGCATAAGTTCTCGTATAGGAATTGAGATGTAGAGATGATGTATTTTCCGGTATTTACACAAATTGAAGGAAAACGGTGCCTTATTGTGGGTGGTGGAAAAGTTGCCGCAAGAAAGGTGCATACGCTGCTTCAATACAGAGCCGATGTTGTTGTAATTGCAAAAAAAGTATGCGATGAGATTAAAGAAATTCTTCCCGAAAAAAGTATTTTTGAAGATTTCATAAAAAACGAGGAAAGCGATTTCTTAGAAAAAGAAATTCAAAAGGCTTTTCTTGTTGTGGCAGCGACAAGTAGTCGCGAGGAGAATCATCGTGCTGCAGAACTTTGCCATGCGTATCACATCCTTGTAAATGTAGCAGATTCTGAAGCGGAGTCCAGTTTCATTTTCCCATCTGTTGTACGAAAGGGTAATATTAGTATTGGAATTAACAGCGGGACAGGAAGCCCGGCTGTATCCAAACAGATTCGTTGCCAGATTGAAAAAGCTGTTCCGGATTATTATGCAGATATTGCAATTTTTATGGGAGAACTTCGCCAGTATGTAAAGGCGAATTTTGAGGAAGAGGCAATGCGGAGATATATTTTGAAAACTGCCGCAGCAAAAGCCTTTTCTAAAGAGCGGGTTCTTACCGAAAATGAAATAAAAGAAATAATAAGGCAGGGACAAAATGATTGAGTTAGTGGAAGACAGACTAGATATAGATACGTATCTTGAACTTCGTCAGTCAGTTCAATTTAGAGAACTGACACGAGATCAGGCGAAAAAAGGACTTAGTAACAGTCTGTATACATTGGTTGCATTTAAAGATGGAAAGGCAGTTGGCATGGGACGAATCGTAGGAGATGGAGCAATCATCTGCTATGTACAGGATCTGATCATCCGTCCGGAAGTGCAGGGAGAAGGCATCGGTGGTCTTATTTTAGAGACCTTAAAGAAGTTTGTTATTCAGGAAGGGTACGAAGGGACCACAATGATGTTTGATCTTATGTGTGCAAAAGGGAGGGAAGAGTTCTATAAAAAGCATGGATTTATCGCCAGACCGACAAAAGATTTAGGACCTGGAATGATTCAGTTTATTCAGATTGGTTCCGATGAGCAGTAAAGTTGCTTTTCACATCCAATGTGGTAAAATATAAACGTTAGAGTTGTAATTTTTATAACCGTTTACAGTTATAATTTATATCAGAGTTAGGAGAGTTGTATTATGATTAGAAGAAGACGTCTTCGTGCATCAGAGAATTTACGTGCATTAGTTCGTGAAACATCCGTAAGTGCATCCGATTTAATTTATCCGGTATTTGTTATCGAAGGAAAGGACATTAAGAATCCGATTGATTCTATGCCGGGAATCTATCAGTATTCCATCGACCGTCTGGATGAGGAATTAGACCGTATTCGCGAGGCTGGTGTAAAAGGAGTTCTCTTATTTGGAATTCCTGCGCACAAAGATGAGTGTGGAACAGAAGCATATAATGAACATGGAATCATTCAGGAGGCGATTCGTTACATTAAAAAGGTATTTCCTGAACTTGTCGTTATCGCAGATATCTGTCTTTGTGAATATACTTCCCATGGACATTGTGGAGTGATCAAAGACGGTATTATCTTAAATGATGAAACACTTCCACTGCTTGCTAAAACAGCAGTAACCTGCGCACAGGCTGGTGCTGATATGGTAGCTCCATCTAACATGATGGACGGACACGTTGCAGCAATACGTGAAGCATTAGATGAGGCCGGATATGAGATGACACCGATTATGGCTTACAGCGCTAAAATGGCTTCCGGATACTACGGACCATTCCGAGATGCAGCTCACTCTGCACCGGGCTTTGGTGACAGAAAAACTTATCAGATGGATTACCATAATCCAAGAGAAGCAATGCGTGATATTCAGGATGATATCGATGAAGGTGCTGACATCATTATCATTAAACCGGCATTAGCATTCCTTGATATTTTAAAAACCGCATCCTGGGAAACAGATATGCCACTTTGCGCTTATAATGTAAGTGGAGAATATTCCATGGTAAAAGCTGCCGCAGCAAACGGTTGGATTGATGAAAAGAAAATCGTTATGGAAAATATGATTGGCATGAAGAGAGCAGGCGCACAGATGATTATTACATATCATGCCCTTGATGTAGCAAACTGGCTCAAAGAAGAGTAGAGAGTTTATTCACTACAAGAAAAAGATATAAAAAAGAACTTCAGATTATATGTTTATAAGTGATATGGTCTGAAGTTCTTTTTATCTCAGTCGAGACTCCCACCTCTTTCAGGCGGCTCGACTTGAATTTTGGGTTGAAGTGAAATGTGCAGGGTAAATCAGTTTTTATAATAAAAGAAAAAGGAAGATATATTTTCAACGACCAACGAGTCGAAAATATTCTTCCTTTCCCTGTTATGCAAAGTATAGTGATTAATCCTATTCAGAATACATGAAATGAATTAATCTAATTATATTATAATACATTTTTATAAAAAAAGCGATAGAAAATTTAAAAAAATACAATTTTATTTTGTTTTTATTTTCATAGTATTCGACCATTTAGAATAATAGTTCGTATCATACACTTTTTTATACGTGCGGACTCTTACATAATATGTTTTTTTGGATTTCAGTTTCTTAATGGTTTTACGCGTAGTAGACTTTTTAGAAGTTACTTTTTTAGAAGATTTAAACTTCTTGTTTGTAGCGTATTGAATCTGATATCCGCTCATCTGTGTAGTCTGCTTCTTCCATACGACACTAAACTGTTTCTTTCCTTTTATGAGTTTGCGAAGAATTGTGGACTTAGGACGTATTGTGAAGTTCTCTACATGAAATCCTTTGAAGTTTCCGGTACCGGTGAAGATAACGGTAGCAGTACCGACCTTCTTGTTGTCTTCGTAAACAACCGTATAATCCGTTCCTTTATTCAAAGTGTAGGATTGTGTTGCACCTGCTTTATTCATAGCGTCTTTATAGATAATGGAAACGGCAGGTGTTCTGTAAGAACCATTATAGTTATAAACGACTTTTTCAAGATTTGGCGTAAATGAGAGGTCTGCAATGCTCTTCTGTGTGATTTTGAAAGTCATGGTTCTAGTGCCGGTATAGTTTCCAATACCTTTTACAACCCCTGTGGCAGTACCGACATTAATGTTATTTGTGTAATTTGAAATCGTGTAGTCTTTCGTTCTTACCAATGTTGTAGTTTTTGCTGTGCTTTTATTTGTATAGACTAGTTTTACTCCAGCCTTATAAGCTTTTCCAGAATAAACTTTATCATAATGATCGGTCATCTTCATCTGAGAGTCATTAATATCACAAGGAGTAATCTGGAATGCTAAAGTGATAGAACCACCATAAAGTTCAGCCTTTTTACTTCCTGCTTTTGGTGTGATGATAACGGTGGCAGGCTTTGCAGAGGTAGTTACGTTTGCATTGTTTGTAAAGCTTACTACATAATCGGTGTCTTTTTTCCAGGATGTTGTAGTTTCTTTTCCGTTTACAGTAGTTTTTTCTTCTACATTAACTTCTGGGGTATTTGCAGGAGCAGTGTAAGTATATGTTGTTTTGGCATCTTTAAATGATGCTGTGATGCCAGAATCCGCCTTGGAAATATCCTGTTTGATCGTAAAATTCAATGTTTTACTTCCACTGTAAGAATTCGCTTTTTCACCGATTGGTGTGATTATAGCAGCTGCTTCATTTACTTTAGAAGAAACTTTATTATTATTGGTATATTTGACTGTGTAGTCGGTATCTTTTGTCCAGGTTACTGTTTTCTTTGTGCCATTTTCAGTTATTGTTTGTGTAACGATAACTTCTGGTTCAATTATCTTTCCCTCAAAGAGATATTCTTTAGATGTATCCTTCCAGTTAATAGAAAGATCTTTGCTTTGAGAAATATCTGTTTTGGCTGCAGGTGCCATTATAGTAGTTCCGGAAGCTGGTTCAGCAGCCTTTGTTACAGTGCCCATACCAAATGCCAATGCTCCAGCTAAAGCAAAAGAAAAGGCAAAGTGTTTTAATTTTGTCATATGTAAACCCTCCTTAACTAATAAATGTACTCCCAGAATCTACAAAGAAGACTTCGAGAGTATATACAAATGATTAAATATGATGTCATAAATTACTCCGCAGCTAAACGCAGCTCCCGTAATTCATATATCATTAATAGTATAACAAAGAAATATGGTAAGAATATGATAATTATAAGGAGAAGGAAGGATGGCGGGTATTGAAAAAAAATATCAATAAGCTTATACTATGACTGATTAGATACAACTTATTCTAAAAATCAGTACATAACAAACTACAGGAGGAATTTCAAATGACGTTAGCACAGTTACCTGTGGGAAAAGAAGGAGTAATTGAAACGGTGGGAGGAGAAGGAGATTTACGCTGCCGTTTTTTAGACATGGGTCTTATTCCGGGAACAAAAGTGAAAGTGCTTAAGATGGCACCGATGGGAGACCCGATACAAATTCATCTTCGAGGATATGATATTACGATTCGAAAAGAGGATGGAGAAAAAATAATCTTGAAGGAGGAATCTGTTCAGTGATATTTGCTTTGATTGGTAATCAGAACTGCGGAAAGACAACATTATTTAATCAGATGACTGGCTCTAATCAGCATGTTGGTAACTTTCCGGGTGTGACAGTAGATCAGAAGATGGGAAAGTTTTCTGTTGGTTCTGCGGAAGGATCTGTTGTAGATCTTCCGGGAATTTATTCACTCCGTCCGTATACAAATGAGGAAATTGTTACGAGAGATTTTCTTTTGAAGGAAAAACCGGATGGAATTATTAATATAGTAGATGCTACGAATATTGAGAGAAACCTATATCTTACATTACAGCTTATTGAGATGAGAATTCCGATGGTACTGGCATTAAATATGATGGATGAAGTAAGGAATAATGGTGGTTCTATTAATGTAAAGGAAATGAGCCGCTTACTGGGTATTCCGATTATTCCGATCAGTGCGATTCGGAATGAGGGAGTGGAAGACCTGATCCATACGGCGTGTGAAGTTGCCGAGAATAAACAGTATCCGAAGGTTTATGATTTTTGTACACCGGGTCCGGTGCATCGTTGTATTCATGGTCTGTATCATCAGTTGGAAGATCATGCGAGCAGGATTGGAATGAATGGACGTTTTGCGGCTGTAAAAGTAATTGAAGGGGATCAGGATATCATCAGACAGTTAAAACTTTCTGAAAATGAGCTTGAAATGATGGAACACAGTATTATCGAGATGGAGACAGACAGGGGTCTTGACCGGAATGCAGCAATGGCAGACATGCGTTACAGCTTTATTGAAAATATCTGTGAAAAGTCTGTAGTAAAGTGTCAGGTCAGCAAGGAATATGAACGAAGTGTACAAATAGACAATATACTTACAAACCGATTTCTGGCATTGCCGGTATTTGCGGCAATTATGGTATTTATTTTCTGGATGACATTTGGGCCGTTCGGGTCATTTTTATGTGATGCATTAAGTGCAGGAATTGACTGGGCTTCAAGAGGGACGAGCCAGCTGCTTACAAATTACGGAATTAATCCTGTTGTAAAGAGTCTTGTTATTGATGGAATTTTTACCGGAGTCGGAAGTGTGCTGAGTTTCCTTCCTGTCATTTTAATATTGTTTTTCTTTTTATCTATATTAGAAGATACAGGATATATGGCAAGGATTGCTTTTGTTATGGACACATTCCTGCGTAAGATTGGTTTGTCAGGAAGAAGCTTTGTACCAATGCTCCTTGGATTTGGCTGTTCTGTACCTGCGGTAATGGCAAGCCGGACTCTTTCTTCAGAAAGAGACAGAAACCTTACGATCATGCTTATTCCATTTATAAGCTGTTCGGCAAAAATACCGATTTATACGGTATTTACAGCCGCCTTTTTCCCACATAGAGGAGTACTTGTTATGTCCTGCCTTTATTTTGGAGGAATTGCAGTTGGAATATTAATGGCCTTAATTTTTAAAAGAGTTCTTTTTACAGGGAAACCGATGCCATTTGTTATGGAACTTCCGAATTATCGTTTTCCATCGTTTAAAAGTGTATTGCTTTTGATGTGGGAAAAAGCAAGAGATTTTTTAGAAAGAGCTTTTACGATTATTTTCCTTGCCTCGATGATCATCTGGTTTTTACAGACATTTGACAGCAGATTGAATGTTGTAACAGACAGCGCAAATAGTTTGCTTGCAATGCTTGGACATTTGATCGCACCAATTTTTAAACCACTTGGTTTTGCAGATTGGAGAATTTCTACAGCGCTTGTAACAGGAATCACTGCGAAAGAAGCGGTAGTTTCTACACTTAGTGTTTTACTTGGAACGAATGCAGCGCATGTATCTGCCGCACTTGGCACATTATTTACTGTTCGTTCTGCAACAAGTTTCCTTGTATTTACATTATTATACACACCTTGTGTTGCAGCGATAGCCGCGATTAAAAGAGAAATGAATTCGACATTAAAGACAATAGGAATTGTCATAATGCAGTGTACTATAGCCTGGCTTGCAGCCTGGCTGGTATATCTTATTATTTAAATTATTATTTAAAATTAAGAAACTTTTAGTTTACTTCTTATAGAGGATAGGATAGAATAGGGGTAGATACACAGATGGAAATATTCTACTGTAAAGAAAGGTGGTGGAAGTATGACAGTGATGTATTGGCTGGTAGCTGCGGCAGTTTTTGTTGTGATCGAGATTATGACGATGGGTCTTACTACGATATGGTTTGCCGGTGGCGCTCTGGTAGGTGCAGTAATGGCTGCCGTTTCTCTGCCATTGTGGAGTCAGATTATCGCATTTGCTGTTATATCAGTGATTCTTCTGATTCTGACAAGACCATGGGCCTTGAAGTATGTTAACAGCAGAACGATTAAGACGAATGTAGACAGTCTGATCGGTCAGACTGGACTTGTAACACAGGATATTGATAACCTGAATGCAAAGGGACAGGTGAAGGTGAGAGGACAGATCTGGACAGCAAGAAGCATTTCCGATGAGGTAAAGCTTCATGAGGGGCAGAAGGTCAGCATAGAATCTATTTCTGGAGTGAAGGTAATTGTAAAGCCGATGTAAGGTAAACAGAAGGAGGAGTGAATATATGGGAGTATTTGGAACGATTTTTATGATTATCATAATACTGTTAGTTGTGTATATCGTAACATCCTGTGTGAGAATCGTACCGCAGGCACAGGCATATGTTATTGAGAGACTTGGTGCATATAATGGAACATGGTCTGTTGGTATGCATTTTAAGGTACCGTTTATTGACCGCGTTGCAAAGAAAGTTTTATTAAAGGAACAGGTTGTTGATTTTGCACCACAGCCGGTTATTACAAAGGATAACGTAACGATGCGTATTGATACAGTTGTATATTACCAGATTACAGATCCGAAGCTGTATGCTTATGGAGTAGATAATCCAATCATGGCAATCGAGAATCTGACAGCAACAACATTGCGTAATATTATCGGTGATCTGGAACTCGACTCTACGTTAACATCACGTGAGACGATCAATACAAAGATGCGTGCTACGTTAGACGAAGCAACAGACCCATGGGGAATCAAGGTGAATCGTGTGGAACTTAAGAACATTATTCCGCCGACAGAAATTCAGAATGCCATGGAGAAGCAGATGAAAGCAGAACGAGAACGTCGTGAAGCGATTCTTCGTGCAGAAGGGGAGAAGAAGTCTTCCATTCTTCGTGCAGAAGGTCATAAAGAATCTACGATCCTCGAAGCAGAAGCAGAGAAGGAAGCCGCTATCCTTAATGCGGAAGCGAAGAAGGAAGCGATGATTCGTGAAGCAGAAGGTCAGGCAGAAGCGATTCTTAAAGTGCAGACAGCTACCGCAGACGGTCTTAGAGCAATCAGAGAAGCCGGAGCAGACGAAGCAGTTATTAAGCTTAAATCATTAGAGGCATTAGAGAAAGTAGCAGATGGAAAAGCAACAAAGATTATTATTCCATCTGAGATTCAGAATCTTGCCGGACTCGTTACTTCTATTAAAGAAGTAGCAACACAGCCAGACCCAGTAGAAGAAGCAGATACTACCGAGAAGTAAGGCAGAAGCCAGATGATAAAAGTACTATCGAGAAATCTCATCAATTATTTTGATGAGATTTTCTTTCTTTTCAGAATTCGTTTATAGTTTTATTGATTTATCTTTGATTAGATTTGATTAGAAGAAATTCGGGATTTAAGTTAATACCCGAATGTTAGAAATTACAGATTTGAGTGTGTTTGAAAATTATGAAAGCAATAATAAAAAAACTACTGGCGCATTACTGGTTAGTGTATCCGGTATTGATTTTAAAGATGTTTATATATTACTGGCAGACAAAAAGACTGGATATGTTAAGTATTTATGACGTTCCATTGTTAAGTTTGTTATTCTTATTTTGTGTATTTGAGGTATTTTCTTTTAAAGAAAGTAAACCAAGAAGGTATGGGTTTTACGTTGTATACACATTGATTACATTGATTATGCTGGCAGATGCAGCATACAGCAGTTATTTTGGAAAATATACATCGGTCAATCAGCTTTATCAAGTTACAAGTCTGGGACAGATTGCAGGAGATGGTAATGTGATCGGAGCAAGCGTAAGTCCAGGATGTTTATTGACATTAATTGATTATCCATTTGTTTTGTACTGGTACTGTCTTCGAAATAAAGGAAAGAAGGGAATGCTCGATGAACTGGCAAAGCATTGGCCAGCAAAGCTTTCTTTTAAAAGTTTGTGGAAAGAAAAGAAATTTACAGCTTCTTTTATTAAGAGTGTATTTCACATTATTATTTATATTGTAACAATATGTGCATGGTATTATTATGGATTAAATCCTCAGAATCTTCGCTCTGTGCAGCAGGTAAATCATATTGAATTTTTTACGTATCACACAAATGATGTGGTTGTCAATGTTGTCGGAAAGTTAAAGAGAAGTTCTGTTGATGAAAAGGCAATTCAAAAGAAAATGAAAGCTATTGTACCGAAGTCATCCGGGACTGCTTATAAAGGGGTGGCAAAGGGAAAGAACCTGATTTTGATACAGACAGAGTCTTTTAATAATTTTGTAGTGGGAGCAACATATAATGGACAGGAAATAACCCCTAATTTAAATAAACTATTAAAGAATGATACGATTTATTTCAATCATTTTTATTCAACAACAGGAGTAGGAAATACTGCTGATGCAGAATTTTCTGCACTGAATGGTCTTTATCCAAATGATATCAGGGAATGTTATCGTATGTATGTAGATAATACATATAATGGTTTACCCTGGATGTTTCGTGAGAATGGATATAGTGCACTGGCATTCCATGGTTATGTGAAAACATTTTGGAATCGAAGTGAGGCATATAAAAATCAGGGATTTCAGCATTATTATTCAGAAGAAGAACTGAAAAAAACACAGATTTCAGGATTTGGTATTACGGATAAGGAAATGTTCCGGCAGGCGGTTGATATTTTAAAAACAAAGAAGCAGCCATTTTTCAGTTTTATGATTACACTTACCAATCATATTCCGTATGAACTAGACCAGTCTTTAGCGAGTCTTAAATTAAAAAGCAGTGACGAAGGTAGTACTTTTGGAAATTATCTGCAAACGGTTCGATATACGGATGAAGCATTTGGTAAACTCATAGAATATCTCAAGGAAAATGATATGTATGACAATACAGTGATCGCTATTTACGGAGATCATCAGGGGATGAATAAGGAAACTCCATCTGTTCGCTGGAAAATGACAGACTTTCTTGGAAAAGAATATGATTATGATGAGATGCTGAATGTTCCTTTTATCATTCATGTCCCAGGATTAAATGAAAGTAAGGTTGTAGATACGGTTGGCGGGGAAGTTGATATCATGCCGACTATTGCAAATCTCATGGACTTAGATACAAAACAACCTTATGTATTCGGACATGATCTGTTGAATGCAGATGAAGGTTTCATAGCGCAGATTTCGTATGTAGGAGAAGGTTCCTTTATCACCAGTGATGATAATATGCTATTTACAATAGGAAAAGATGGAACAGTAGAAAGTGGAAGATTAATCTCACTTTTAGATGGCAGCAGAAAGAACCTTAACAAAAAACTTTGTCAGAAATACTCGGATCGTGCCCAGAGTTTGATAGATACCTGTAAGGAAGTACTTGATAATAACCTTATAGCGAATTATATCACTCATTAAAAAACATAATCCTTTTTAGAGGAATGGTTTGTTAAGTGAATTAAACTAGAAATATTGACATTATTCTTCATATGTAGTATAAATTTTGTTAATACTTTTACTATGTAAATAGTAATTACAGGCAGTAAGTTATTTTGACTTGGAGGAATAGAAGATGAATTTAAAAGGACGTAGTTTTTTAACTTTACTGGATTTTAATAAAGATGAGATTCGCTATATGCTGGATCTGGCTCATGAGCTTAAAGCAAAAAAGAAGAAGGGTATTCAGGGTGAAGAACTTAAAGGTAAGAATATCGTGCTTGTCTTTGATAAATCTTCTACAAGAACACGTTGCTCTTTTGAAGTTGCGGCAATGGATGAGGGTGCACATGTAACATATCTTACAAACTCTCATATGAATAAGAAGGAATCAATCGAGGATACTGCGAAGGTTTTTGGAAGAATGTATGATGCGATCGAGTATCGTGGATTCGGACAGGATATCGTAGAAGATTTACAGAAGTATTCCGGTGTTCCTGTATGGAATGGTCTTACAGATGTAGATCATCCTACACAGGTTTTAGCAGATTTCATGACAATGGAAGAACATATTGATAAGAAATTAGATGAGATGAAGCTTACATTTGTTGGAGATTTATCTGATAATGTAATGTATGCTCTGATGTATGGAAGTGCGATCATGGGTGTCGATTTTAAGGCAGTAGGACCGAAAGAGACCGTATGTGATCCTAAGGTTCTTGAAGTATCACAGGAGCTTGCTAAGAAGAGTGGTGCAACGATTACAATTTCTCACGATCCAGAAGATGTAAAAGGTTCCGATGTTATTTATACAGATATCTGGGTAAGTATGGGTGAATCAGAAGATTTATATCCAGTGCGTGTGAATGCGTTATCTCCTTATAAAGTTACTATGAAGATGATGAAAGATACCGGTAACGACAAGTGCTTATTTATGCATTGTCTGCCAGCATACCATGATTTTGAAACAAGCGTTGCACGAGATATGAGAGATCGTCTGGGTCTTGATATCAGAGAAGTAGAAGATGAAGTCTTCCGCTCTGAGAATTCTGTTGTGTTTGATGAAGCAGAGAACAGAATGCATTCAATTAAGGCTGTGATGGTGGCAACTCTCGGAAGATAGTTTACCTGGAAAGACGGTTTGATATCAATGAAAGAAAAGATTTTAGAGTTTTTGAAACAGCAGGATGGGTTTATATCCGGTCAGCGTATCTGTGATGAGCTGGGCGTTTCAAGGACTGCTGTTTGGAAGTATATGAACAGTCTGAAAAAAGAGGGATATGAGATAGAGTCGGTGACCCGGAAAGGTTACCGGCTTTTACAAAGCCCGGACCTGCTCACAACAGAAGAGATACTTTCTTCTATGAAAGAAGCTTGTATACCGGGAGAGTTATGTTGTTTTGAGAGTATTGATTCTACCAATGAAGAAGCAAAGCGCCGGGGAGAAAGTGGGGCGCCAGATGGAAGTGTCTATGTGGCAGACCAGCAGACTCGCGGAAAGGGACGAAGAGGAAGAACCTGGATATCTCCGTCAGGAGAAGATGTTTTCTTTACCATACTGCTGCGGCCTGAACTGCCGTTAGACTGTGTTTCCATGCTTACTTTAGTAGCGGCATCTGCAGTTGCGGAAGGAATTGATAAGGTGACCGGACAGTGCTGCCAGATTAAATGGCCGAATGATATTGTTCTTAATAAGAAAAAGGTATGTGGTATTCTCACAGAAATGAATATGGAGATTGACAGCATTGCATATGTTGTTGTTGGTATTGGGATTAATGTAAATCGTATAAATTTTGGAGAAGAGATTGCAGATATGGCAACTTCACTTAAAAAGGAAAGTGGTCATAATATAGAAAGATCTGTATTGCTTTCAGAAATTCTGACAGCTTTTTTCAGAGATTATAAACTGTTTTTGGAGAAACAGGACTTATCCCCGTTTTTAGATTATTATAACAAGAAGCTTGTGAATGTAGACCATGAAGTAAAGATTATAAAAAAAGGTGAGGAAATCATTCGTATAGCGATTGGTATTAATGAACGAGGAGAGCTGATCGTTCAGGATGCAGAGGGAAGAAAAGAACATATTTTTTCCGGTGAGGTATCCGTTCGTGGTATTTATGGGTATGTATAGGAGAGCGTTAGTATGTTTGATGATAAAGTAATATTATGTGGTTCCAGCAGTTATGAGAAGATTTTTTACTTTAATCCGGAATTTGATTCACTTCCTAAGCAGATTAAAGAGGAACTTCAGATTATGTGCGTTCTTTTTACAGAAGATGTGGGAGGAATTCTCAGACTGGAATTTGATGAAACAGGAAATCTTAATCTTACTGTGGAGTCAAAGGAAGATGATTTCTTCTTTGACGAAATAGGAAGTGTTCTTAAGATAAAACAGCTACGTGCAGAAAAGAGAGAACTCCTCGAAAATATGGAAACATATTTCAGGGTATTTTTCTTACAGGAGGGACAAGATGTTACTGGCAATTGATATTGGAAATACAGATTTTACGATAGGAATCTTTCAGGAGAAAAAGCTGTGCGATACTTTTCGAATGAGAACAAAGATTAACCGTACTTCAGATGAATATGGTGTATTTATTTTAAATACTCTTCAGTATAAAGGATATGAGGCAAAAGATGTGGAAGATGTTATTATCTCCTCTGTTGTACCGGCAGTTATGCATTCTTTTAACAGTGCGATCATCAAATATTTTGGTCTCAAGCCGATTATCGTAGGCCCTGGAATCCGTACCGGAATCCGTATTGCAACAACAAATCCAAAAGAAACAGGGGCGGATCGAATTGTGGATGCTGTAGCAGGTTATGAACTTTATGGTGGCCCGGTTATCGTTGTTGACTTTGGTACGGCAACAACGTATGACTTGATTACACAAGATGGCAGATTTGTTGGAGGAGTGACATCCCCTGGAATCCGTACTTCTGCGAATGCTCTCTGGCAGCAGGCAGCGAAACTTCCAGAAATTGAAATCAGAAAGCCAAAGAATATTCTTGCAAAAGATACCGTAACAAGCATGCAGGGTGGTCTTGTTTATGGATATATCGGTCAGACAGAATACATTATCCGTAAGATGAAGGAAGAAAGCGGTCTTGGAAAGATCAACGTTGTAGCAACAGGCGGTCTTGGTAAAATGATTGCAAAGGAAACAAGTTTTATTAATTACTATGATGCCAATCTTACATTGAAGGGACTGCAGATTATTTATGATAAGCAGAAACAGGATTAAATCATGACTGTAAAAGAAATATATGGCACAGATTTTCCAGTGATTCTGGCTCCTATGGCGGGAATTACAGATCTTCCTTTCCGAATTTTGTGTAAAGAACAGGGTGCGGATGTGATGGTTACGGAGATGATCAGCGCGAAGGCACTTTTTTATGGGAATAAGAACACATTGCCGCTTATGCAGACAGAAGAAGAAGAGAAACCGATCGGAGTGCAGATTTTTGGCTCAGAGCCGGAACTTATGGGTGCAATGGCTCATAAAATCGAAAATAAGGGATTTTCTTATATTGATATTAATATGGGATGCCCCGTTCCCAAGATTGTGAACAATAAAGAAGGCTCAGCATTAATGCTCAATCCGGAACTTGCCGGAAGAATTGTAAAAGAAGTTTCTAAAGCAGTAAGTTTACCAGTTACAGTAAAGTTTAGAAAAGGTTTTGATGATGACCATATCAATGCTCCTGAATTTGCACAGATCATGGAGAAAAATGGTGCTGCTGCCGTTGCTGTTCATGGGAGGACGAGAGTCCAGTATTATACCGGAGAGGCAGACTGGAATATTATCAAAGAAGTTAAAAAAGCTGTTTCTATTCCTGTTATCGGAAATGGTGATATTTTTACCGGAGAAGATGCTGTCAGAATGCGGGAATATACAGGTTGTGACGGAATTATGGTTGCCAGAGGAGCAAAAGGAAATCCATGGCTCTTTCGAGAGATAAGGGCAGCACTTTTTGGGGAGAAGATTCCAGAACGCCCTACAGAAGAAGAAGTGATTTCCATGCTCCTTCGTCATGCACAATTAAGTGTGAAGTATAAAGGAGAGAAAATGGGAATCCGGGAGATGCGGAAACACACAGCGTGGTATACTACAGGAATGCATGGTTCTTCCTCTCTTCGAAATAAAGTAAACCAGGTAGAAACTTTAGAAGCGCTCAGAGAACTTTTGATGCGTTGACAATGAATTTTTTTTGGACTATAATGATACTTTAAGTGAACCAGAAAAGAAAGGTGTAGATTATGGTGGAAGCAAAGAAACATATCCTGACAAGTAAGGGAATGCAGGCATTAGAAGATGAACTGCAGGATCTCAAAGTAGTTAAACGAAAAGAAATCGCACAGAAGATAAAAGAAGCCAGAGAACAGGGTGACTTATCTGAGAATGCAGAGTATGATGCAGCTAAAGATGAGCAGCGTTCTATGGAAGCAAGAATCGAAGAACTTGAGAAGATCATCAAGAACGCAGAAGTTATTGATGAATCTGCTTATGATAAAGATACAGTAAGTATCGGAAGCACTATTAAGTTTTACGATGAAGAATTTGACGAAGAATTAGAATATCGCATTGTTGGTTCTACAGAATCTGATATTCTTAAAGGACTTATCTCTAATGAATCTCCATTAGGAAAAGCTCTGATCGGTGCTAAGGTCGGAGAAACTGTTCAGGTAGAGAGCCCAGATGGATTTTCCAGATACAAGATTTTAGAGATTTCCAGATCCGACATGTAAATTACCAAATCCTGATTTGTAGATTTGGTAATAGACGAAAAAAGAAAAAAATAATACATCCCATCTGCTCTGTAATCGCTGTGTTTAAGATGCGAATGAACATCTTAAACACGCTCCGAAGCCGCATCTGGGATGTATTATTTTTTTCTTTTTTCTGGCTATTCTAAATCTAC